>Ga0316192_10000024_pt1 | contig 86201 bp, 80 predicted proteins | sample MerIslwburrow_MG_FD_204931 | JGI IMG/M metagenome (GOLD analysis project Ga0316192, IMG submission 204931) | Coastal sediment microbial communities from Maine, United States - Merrow Island worm burrow | ecosystem: Environmental > Aquatic > Marine > Coastal > Sediment | place: USA: Maine...
TTAAAAGAAGCTTGTCTTTCTGCTCTTCGGTTAATTTTGATATGTCTGGCCACCTGCTCATTTTGTATTTTCGTCATTTTTGAAAATTTACATGAGTTTTTTATTTAGAGACCTGAGTAGTTACAAATATTTTAACAATGATGATAATGACTATCTTATTGTCCGCATGTTTATCTGGTCATGAAGGACATATACCTGCCGCAGATAAAAAGATCACTGGATTTTATCTTGTTAAGGATACTGCTCAGCGTATGAATGATCCTCGCTATTTCAAACATGAATATAAGCAAATTAATAAAAGACGTAATGACAATTATGGGTTACAAGAAGTTGCCGTACCGACTAACCGTATTGGATTGGCGATGTCGGGTGGTGGGATACGCTCGTCAGCATTTCATTTAGGTATTTTGGCAGGATTGAATGAAGAAAAATACAAAAATAAAAGCCTTATTGATCGTATTGACTATATTTCATCTGTGAGTGGGGGGAGTTGGGCAAATGGAGCTTATTGGGCTAATAAAGTCGATGATGATCTATTTTTTAGTCAGTTAGATAAGACGGTAAACAATGTTTTGATTGATCCACCTTATTTACGCGTGAACCAAAACCCCTTAACATTGTCAGATAATGATAAAAATATTCTAGAAAAATTTACTGAATTTTTTACCTTACAAGAAAAAGAAAAATGGGAAAATGACATTTTCAAATATTATTTAGGCAACAGAAATGTGAGACTTAATGATACAGAAAGCTATAAATACAATTACACAACCAAACCTTATATGATTATCAACTCTACACATTCACGCACTAGTGAATTGGGATCAAGGCATAATTTACCATTTCAAACAACAGCAGATTACATAGGAACATTGATTGATGATGAAGAGGGTCACACTGGATGGTTTGTGAATTTGAATGCAAATTCAAATTTTAAATGGGAAAACAGAAAATGGCAACGTTACTGGAAGTTTTGGAAATTTAATCCAGGAACTCGACAAGGTCATACGCTTTCATTGGCAATGGCACATTCATCAGGTGTCGTGGGAACACCTATTGGCCTTCAATATCATTTTCATTTGAGATATAAAGGGCATTGTTTCAATGAATTAAGAGAATATTACGCATTGACCGATGGTGGTAAGAGTGAAAACTTAGGTATGCTAGCATTAATAGAACGAAATGTTGATTTGATTATAGTATCGCATATGGGCAATGAAAATAAAGCATTTGAAGATCTTAAACTAGCAGCTAAACAGGTTAAAAAACTATTTGGTCGTGATGTGGACCAAAATTTTTCGGATAATAATGATGTGATTATTCCCGCAAATTACAGGGAAGACAATGGAAAGGTCGTTGGTAAATTATTACATATTAGACCAAAAAATAAACAAGCAAAAATAGAATTCATTTCAGAGTTGGAAAATAAGGGTTACTTAGACCTAGCCATTTACCTAAAAAATGAAGAAAGAGCTGTTGAAGATAAATTTTTCAATGACAGATACGAAACAGACAAGCAAGGTGAACCTTTAGACGAAGATGATAAAAAAGAATTGGCTGAGTTAAAAAAATATATTTTTCCCATGACTCCAACGTTTAAAGTTAACTATTCAGGACAACTTATTAGATGTTATTATCTTTATGGAAAATTCCTTACAAAACAATACTTATATAAAGAAATAAAAAATCAGCTTAATCACTAACAAAATTATAATGCTCTAATTATCCAAATGTCATTATCCTTTTTAATGTATTGAATTATCATGATGTTACAGCGATGATATTTTAGCCTCCTCTCTTAATTGTCAACGTTGATTATTGTTGAGATTTCTATTAGTCAATGCAACTTAATGATGAACGCGTTTTTCTGTTCTAGAAATATCTTATTTAATGAGTTAACATTGTATTAAATGTAATAAAATAAAAAGGTTCTTGGTTAAAACCATGATTAAAAAATATTAGGAATTGATATGTTTTGTAAATTAATATGAAGATACTAGTTATAGAAGATGATGAAGGTTTATTTGTTATAGAACGTCATGTCGCCGACATACAGGATATTCAAATAACAACTTCTAAAAATTTAACACATGGTATTGCCCAAGCTAAATTAACTGAGTTTGATGTTATCTTAACTGATTTAGTTTTACCAGATGCCAATGGGCTTGAAGCTATTACAACTTTAGACAAAATGTTTCCTGTAACACCAATTATCGTAATGAGTTCTGGAACTGATTCAGATACAGCAATCAATGCTGTCAAAATTGGTGCTCAAGATTATATTGCTAAAGAAAACATCACCTCAAAAGGCCTAAAAAGATCAATCACTCATAGCATAGAGCGAAAAAAAATAACACGAAAACTTAATGAAACTACTGCAGCTGTTAAGGTGGCAAATCAGGTCAAAGATAGATTTTTGTCAATAGCATCACATGATTTAAAAGTACCCATTACTGCCATAAAAGGAATGAGTGATCTGCTGATAGATGAAATTGAAGGTTCTATTACTGCAGGTCAGAAACATTGTCTTCAAAGAATATTAGGACAATGTGATAGTATGAATCATTTACTTAACGATTTACTTGAAATATCGGCTTTAAATTCTGGAAAAATGGAATTAAAGCCAGAATTTGAACCACTCGTTCCTTTTTTACAAAACATTGCGGATACTTTTTTAGAGATAGCAAAAGAAAAAGGTATTAATTTTAACTTTGAAATTATTTCTGACTTAGATGAAATATGTTTTGACAAAAATAGAATTTATAATGTTATGTCAAATTTACTTTCTAATGCAATTAAATTTTGCAATTCGGGAGATTCTGTGACATTAAAAACGGAATTAGTGAATGATATTGTAAAAATATCAGTTGCTGATACAGGACCTGGCATTAAAAAAGATGAATTACCAAAGCTTTTCAAGCCTTTTCAAAAATTATCCAATACACCTACGGGTTCTGAAAAAAGCACAGGTTTAGGTTTGTCTATTGTTGATGAAATTATAAACCTACATGGTGGTCGTATTTTTGTTAATACCGAAATGAATAAGGGAACATGTTTTTCCGTACTACTCTCCCAAAAACAAAATGACACAAAAACTATTCTTATTGTGGAGGATGAAAAAGATATGTCTTTGGTGGTTAAAAGAAAGTTTAAATCATTTGATAATAACTTTAAGATATTACAAGCATATGATGGCATTGAGGCTATATCAATTCTTGAAAACAACATAATAGATTTAGTCATTACCGATTCTATAATGCCTCGGATGGGGGGGCTTGAACTATTGGACATTGTTAAAAATCAATTTTGTAGCATTCCAGTAGTTGTGTATACCGCACAAGATTATAATCGTAGTGGAAGCGAGGTTATTGCTAGGGGAGCCGCTGCATACTTTAATAAACCGTTTGATTTTAATGATATATATCGTATTGTGTCAAGATTGTTAAATGTTTCTAATAACACATCCAATTTAAACTAAATTTTTAAGGGAAGCTACGTAACTCTATATATTTCGTCCAAGGTGGTATGGCCTTGACTGGCTTTAGACAACCCATCTTCAATAAGAGTAGTCATTTTGAGTTCTTCCTTGGCATAGGTACGAATAATATCTAACTTTTCATTATTAGCGATTAATTTTTTCATCGTATCATTTATGGGTAACATCTCAATAATTGGCATGCGATTTTGATATCCTGTACCATTACAATGTTCACAGCCCACCGCTTTATAATAAGTGCCTTCGGGGAGATTGTCATGACCCGTAACATCCTGGACCTTTTTACAATAGATACAAAGCCGTCTGACAAGGCGCTGAGCTATGATAAGTTCCAATGAGGTTGCCACAATATAAGGTTCAATTCCCATATCTAACAATCGAGTGATGCTACTTATTGAATCGTTAGTGTGTAACGTAGACAAGACCAGGTGCCCCGTGAGAGCTGATTTAAATGAAATATCGAGTGTTTCTTTGTCTCGTAGTTCACCAATCATAATTACATCAGGATCTTGCCTTAAAATGGAGCGTAATACAATAGGAAATGTGCGGCCTGCTTGACTATTTACTTGAACCTGATTGACGCGGTACTGTTCGTACTCAATGGGATCTTCAACTGTTGTTATATTAATACCTATACGATTTATTTCGTCTAAAGCCGTATAAAGTGTTGTACTTTTACCAGACCCTGTAGGACCAGTAACCAATATTAAACCTGTAGATTTTTGCATGTTTTCTTTGAACAAACTTAGCTGTTTCATGTTTAGACAGAGTGAAGAAATATCAATCATAACTCGTGACTGATCCAAAATGCGAACAACCACTTTTTCACCAAGGTACAAAGGCATAATAGACACCCGTAAATCAATTTTACGACTATCATATGAAATACTAATACGGCCATCCTGTGGGACACGGTGCTCAGCAATGTTAAGATTAGACATGACCTTTAATCTAGATATTATTGAAGATTGGTGTTCTTTATTCAATTTAATATGCTCCAATAAGACACCGTCGATTCTAAATCTAACGACTAAAGCATTACGTCTTGGTTCGATATGGATATCGCTGGCCCTATATCCTACAGCTTTACTGATAATATCATCAACAATTTGTTTAGATGATTTGTCTTGTGACTGATCCATATTTGATTGTATTTTGAGTTCAATATCATCTATCTTTTCTATTAATTCAATATTGTTTTGTTCTGTTTGTTTTTTCTCATCTTGATCATCTACTTTTTTTGATTGATGTATCCTACCCAACTCTTGATTAAATAATACGTTAATATTTTTTGGAGTAGTGATGGCGAATTCAACTTCTTTGCCATCTTTTTGTGTGTTTTTAAGGATGTCCATAACCTCCCAATTAAAGGGATTATCTAGTAGATAAATAATGGTGGAGGGCGAGTGTTCATCTTTTATTGTAATCACATTATTTTTGATACAAAAGTTTATCGGTAAAACACCCAAAAGAATGCTATCGAGGCGAACATGGGGGATGTATTTTATTTTCAAAAACGATGCAATGTTATTGGCAATTACTTCTTGACTTACGCCACAAGCAGTTGAATGGGCATAAATATTATCCCGTTTAAAAACTTTATCATCTTTCAACAATTCTTCGGGTAAAGTACTATCCTTACTAAGGAAATCTTTAAACTCATCGAACAGATTGAAAGAATTTGATGATGATCTGGTGGCTTGTAATTCTTCTAAATGCACCCAATGATCAAAGGTATGGATGTGTGATTTAACTTTGTTAAGTAGAGTTTGACTTTCAAAAGGTTTTGAAATGTGATCCACAGCACCCAAGGAAAAAGATTTTATTTTGTCTTTAATTTGATTGAGTGCTGTTACAAAAATAACAGGTATAGGTGTACTATTTAGGCGTGAATTTAATTTTTTACAACACTCATAGCCATTCATATTATTCATCATCACATCCAACAGGATCAGATGTGGTTTGAATGTTTCGACTTTTTCAATAGCATCACTACCATCACAAGCAGTTTCAATTGTATAACCGTGTGCCTCAAGTCTTTTTGATGTGGTAAATCTAATATCAGCTTCGTCATCTACAACTAATATGCGGTAGCATTGATTTTTCTCGTTAAATGTTCTTTTTTTGTTCATAAATCTACATTTCTATTATATTTAATCTATCGCATTAAATATAAAAAATCCAATATTATTGTATATTTAGATCATATGTTTGCATTCAAGCTAAGTTACTTTATATTTATAGTTAAAGGTAAGCTTATAAATGGCAAAGAATTACAACAACAACAACAACATCATTTTACTCATAGATGACAAAAAAGGCGTACTTTCACCCATAAACGTCTTATTAAATAATTTACATTTTAACACTAAGGTTGTCTGTACATTTGATGAGGGTTTGGCATGTCTTAAGACAATGAAGGTTAGTTTGATTCTATTTTATTGTTGCGACACAATATCCACCACATTCTGTTATAAAATAAGAAACACAGCGGGGGGGGGGAATTCACATATTGTTGCATTAATTGATAAATCTAATGACGATGACGATTGTAAGATTAAGAATATGATTTATTCTCAAGGTGTACAAGAATGTCTCTATTTGAACCAATCTGAAAAATTGATAGAATCAGTTTATTATCATATGGATATGTTGGATGTTTATACAAATCAAAAAAATGATGCTGTGTTAGATAAGTCTCAAAAAGAATTTGTCTCAGTTGTTTCTCATGAAATGAGAACCCCAATGACATCTATACAATCAGCCATCAGTTTGATAAATGATGGCTTGATAGGTGAATTTACCCCAGATCAAAATGAAGTTTTTGATGTGATAGGTCGAAACATAGTTCGCTTGTCGCGATTAATTGCTACGGTTTCTGATTTATACTCAGTTGATTCAGGCAATGTGAATTTAGAATTAAGTGTTTGTAATGTTAAAGTGTTGATCGACGAAGTTGTTGAATTTATGCAACCATTAATCAAGGAAAAGAATGCTAGTATCAAAATTGATTACGATAATGATCAATTAAAAACCAATTGTGATCGGCGTAAGATTATACAGGTCATGATGAGCCTTGTAGAAAATTCTTTGGTACATAATTCAGGTGAAATTGCAATTAATATACTTGTTAAGTCAGCTAATAAAAAAATATTAATTCACATAGCAGATAACGGTGAAGGTATTCCTGTGGAATTACATGATAAAATATTTGAACGATTTTATCAGATAAAAAGAAAAGTAGGCGAAGGCACACAAGGCTTGGGTGTGAGTTTGTCTATGTGTCGTGGATATATAAAGGCTCATCGAGGTTCGTTAAAACTCAATAGTGAAGAAAGTAAAGGGTCAGAATTTTCATTTGATTTAGAGGTATACGATGACGCAAGTTAAGAAAAAAATACTTATAGCTGAGGATGATAAAGATATATCCATGGTTTTAGCGATGCGACTAAAGTTTAAAGGATATGACGTTATTCAAGCTTATAATGGTGAAGATGCCTGGAATTTGATCAATGACAACCCTCCTAATTTAGCTGTTATCGATATGATAATGCCTAAAATGAATGGTGATGAATTGTGTGATATGATAAAAAAAGACGACAAAACAAAAAATATAATATTGATACTTCTCACAGCCTTGCCTCAAAAAGAAGCTGAAGCTTTAAGAGATAAATTTAATATCAACACTTGTATAACCAAACCCTATGATGATGAAGATTTTATAAATGTTATTGAAAATCTTTTATCAGAAAGTTCAATGGAGAATTGAAAATGGCGGATCAAAAAACCATACTGGTTGTTGATGATGAAAGTGATATTCGGTTTACCTTGACTAAAATACTAGAATCTGAAAACTATAATGTGATACAGGCAAAAAATGGCCAAGAAGCCTTAGATATTATTGATGATGAGAAAAATGTCATTTCCCTAATAATGCTTGACATAATGATGGATAAAGTTAATGGATATGAATTTATAAAACGTTTGGACAAGATTAAAAGAAAAAATTTATACATAATAATGCTTACCGCAATGGCTACAAACGACAATATCATGAAGGGTTATGTTGAAGGTGCAGATTACTACATCACAAAACCTTTCAAATCAGAAACAGTAACGAATATTGTCAGCTATCTAATAGGTGATTTAACCGACGATAAAAAAAGAGAAGTTGAATTATTACTCTAGACATGATTTTTTGTAATTTCGGTGTTTTGTTGTTGGATATCCTTTAAAATAAAAATCAACCAATAAACATCGGTAGAATTATATATACTACCGATGTTTTGTGAATTCAACAGTCATATAAATTCACTCCCCCTTGTTAATTTGATGTGTGTGAGATTACCTTCTACGGTATATTTTTTTCTTATGTAAGCCATGAGATGATGATTTTTTTTTCTTTTTCGTGGAAGATGTTGACAAGCTGTCTTCCAAACTATCTATAAATTCTTTGGCTGTACTATAGCGATGTTCGGGACTTTTGTTTAATAATTTATCCAAAACAACAGCTGTTTTTGTATTTAAATTTTTATCAATACCTTTAAAACTTGGAGCTTTTTCTCTCAAATGGGCTGTGACGATTTCTTTGATGCTCTTACCTGTAAATGGTAATTTACCTGTCATCATACGATACGCAGAGCACCCAAGTGAATAGAGATCACTACGTGTATCCATTGTTTTATTGAGAATATGCTCTGGAGACATATAATGTGGCGATCCTAAGACAACACCTTTATTTTTTTTATTGTCAGATGATGTGATACCAAAATCTCCAATTTTTAGAACACCATCTCCGGCGATCATTAAATTACCTGGTTTAATATCTTTGTGGATATATCCTTTACTGTGTATATGATCCAAGCCTCTTGCTGCCTGCAAAAGATAGGTGATGCAATCAGCGATGGCTATTTTTCCGCTTGAACTGATTACATCTGCAATGGACCCACCTGACATGTGTTCCATAGAGAAAAAAACTATTCCATCTTGATCGTAAATATCATAAATACCAATCAAATTTTCGTGATTGAGGGCGGCCGCTAATTTTGCTTCAGAGATAAAAGAATCTCTATATTTTTGATCATCACATAGGTCTTTATTAAGAACTTTAACAGCCACTGTACGCTGTAAATTGACTTGCTCTGCTAGATAAACGACACCTTGCCCCCCTCTACCTAATAAAAAATGAAACATGTAACCGTAAATATTTTTACCAAGAAACAAATCTGGCTCACCGCCGACTACCCACAACTCTGTGTCACCTAGAAAAATGAGGTCATTTGAACACAATTCTTTTTTAGAAACTTTTTCATAATTAACCACGGTACCGTGTGAGGAATTAAGATCTTCAATAAATAGACGACCATCTTTTGAAGTCAATCGGCAATGTTTGCGAGATATTTGCATATCTTCTAATGCTAATTTGTTAGTGTTCTGACGACCTATAGTAAAACTACCATCACCATTAATATTTACTTTTAGTCCTTTTTGAGAACCTTTTTCAACTATTATTCGCCACATTATCTAATGATATTTCATATTCTAATGCATTATAATAAAAATTCAATTGAAATACAAAGGATAAAAATTCCCAATCATTTCTTAATTTTTGAATAAAACATTTGAAAGTCTTTTCGCTTGGGAATAATTAAATTCCATATATTTATTTTCAATGTTTTTGATGACATTACCAACACCCCTACTGAAATAAGTGAATAGGATATACTACTGGCCAAGGCAACTCCATTTAATTTATATGTATTTATTAACAAATAATTTAGTATCAAATTTACAATTAATCCAATTAACATCAAAGGAATTAATCTTCTACTCTGCCCTCTAGCAATAAAAACTTGGCTCAACACTTGATGAATGTTGAACAACAATACACCAGGAATTAGACAAAGAAAAGGCATATATCCCAAATAAAATTTAGAACCGTAAAATTTTAAAATAACAGGCACTAATGCAACGAGTATGGCAAGTATTATAATTGAAATAAACAATGTAAACCGCAATATCCTACCGCATGAACCATCATCTTTTTCAGAAATAGATCGAATCAATACCATAGAGCTTAAAGGTCTTGAAGCAAACCATGCTATTTCAATAAGCGCAACAACAGCTGAATAAATACCATTTTTATCTGTATTAAGAAAAATAGTAATAAAAAGTACATCGATACGCCTATTTAAAAACATCAGCACAGTTATAACTTGTATAGGGATACCGATAGATATCATTTTTTTAATAACAACTAAGCTTTGGTCAAATCTAATTTTTAAATCTTTTAACAAATACAAAAACATAATTAATGCTGTAAGTCCAAATGATAATGGGTAAGCCATAAGTGCGGTGTGTGGATTTAATGAATTTTCACCTTTATATAAATATTTTTCCAAAAGCCATAACATGACTATTGCCACAAAAAACAATGAAGGTTGCACTAATTTGAACTGTGTGAACCTTCTAAAACTACTTGATCCAAGTATAGAGCTAGAGCATAAATCATGAAGTAATTGACATGGAAGCAACCACATGGCAATATAAAGGTAATCCAATTTATAATGAACGGACCAAAAGCTGTCCATAAAGGGTTGCTGTAAGAGACAAACAAATAGTGAAAGTGTCGCAGTTAAAATTATATATGATCCTAATATTGAATCTTTTAACTCTTTATGCTTACGCAGAATAATAGTTGACGCTGTATCCATGCCCAATTTAATGACAACAATTAAAAGAAAAGTTGGAACAAATTGAGATTCAACCAAATCCCCCTTACCACCTTCACCAAAATGGCGAGCAATAAGCGCAAAAGCAATAAATGCTATTGAAGAATGTATTAGCCTAACAAATAACGATAAAACAAAATCTGGCATAAAAAAAAGCCGTATCTTTTTGAGATACGGCTTCCTTATTATAGGTCGGGTTTATTTCTCTTGTGTCTTAGGTTCCTCAGTTTTTGATGTCGAATTTTCTAATTTAGTTTCTGATTCAATACCTACAGCGATTTCAGCGTCGTTGTCGTTGGAAATTGCAACGGCCTTCGAATCAGGCATCCATACAATATCCACGCGTCTGTTTTTTGGATTCCCTTTAGAACCATTTTTTGCAATGGGTTGATGCTGACCATATCCTGATACAAAAATTTTATTTTCAGACACACCACTACTGACAACTAATTTTCTAACGGCTAAAGCGCGTTTGACACTTAACTCCATGTTATCTTCAGCGATAGCTAAGGTTGTAGAACTTTTAATTGGTTGGCTATCTGTATGCCCATCGATACGTATCAATCCAGGTAAATCTTTAAGTTTTTTAGCAAGCTTTTTGATGCTGACTATACCCTTTTCTGAAATTTCAATTGAACCTGCAGAAAACAGTAATGTGTTTTCGACACGAAATACAACAGAATTATCAATTGGATTTTTTATGACTTGTATATCTGGATCTTGATCATTGACAATGCCCTCTAATTGCCCGATCCAATCACGTAATATTTTTTCAGTTTCTTCATGGTTATCAGCTATACCTAATGCAGCTGACAATTCCGTTTTAAATCTCTTCACTGAATTATTCAGGTGAGCCACACGCTCAGCCATGTATTTATTTTCTTCTAGTGCTTTGTTATGAACTTTTTGTGACACACAGCCCGTTAACATTATGCCTGTACATAAAACTACTAATAAACGTTTCATTGCTTCCCTCTCTCTAGTTTCTTCTCTCTTTTTAGTTAATTGATTTAACTAATAAATCTTAAGCTAATTTATTTTATTTATTATAGAGAAAGTTTGATGAAAGTGAAAAGCCCATTAGAGCTTTTCACTGTTTGAATTGAGAACTAGTTTTCTAGTTTTTTAGTCGATTTAAAACTGCCTTTATTTATGAATTGAGGCATATCTTTAACTTCTTTCATAGATACAGGTATAAAATCATATGCGTTAGACCAAATTGTCGTAGACGTGTACATAAGAGCAATAACTGCTGGCAACAAAAGTATGGGCCAAAGATCTAGCGAATTCTTAACAGTTACTTTTTGCATAACTGATATGGCTGAGCCAACACCAGCAGCTCCTACTAAAGTGTCACCAGATATATCTAAATCAGCTGTCACATCTATGGGATCTGTCGTCGGTATCTCACCTGTAATTGCATCTTCAAAATCAAAATCGCCTGTAACTGCTTCTGTCCCATCAGTATCATCCGGGAACAGATCATCATCACTATCGAGATTAAGGTCTAATTCTTCAGTCACTCCTGTGTCAACATCAATAAGAGTACTTGTCGCCTCATCAACAGCGTTACCTGACGTTATATCATCTAAAGAAATTTCATCTAAGGTCGTTGCACCAATTTCTTCATCATCCATGTCATTAAGGCTGATTTCGTCATTTAACAGGTTATCAAAATCTTCCTCACTTTTTGTATCATGTATTGATCCAGAAGAAGAAGAAGAAGAAGAAGAAGAAGCGTCATCATCCAAATCGATGCTATCCATGTCAAAATCATCAACGTTGATATCATTCACATTAAGATCATCGTCACTTGACACGTCTAAAGTACTAACGTCATCATTCCCGATTTCATCGATATCAACTTCGTCGTCTAAGATGACGGTGAGTTCATCATCATCTTCATCCAATCCTATGTCACTATCAAGCTCTGATTTTTGGCTGGGAGAAATGAATTCTGCTTCGTCCATATCACCTATGTCATCCAAATTGATATCGTCAATGTTATCTAAATCGATATCACCTAAATCAATTTCATCAGTCTTCAGACCATCATTATTATTGATGTTTAATTTATCATCTTCTTTTTTACTCACTGCAATTCTCCATTTTTATGGTTTACTTGTGCTTCTCATTCATGGTACCTAATTACGTTTCTACCATTTTCACGGTTTTTACTCATTTTTGACATGAGTGTTGTCAAGTCTTTTGTAGACCATGGATTTTTTCCTGGTATAAATAATAAATCAGATCCACCTTCTAAGTCGGTTATTGATTGGTCTACAGTAAATCTTCTTGCTGATAATAAATTGATGCCGACAGTCTGATTAATTTCATACAGTAAATAAATTTTATTTGTATGGTCAGCGATAAATAAACGTTGATTTTGACCCACGCTATTTTTATCGATTGTCAGCATGCGAATTGATTCAGGTTCTATTTTGTTGTAAAAGTTGTTACTCAAACAATAATCAATAATAAAAAAATATGGATCTCTCTTAGATTGGTCTTTCTCAGATATAGTTTTTTTATCTGAGTCTTTCTCAGATTTATTTTTTTTATCTGGGTCTTTATCAGTTATATTTTCTGTAACCATCGATCTTAAGCGCTCTTTTTTCCATTTTTTATAACCATCTTTATTTTTATAATACTCAAGATAATTCTTTAACAGGTTTAATGGGCTTAATTGAACCCCTTGACCACCCTTAAGTGTAAAGTTTGAATTGGCCATTGCATAATCAAAAACAATATTGCGGAAACCAGCATATTCTATGTTTCCATTTTGAGAAATTTTATACCGATGCAAAATTGGATAAGTTCCTGTTACATCTAGGCGTATCACATGGTCTCCAAGTGAATTGTCATATAATGTTGTATATAAATTTGTTTTAGTTACAGGTACATCTACCCCACCAGCATGTAAGCTTTGAGAGTTGTTAGAAAATACAAACGAAAAAATAATTCCTTGCACAGCAATTATTGTGAATACACATAATTTTTTTAGCATGTTGTTCCTCGGTTTCTTATATTGGCATCTTACCAAAAAAGATGGTGAATCTGCAATTTTTTGATTTTTTGACATAATTTTATATCCTCTCTTCGACGCTTAGTTTTCTTGAAAAAAGTAATTTTTCAAAAAACTTAGCTTTTTAGTTATTTACACCCATAAATTTTACCTATAGTAAAATTTAAATTACTTAAATGGTATTTGCAAACGCTATGCCAAATATTTAGTCGTTTTTTGATAGAAAATCACCAAACAGGCATATCTCCGACTATTTCTTGAATTATTTGACGTGTGAACACCATCCCTAGGATATTTCCATTGTCGCTCACAGCTTTAGCAACAGGCAAGTTATCCTTTTTCAACTCACTTAAGGCCGCAGTTAAGCTATCATTAACAGACACTTCTGGAATTTTTACCAAATAATCTTTGAGTTCTTTTCCTTCATCACCAAATAAAACAGGGCTAATAAAAACCACTCCTATAATATTTTTTATATTTTCTTCATACACGATAAGGTAATTGGAATCCACTTCTAGGAATTTTTTTTTGAGTTCTTCCATTGTGATGGCTACAGAGGTCATGTCTACTGATTTTAAAGGGCGCATAATGGATGCGACGTGTCGATCTTGTAGATCAAGTACATTCCTTACCATATGCGACTGCTGAATTGAAAGCCCCCCCCCTGTATCTTGTATGGCCCATTTCAATCTTTGACGTGATTGGTTGTAATCTACACGGTCATGGTCACCCATAAACCATGAAAACATTTTGACAACACACTGCATAATCAAAACAAAAGGAAAATAAATAATATAAGACAGCCATAAAAACCATGTCAAACGTGGTAACAATTCGTTATTTCTTGACACAAAAAAACTTTTTGGCATCACTTCCGCTAAAAGAAATAACCCTGGAATTAAAATCAATATCTGAGCCGCATAAAGTACACTTCCATTAATCAATGTGGAACTATGACATATCTTTTCAAAAAGTAAGGTTGCAAATTCAATACAAATATTATTGCCAATGAGGCAGGCAATCACCAAAGAATCTCGACGCTTCAAAAGGGCAATCAATCGCTGAATTCTTTTATTATTATCATTGCTAGATTTAAGTGGATTAAAAGCATAAAGACCTGTTTCTGATCCAGAATATAAACTGGAAAAGATAATGGCCAAAAATAACAGTAGGTAATCGATCACTTGACCACCCCAGGCCATGAAACAATCAGATTGACAATATTTTGTCTTTCAATGCTCTCAACTTTAAAACGAATTGAAGAATCAACAATGATGTCACCTTTATAAGGCATGTGATCACATTTACCTGAGACGTATCCTCCTACAGTTAAGTAATCACCTCTTGGCAAATCAATATCACATAATTCTTCAAATTCTCTTAAAGGCATGTTGGCAGAAATACGCCAACTTCCATCACTGAGCTGTTTGGCAAGATCACCTTGGTTGAAATCTTCATTGAATTCGCCAACTATTTCTTCGAGTAAATCCTTAAAAGTGATGATGCCCGAAGTCCCCCCATGTTCATCAACCACAATCGATGTTTTTTGATGTGTCAAACGCATACGATTATAAAGGGTTTTGAGTAGCATTTGTTCAGGACATATGCCTATAGATTGTGTGAGTGTATCTAGGTTATCGTTTTGTCTTTGCAAGAAATGTCGTAAGTTAATTGCCTGAGTGATATCATCAGGACTGTTATGATAAACAGGTATTTTGGTAAGTCCTGATTTTTTAAACAACTCTAAGAGTTTATCTGGACCATCTTTAAGACAAAAACTAACCATATCTGCACGAGGAATCATAATCTCATGGACTGTTAACATCCCAAAACGAATAAGGTCTCTCAAATGAGCGCTTTCATCTTTATGAATCATGCCACCCTCTTCAGATTGTTTGACCAATTGCTCTAATTCGTTAGCCTCCATACTGCTTTCATTGTTGGAAGTTGGCATAAATTTAGTAAACAGTCTCACACAAGGAGACAGGGTGACTTTAAACCATGATATAGGGTAGACCACAACAAGGCTCCAGCGATAAGCAAATCTTAATGCTAATATTTTTGGAAGAACTTCACCTAACACAACTAAAACAATAATGGGAAGAGTAAGACTTAACACCTTATAACTTGCACTATCACTTTCATACCAATTAACAATGAAACTTAATTTATTGAAGATAGAAAAAAAGAAAACGTTGATTATTAAATTGGCTAATAAAATGGTTCCTAACAGCTTGGAAGGATCGCTGATAAGATCCAATACCTTGCGTCCTGTCAAAGGATTTTCGTGTTTGAAGCGGCTTCGAGCCGTTTTATCTAATGAAAATAAAGCGGTTTCACTAGAAGAAAAAAAGGCCGACAGAATACCCAAGAGGATCAATATAATTGTCAACCCGACATCACCTGCCATCATTCACCTTAGAAATCCAAAATCTCCTGTAACAGTTGCTTTACCTTGCCAGGATTGGCTTTACCGCCCGTACGCTGCATCACACGCCCCATTAAACCATTTAGAGCAGGTTTTTTGCCATCCTTATAGTCTTGCACCGGCTTTGGGAACTGCTCAATTACAGCCTCACAATGTTCTTTAAGTTCAGCATCGTCATCCACCGTTCCCATATCATCACGTTTTATAACCTCTGCTGCCCCTAAGCCATCTGCCAACATCGTCGTGAATATTTTACGGGCAACTCTAAAAGCAAATGTTTTTTTACTGATGAGGTCAATAAGTTGCCCAATTTGGTCAAGTGTGATGTTCAAGTCAGTGATTTTGCAATGTTGTTGATTCAAAACCTCCATGGTTTCATTCAACAACCAGTTGATGCTTGTTGACGGGTCATGTTTTTTACTCATCAAGTATTCAAAAGCGTCTACGAGATCTTTACCGGAAGAAATAAGTTCAGCAACTTTGTCTTGTTCAAGACCATACTTGAAGATCAAACGTTGCTGACATTCTCTTGGCCTTTCAACAAGGGGCAATGACTGCACGAATTCTTGACTGATACGAAAGGGAGGTAAATCAGGTTCAGGAAAAAAGCGATAGTCTGCCAAACCTTCTTTTAATCTTTGCGGCACGGTACATTGTTTCACGTCATCCCAGCCCCTAGTTTCTTTGGGGCTATTATCTATATGAATGTTTTTAGTATTATAATTATCGAGTTGTCGTTGTGTTTCAAAAGCAACACAATTTTTGACCTGTGAAAAAGAGTTCATGTTTTTAATTTCAACAATAGGCGTTGCAACTTCACCTTTTTCTGTATCTATAATAACATTGATGTTGATATCGGTTCGTAAGCTTCCTTCTTGCATTTCACAATCACTGGCTCCGATATGACGCATCATCAGGCGTAATTCGCTGAGATAGGCATGGGCTTCATCTGCTGAGGTGATTTGCGGAGCCGACACAATTTCAATCAACCCCACCCCCGAGCGATTGTAATCAACCCAACTTTCGTTGAGTTCGTCTTGATGGGTGAGTTTACCTGAATCTTCTTCTATATGAATCCGTTCTAATTCAATGGTTTTTTTACCACCTTCTATGGTTTCAATGTCTATCCCCCCATTGAGTGCAAAGGGATAGTAAAATTGTGTGATCTGATACCCTTTAGGCAAATCAGGGTAAAAATAATTTTTACGGTCAAAACGTGTGTCTTCCTGAATGTCACAGTTTAAAGCTTTACCTGCCATTATCGCTAATTTATAGGCCTCAATATTTAATACAGGCAAGGCTCCAGGTTCTCCCATACATATAGGGCAGGTTAATGTATTTGGTGTGGCATGAAAATTATTTTTGCAAGAACAAAAAAGTTTTGTTTCTGTTAACAATTGTAAATGAGTTTCAATGCCAATTAATATGCGATGTTTCATTGGATATTTGGCCTAATATCAAATGAATAGTGTTTTTGAAATTGGGAAGCTATAGAAAGTAAGTTGTTATCCTGACCAAAAGCCGCTGTCAATTGCATGCCAATAGGTAAACCTTTATTATCACAGGCGGTGGGCAATGAAATAGCAGGTAAGGCTGCGAGATTCGCGCACACCGTAAACACATCACTCAAATACATTTCTACAGGAGTGCTACAGGCACCCCTTTTCATGGCTGTAGTGGGTGTTGTGGGCCACAACATTATATCAATAGCTGAAAATGCTTTATCAAAATCTTGTTTGATTAACGTTTGTACTTTGCGGGCTTTCGCATAATACGCATCGTAATAACCTGAACTCAAAACATGTGTCCCCAGCAATATACGTCGTTTGACTTCCGCACCCAGGTTTTGTTGTCGGCTTTGTAAATAGATATCTGATAAATTATTCACCTTTGCTCTTTCACCGTATCTAATGCCATCGTAGCGTGAAAGATTAGAGGAGGCTTCTGCCAAGGCCACAATGTAATAAACAGGGATTCCCATTTCAAAATGTGGTAAATCTACGGTAACAACAGTGGCGCCTTGTGAACGAAACCAGTCTGTCGTTTTCGCTAAAGAATCTGCAATTTCTTTTTGTAATCCAGATAATATGGTATCAGGTAACACACCAATAGTTTTTTTAGACAAATCAAGATCTTTAAGTTTCCAATCTAAATCAATATCTAAACTTGTGCTGTCCTTAAGATCTTTACCTGACATATAACTCATCAACTCGGCACAATCTTCTACATTATGACTGAAGAGACCAATTTGATCTAATGAAGAAGAAAAGGCCACCAAACCATAACGAGATAAAACACCATAACTTGGCTTGTAACCAACGACTCCACAAAAAGCGGCGGGTTGTCTTACACTTCCACCCGTATCAGATCCTAATGACACAGGTACAATACCCGCAGCGACAAGGGCCGCTGATCCTCCACTAGAGCCACCTGGGACACGTGACGTATCCCAAGGGTTTAGACATGGCTCATAAGCTGAATACTCAGTTGTGGAGCCCATAGCGAACTCATCCATATTGGCACGGCCTACAATACGACACCCCGTTGATATCAATCGCTCCAAGGCAGTGGCCGTATAATGTGAACGATGATTTTCAAGGTATTTAGAGGCACAACCTACAATATGTCCCTTAAGACTAATATTGTCTTTAATTGCAATTGGAACATCTTTTAAAGGGCCATCAACTGTAGACGTTACATCAAACTTTTCTCTTAAAGCTGAAAAACTGTCTTTTTCAAGCTCCTCCTGTACAAACTTTTGATACAAAGTCGCATGATTATTCAGCGCCTGCCGACTGCCTGAGAGGTCAAGATAACGGTAATTCAATCAAAAACCTTAGGAACTTTGATATAACCTGCATTGGCGGAAGGGGCTTCTTTCAATACATCCGCAATGTTTAAGGACTCTTTTACTTGATCTTGTCGTGATACATTAGACAAAGCATTAACAGATGTTGTCATTTCAACACCTGTTACATCCACCTCGTTGATTTTTTCTACCATCTGAATAATCATTTCAATATCTCCTTCTAACCCCTTTTGTTCTGCGGGCTCTAGGGCAAAATTCGCCAGAGTGGCAATATGTTCAATAGAAAATTTACTCATCTTCAAGTTCATCAACTTCAACGGGTCTTAGGTTTGTACGAACCGATTTGCCAAACAAAAGCAGAACGGGTGAGGCCACAAACATTGATGAATAGGTACCCACAATCAATCCACATACCAATGCAATACCAAATGGTTTGAGGTCATCGCCACCAAAGAAGTACAACACCAACACGGCAAGTAAAGTAGTGATGGATGTCAACAACGTACGTGAAAAACTTTGATTCAAACTTTTGTTGATTACCGTAGCCAAGTCTGTATCTTCATCTTCTCTGAGGTTTTCTCTGATACGGTCAAAAACGACGATGGTATCGTTCAACGAGTATCCCACAATGGTCAACATAGCACCCACGATAGTGAGATCATATTCAATACGACACATAGCCAAAACACCTAAAGTGATTGATACATCATGTATCAAGGCCACAATAGCGGCCACACCGAAACTAAACTCGAAGCGATACCAAATGTAAACCACAATAGCTATCAAAGAAAGCACCAAAGCCCAAAGAGCTTTTTGGGCCATTTCTGCAGCCACAGCACCGCGAATGTTTATAGAAGACACAACGGGGTTCGTAAGGCCCACTCCTTCGTTACCATCAAGCTTTTTATAATCATCGTCACTCATTGACTCATTTAGAGCAGTTTCAAGATCGCCCACACTTTGAATACTATTGTCATTAATGGTTGAACCTTTAGCGATAATCAAACGTTTTTCATTATCACTTCGTTCTTCAACAGAAAGAATATAATAATCAGATTTGGCTAAAAGACTTCTGAGGTCATTTGTATTTGTAACAAAGAATGAAACCTCTGTTTGAAACATGCGATCTATTTTTATTCCTTGCGCGACATCTTTATCTACTTGACCATTGTCTATCAATAATTTTTTAAACATAGCTTTGTTTTTTGTATTCAAAACAAAACTTTCTGGCATTGTCACAATCACTTTATTTGTGGAGGTGATTTCTTCTTCACCTTCTTTAGCGGCGGCCTTAGCTCTTGCTTTTATACCCTTGAATAGAGGATCAAGAGATTCTGTTTCACTTATAAAATCTTTGATAACAAAATTACGATAAAAAACAAGTTCCACTTCTTTGGGGTTTGTTGTGGACCACATAATATTATTTGGTTTAAATCTACCTGCAAGTGTTGAAGCGATAAGAGTTCTTGCTTCGTCACCTGAGTGTTTTTCGGGGTCCGTGAAAATGGCCCAATCATAATCTTCGTCACTGATTTTAGTAAGAATTAAAAAGGGATCATTTAAAACCTTTTTGAGGATATCCACTTCTTTGGCGATATCCACAACAAAATCATTCTTATAATTGATTCTGTACACCGCATAATCACGAGGAATATTATTTTTTATATCGTTGGGGAAAGCGACGGGAACCAACTCTTTTCCAAAAGCCTTATCATCAGACAAAACTTTAACCAACAGATTATAATCCATGTCTTTTGTTTCAAAGACAAAAGCTTTAGCATTACCTTGGCCAACCGCACCTATAGGACGCGCAGTAAAGCTCTTAATATATTTGAATTTTTTATCTGACTTATCATCTAAAATTGTGGCGTTATAATCCTCTAAAAAGCCTTTGGCTTTTTCTTCTATACCTTCTGCCGATATAGCCTTTCTAAAACTCATCTGTACCCGGCTTCCACCTGTGAAGTCAATTCCTAAATTGTCAGTCCCGCGGCCTGACACCGTTATGCAACAGGTTGCCACTACAACCAAAGACAACCCTACTGCGCCCCTGTGAAGTTTACCTATATAGGATATATCGGTATTGATCAATTTAGTGTGTTTGGTGTTTTCAAGTTTCCGTTTGCTAAGCAACCATTCCACAAGTGTTCTTGAAATATAAATAGCTGAAAACATTGACGCGATAATGCCCAAACATAAAGTAATAGCAAAACCTTTAATCGCTCCTGTACCAAAGGTATATAGAATAATACCTGTGATAAAAGTTGTGAGATTGGAATCGAAAATAGTGACAAAGGCTTTTTCATAACCTGAATTAACAGCTCGGGTGAGACTATATCCCATGCGTAATTCTTCTTTGATTCTCTCGTAAATAAGAACGTTGGCATCAACGGCCATACCAATGGTTAAGATCACACCTGCTATACCAGGAAGCGTTAATACAAAACCAAAACTGGCCATTCCAGCCCAAACAAAAATCAAATTAAGTATTAGGGCAATGCTGGAAATAATGCCAAGAGCACGGTAATAAAACGACATAAACACCAAGACAACAGCCAAACCCGCAATACATGACATGGCACCATCATTTTGTGATTTTTTACCTAAACTTGGACCTACTTCCATTGAACTTTCAATGGTAAGTGTGACAGGCAATGAACCACTATTAAGTATCAAAGCCAATTCTTTTGCTTCAGATAATGAAAATCCACCTTCAATATAACAAGAACCTGCAGTTAACGGTTGGCTGACGGAGGGTGCAGAATCACAATTACCTTGCTTGAAAAGTAAGCGTTTACCTTCGTTTTCTTTATCATTTATCCAAATGTCATCTCTGATAATGGCCATACTACTACCACGGCCTTGACTGTTTTTATATTTAGAAGCTTCACTAGACAACTCAGTAAGTTGCTTTCTTCCTTCTGGATTGAAGGATAAATTAACGACGAATTGACCATTGTTACTAGGATGCCGTGAAGATACAGCTCCACTTAAATTTTTTCCATGAATACGTTCTTGATCTTCAACTAAGTACTGGCCATACCAATGCATGCCTTCAAAAGGTAGTTTTTCACCTGTTTCTTTAGCTCTACGTGCCTCAATATAATCACCATATCTGTACTGCCCTTCTTGAACTCCAAGGGCCATTCTAAATTCTAGTGTGCCTTGTTTACCCAGACGGTCCGCAATAATTTTTTTTTCATTAGATTCAACACCACCCAAACTGATGATAATACGATCATCTGAAGGCGTTATTTTATAACCCTTTGCTCCATTAGGATCGATACGTTTTAAAATAACATCTATGGTGCTGTTGACCATTTCATCACTGATCTCTCCATTTGGATCATTGTGTTCCAACTTATAAACAAGTTCAGCACCACCTTTAAGATCAAGTCCCAAAGAGAGTGGGTTTTTCCACATTAAAATTGAAGCCAAGCCAAGTAGAATGGCTATAAATATAAAACGGCCCGGTAATTCATTTTCCATTATCAAATATCCTTAAGATTTTTTATTTTCATTATTATCTGCTTCGTTAACACCATGAGACACGCTGTCTTTTGTGATGGTCATTTTTATACCCTTGTCTTCATCTATTTTTATTACAATGGAATCATCACGTACGGAAGTGATTACCCCATATATCCCTGATTTGGTCACAATACGTGTACCCTTTTTTAACTGATCAACCCATACTTTAAAGGCGGCTTTTTCTTTTTTATGTGATCTACTTTGCATATACATCATCACCACCAATGCGGCCATGATTGCAAAAGGAATTGCTGGACCATTACCAAATATTCCGCCGCCTTCAGATAAAATGTTAATCATCAAATTTCTCCAAAAATTCTTTTCTCAGTGTTTCGAAAGTGCCATTACGAATAGCCTCACGAATTGCTTCCATCATCTGTTCATAAAAATAAAGGTTATGCAAACTAATCAGTGCGCCACCTAACACTTCACCAATATGCAATAAATGATGAAGGTAACCCCTACTGTATCTTTGGCAGGTATTGCAAAGACAATGGGTATCAAGAGGGTCTGAATTTCTTTGCATTTCCTTTCTTTTTATATTCACTTTACCATCAGTAGTAAAGGCAGTTCCATTTCTTCCATTTCTGGAAGGTAGAACACAATCAAACTGATCATAACCTAACGCCACTGCGGCAAATATATCTTTTGGCCAACCCACCCCCATCAAATAACGAGGTTTTTCATTGGGCAGTGGCACATCTTCTAAAACTCGCACCATTTTATCGTGTCCCTCGCCCACAGCAAGACCACCCATGGCAAGTCCATCAAATGGAAGATTAGCAAAAAAATCTCGTGATTTCTCCCTAAAATCAATAAAAGTACCACCTTGAACAATTCCATAGAGATTTTGAGGCTGTGGAGGTCGGTTTTCTAGGCAAATTAAGGCCCATTTATGAGTTCGTTCAATTGAAAGTGCCATTTCATCACGACTGATATCCGCTTTAGGGCATTCATCAAAGGCCATAACAATGTCTGATTGAAGGTTAGTTTGAATTGTCATGCTTTCTTTGGGACCTAAAAAAACCTTAGACCCATCAAGATGACTACGAAAATGGACACCATCATCTGTAACTTTATTCAAATCCGCCAAAGAAAACACCTGAAAGCCCCCACTATCCGTAATCCAAGGGCCATTCCATGAGGTAAAACCATGAAGGCCACCTAAATCACGAATCACATCTGACCCTGGCCTTAAATGCAAATGGTAGGTATTTGACATAAAAATGTCATTTTTCACACATTCAAGCATCGAATAATCCAAACGACGCATCGCCGCATGAGTGGCTACCGGCATAAAAGCTGGCGTTTTGATATCTCCATGGGATGTTTTGATTACGCCAGTACGTGCTAAACCGTCATTAGCATATATAGTAAATTGCATTTTTCATTGTTTCTATTTATTAATAACCATTCATTATTTTGATTATATAGCAATTAATTTGATAACACACAATTCATTAAAGATATGCCATAACTACGTGTGGAAATTTTTTATAAAAATATCGCAGAAACAGATACATGTTATGCAGCCTCAATGATATTAGTAAGGCTGATTTATCCAAATTTCATTCGACACGTATTCGATTGATTTTTTTTCTTTAATGAAACGATTTGGATTGTTTTGAATGAATTTATCCATAATAGCATTACGTTTTTGACAGACGTCTTTGTCCCACACATAGTGATGACTCTGTATGCACTTCGATACCTGAGTGATAATGTTCGCATTGGCGTGAAAAAAATACTTAAAAAAATCAATTCCTATCAAGCAATCTGACAATATGGATTGTTCGATATACATCAAACACAAAGGTGAAAAAAAATCATTTAGTTACGGAGTGATTTGTCCTAATTTACGCGGTGTAAATCACAACTACGCAACGACAATTATTGTCGCTGAAAACATTCACTTTAACGCATATTCCATTAAATGAAAGTCTTTCGATCTTAGGTAGAGGTTGAAATAAGATCTATTGAAGAACCAGGAAAATAGTATTGCATAATTTGTTTGTAAGTTTTTCCCGCTTTACCCATGGCATCGCTGCCATACTGGCACATTCCTACGCCATGACCAAAACCATGGCCTGTGATATGAATCTGTTGGTTATGTATTTTGCACTCAAAGCGAGACGAACGCATTACTTTAAAACCTATAGCTTTACGAAATTTATATGAGGACAATTTCACATTGCCTTTGTTAGTCATTACCACAACTTCAGACACGTGACCTGCAGATTGTTTTTTTAAATCAATATTGTTAATAATTTTATTTTTAAGTTCGGGCACTTTATTGGCAAATTCAAAAATACTGACAGGATGTTTCCACAGATATAAACTGCTATCTTGACACCAATGACAGGGGCGCCCCGTTAATGGAGCTGTTTCTTTTAAAACAAAATTCATATCCATGGCATTTACAGTATGACCACCACAAGAAGAATGATAAAAAGCTCCTAAAAGTTTACCTTGCCAATTCAACACCTGATGATGAGTGAGATTCGTGGCCATAATATGTTTGCTACGCACAGATGATAAACCTTTGAACATTTGATCTCTTGTATCGGGAAAGACATCAAATAATGAGCGACTTCGAGGCTCTTTTAACTTCCTGAACATCGCAAAAGTTCTAGCGGCGACTGCCTGACATTTAAGAGCTTCTGCACAAAAAAAAGGTCCAGATTCTCCTGCAACTACTGAAGCCACATAACGTTCTAAATCACAATGTAATATCAGACACATTTCCTTATTAGATCGAATTTTAATATGCAGGTCTCCAATATACATCTGACCATCAATCATCCATGTGGCTTCTTTTTTTAAATGTTTTAAATAATAATCTCCACCTTCTAACAAACTTCCATTCAAAGACAGAACGCCCCTACTGATAGATGCTAGTATTGATCCACCATGTTTTTTTATTGGTAAATCACCTGTAGATTGATTAGCTGAACTGAGTACATAGGGTTTAATACTACTGATTTTAAATGTGGGGGTTTTGTACTTTAATGCTATGCGTATTGTTTGGCTGCTACTGGTCACCATTGTTGTTTTGTTTACCTGCTGACACGATGCAAAATAACACAATGCGCAACTGAGTAAAGTTAATAGGGATAAAAAGTGTGATTTTTTAAATTTAGTCATTGTTGTCATTAAATTGATGTTCATCCTGAAAACCCGATTCATTAAAACTCATACCACAAACGTCGTAGGCTAATTTGGTAGCTATTCTTCCTCGTGGTGTTTTGATAATAAATCCCTGTTGAATCAAGAAGGGTTCATACACATCTGAAATGGTTTCATCATCTTCACCTACGGTTATAGCTATCGTGTTGAGTCCTATTGGTTGACCTTTTAACCGGCAAATGGTGAATAGTATTTTTCTATCCATATCATCTAAGCCTAAACTATCAATGCCAAGTTGTTTTAAGCTATCATTGCAAATATTTATATCAACGTGTCCATCAGATTGTATTTGCGCAAAATCTCTTAAACGACGCAGTAAACGGTTGACTAGTCTTGGTGTCCCCCTAGAGCAAGAGGCAACTCGAATACCTGACGCATCATCTATCGTAAAGTCCAATAGTTGACATGACCTCTTGATCATTTTTTGCAAATCTTCATTGTCATAAAAGCTAAGTTTACCCATGATTTGAAATCTGTCCCTAAATGGACGGGATAATTTACCATCTAAAGTTGTGGCGCCAATAAGAGTAAAGCGTGCGATGGGTAGTCTTACACTTCTAGCAGAAGGCCCACTATCGAGTACGATATCTAAAAAGTAATCTTCCATGGCAGAATAAAGATGTTCCTCTAATACGGAAGAAATACGATGAATTTCATCAATAAACAATATATCACCATGTTCTAACTTAGTTAAAAGACCAACAAGATCCCCTGGTTTTTCTAAAGCAGGCCCTGAACTATGATAAATGTTTTTACCCATTTCTTGAGCAATCAAAAAAGCTAAGGTTGTTTTACCTAGACCCGGAGGACCACTGAGTAAAATATGATCTAAAGCCTCTTGTCGTTTTTTCGCCGCTTCAATATAAATTGTGAGATTATCTTTTAATTGAGATTGGCCTACAAATTCATCAAAATTTTGTGGACGTAAAGTGAACTCATGATTCTTGTCAGAATCTAAAACAATGGGTGCAATAATGTTTCTATTGTCATCAGAATATTCAGCCATGATGATTATTTTACATTATTTCAATATTTTCATTTGAGTAATAACACACAAACACTACGTCAAATTGTGGTCCTTAATTTGACACGTTTTTCATAGGCTTCCCTAGCTATAGAGACATCTTCAAGGAAAAAAGGCAGTTCCTCCATGCGTAAAGCTTGAGGTCCATCGACCAGAGCATTATTGTAATCAGGATGGAAATCAACGAGTACCATGTTAGCTCCCGCGATAACACCTTGTGCTGTAACATGAAAAGTATCTAACAAACCGTCAGGTGATGCTTCCCTAGAACCTACTGAATGTGATGGGTCGATGCACACGGGCATGCGTGTCAATCGTTTAACGGCAGGAACATGACTGAAATCAACCATATTTCTATGAGGAGTAGAAAAAGATGTCTTCATCCCCCTCAAACAAAAAATGACTTTTGAATTGCCCTCACTTGCTAAATACTCTGCCGCATTCAAGGATTCACTTAAAGTGATGCCAAACCCTCTTTTAAGCAGTGCTGGAAATTTATTTTGACGACCAATTGACTTGAGCAATTCAAAATTTTGAGTATTGCGAGTACCAATTTGTAATATCACACCTGTGGGGTTTCCCGTGACCTCAAGGCAATCATTGATCTCTTCGATATGACTTTCATGAGTGACCTCCATTGCAATAACCTTGATATTATATTCTCCCGCTAATTCAAAAACATATGGTAAACATCCAGAGCCGTGACCCTGAAATGAATATGGATTAGTGCGTGGTTTATAAGCCCCCATACGGGTGCATTTTTGACCATGTTCCTTAAGAGCCTTCATCATTATTTTCACATTTTTTGGGTTATCAACAGCACAGAGGCCTGCAAATATAGTGAGATTATCTTGGTTGAATGTAACCCCATTGTACTCAAATCCAGACTCTCGTTTTTCATCTTTATGTCTGCCTAAAATACGGTACTCATCAGAAATTTTAATCAGTCGATCTACCCCAGGTAATGCTTGAACAGCTTCCCGATTAATTTTCTTCGTATCACCTAACAAATAAATTTCAGTTAATTGTTGTTGTTGACCGCCTACAACGTGAGTCTTGACAGTGATATCCGGAATATTATTTAAATACGACATCGTTCTTATATATTCAGGTGAGTTGTTGTCTATATTACGTTGCAATATAACTAGCATTGTTTATCCTGTTCTATTTTTGTGGTATTTATACCAAATTACTCGGCATGCTTATTGTACTATTAAACCAGTGCTGCGACCCATCCAGTAGGCCACTAAAAAATCAACTGGTGCATAATCGTATGATGTATTTACTGTTTTTTGCACCGTATAAGGGTCAGCTGACCATATAAAAGCATTTATTGGTCTGTCATTTAAAAGAGGAGCTTTTACAGCAACGGCTTCATTATTGGAATTGTTAAAAAACCTTGTTTTATGACGGCTAGAAAAATCTACAGACACCTCACGCTTTGTGTCTGGAAATAATTCCAAATTTTTAATCAATCTTTTTGAATATTCGTGACCTTCATTGAGTTGATCTTTAATTAGCAAATACCAAAACACATTATTTTCATCTCTCACATTAATCCATAAGTCTTGAATAGAAATCAATACTTTATCTTTATATTCAAAACTGGGTGAATTTAATAAAACTCTAGCTGTTAAAAAAGCCATATTATCTTTAGTGTAATCCCTGTTTTGAACATGTTGATTGGTTGCAGGTTTTAAATTGTTTAGAGCACCATTATTGACAATGTTCTCAATACCTTTTTTAAATTTATCTTTAAGCTTTTTGTCTTCACAATAGTCGTAGGCTGCTGTGTAAATAGCCATAGATATAAAATGATTGTAACCAATTGATATTTCAAAAAGCATTGGAATGACAACAATTTCTCCCGTGAGATCACCTTCTTTAGCGACTTGACCATTTATATCTATCACATTTTGATAATTATCAAAAAAATATTCCGCCAAGTCTAACAACAGTTTTCTAGACCGATTTTGTAATCTTGGAAAATTGTCCAAGCACATACAGGCTTCTGATAAGGTTAATACTAAATGTGCCATTTCATCTTTAGATGCATTTCCATTCCAATGATATTTAGTCAGAGGATGGCTAAAGTTTCTACTAGGATCGGCTCCATGCCATTTCCAATTAATGTCTACTTTGTCACTCGGAGCCATGCTTCGAGCAGGATAACCTGACACATTGGTGACATCGAATAGGCGCTCCAGACCACCAATATATTTGTTCAAATTATAAATAGCATCCATATTGAGTGTTGATTTGTATCTATGTATCTCTGCAAGTATTTGCATTGAGGTTAACGAGGTCTGCTTGTCATAATTATCGTAAAAATATCCTTTATGGCCTGAAGGTTTTTTATAACACAATAAACCTTCAGGAGATACAAATTCGCTTTCAGTGATCAATTGAAAGTTAGACGCCTTTTCATGCAAAGACAAAGATGATAAATAAGGTTGTTCTTTTACGGTAATGTTACCTGTATTGCCACAAGCCACCAGTATAGCTGAGACAACTGAAAATAAGCAGACTTTAAGTGTTGTCTTGAAATTCTTCCCACCATGACATCTGAATAGCTTCGAGTTTTTGCTCATTACAGTCATTGGGATCTCCTTCAAAGTCTTCTAGAGAAAATATTAAATCTCTTAAGTCTGTGAATCGGACTTTTAAAGGATCTTGTGAAGGATTTTTGTCATATAGTTCAATACCTATATCTTCAATAGTTGACCAATTTAGTTTCATATCACCCTCCATCTTTCTGGCTAATCTTACTGACAACATGACTTATAAGATGGTCTGCCAATTTTTCGGTTTTAGAATTCAGTTCTTCCAAGGCGAATTCAACCATAACGACATCATTATCGTCAAGATATTTATTTAAGTCACTGACTGATTGGCACATCTCGTCAAATTCAGATTGACTAACATTCTCCGGCAAATTGTCTCGCACTTCATCTAAAGATTTTTGTGCTGATTTAACAACAACACGAGCTTCATTACAAATATTGATGGAGCGAATTTCTTGAAAATCTTGTTTAGAGTGAGCTACCGATTCTTTCAACATCAGATCAACTTCTTCTTCAGTCAAACCACGATTTGCTTGTATTTTTACTTCCAATGATGCGGAGCTTCTTTCTTCTCTTGCCGACACAGACAATTCTCCATTAACATCTAAAGAAAACTTAACCTTAAACAAAGGAACTCCCGCAGGCATTGCAGGAAAGCCAGTCAACCTAAACTTACCAAGGGAACGGCAATGACGAACCAAATCCCTTTCACCCTGTAGGACATGTATATCTAAGCCAGTTTGATTATCCGCATAGGTTGTGTACTCTTCCTCAGCCTCCACGGGTAAGGTGACATTGCGGTTAATCAATCTCGAAACTGTCCCTCCAACCGTTTCGATTCCTAAACTCAATGGTGAAACATCTAACAATAAGATATCTCGGCTACCACCAGCTAATATATGCCCTTGCACCGCAGCACCCAAAGCCACCACTTCATCTGGATTGATTTCGCAATGTGGCTTGATTTTAAAAAAATCTTCAATCCTTTGTTGCACCAGTGGTACTCGGGTGGACCCACCGACCATGATCACTTCATCTATATCACTGATATCAAGTTCAGCATCATTCATGGCTTTCTGGCAACAATCAATTGTTTTATCAACTAATCCTTTGATAGATTGCTCAAATTCTTTTCGTGTGAATCGTTTTACAATATCCTCTTTATTATTTTGGCTGAGGATCAAATCAACTTCATGAGATGTAGATAAAATAATTTTACCTTGTTCGGCCACTTTTCTTAGGGATTGTAAAAAATGGGGATCTTTAGAATCTCCTGTGTTGTGTGATAGATAATCCATAATAAGATTATCAAAATCATCACCGCCCAGAAGAGTATCTCCTGATGTTGAAAGAACTTGAAAAACACCATCTTCAACCGTCAAAATAGATACGTCAAATGTTCCCCCGCCTAAATCATAAACAACTATTGTTCCGCGATCTTTGTCATCCATTCCATACGCCAGTGAGGCTGCAGTAGGCTCATTGATAATTCGTACAACGTCAAGGCCGGCCAGTTTACCTGAGGCTCGTGTTGATTGGCGTTGTGTGTCATCAAAATAAGCTGGTACGGTTATAACAGCTTTAGTTATTGGTGTTTGAAGTTTTTTTTCAGCAATACTTTTTAATTTTTTTAGGATTTCAGCTGAAATTTCTTCAGGAGACCAAACATGATCGTTGTATTCAACAAACAATCGTCCGCAATCGCCAACAACCACTGTATAAGGAAGATCCTCAATAATACCCTCTACTTCTTCATATGTTTTACCTATCAACCGTTTGATAGAAAAAAATGTTTGTTCAGGGAAGGTTAGACGTCTTTCTTTTGCTTCATCACCTGCAATCCAAGAGTTGTCCATCTTTGAAACGACAGAAGGCACAATTCGATGATTGTTGTATTCTATAATTTCTGGTCCAACAGAAGGTACATAGGCCACAAGTGAATTTGTGGTGCCCAAATCAATGCCTAATATAATTTCATTATTCATCAGCAGATTCTTTCAAGTTGTTAAGTAATCGTCGGCAATAGCTGGCACTATTAAGAGACTGACGAGCTTCTGCAATGAGCAAGTCATCAATTTTTTTTTCAGCATTAAAATAACACTCACTTTGAATAGATAATAATTCAGTTTCTATTTGGGATTTCAATTCCTCTGTATTGCAGTTTTCAATACGTTCCTGAAATTCCATCATATTTATTAAAAATGATTTATCTGTCGTTTTGTCTTCAGCCGCAGTTGCACCCCCCTGTTGATGAAGAGCGTATTCCAAACAAGCCCCTCTATCAGATAAGGTTTGATAGGCCATGTTCAAATAACTGGTTAATTCTTGAGACAATTCAATATCCTGTTGATTAAAATCAGGGTGTACATCCCGTGATAATCGCCGGTATGTTTTGTTTAAGAGTTTTTGATCTAATTGATGATATTTTTCTGTCAGGTTGAACAAGGTGAAATAATCTAAATTCTTAGCACTCGCCTGCAAAACATGGCAGTCCTGACACACAAAGGGTGAAAGTAATTTAATCCCACAACTTGAACAAGAAAACATCAGAATAATAAACGCTTATATTATTGCTTGTCTTTATAGTCCTGTATCGCCGCTCGAATCGCATCTTCAGCCAAAACACTGCAATGAATCTTTACAGGTGGAAGATTTAATTCCTCAACAATATCTGTATTTTTAATTTCAAGTATCTCATCCACAGATTTGCCTTTAACCCATTCAGTGGCCAATGAACTTGAAGCAATAGCAGATCCACAGCCAAAAGTTTTGAATTTGGCATCTGTTACTTTGTCATCTTCAATTTTTATTTGCAGTTTCATCACATCGCCACATTCAGGGGCACCCACCAAGCCTGTTCCCACGCTTTTGTCCTGTTTGTTCATCGAACCAACATTTCTCGGGTTATTGTAATGATCTACTACTTTGTCACTGTAAGCCATAATTTTCTCCTAAACTAATGGGAAGCCCATTTCACTGTTGACAAATCAACACCTTCTAGGACCATTTCGTATAAAGGACTAAGTTCCCTCAAACGTTTAACAACTTCTATTACTTTGTTTCCTACATAATCCACTTCTTCATCTGTGGTGAATCGACCTAAACCAAAACGTATAGAACTGTGGGCCATTTCTTCACCGACACCCAAAGCTTTCAACACGTAACTTGGCTCAAGTGAGGCAGAGGTGCAAGCAGAGCCACTCGATACAGCCACATCTTGTAGGCCCATCATCATGCTTTCTCCTTCGACATAAGCAAAAGAAAGATTCAGGTTTCCCGGATGCCTGAGCGTGGGATGACCATTGAGTTGAACATAATCCAATTCATCTGTAATTTTTTTATGCAGCCTGTCTCGCATAGCAATGATTCGTTCGTTTTCTTCTTTCATTTCCAATCGACAAAGTTCAGCGGCTTTGCCAAAACCCACAATGCCCGACACATTAAGCGTTCCACTACGCATACCTCTTTCGTGACCACCACCGTGAATAAGTGGTTCAAGTCTAACCCTTGGTTTACGGCGGCGCACAATTAAAGCACCAACACCTTTAGGGCCATAAATTTTGTGCGCACTCAAACTCATGAGGTGTATGCCCCAATCCTGAAAATTAAGCTCTGTTTTTCCCGCAGCCTGAGTGGCATCTGTGTGAAACATCACCTCTTTTTCAATGCAGACGGCTGCAATTTCTTTGAGAGGTAAAATGGTTCCTATTTCATTGTTAACAGCAATCAATGACACTAAAATAGTATCTTCACGTATCGCATTTTTAACATCTTCAGCGGTGACCATGCCATATTTGTCCACATCCAAATAAGTGACTTCAAAACCTAACGTTTCCATATACTTACATGAATCTAAAATTGCCTTGTGTTCAATTTTACTAGTGATGATATGTTTGCCTTTGCTTTCATACATGCGTCCAATACCAATGATTGCTTCATTGTCACTTTCGGTTGCTCCAGACGTAAAAATAACTTCTCTAGGATCACAATTAACCAATTCAGCAATTTGTTGACGGGCATTTGAAACGAGTTCTTCAGCCCTCCAGCCAAAAGGATGGTTTCTACTTGCTGCATTGCCAAAATCAGTGGTGAATGTTGGTAGCATGGCATCTAATACTCTCGGATCCATGGGTGTTGTGGCATGGTTGTCCATGTAGATGATTCGATCGACAACAGCATCGGTTTCTTTATTCATAAGGTCGCCATCTCCTGTAAACTAGCTATGGTTAAAGTGTTTAAAGTATTTACTATCTTGTCATTCAAAAGACGTATGGGTTTTTGTATCGAACAATTTTCCATAACATCACAAGAACTATCTTCTAAGACACATGAAGTTAAAGCGTACTTACCCGAAATCCCTTCTAAAACATGAAAAATTGTCAATTCAGAAGGAAGAATATTCAAACTATATCCTCCACCTGACCCTCTTTCACTTTTCAGTATCTCTGACTTTGTTAAATCCTTGAGAATAGTAGCTGTGAAAGATGTAGAAATCCTATGATGTTCTGCTACTTGACGAGCCGAGGTTCCTAAACCTTGACGCGTACTCAAATAGGTCAATATCATTATGGCATAATCTTCACGTTTACTTAATCTCAACATCTATATAGTACCTTTTTACTACTATTTATAATTGCAATTCACAAATCAATCAAGATTAATATCTTCTTTTTGCTAAATAAATAGAAATTGAGACGAATTCTCAAAGAAAATCATATATATTTACATATATAATTATAATATATATAGATATATAATTATACTATTAACGAATTGGAGAAAATTGAACTTTGATAAATATAAAGCCCTAAATGCTGACCCCACACTTTTAGGTGTTCTTGAAAACCCAGATGCTGTTGGAACATTCAAAAATGATGGATGTGGCGATAATTATGAAATTTACATCAAAACAGATGGAAATGTCATAACAGATGCCAAATTCAAAACGACAGGATGTGGCTTTGGCTTAGCTGCCTTACAACTGACCCTGCAATGCGCCATTGGCCGTACAATTGAAGAGGCCAAAAACATCCCTAACAAAGACATTGAAGACGGCATTGATGGCTTCCCCCCTGCCCGCGCCCATTACATTGAAGAGGCTAAAGAAGCGCTTGTCGACGCTATCAATCAAATCGTTAAGTAATAACAGACAAAATATCCGTTATCGTTATGGAATAACAAAGTCATTTTGAGGTTTTGCGGAATTGTATTTGTTTTGGATTTACTTGTTTTTACTGGATAATATGTCAAACTGAATTCCTGCACCAGCAGGTATTTAAATCCTCACCTTTGTAGCTGTTGTGAAGCAGGTAAATATTTCATAGTAATCCCCCTTCACACATACAAATGCACTATTTATGCCTCTAAATAATCATATACAATCAATTTATATTGATTAAATCACTGTAAAAGCATAAATTAAGCTTAGCAGTCGTCAATAAGAACGCTGAAATGGATTTATTGCAAATCAAATGTCAAGGAGGGCTCGTGTCTGATACACCATCATCTACTGATAGACTTCAATCAGATAAAGATTATTGGAAAGCTAATTTAACCATATTGAGTGTTTTATTACCTATTTGGTTTGTTGTTTCTTATGGCTGTGGGATTCTGTTTGTCAAAGAACTTAACGAATACACGATTGGTGGATTCAAGTTAGGTTTCTGGTTTGCGCAACAGGGATCAATGATTATTTTTGTTTTGTTAATCCTTGTTTACATTTTTTTAATGAACAAACTTGACAAAAAATTTGACGTAGACGAGAAATAAAGGGAATGGATTCAATGGGCGTACAAACATGGACTTATATTCTAGTTGGTATTACATTTGCCATTTACATTGGCATAGCAATATGGTCTAGAGCTGCATCAACTAAAGAATTTTATGTTGCTGGTGGTGGTGTTTCTCCTTTATGCAATGGTTTAGCTACAGCAGCTGATTGGATGTCTGCTGCTTCATTTATCTCTATGGCTGGAATTATTTCTTTTGATGGTTTAGATGGATCAAGATATTTAATGGGTTGGACTGGTGGTTATGTTTTGTTAGCCCTACTACTTGCCCCCTACCTTAGAAAATTTGGGAAGTTTACTGTCCCCGATTTTATTGGTGACCGTTATTACTCCAAAAAAGCTCGTGTTGTTGCTTTATTTTGTGCCATCTTCGTTTCCTTTACTTATGTCGTTGGCCAAATGGGTGGAGTAGGAATTGTATTTGCACGTTTTTTAGGTGTCACAAAAGAAATAGGTATCATTATTGGAATGATTATTGTGTTCGCCTACGCCATGTTTGGTGGTATGAAAGGTATTACCTACACCCAAGTAGCCCAATATTGCGTGCTCATTTTCGCATTTATGGTTCCTGCTATTTTTATCTCTATACGGATGACAGGAAACCCTATACCTCTTATAGGCTTTGGTTCTGAACTCACTGGAGATTATGGAGGTGGATACCTATTAGACCGGCTAAATGGCCTCAGTACAGAACTTGGATTCAGCGAATATACTAGTGGGAAAAAGTCAACTGTAGACATGTTCTTTATAACTGCTGCATTGATGTTTGGTACCGCAGGTTTACCTCATGTTATTATTCGTTTTTTCACCGTGCCTAAAGTAAGAGATGCAAGAAAATCAGCTGGTTATGCATTATTTTTTATCGTTATCTTATACACAACTGCTCCCGCTGTAGCTGCTTTTGCTCGCACTAATCTTATTGATACCGTCTCTGAAAAGCCCTATAAAGACACACCTGAATGGTTTAAAGCATGGGAAAATTCTGAATTGATCGCTTGGATCGACAAAAACAATGATGGTAAAATTCAATATCTTGGACCAAACAAAAATGGTGGTAAAGCCATTACCAGCAAGGGAATTGTTCAAAAATTAGATGACGATGGAAACGTTGTGAGATTTGAAGGTAAAGCTGAAAATCAAATTTTAATTGAAGAATCGACACATTCTACTAACAAAAATGAATTAGAAGTTAATAGAGACATTATGGTTCTGGCTAATCCTGAAATTGCAGGATTACCTAATTGGGTCATTGCACTTGTAGCTGCAGGTGGACTAGCTGCAGCTTTATCAACTGCTGCAGGCCTTCTACTTGTCATTTCAACATCAGTTTCACACGATCTATTAAAAAGAACTTTTATGCCTAATATTTCTGAAAAGAGGGAATTGTTTTATGCTCGAGTTGCCATCTTAGTGGCGATACTCCTTGCTGGTTATAGCACCACTCTGAATTTAGGTTTCGTAGGTCAGGTTGTCGCTTTTGCTTTTGGTTTAGCAGCAAGTTCATTCTTTCCTGCAATCATCTTAGGAATATTCAACAAAAGGATGAATCGCGAAGGTGCCGTTTCTGGAATGATAGTCGGTATTATTTTCACTGCTAGTTATATTGTTTATTTCAAATTTTGGGCTCCCGAAAATAATAATGCAGAAAATTGGTTATATGGCATATCTCCTGAAGGAATTGGCACATTGGGCATGATATTAAACTTAGTTGTTTCTGTTATCGTAGGAAAATTCACCCCTGCCCCACCAAAAGAAGTGCAAGACATTGTTGAATCCATTCGCATCCCTCGTGGTGCCGGCGATGCTCTTGACCACTAAAATTGCGACATTAGGCCCCGCGCAAACATTTTCAGATTTTGCTGCAAAACAATACCTTGAGGAAACAAATAATAAGTACGAAATTCACTATACCCCAAACATTCAAAAGGTTTTTAAGGCCATTCTGAGTGATGAATGTGATTATGGTGTTGTGCCCATTGAGAATTTAACCGAAGGCCATGTTCAAGTGGCCTTGGATCTCCTTGTGCCGAGTAATCTTCAAATTATTTATGAACTAATACTGCCAATACAGTTTTCATTTGTGTCTAATACGGATGCAAAAAATATTGAGAAAATTTTTACTCAATTTGTCACACGAGGACAATGCAACGACTTTTTAGAAGATTACAACCACTGTGACATCTCAACCACACAAAGCAATATCGAATCCTTAGATGCCTTATTGAACAGTGAGGAAAAAGCCGGTGCCATTGTCCCCTTACACGTTATCGACAGTCACCCTTCGCTCAATGTCATCGCAAGTAATATCAGTGATTCTAAAATAAACCAAACTCGTTTTTTTGTGTTGGGAAAATGCATTGAAACCTCCAATGACAGTGAAAACTATAAAACGTCAATAGTTATCTTTAATAGCAAAGACCGTTCTGGAATGCTCAGTGACATATTAAATATAATTTCAGACAACCACATCAATATCACATCCATTATCTCTCGCCCTACTCGAGAGGAATTTGGTAAATATCACTTTTTCATCGATATTGATGGAAATCTCAACAATTTAACTGTTAAAAATGCAATAAATGACATACAAAAAAATCATAAAGTAAAAATTTTAGGATGTTATCCAAAAGCAAAACAGATAGAGTCAAAAAAGTCATAAAAAAGAATGAGTTATTATGAAAAATAAAATTAACATATCAAGCATCCTCTTAGTATTTACGTTGTTCTTGACAAATTGCCAACAATCCCTGCAAACAGATACAGAAAAAAAATGGACATCACTTTTTGACGGAAAATCAACAAATGGTTGGACACTTTATAATGGCAATAAAATTAATGGAGGCTGGGTCGTTGAGAATGAGACTTTGTTCAGAAAATCTAAAGCAGGAGACATCATAACAAGTAAAGAATATGGTGATTTTGAACTTAGCCTTGAATGGAAAATCGTTAAAAATGGCAACAGTGGCATAATGTATCGCGTTAAAACGCATCTAAAGCATGCCTTTTTTACTGGGGCAGAAATGCAAGTTTTGGATAATAATGGCAAAAATTCAGTAGTCACGGCCGGCGCTAATTATGCTCTTTACGCCCCTCCTCGCGATCTCACCAAACCCATTGGTGAATGGAATCATGCCCGTATCATTGCCAAAGGCAATCACATTGAACATTGGCTAAATGGTGTACAAACCTGTTCTTTTGAAATTGGCAGCACTGATTGGATCAAGAGACTAAACAAAAGTAAATTCGGTGACAAGAAAAAATATCCCGAATACGCCAAGTACAAAAAAGGTTATATCTGCCTGCAAGACCATGGAAATCAAGTCTGGTATAAAAATATCAAAATACGTGAGTTTGATTAAATGTTTAGACCTTCTATTAATGCGATAGGTCTTAGAGTTTGGGGTACAGATTTTACATTGTTGAAATAACGACGAATATCCTCTATATAATCGACATCGGACAAAGTTTCCAATTCTCTATAAGATAAATGGTGTTGGAGAATCAATGCTTTTGTTTGCTCTAAAACCTTAGCTGTACTCCACTCAACACCAGAAAACAAATCAAGACATTTTTTACTTAAACCAATCAAATAGTACCCCCCATCATCCGCAGGGCCCAAAACAACGTCGTTATTTGTTAGGTAATAAAAAGCCTGATTAATATGTTTTGATGACAACCAAGGGCAATCACTACCCACCAAAACAATCTTACCGGCCCCTTCGGCAAATAGTTCTTCAAACATCGTACGCATTTTATTTCCCAAATCACCTAAAGATTGTTGACGTATCGACAAATTATCCGGATATTTAGAATCTTGTAAAAAACAGCGGTTTGATTCATCTGTCAAATAAACTATTAATTCATGATCTGTACAATTTAAAACATCTAAAGTGTGCGTCAGAAGTGTCTCATAAATGTGACATGCTTTTTGGGCACCTATAGATTCGGCTAAACGTGTTTTAACTCTTCCTTCTTGTGGTTCCCTTGCAAAAACCACAACAAAACATTGATTCATATTTGTACCCAACCATTTTTTTGAATGCATTTGGCATTATAATACTAATTAATGCATTAAACCACGAATGGATAAACAATGTATATTCAACGACTCGAAGAAGCGATACAAAAAACTAACTCAGTAGCCTGTTTAGGTTTAGATCCCTTTATTGAATTGTATCCTCCCTCATTTATCGATGAGCACAAAAACAGTGACAATCCAAACATCCACATGACAAAAATCTATATGGAGTCAATTCTTGAAATAGCTCAAGGTTTGGTACCTGTAGTTAAGCCTCAAAGTGCTTTTTTTGAAGCGATGGGTATTGGAGGAATAAAACTCTACAATGATTTGATCATACGTGCCAAAGAAATGGGATTTATTGTCATAGCTGATGTTAAACGAGGTGATATAGGAACTACCGCAGAAGCCTATGCCAAAGCTTATATGCCCAAAGCGGATGCCGTTACTGTTAATCCCTATATGGGTTCTGATAGTGTAGAACCGTTTATACAGCAAGCTAAAGAGCATGGCTGTGGTCTTTATGTATTAGTGAGAACCAGTAATCCTTCAGCGGGAGATTTACAAGATTTTAAAGATAGCAATAATAAATCTCTATTTGAACACACTGCAGAAAAAGTTCATGATTGGGGCAAGAACGACACACACAATGACTTAAGTTGTGTCGGTGCTGTTGTAGGAGCCACATGGCCTGATCAAGGGCGTGATTTGAGAAAATTGATGCCCAATACACCTTTTTTGATTCCTGGATACGGTGCGCAAGGAGGTGGGCGTGAAGGCGTGAAAGCCTGTTGTCGACCAGATGGACGTGGCATACTTGTGAACTCATCCCGTGGAATTTTGTACGCATGGAGACAGCATAAGACTTTGGATTGGAAAAAATCGGCTCAAGATGCCATTAAAACCATGAACAACGATTTAGGTAACCTGTGACATGACAAAAATATTAAAAATAATATCACTACTATTTTTAATATCTTGTCAAGCAAAAAATGACAGTAGGATCAATCCGCAACTTCCACAGTCACAATTAAATTACTCCCTACTGACTCGTAAACAAATTAATCCTCGCAGCAACAAACTACCATCCATCATGACTGAGGTTTATTTTTTACGATTTAAAGACACATCCGTTAAAAATATACTTAATGAAATTTCAGATATGGTTGATTTACCAATAGTTATAGATGACAGTATTAACAAAAAATCTAAAGACACACGAATGACTCTTGTCGCCAATCATATTTCATTACATTATGTACTTAATTGGTGCGCACGTGCACTTGAGTGTAACATTACTTGGTTAGAAGGCGAATCAATTGTTTATTTTGGCAATAACACTCCACCCTTTTCAAATGTAAAAAAATTAAAAAGTTGGCCAGTTCACAATTACTTAACAGAGTTTCAAAGTAGATCAAAAAATACCATTATGAATTACAAATCAGATCCTGGAAAATTAAGCGCTAACGAAAAGGTAATGAATGAAAAGTTAGCTATTGAATTGGAGAAGTTGGCAAAACTTGAAGAAGCTGAGAAACCACTATTAGAGTTTATCCTACGGGATGAATCAGAATGGAAAATTGAATTGCTTGAAACAGAAAAACCTAAAGGAGATCGTGAGACTTTCTATCACAATGACCCCTTACTCAAAGAAATATTTGCAAAAATGTCAGCAAAACAGGTCCATTCCGCAAAGTATAGGTTTAATAAAGTAATTGATTCGTTATCATCTTCTGAAAACGATCCTTTTTACGACAATTCATTGCTTGAAAATATTAAAAAGTATAGTGTAAGTAGTGCCAAATTTTTAGATTCGCTTATTGAAAAATTAGTAAAAGAAAACAAATCAGGGTTTGACAATTTTAAACTCTTTAATGTAGAAATCAGGCTTCAATTCTATAAAACCATCATTTCTGAAATGTATCGTTATAACCGTCAACTTCGTTTTTCAGATGCTCATACTCCTATAAATGAATTTGTGACACAAAATGAAATTGACCTAAAATTTGTTGTTGAAAAAACTAAAAAAGCAATAAACGACAACACCAAAGAGACTGTTGACTTTGTTAAAAAATCTGAAGAAGAAACGGCTAAGATTTTAAAAATATGCCGTGATTTACTTGGGAAACATAGCGATTCAAATAATTTTAAAGTCAAAAACAAATATATTATTGCACAAGTCAATAATTGGGAAAAATTTATAATTGATAGTTTTCTGTTTGCTTTAGACCATCCTCAAAAAGTAAATGTCACAGATGGTAATTACCAAAAAAATATTATCAAAAAATCAAAAACTATAAGCAAATTTAACAATATGGTTAATTGCAATGTCACACAAACAACACTTGATGACCTTTTATACCAATGGTCTTCATCCTCTGGTATTTCGCTTGCTTATACAGTTGATAATTTACCCTTAATGGGTCAAGTACCTATCACACTCAATAAAGGCCTTCAAACCATAGAAAACTCATTAAAATTACTGAATCAGTATCTATTTGATCGAGATGTTTCACGGATAACTGTACATGTTGAAGATATAAACGTTTTATGGGTTGGTAATAACACGAAATGGATGTATACAAATCCACTTCCTTACCCTATCAAAACAATTAATTTACCAGACCAATTAGATAAAAAATATGATGCTTATTATGTAACTGGTTATCTAAAAACATTATTTGGAAATTTTACCGGATCAATCACAGCTACAGCCGATAACAACGGGCTGGTGATTTGTGTTCCGCCAAATATTGAAAATAATATAAATATCGTCATAACTAAGGCTGTAAAAAATGGGAATTTTGATAAAAGAATCAAATAACTGTAGTTTTTTACCACAAAAATCAAATCTCCCCCCATAAAGGTACACATGCAAAAATTACGTAAATTATTTATATAACTGTAGTTAAACATTCCTAGGACACGTAATTATGTAATAGGTCTGATTTTTGCAAGTAAATACAGTACAATGTAATTGAAGGGAGTAATAATGCATAAGAAGACGATTTTATCTGTAGTATTATGCCTTTCACAATTCACTAGTGTTTCTGCTAGTTCTACAATTGTATTTAATCCAGATGACAAAAATAGGGATAGGGAATTCCCCCGCTCTGAACATTATCGCAATTCAGATTCAAAGTATGAAATGGCTAAGCTCGCTTTAAAGTATTTATGGGGCAATGATTATATGGATAAATTGCGACGATTCAGAGAAGAAAATAGAGATGATTGGCAAAAAAAAATTCAAGCACTCACCGTTAAATGGGCAGAAAATTACAAAGAACAGAAAAATTTTGAATCTATTTTAAAAAGTAAGATTGACACACAAATTTCTAATTACGCCTCAGTTGAAGATCTTAAAAAAACTATATCTACAGAAATTGACATCTACCGTAGAATCAGAATGTCAGCCATTAAAAAAAATAATCGTGAAGAAGCAAATAAAAGAATGCCTAATGCAGAAGAATACATAAAAAAAGACTATATGAGACAATTACAATCCTCAGAAAATCATAAAAAAATCATAAAAAAATTAGATCATGATATTGAAAAAATCAAAAAAACATACTCCGACTCTAATTTGAATAAAAAAATTAACAATTTTGTCTCAAAAATAACAAAAGAACTTATTAGTTCTATTATCGATATCGTTGAAAATAATGTTTCGAAAGATGATACTCCTAAACATAATGCAGACAATATTAAAAATATCGATTTCATTAAAAATAGACGTGATAAAACAAATAGAGAACTAACAAGAAATAATGTAAAAGAAGTTAAACTCGAAAAATATCAACACAAAAAAAATATTGAAAAAATCGTTATTAACGAACACAATAGAGCTTCAATCATACAAGCACTTAAAACAATGGGTTCTAGCGAGAAAGAAATTAAAAAATTATTACATAATTAAGAGCAACACAATAACAGAGATTTAAGAATTCTTTTCGATAAGATGGTGTTGAAGATAATGCAAAGATAAATTACAAGAATATCTAAAAAGACAATTCGAAAAATAAGTCCTTACATCTTTTATTCAAAATAGGGTGTACCCAATCAGGTATCAACTCAACTAAAGGTTCTAAAACAAATGACCTTCTATGCATTTGAGGATGAGGCAATATAAGATTTTCGTCCACATGTACTACAGAATGGTAAAACAAGACATCCACATCTATCGATCTGTTCCCCCAAGGAATTTCATTTACTTTATTTCGTCCATGTTGCTTCTCAATTTCTTGACACAGTTGCCACAAGTCTGAGACGTCCATACCAGTTGATTCTGCCGTGATAACTGAATTGAAATAGTTTCGTGTTCCCTGTCCTAAAGGTGATGTCTGGTGTATGGTAGACTCTCGAACACAGCACAAATGCTGGGCCACATCCATCATGGCGGTAGATATAAGCTGTTTACTATTAAAATGATTGCCACCAAAGGCAATCGCGATCATTTGAGAGCAGGTTTCAAACTACTTTTTTTTTTAAGCTTAAGTTTCTCTCGTTTATTACGAATATACTCTGCTTCAAGTGTGCCAATCAAACCTGAAGTGAACCAATAAAGCAATAATCCTGAGCTAAAACCATAAGTAATAAACAATAAGAAAGGAGGCATCATAAAGGTCATCATTTTTTGTTGAGCTTGTTGTTCCGGTGTTAATTTTTTATTCGCATTATTACGCTTCATCCCACGCTTCATTGATATAACCGTAACTGTGAGCGTCATAAAAGGTAATATGTTAAGACTATTGCCTACCAAGGGTAAAGTAAAGGGTAATGAAATTAAAGAATCAGGCAAACTCAAATCATCTATGGGCCCAAAAGCATTGCCTCTAAATTCTATAAAAGAACGAATCATAGAATATAAAGCGATGTAAATGGGAAACTGTAAAAGCATGGGCAAACAACCCAACATCATTCCCCCCATAGCATTGTTTTCTGCAAACAACTTCATCTGTTCTTTTTGCAATACCTTTGGATCTTTGGCATATTTTTTTTTAAGCGCTTCAATCTTAGGTTGAAGAATTGCCATTTTTTCAGATGATTCTTGCATACGTGTTTGAGAGTATCGGGTTAAAGGATGAATGCAAGCCCTCACACAAATAGTTAAAATGATAATGGCAAATCCATAACTGCCAACAAAATTATAAATCACCTTTAAAACAGAGAGCAATAAATTTTCAATAGTTGATGAGCTCATAAAATTATCTTGTTCAAGAGCTAATTCCATCTTATCAGCTAAATTAGTGGCCTTTAATGAATCTTCTTGTAAAGGACCAATATAAATAGGCATTGTCAATGAAAATTTGTTGCTCTTGCCAAAACTTTTGTTTACCGCCATCAATCCATTAGGATTTATTTCACCATCTTCATTTTTTATTCCAGGAACATATTCCAAAAAAGCTTTTGTTCCTTCGGGAGGTTTGGCTAAAATTGTAAAATATTTATTTCTTAATCCCACCCACAACAATTTCGCCTGGCCGACACCGTTATCTTCTGACGTGCTCAAAACCTTAGTTGATTCAAGATCACTGAACATATTGTTGTTTTTAAAACTTGAACCATTCGTACGTTGGCCAATAAAGTAACCAAACGATTGTTGTCTGGCCATCATATCATCAGATTCAAGCATGATTCCTGTGGCACCATATAAAACCACATTATCTTCACTGGGACTGTCTAATTCTATGTCAACGCTCAATAACATTTGGTAATCAGAATTAATTTCAAAAGTTTTTGTCGCTTTAATGCCAGTTGATGTGGTGAGTTTGTAGACGATTTTTTTATTTTTAGTTTCAGAGAAAACTTCCCAATTTCTCGTATACAATTCTTTATCATCACCTATACTCAAAGAAAAATGAGGATATTTTGACTTTGATACTGTTAATAGGTCAATACCTTTACCGTGTATCCCAGCATCATGATTTTCTTTTAAATGAACTGAAGTAATGCATGCGCCTTTGCTAGAAAATTTAAAATCGCTATGTTTCAAATTAATTGAACTTAAAACTAATTTATTATCTACCATTTTAGGAACTGTATCAGTTTCTAATTTTACTGGATCTTTTTGAACACTCTCACTGCCAGACTTGTTAGTATTTTCAGATAAAGTATCACTGACCATACCATTGTCTTTGTTTGTTGATTTTTCAGTAACCGCATTATCACTGTCTGTTTCCTGTGGTTTTTTTTCTTGATTGGGAAATAAAATCATCACCAACATGAAAACCACAAATGGAACTAACATGGTACTAATAGTGGATTTGGGTTTAGGTGGTTGTGACATATCCTATTATTTTTCGTTAACGTCCTATACTTAATCGTTTAGCGAAAAAATCATCTAATTCAGTGATCGACAATATTTTTTCAGCAGTTGCTTCGTAATTATAGGGAACTCTGCGGAAAACAATAGTATCACTGTCAAAAGTTACGTAACTTGCTTCAACATTATTGTCACGTGGTTGGCCAACAGAGCCAACATTCACATAAATTTGCACATCATTTAACATATATATGCTACATAAATCATCAGGTGAATAAAATTCTCCTCTAGATGTCCACACTCCAGGTATGTGACTGTGACCACCAAAAATTATTTTAGAATCAATGTCTTTAAAAAGACCGTTCATTTTTGCAAAGTTTTGAGCATCTTTGGGAAAGATATATTCTTTGGTGGGTAATCTTGGAGATCCATGTACATAAGTACAATTGTTATCGTCTTGGACTAATTCAGGCAAATTACTCAACCACTCCCATCGTTCAACTTTAATAGGATCACTATCATTGGAATTTGGTTTAAGGATTTTTTGGGTCCAGACTGCAGCAGAACGTGCCTGTGGTCTAAAGTCATCTGCCTTACCTTCAGTGACAGCTTCGTCATGATTACCTTTAAGGCAGATATTACAATTATCTCTAATTAGGTCAGCAGTTTCCTCTGGATTAGGTCCATATCCCACAACATCCCCTAAACAGACGATTTTTTCTATATCTTTTTGCCTGATGTCATCTAGAACGGCAGTTAATGCTTCAATATTCGAATGAATATCACTTATTAGAGCAATCATTTATCTAATTGACTTAATTCGATAGCTTCATCTATCAACATAACGGGAATATCTGAACGAACGCAATACAATATTTTGCCATCTTCTGTCACTAATGCTTCATCGATAGTATCAATGACCACATCACCCACTTTGTTATTGAGTGATTTATCTGAGATTTTTTTATTAATGATCTGCACTAGTTCATTGTCAGCTAAATGTAATGACTGCTTGCTGTCAGGACAAACCAATATTTCCAACAATTTTGAATCCATTATTTCACGTCTTTCTTAGACTTCTTTATCAATCAAATAATAATTTGCATTTTATGTATAAAAACAGCAAAAAGCAATGATCTATATCCGAGTATGCAGATCTGCGAGATCATTAATTTGAAAGGCTTTTTTATGCCTATAAACGACTGGTTTGACTTTAAATTTAGGTTTTTTATTTATTGTAACGATTAGTGCTTCATCATAGGCTTTATTTGAATGAATGATATCACCGACTTTAAGTTTGAGAAAATCTTTTACAGACATTTTAGATTCAGAAATATTGCAGACAAATTCCATTGAAACTGTAGATAAACTGTCAAGAATACAATCTCTTTGTTGTTCACTGCCTTCTTTTCTATGGGTGAGGTATAAATTTTGTGTCGCAAACAAATCCATTATTGGCTCAATAACCAAATAAGGGATGCATAAGTTCATCATTCCAGTAGCATCACCAACAATCACTTCAAAAGAAAGCAAAACCACCACTTCATTAGGGGACACAATCTGACGCAATTGGGGATTGGATTCTGTTTCATGCAACATGAAATTAACTTCATAAATACGTTCCCATACAATTTTTAAATCATCTAAAGATAAATCAATAACACGCTTGATAATGCGCTCTTCAATTTCAGTTAATTGTCTATCAGGGGGCGAAGTCAAGCCTATCCCCCCACCTAATAATTTATCAATTATAGGAAATACCAATGAATGATTAAGTTCTAAAATAATCTCACCTTCCATAGGATCTGCATGTAATATGTTAAAACACGTAGGATTGGCAAGAGACATAATAAATTCGCTGTAGGTTAATTGTTCTACACTAGCCAATTGAACTTCAACAACTTGTCTGAGATAAGCACCCCATGTTGCACTTAAATTTCTAGCAAACACTTCATGTAAATTTTCTAAAGAACGTTGTTGTTCTTTGGAAACACGTTCCGGACGTTTGAAATCATAAACTGATGTTGAATCTGCACCGAATCTTAATGCGCTTGATGCAAAATCAACAGCAGCATCTATTTCACCGCCTTCAACAGCAGCCAATAAGGCGTCAACTTCATTTTGATCAAGTACTCCACCCATATCTTTACTATCTCACAAACTTTGAATCATTATCTACATTCCACCTGTTGTTCAAATGTCTGATAACAGACCAGTTGACTTCATTTTTTCGATGATACCCTCTCTCGTAAGCCAAATGAGAAATTGTTTTAACATTTCTTTCTCTAATATTACTCAAATACAATTCATCTTCTTGAATGTCAGTAAGTAAAGATTGCCTTGCATTTTTAATAGGTTGTAACGAATTAATCGCTGCATCCAACAAAAAATGCTGCTGAATAACGAGGAAAGCAACCCATAAAATGGAAGCAAAAACAGAAGATAATAGAAAGTATTTAGCCATATTTAGCTTGATCTCCTAATTGCTCTTCAATAGCCAATAAACGATTATATTTACAAACTCGATCCGTGCGACACAAGCTACCTGTTTTGATTTGACCAGTTGATAACGCTACGGCAATGTCAGCAATAGAACTGTCTTCAGTTTCACCGCTGCGGTGACTGACAACAGATGTGTATCCAGCATCATGGGCCATTTTTATAGCATCAAAAGTTTCAGTCAACGTTCCAATTTGATTGATCTTAATCAAAATTGAATTGGCTGTTTTTTCATCAATACCACGTTGTAAAAACTTAGTGTTGGTCACAAACAAGTCATCTCCAACCAATTGCACTTTACCACCTAATTCAATGGTTAATGCATGCCAACCTTCCCAATCATTTTCATCTAAACCATCTTCAATTGAAACGATAGGATAGGCATCACATAATTCTTTATAATAAGATACCATTTTGTCTTTGTCCCACTTTTCACCACCTTCAGCAGCCATTGTGTAGTAGCCATCTTTGTACAGTTCTGAACTCGCAACATCCAAACACAGTGCCATTTGATCCCCTGCTTTATATCCTGCTTTACCAATTGCTTCAACAATCACATCTAGTGCTTCACGATTGGATTTTAAGTCTGGCGCAAAACCACCTTCGTCACCTACACTTGTGTTCAATCCTCTGGCTTTTAGCACAGATTTTAGGGTATGAAATACTTCCGAACCCCATCTTAAACCCTCAGAAAAACAACTAGCTCCATGAGGATAAATCATAAATTCTTGTATATCTACATTATTATCGGCATGCGAGCCGCCATTTAGGATGTTCATCATAGGTATTGGTAAAGTTGTCCCCTCACCTAAGTCGCGAAATAATGGCGTTTTAAGGGACGCCGCTCTGGCACGTGCAACTGCTAAGGAGGCGCCCAGTATCGCATTGGCACCTAATTTAGATTTATTATCTGTGCCATCGAGTTCTATAAGTTTATTGTCTAAATCACGCTGATCTGCAACGTCACATCCTTTTAGATTGTCGAATATAACGGTGTTGACATTTTTAACGGCATTTAACACACCTTTTCCCTGATATCTTGCCATATTCCCATCTCTCAACTCGCAAGCTTCATGTTCACCTGTGCTTGCTCCAGATGGAACACTTGAAAATGCCTCTGTGCCGTCATCCAACTTGATATCCACAGCAACTGTGGGATTACCCCTCGAATCAAGTATTTCCCTACCATGTAGATATTCAATTTTTGCCATTGCAACTCACCTTCCTTTTTTTGTTATTTTTCTAAAACGTCTTCTTTGATATTTTGTAATTTTCTTTTAATCGTAACAACTGGAGTTAACAGGTAAAGTTGAACGGCAACAAACATTGTTATATAAAAATTAATATAAGAACATGCTGCCACAATAACCACCAATGCTAATACTTCAAAACTAGCCTTATAACGCCCAAACAAACCCACCACATGAACATAGGGCACTGAACTCACCATCAACAATGCCGTTGCCAAAGACATAATGGGTAAGATATATAAAAAATAAGGCCCACATTGTGATGTGAATTCTGCCAACATGGGATTAAACATCAAAATGACCGTGGACACAATAACCGCTGCAGCCGCCGGTGTAGGTAGACCTTTAAAATAACGGTGATCTTCTTCAGCTTCTGTCGTTTCAACATTAAATCTTGCCAATCTCATCACGCCGCACAGCACATAAATGGCTGCTGAAATAAACAAATAATTTTCTTTAAAATATGTACTATATACCTCTGCACCCAGTGGGTACCACTCAGACAATGAGGGTAATAAACGACACGTACCATACATTAAAAACGCTGGAGCCACGCAAAAACTAACCGCATCGCAGAGACTATCTAATTGAGCTCCAAAATCACTCGTACCATTAACCATTCGTGCGACCTTACCATCCAGCGCATCAAAAACCATTGCTAACAAGATATAATTGCACGCATGGTTCAATAGCTCTGTCACTTCAAGTAAGTAATTTTCAGAACTAGTCGCCAATGACATCGCTCGAGACACCACGATAATCGATAAAAAACCACAAAACAAATTTGCTGCTGTAATGATGTTTGGAAGAAGTTTAACCGATTTTATAGGTTTCATTTCACACTGGCTAAAATATCAGAGCCTGCACTTACTTTTTGTCCTACGGTCACACGTGCCTCAAATTTTTGATCAACTTCAACATAAATGTCGGCACGACTGCCAAATTTAATCATTCCAAAACGTTCACCTTTTTCAAAGGTATCGCCTTCTTTTACGGGTGTCACAATATTTCTGGCAATAAGTCCTGCTATCTGAGCAATGAGGTATTTTTTACCATCTTCACCTTTAAGACCTACAAGAACACGCTCATTGGCTGTGGCAGCTTCACCATTCATGGCATTGAGAAATTTTCCAGGTATCTTTTCAACATATTCAACTTGACCTTTTACCGGCATACGGTTTACGTGCACGCTAAAGACATTCATAAATACGGATATACGATGACACTTGCCAATCCAAGGCATCTGAGTTTCTTCAATGGCCGTGACCTCTCCATCCGCTGGAGACACAAGTGTTCCCTCTTCACTAGGAATGTCTCTTTCAGGATCTCTAAAAAAATTACACACAAACCAAACAAAAGGTAAGGCACCTAACAATAGGGGCCAGTTTTCAAAATAGACCGAAAGCAAAGTAAATAATACTATCGGAATGACTAAGAAAATGGCCAATTCTCGTTTTCCATACTGTGAAAATCTCATACGTTGAACAGGAAGTGCATCACATCCCCCTCTTTAACTTGGTAATCTTTACCTTCTGTTCGAAGTAATCCCTTTTCTTTGGCACCTTTTTCACCATTGCAATTTATGTAATCATCAAAAGCAATTGTTTCTGCACGTATAAAACCACGTTCAAAATCTGTATGTATCACTCCTGCGGCCTGAGGAGCTAAAACATCTTTTGCAACCGTCCAAGCTCTTGTTTCTTTAGGGCCAACCGTAAAATACGTCATCAATCCAAGCAATTCATAACCCTGTCGGATAACGTGATTCAATCCTGGCTCACTGAGTTCTAAGCTTGCCAAATACTCATCGCGGTCTTCTGATTCAAGCTCCATAATTTCCATTTCAATTTTTCCACAAAGGCTGACGACCATTGCATTTTCTTTAGCCGCTAACTCTTCTACCAGTGTGACATATTTATTTTTACCACTGGGCAAATCTTCTTCGGCCACATTAGCCAAATACATCACTGGTTTGTCTGTCAAAAGGTTGTAATCTGTTAATAATTCTCGTTCGCTTTTTTCTAAATCTAAATTTTTAGCCGCCACTCCCGATTCAAGCTGCGGCATAATTTTTTGAATCAAATCGCTGCGTTCTATAGCCTCTGGGTCTTTGCTTCTCGCTTTTTTTTGTTCACGATGTAAAACTTTATCCAAAGTTTCTATATCCGACAATAATAATTCAGTTTGAATAACTTCAATATCTCTTATGGGGTCAACATTGCCATCCACATGAATCACATCTTTATCTTCAAAACACCTGACAACATGGGCTATTGCATCCGTTTCTCTGATATTTGCCAAAAATTGATTGCCCAATCCCTCACCTGTAGATGCCCCTTTAATCAAACCTGCAATGTCAGTAAAAGCCATCAATGTTGGAATAATCTCTTTTGAGCCAGCAACCGTAGCCAATGCCTGCAACCTTGAATCAGGTACAGCCACTTTACCTACATGGGGTTCTATCGTGCAAAAAGGATAATTCGCCATTTGTGCACCCGCTGTAGTGAGCGCATTGAATATGGTACTTTTACCGACATTTGGAAGACCTACTAAGCCACAAGAAAAACCCATTTTATCCTTTTTTTTAAATAATTTTGCGATTAACATTATATTTATCTTGAGCTTCATATAAAGAGACCTAAGCAATTAATATGGACATAATCTTAATATCTTAATTATTTTCAAAAAAAGACAGTATTTTCTATTGAAACAACAGTTTTCAGCTTAATTGTCTCATTTATAATTGATGATTTTCAAAGAGTTATATCAAAAAAACAAATATTCTTGTGTCTATCGCCGTCATCCTTAACTAAGAGGAAATTCACGATAGCTAATTACTATCTGGCTTCTACTGGGCACAAAAGTTGATAGACATCGTTTACTTTAAACCACCTATAGTGTAACCTAACTTTTTAGTTGCTTTTTTTAAAAATAGTACCGCATAAGCTGTAGCCATTAAGGGCGCCTTTGAAGAATGGTCTGTATCCAAAGTAAAACTAATGTTAAATTCTCCTGTTGACATATTTTGTGCATCACAGATCTTTTCAGACATGTCATGGTGCCAATTCTTTCCTTTAACTGTCTTGACCCCATAAAACACAGCAACACGTTCCCAACTATAATAATCATAGTAGCTTAAATTCTCATAGAGATTCTCAAGAACAAGTTGGCAGTAATGCAACCCCATTCCGATCTGATCTTTCATTTCAGGCCGCGCTTTGTCCGGCGCAAAGTTATAGGCCATTGCGAGATTGCCTAAAGCCGCACATACCATATTAAAATTGGCATAACCATGACTTGTCTCCTCGCGACGGTATCCCCACAAGCCAACACCCCTTTGTGTCATCCGGTAACCTTTACGGACAATACCATCCTCAAACTCCATTTCAAGCGTACTATTGTTGGCTGCTGAAATAATATCTTTAGGTACTTTTAACGCTGTATTCCCGAGAACTTGAAAATCTTCAATCACTCCTTTGTGAATGTCTTCCCAAACATTATCAGCAACATCCACACCGATTAATTTGGCACAACGCAAACCCAGTACCGCATATTGTGCTGGAGAATAATGTGGACTAGCACTCCCAGTGCCTGTGAAACCTCGTGTGCCATTATAGGCCCAAAGATGACCTCGTTGTGTATTTTCATCTTTTTGGCCGTATTTTGCAGGGCCACCTTGAGCATTCAAAAGAAAAACACAGACATCTGCCAATTCCAGCAATTCTGTTTGTAGTCTCTTAGAACCCCTGAAGTTTTTACTTACTTGTTCTCTACCACCTTTCTTAACAATGGTTCCATCAGTATCATTACTGTTGAGGGCCGCCTCAATCATCATCAGGGCGCATCCTGCTGCATAACCACATTTGTCAACTTTCTTATTTGTTTTGGTATAACCCGCATTTCTAGCATGTTCACAATACTTTAACAGATATCTTTCCATTTGCGGATCATTGGGATCTTCATCTGCTCTCAACAAAGCAAAAAAAGCTAAACCCAACGACCCCACAAGCCTTTGAGGAGAATTTTTAATTTTTCCACTTACTGACGGTTGCCAACTGGATTCCTGTTTGATTTTGTCCCATAAATGTTTTTTTCCTAAATCTATGGCTTTCGCATGACGTGGGTCAGAGACTACTTCTCTCCCTTTTCCTTTTTCTTTCTTAATATCAATTTTATTGATCCCCCCATATCTCACAGTCACTGATCGAGAAAATTTTCCCTTCCAGTTTTTGATTATTTTCTCTCTTTTGAGTTTTGACTGTAAGACCTCGCTGCTAACTACTTTTTTTTTCTTACCTTTTTTAGATTCATTTATTGGTTCTTTGGGTTCATATGGTTTATCCAGTGTCCATTTATATTTGATGGTTGTTGATGAGACACGCCCTTTGTTCTGGTCGAAACTTGTCGAAATGTCTAATTCACATGTTTTAATCAAGGCAAAAAAACTTTCGTCTTCAATGTTGAGTTTGAGATAAATGTCTCCATCAATTTCATCAGGAGTCTCCAACTCATATTTCCAACTACTCTTCGTCCATTTGGCTTTGCCTACAAAAGGCAATGGAGACGGTTCCAGAAAACCATTCTGTTTGAATTTACCTATTGAAGACTGTTTTATTGAATAAGTTTTCTCTTCTCCTTCTTTAAAACCAAGATAAGAAGGGTGTGTAAAGCCAATCGGGACCCCTGGATTAAAATTTAACTCATGAGCATTAACAACACTTTCTGGCGCTACTCCACTACCAAACACTGTATCTGTCACATCAAATTTATCTGGAAAGTAAAAGAAAGATTCACCTTTAACTTTATAATAATGACTTTCATTAGGATAAATAACCATACGATTAACATCTTCTCCTTCAGCTGAGAATCCTACTTGGGCTTTTGCAAACAACAACATTAACAACACGGTTAGCAGTTTGACATTCATAAATATTCCTAATCTTTTATGGTTAGTTTGAAAATAAAACTAACTATATATTACAATATTATGACATTTAGTTCAAATGAGCATTCAAAGATCTGAATGTTGATCACAAACCCTCAACTTACATACCTATACTCTGACGTTTTCTGTAACATTGGGGTTGTCTAAATGTATACCGTACGAATAAATCTATTATTTACTGAGTACTGCACGATGGCAGCGAGCTAGGCAGGAAATGGCCATGCCAGTTCCCCACTTTTTTCCGTAACCATAAAAAAGTGTGTCATACCAACTACCATCTTTTTCTTGTGTACGCATGATGTTGGAAACCATGTCGGACCATTCTTTATTGAGAGATTCTCCATTAAGCTCAGTTTCCATTATTTCAGTTGAATAATAATAGGCATAAAAAAAGAAATACCCTGAAATATTATTGGGTGCGTCACGATGAGGGATCAATCGCTTCCTACCAATTTCTAAATATGCGCCATTTTTATAGAGTTCTTTTGTCCAGTGAAGAAGATCTTTTTTGGTAAAACCGCCTTGTACGCGGTGTAGAGCTAATCCACAAATTTGAGTACGCCCTACATTACCCAAAGTTTCTACTTGATGAGCAACATAATGCACAAACCTTCCATCATAAATGAAACTGCCATCAGAAATTTTAGTTGTTTTTAAAAAACGGACAGCATCATTTAGCACACCATAATTAAATTTGATTCCTGCGATCTTGGCTTTTTGCAGACTCAAAATAATACGAGCCGTTGTGAAACTCATAGAACTTCCACCATGATCAGGCCCTGAGTAGTAGCTCCACCCACCTTGATGCTGTTGAAGCACTTTTAACTTCTCTACAATCTTAGGTACTATTTTGGTGATAGTCTCACGATATTTTTTACCTCGTGGAGAGTTGAAAAGTGTGCTGAGAAAATCTAGGTTGTAGCTATAGCCATATATGTTAAATGAAGTGTATTGATCATAAGGACTTTTCCAGTTTTTTAAACAATAATTGATGGCGGCTTCTATTGAATCGTCTATTTTTTTGTTTTGAAAAGGATAATCCATTAAACCCAAGGTACAAATAGCTGTACAAGCTAAACGAACTCCTTTATGGGATCCTAAAGCCAAACGATATATACCAATCTCACTATAATTTATAGGATATGATTTTGGAGCGCCCCAAGATCCGTCCTTGTTTTGTTTTTCTAACAGATAAGCCACACCTTTTTTCATAGCATTTTCAATTTCATTTTTTTGTTGTAACAGATCTGGTTCACTGGTGGACTTTGTGTTTGGTGACCATGCAGTCAAGATAATTATTAGAAATAGCAAGGCGCGTGTCATGTCAAAACTCCTTATGTGGCTTAATAAGTTTGAGGTGTTTTTTGTTGTGATTTGGCTTCTATTTTTTTAAGAGCCTTCTCCGCTTTAGCAACTTCTTTTTCAGATTTATTTAGTTTCATTTTACTTTTTATTTGTGTGATTTTGAGTTTTTCTTTTTTGTCTTGAACAGCTAACTCTGCCTTCTTTATAGTCATAGGAAGAGAATACTTTTTAGTTAAACTATTTTTTTTTGCAAGTTCTTTTATACCCTTCTTCATAGAGGCAATTTTTCTTTCCTCCCTTGCTATTAAAATATTCTCTGTGTCTGTGTGTAAGTCACGACTTCCATAAAGTTTTTTCAATTGAGCAAAATTGACGAGGGTATCTTCAAGACGATCCTGATATTGTTTGAGCTCTTTGTCGAGGGAAATGATTTTTGCAGCAGCACTTTCTTTAGCAAGGAGTAGAGCCGTTTTAGCGAAAATCTCATCGTTTTCTGCTTGCCTTAGGGAACTTTTACATTCAATAGAAGCAATTTTTTTATTCAAACGGGCTTTTTCAAGATTTTCTCTAGCTTCATCTAATGCGTTTACTGGCTTTTTAGTAGGTGCTGTTTTTGTATTAGCAGACTCTTTAGTTACGGCAATGTCTGATTTATTTTTGTTAGGGCAGTTGCAGCCGGCAATAAGAATTATTGAAAATAGGGTTGTCATTTGTATTATTTTGTATGGCATAAAACCATTCCTTTCATACATTTTTAAGTATAAATATTGCCAATTTGTTTAATAAAACTGGTAATTTTAAGATTTTAGGACATACAGGAATAAAAGCAATCAAAATGTCGCGTATTTAGGATTTTCCTAAGAGATTATTCCCTACAGTATGATACGTCCAACAGAACTGCGCGCACAGGTGAAGCGTCGGCTCCCTGAAGTTTAAGAGGCAACGCAATCAATGTGTAAATACCCTCAGGAACCTTGGTCAACAAAACACCTTCTAATATCGCCATTTTATGACGATAAATGTTATGGTGACATGGTAAATCCTTTGAATCAGACAGATCAACTGAAGGGGTATCTAATCCTACGAGCTTCACTGATTTAGTAGCAAGATAATCAATTAATTCTGGGCTGATGCCATTGAAATTATTATGCCACTGACAAGGGTCGTTGAAAGAATTAGTTTTGAATAATATTCTTTCAGCCACAATATCAACACTTTGAACATCTTTCACTTGAATACATGCTCTTGCAGGCAAATCTACGACAATCACCTGACATCTTCCAAAATAATAAGATAAATCTCGATTTTCAATACTCTCACCATGTTCTTGATAATGTAAGGGAGCATCAACATGAGCTCCGACATGCAAAGTGGTGTTGATTGATGAGAGTGTCAAATGATTATCTGGAAAACCCATCGACTGTGTGCGAGTATAAGGAACATCTCCAGGAAACACTGCAATCTGAGAATTTATTAGTGGGGAAATGTCATAAAATTTTGTCATACTAATTTCCTCATACTTTCTGGTAACACTGACAAGTTCACATCCACTTGTTGCAATGCACTTTCTTCAGGTTTTTCAAGTTCAAATCCTAACACTTTCAAAAGAGTTGCTGCCACAAACCACATGGGTTCACTGTCCCAACCATGAGCCAGCTTCACAACTACGCCTAATCCAGATTCGTAACATTTTTGGTCAATAGACAACGCTAATAAGCCATCTGCTCCTTCTTTAGCTAAAATGTTAGAAGATATTTTTAAAATAGACGTATCCAAACGGCCGTCACCTCCTATTAATTCAGGGTGCTCATGCATCGCTTGCCAAATCCAGTCTTCAGAGCGTCTCACAGCTAAAGCTGAATAAAGCTGACCCAACTCACTTAAGGAATAGGTTTCTGTAGGTAACCCGCATCCATCTTCCGCTGTAACAACTGGTGACCAAATGTCTCCTAAAACATCTTTCACACCACAGATATATTTTTTATAGAATTCACCTTCCTGTTTCATATAAGAATCAACAGGCCATTTTTTTGAAAGGCAACCTTTAACAATTGCGGCATGCTCACCGCTACAAGGATTGCACCACGGAGTTTTTCTATTAACTTCAGAGTCCGGGATCAAAGGAAAACTAGAAGATATTTGAATCATTTTTTGCTCATCTTCTGTCAACAGTGATTGAGCTATTTTTCTGTGAAAAGCACTTCCATTGTGCGATGACACAGAAATGGCTTTTTGTTCCCAACTCAATCCAGACAGTTCTTTGGTAAATACTTTCAACATGTAAGGCTTCATCAACGAACGTCCATAACAGGTTATATCACCACCAAAAGAATGGATTAAATTTTTGCCCTGAACCCAGGCCACCGCCCCATACACAACCCGCTCTGAAATTCCTTTACGCTTATATTCAACAAGAGGAGCCCAACTCATAAATTTTGAAAGTTTGGAGCTACTTCTTCCATAAATAATTTCATACTTTTCATTACAGTGGCACTATTGTGATTGTTGAAATCAAACCAACACATCAAACGATCTTCAGGATGAAAACGTTCTTTGATCTTTTGCGTAACTTCTTCCACATTTCCTACAAGAGCATTATTAACAGCTTTTTTAACTTTATCTGGATCAAGAGTTTTTGACATCGCTGATAAATAAATTTCATTAGACACCGCCGCCATTTTATGAGCGTTAACACTATCCTCATCAATAAAAATTAAAGCTGTTCTGGGCATGTTTTCCCGCTTCCATTCCCCTCCCTTTGGATGAAAATGTTTTTGCATGCGCTCATGTACCGATTCTATCACCTCTAGTGACGTGATAGAAAGATTAAAAACATTACATGGCCAAAACGTATTGACCATCTTTTGAATGGACGCTTCATGAGTACCTACTGTCAGTCGCAAATTTTCTAACGGGGCTTCAAAAGGAATGACACCTACTTGCTGAAAATTCCAAAAGGACGGTATATTAATTTTTTCAACATCTTTACCATACGCTTGCAAGATTTCCTGCCACTCTTTTTTACTGCTAAAGTCATCGCGCTGTAGAGTTTTCATCGCAACGTCAGAAGAATTAAATATATCGCCACGAACAAAGCGTATAAAAATTTCTGCGGCCTCTGCAAACACTTTGCGACTCAGTACAGGCCAGGCCTTTTTTTCCATGTCGTTGCGAGCATGTATTCCATAAGCTGTATTGATGTAAGGAAAACGACCCGACGCAAAACCCAACTCAAGTACACGTTGATTATCAGGATGAGCAGCTTTATGCAAACTTAAAAAAGTCTTAACTGATTCAGCACGAGCAATCGGTCCACCATTGCACAAAATATTACAGATAGCTGAACCTACATTGATTTTTTTAGTTTTGGAAAAAACAATGTGAGCTAATTGAAAAATGTCTGTGTTAAGTCCCACCTCACCTTTAAAATAAGGTATTACTGCTCCTTTATTTTGTTTTTGAATTTCGCTGGAAAGGTGGGTTTCAGCAACCCAGGCCGTACCAAAACCCAAGGTATCTGCTAATTCAACTTGTTCCAAAAAATTTCGAAACATTTGAGCTTCAGAAGGTTTTCTTTCTTCAATTTCAGATTGACAAATTGAAAAAAAAATATCGAACTTCATTATTTTCCAATCACTGTACGCACAGACCACAGTTCGGGGAACAAACGAAGTACTGTCCGTTTTTGTAAAAATTCTACACCACTACTTCCACCCGTTCCAGGTTTACGTCCAATACAACGTTCCACTACGGCAACATGAATTTGACGGAACAACGAAAATTTTTCATCAAAATCAAGTAAAGCTTCACAGATCAAGACCCAATGATATTGATCTCCAGAATTTTCATAAATGTTTTTAAAACTACTTACAAGACCTTTATCCGATACTTGACGATTTTGTGTGACATCACGATTTAATATGTTTTGAGGAATTTTAAAACCTGCATCGTCCAAGGCTTTTAAAAATTCATCATAAACCGAAGGCTTTTTTGCAAGGTCTTTCAACTCTTCCACTACCTCAGGCATCATCTTTTCAAAAAACTTCAAAAAATATTCTTCTCTTAATCCATACACAAATTCCATTTTTCTGAAACTAGAGGATTGAAAACCACTGGCCGGATTGATCTTATTACGAAAACCTGCAAATTCTACAGGAGTTAATGTCGACAATAAATTGATTTGCTTACACATCAAGTCCATAACTTGATTCAAACGCTTGAGGACTTTGAGAGATCGAGAGATCGAGCCATCACGAAAAGATTTTACCAAAAGATGTGTTTCAAAATCGATCAGTTTAAACCACAACTCACTCGCCTGATGAATAATAATAAAGAACATCTCATCATGGTGAGGTGGATCGGACACCAATTGTTGAAGAGAAAATAATTCATCAATTTTCAAATAAGAATTGTAGTTGAAATCAGTTATTTTGAGGTCTGGATCGTATTCAATATTCATGACGACATTGTAAAACATTTACCTAGGTCCGTGTCAAACATTATTTAAGATTATTGTATGATATTTCTAAGTAAACATAAAATAGTGCTTCTTTGTAATGTCGCCCCCTACTCTTAATAATATAAAGACATATAAGTCACCGTGATGCCGGTTGAATCTTACTAAATTCAAACAAGTTGCCTTACTGCCAAGGTCATCTATCAAATATATTTCGCCTCATAAAAAAATGTAATTGACCATACAAATTTAAGGAAAAAATTAAAGGCCATCAAAAATAATTTTGAACGATCGCTAAAGAATCGAGTAATATCTATGTTCGTGTGAGTGGTACAATTATTAAAATTTAAATTTTTTTATACAACTATAGTGAATTACAATAAAAATCTTCAATAAAAAACTGACTTTAAAAACTGGTGTAAATCTAACTTTTGTTTAGAACCACACTAAAAATTTTTTATGTGATCGCCCTGCCCGAAAATAATTTCACTGTTCCTCAGAGAAATCCTTATCGTATCGACTCAGTGATCAATTATAGCAAGTCTAACTGCTAAACCTGTAAAAACTGTCCCCGCGACACGATTTATAATAATTTGTGCTTTTCCAGAACCTTTCAACCACTCACCTAGAAAACCAGCAAACACTGCCACAGTACTAAATATTGTAAGCGTTACTACGATGAACAAACTACCAAAAATTATTAACTGAATTGTTACTGATCCTATAGAAGAATCCACGAATTGTGGAAGGAATGCCAAGAAGAATATCGCTAATTTAGGGTTTGTTACACTCATTATAATCCCACGAAAATAAAGTTTCTGCCAATCTAGTTTCACTTCCTTCTGATCAAGTTTTACAACACTGGCTCTAAAAGCTTTCCAGGCAAGGTAGAGTAAGTAAATCGCTCCAATTATCTTCAGTGTGTTGAAGGCTATCGCGGATGTTTGAAAGATGGCCGCAACGCCAAGAGAAACTATTGCAGTGTGTACTAACAACCCCGAACACAGGCCAAGTGTTACTACAAGACCAGGTTTTCGGCCGTACAATACAGATTGTGTCAGTACAAATATATTGTCAGGCCCTGGAGCAATCGCCAGCGCAACGGAAGCTAATAGAAAAATTGTGATTGTTTCGATAAGTATCATTTTTTATCTTCGGATATAAGGCACAAAATAAAACTTGATAGATCTTTAGATTCGGGTAAGTCTTTATTGATCACAATATCGTTAAGTCTACCTATTGTCACAGGACCACACAAGATATTTGATACGTTGTCTTTATCTGTGTTGAATTTGATTTTTTCAGTGAACTGATTAGGGTTGGTTTTAGGAACTGCATTGCTTGAGAAACAAGACAAAATTATTATAAAATGAATTAATAATAATCGTTTCATATTACTTTCCATCTAACTCTTAAGTTTAGGACCTACAAATTGCTTAACAGAATCATTGTACGATATTTCAATTATTTGACCAAAATCGTGGGCAAAAATCTTAAGATTATCCAAGTGTTTATTTTAAAAAAATTGTAACTACTCAGCTTCTTAGCAAAAAAGCCTGATTGTTAAAAGCATTTTCAATAGCCATCATAACATTGACAGCATTTTTACGGCAAGTTGAGATATAGCCACGAATTCTACAAAAGATACCCAAAACAACTGGCTGCTTTGGAAGTAGACCTGCTCACAGAAACTATATTATCGTCAATCCCTAAAAAGATTCTTCCGAAAAAAAATTAAGAAAATTGGCTGAATTATTTGATGCATAATACAGTTTGAAATAGGTAAAATGTGCAAAAGACTTGGTTATATGTTTTCTAAATATATATCGATAGTCTATGTGTTAGAAATAACGTAAATTTAAGACAGTCTTCCCTGACTTGATACGGGATCCAGAAATTTACAAGTGTAACTGGACTACCCAATCAAATCGGATAATGACGGATTTTTCAAGTCTGACGACGTAGTCATCCTAATTAATTATTCCGAACAGGCACATTAATAATCCTCACCCTTATCGCTGGCTTGGCAAGAAGATTGCCATTTCATAAGTATATCCTTCATTTTTTTGACGACAGATGGATGCTTGCTAGCGATGTTGTTTTTTTCACTGGGGTCAACCAAGATGTCGTAAAGTTCAAAATCTTCGTTGCCATCTCTGTAAATTTTGTATTGGTTGCCTATGAGTGACATTTGTTTTTTGATTTCAAAAGCAATAGGTCTTGGGCGTGCGGTCATTTTACCTTCAATGAGAGGAAGTAAACTTATCCCATCGTATGGTCGTAGTTGATTTTTTGGGATCTTATAACCTAAAATGTCCATTACCGTAGTGAAATAATCACTTGTCACACAAGGCATAACGGATTGACTTCCGGCTTTAATTTTGTCTGGCCATACCATCAAGCCAGGGACACGAACACCACCTTCGTAGAGACTGCGTTTGCGTCCACGCAGGTGTTTGGCGGTACCCGGGCTTGTGCTCCCTCCTTCTGGACCGTTGTCACTGCAAAAAGTAATTAGGGTATTGTCTGCCATTCCCATGTCACTTAGGCTTTGTCTTAACCTGCCAATCTGTTCATCCAGTGCCGTGATACAGCCATAATAATTTTTAAAAAATAAATTTTCTTTTTCGTACATTTTGGCATACCTAGGTCCGGCAATCACAGGAAGATGGGGAGCATGAAACCAGATAACAGCGAAGAATGGTTTATTGGAGGCTTTCGCAGACTTCATAAATGGAATTACGCGATCCACTATTACGCGTGAATCATCACCTTCCAGATTATCTGTAACAGCTTCGCCTTTTTCATTCCAATAATGGGTGCCATAATGCTTGTATTTTTCGTTCTTCTTGAGATAAGGCCATCCTTTTCCTTTTGAGCCACCTGATTGGATGTTTGCTGGAAGACGCATCGGGTCCCAAGTAGGCACTTTGGATTCAGTGGAAAAGCACACATCAAAACCATTATTTTGAGGGGGTGAATAATGCGCACTGACTCCTGGTTTACCTCTGTTGGCATCTTTAATTTTAGTGGTCAGTGTTCCTAAATGCCATTTACCAAAATGGCCAGTAATGTACCCTTGGGTTTTGAGCATTTCTGCCAAGGTAATTTCATCTTTTTTCATGTGTCCTGTATTCGCGAAATAAATTCCATAACGGTTGGGATGTCTTCCCGTAATACAGCTGCCACGTGTGGGAGAACAAACAGCTGAGGCACTGTAGAAGCGTTCAAAACGCAATCCTTCTTGAGCCATGCGATCTAGATGAGGGGTTTTGAGTGTCGGATGGTCATTGTAGCCTGTATCGCCCCAACCTTGATCATCTGTCATGATCAAAATGAAATTAGGATTAGCCTCAATTGTGGACTTTATAGCGTGTTGAGAGCAGCTAAATTGTCCCAGTGCGAAAAATAAAAAGAAAACTGTTAATTTTTTAATCATTTAAATTATCTTTCTTATGAAACATTCTACATTTAGCATTGTATCAATATCTTAATAATTGATTGTATCTAAAAAAAAGGTTTTTGATGAAAAATGAAGCTTTTTATGAACCGTTAGGGCTGATAAAAAAAGCGCGCGATCTAAAAAATAAACCGCGCGCTTTATAATGTTATAAGATATAAATTTTAATTTACTCTTCTACTCTTTTAGGTGTGCTAGCGACTGCTATACGACGAACTTGTGAATTCACTTCAGGAGTCGCTACAGGAGTTGCTACTTGAGTCGCTACGTGTACTGGCTGAGGAGCAGCAGCTACTGTTTGCTCATTTACAGGGGCGACTGATACAGGGGATGTCACTGCAGGAGCTGGCTTCACATCAGTTGCTTGTTGTGGAATGTTGTTTTGGCTTTCTTTCTTTTCTCTGCTCGACGCAGCAATTAATGCACCGTTAGTCACCGCACATAACGGGCTAACTGCATGACGCACAGCTGTAATATCAAATGGCATTTCAACATCGCCAGCAATTTCAGCAAAAAGATCAATAAAACCAGGGACCATACTTGTGCCACCCGCAACAACGATTTCAATTGGATCATCGATACTTGCGTCACAAGATTCAAATTTTTCAACAAATGATTCTAAGACATAACGAATTAGATCTTCTGTGTATATCTCTAATGCAGAAGACATTTTCACTTCAGCGTCTCTTGTGTATTGTGCTGAATGTTGAAACTTACCTTCTTTAAATTTCAATACACGACTAACAGGTATTTGAGTTGCTTCATGAACACGAGTATCAATCCAGTCTCCACCACGACTCACTGAAAACTCAAGTAACTTTTGAGCTCTCCATGTAGCTACCATATTAACCATTCCTGCGCCAAAGCTTATACCGATTCCGCTGAAAGGAACTTCTTCACCTTCACTCACGCACACTGGATTTTCGCTGTATACCAAAGCGTGGGCTTCATTGAGTACCATTGCCTTATACCCCAAACTTTTCAGATGTCTGCTCAAAACCGTTCTATGAAATGTGGTATCAAAAGTACCATCCAAAGGATCTGCTGGTGATGTGACAGCAACAATTTCACCTGGATAACTGGGTTCACCCAAGACATTTTGAATAATAACCTGTAAAACTCCAATAGCATCCGGTTCATTGGGATTTAAAACCCCTTTAGCCATTGGGCGTTTAAATTTTTTGCTTTTTCCACTCAAGTTTGCATAACGTACCGCATCATCACCCACAATGTGAACATCGGAACCTTTACGAATCACCATAGGACTATTACAGGAAAAACCATCCTCAAAGTCTTCACGGTTCATTGTGTAAAAAGCATTACGTTGTTTACGGAAAACCGTACCTTGGTCTGTATTTTGGGAACTTACAACATACATAGTTCCGATATCAAGTCCTTTAGCCATTTCTTCTCTCTCCTCTAAAAAGTTGTTCTAGTTTTCTTCTCTATTAAATTTCTAAATTGCTTAACAAATCCACCATATTGGACGTGTTTTGTTTTTTGTCTACAATTGTTTTAACACCCACAATTTTTTGAGGGTTAAATTGCACATCCATTGAATCTGCAACCCTTTCAAACAATCGTGCTTTATTCTTAGCCTCTTTTTGTTGCTGAGTTGCTGCATTATTGGGGTGCGGTGTATGTGTAGAACCCGCAGGCATTGAACGCATCATTAACTTGATTTGTGCTTGAATTTCAGTTTTCATCAATTGAACAAGCCTGTTTTCATTAAGCGCTTCCCTATTATTTTTTTGCAACTGATCCACAACATTCTTCATCATGGCTGTAATCACCTCTATATTTTGAGTTTGCCTATTGATCTGCGTTTGCATAGCGTATTGCCAAGGGCTAAGCTGCTCATCCTCCACAATCTCGTCGCAAACAGCAGACTCGTCTTTTGATTCAGTTAACAAATAACCTTCACGAAATGCTGTTTCAATTTGACGCGAACTTTCAATGTATTGTCTGTCGTTACATATAGAATCCAGATCAAACAACTCCCCACCATTAATACGGATAGGTTGCTCATTGTCTAAAAACCCGTGCAACTCAAGCGTCCCTCGCAGGGTGTTGCGAACGATCCAAGTCATATTCCCTCTATTCTTCTCTCACTTTGCAGATCTTTATATAATCTACATCACTAATTAATCACGTCATAACGCCAGAAGCAACCGTCTTTTGAGCGACAAATTGTCTAATGATAAAAAATACTTGAAATATCAACGTTATTAGCAATAAAGTCGCAAATTGACTGAATGTCTGAACATACAAATAATATTAACCTCTAGTTGATTTTTATTACTGCTTAATTAAAATCAAAAAATGAATAAAATTGGAGAATTAAGAGATAAGTTAGATAATCTCGATCAACATATCATGAAGGTGATAAGTGATCGACAAGACATCCTCAACGAGATCGCTCAATACAAAATTGAAACTGCGCACCCTCTATTTGATAGAGAACGAGAAAAGAAAGTTTTCGAAAAAGCAAGAAACAATGCCATAACGGCCGGGCTAGATCCTGACTTTGGTGAGCGACTTATGCAAGTAATCGTTGAAGCCTCGCACAACTATCAAGAAAAAATTCTACACATTCACAAATCCAATAAAAGTAAACACCATCGCTTTTTAATTGTTGGTGGTAACGGAGGAATGGGAAAGCTGTTTCATAAATTATTTGTGAGCTGCGGTCATAACGTCGAAATATCAGATATAGAAGACAACGCAGAACAGCGACATAAAAAAGTAGCTGAAGCAGACATCATTATATTGGCTGTCAACATGAAAAATGCCTGTGAGGTTGCCAAGGATCTATGTCCACATGTAAGAGAGAACGCCTTATTAATGGATATTAATAGTCTAAAAACCGATATCTGTAAAGTTTTGACAAACTGTCCTGGTGAAGCGCTTGGAACACACCCTATGTTTGGCCCCACCACTTCTTCTCTACGAAGACAAAAAATGGTACTTTGTCCGATCAAACCTGGCCCCTTAAGCGAATGGATAACTAATGAATTTGGTCATTTGGGTCTTGAATTGATTCAAGCAGAACCCGATACGCATGACAAAATCATGTCTATCATTCAAGTTCTTGTCCACTTCAAAACATTGAGTATGGGTTACGCATTAAGCCAATGTGGAGTCAGCATTGATGAAACCTTAAAATACACCTCACCTATTTATCAATTAGAACTAACGGTCATTGGCCGACTTTTCGCACAGCGTCCTGAACTGTATGCTGAAATTGAAATGTCTAATCCTCACGGGGATTTTATAAGACAAATTCTAATAAAATCTATCACTCATTTAGAAAAAACTATCAACAGTAATGACAAAGAGACATTCAACGACCTGTTTGCTTCCATTGCTGAGTATTTTAGTGGCTTCCAAGAAAAAGCGCTAGAATCATCCGACAAACTAATCGAACATCTAATCAGTCAGCCCTGAGAATAAAAATGAAACAAAAAATAATAGAAACGCAAAATATTAATATATCAGGAGCCTCGGATGTCATATCTCCTTTAGAACTACAAAATGGCATTCCCATGTCAGAAGAATCTAAAGAAACGGTTGTTGAAAGCCGCTCAATTGTGAAAAATATATTAAACAAAAAAGACAAACGAATGATTGTTGTTGTGGGACCTTGCTCAATTCATGATCCTAAATCGGCCATGGAATATGCTCATAAACTAAGACAATTAAAAGATGACGTAAAAGATACTCTTTACATTATCATGAGAGTGTATTTTGAAAAACCGCGTACAACAATTGGTTGGAAAGGTTTGATCAATGATCCTGCACTTGATGGAAGTTGTGACATTAATTATGGCCTGAAACTAGCAAGAAAAGTATTATCGTACATCACGCATATTGGCATGCCAACAGCGACAGAGGTGCTAGACCCGTTTACACCGCAGTATCTATCCGACTTAGTAACGTGGGCAGCTATTGGTGCAAGAACCACTGAATCACAAACTCATCGTGAAATGGCCAGTGGACTTTCAATGCCCGTTGGTTTTAAAAATGGAACTAATGGTAACTTGCAAAATGCAATCAACGCCATGATGTCTGCCCGTGAGTCTCATGATTTTTTAGGCCTCACAATGGACGGCCATATCTGCGCAGTCAAGACAAAAGGAAACCCCAACCATCATGTGATACTTCGTGGTGGTGAAAAACCTAATTTCGATGTCGTCTCTGTAGCCAATGCCATTGAAATGCTCAATCATTCAAATCTACCTACCCAATTAATGGTCGACTGTTCACATGGCAATTCACTCAAACGATTTGAGTTGCAAGAAAAAGTACTTGAATCCATTGTTAACCAACGAGTTAATGGCAACGAATCTTTGATAGGTGTCATGATTGAAAGCCATTTAAATGAAGGCAACCAATCAATCTGCAAGAATCTAAAAGAGCTCAAATATGGTGTGTCTATCACCGATGCTTGTTTGGGCTGGGAAGCCACTGAAAGAATATTAAAATCAGCAGATAAGGCTTTACAAAAACATATCTCCACTAAGGAGTGAACCGTAAAATACTGCGCTTGGCGATTCCTAACATCCTAAGCACCCTCTCAATCCCCTTGCTTAGCGTTGTTGATACGGCCCTTATGGGCCATCAAAGTAACGATTATTATCTAGCAGGTATTGCCCTAGGTGGAATGGCATTTAATCTAATTTACATGATCTTTGGCTTTCTGAGAATGAGTACCATAGGATTCACAGCCCAAGCGTATGGCAAAAGGGACACACAGGAGCAGTCAAATATTCTTGGCCGCGCTTTATTTATTGCCATCTTATCGTCCCTCTTTGTTTTGTTATTTCAGAATCAAATTGCTGATATTTGTTTTGGGGTTTTGGAATGGCTAAAACCCACTTCTAATGTGGAGGCTATTAGATATGCAAGGGAATACTTTAACATCCGCATATGGGCTGCTCCGGCAACAATTATGTTGTATGTGGCAAGTGGATGGTTTTTGGGCATGCAAAATGCCAAAATTCCTCTTGCACTTACCTTTGGTGGCAATCTCATTAATATTTTATTGAGTTATTACTTCGTCACACAAGGCCACGGTATTAGCGGTGTAGCTTATGGCACGGTTGTCGCCCAATACCTGTCTTTTATAGCGGCAATTACGTTTGCCTCATTCAAGTATGGTCATCTCATCAAAAAACTCATACTACGTGATGTGATATCTTTTCAAAAAATGTCCTGTTTTTTAATGATCAGTAGAGATATTCTGATTCGTACATTTGCTTTAATTTTTGTAATAAATTTTTTTGTAGTGGCCTCCTACCACCCCGATAATATTAATATCACAAATGCCAATCATATATTGTTGCAATTTTGGATGATCGTCTCCTTTGGCATTGATGGCTTTGCCATGGCTGCAGAAAGTTTGGTAGGCCGTTTTATCGGCGCAAAAGATAACGAACAACTCAGAAAAACAGTGAAATACTGTTTTGCATGGGGAATGGGCATTGCAATTCTATTTTCAATCACCTATTTGTTGTTTGAAAAAGCACTTGTGACTATTTTTGTGTCAACAAATAAATATGAACTTATAGCTGTGATTCATGACTATTATTTTTGGATACTCATCACCCCCCTCATCAATGCCACATGTTTTATATGGGATGGAATTTATACAGGTGCACTAGCAGGAAAAGCCATGCGTGACTCAATGTTGATAAGCACCCTAATCATATTTTTCCCCACCTACTTTATCACCACAAACTTAAGTCATTTAGGTAATCATGGGTTATGGCTAGCCTTTTCACTGTTCATGCTAAGCAGGGGTATTACCCTAACTTTATCGGCAAATAAAAACATTTTCAGATTAGTTGTAAAATAAAACGATGTCTATTTTTACCTATTATTGATTTTCTTGTAAATTTTTCTAAATCTTGTAAATATGGGTTCGGCATAGTGATCTTCAGAACGTTTCAACACCCATTCATCTTTCCAAATATATTGATTATCAAAAATCTCTTTGGTTTTGAGTTGAATCAAAACCCATTGATCACGACTGTTCCATACAATACGTAGAAAATCGTTTTTGACTTTAACGATAATCCACCAACTACCAAATTGTCGGGTTAAATATTCAGCCTTAACAATAGTCATGTTTGATTTACTAATGTACAACTTTGTTTTCTTGTACATTAATTTGGTGTTGATATACTTTTGTGTTGGTACTTTTTTTTTTGCCTTCTTTTTCATAACAACGATTAAGTGTAACCTTCATTCAAATGATTGTTTTTTAACTTATTAGGTGACAGTATTCTAAATGAGAATGCTATAATATCCCAAGGAGATTGTAAAGTTAATATCATTTTAACAGCAATAGCCATGGCTCTGATAAAAAAAAGAAGCCTTAACACTAATGCTTGCCAACGGGGCCAATAAAGATCCGCAATCAAAAGAGCACCTAACCAAGACATTTTACGAAAGCGGTCCTTATCTCCTTGCTGTGAAACAGAACCATAATGAATAAAACCCATATGTGGTAAAAAACGAATATGCCACTTTTTTTTTCGTAATTTATAGCAAAAATCAATTTCTTCACCGTAAAAGAAAAACTGCGGTGATTGCCCACCCACATCATCCCAAGCACTTCTTCTGATCAAACTATGACCTGGACTTATCCAACCAGGGTCACAGGTAGTTTGATGATCTTTCTTAGATTTTGTGACCTGTTGATGACGTATATAAGGAATCATCGATAAAAAACTCTGTGTCAAATTGGGCATGTCAAAATGACTACGTTGATGTGTGCCATCAAATGATTTTTTATTACAAGTCACAAATCCTAAACGTTCGTCATCGCGCATGGCATCAATAAGCACCTTATAAGTACCTTCGAACATCTCAATGTCACTGTCTATCAAAAATATAAATTCTCCTGACGCCACAGCTACACCATTCAATCTTGTTTGAATCAAACCACTATTAACTTCATTATGAAGAATAGTGGCCCATTTAAATTCATCGTATAACATTTCAAGGCTACCATCTTCACCATGATCCTCAACAACAATAACTTCATACTCAAGTGAATCAGGCATATTATTTTTGATTGAATTCAAACAAATTCGCAAATATTCCTTAGCTTTATAAGCAGGAATGATTATTGAAACCTCAACGGCCATAATAACTCTCTAGTTCATTGATTTTAGAATCCCAGCGGTAATAATCGATAATTTCTTTGATTAGATCTTCATCTAAAGGACCTTGAGACAAGGATGATTTAATTGCCACCAATAAAGCATCACTATCGCCACAGGGAACTAACAATCCCCTATTTGGGTGATTAATTATCTCAGGTATCCCTCCAATATCTGACGCTACAATTCGACAACCTTGAGCTAATGCTTCGATCAGAACAATCCCATAGGGCTCTTCACGTGAAGGCAAAACCAACATCTCAGCTTCCCTCATTTCAACAAGTACATCATGGTTTGACTTGTTCCCCAGCCACATGATGTGCTTATCACAATTCAGGTTTATTGACAAATCAACCAACTCTTTTTTTTTTGATCCCTCACCAATAATATGTAATTGCCAATCACGATCCAATCGACTCAACGACTTTAGTAACACATCCACGCCCTTAACTTCTTCTAAACGACCAACAAAAAGTAATCTCCCCTTAATTTTTTGATGTTTTTTATTTTCATCATGGTTGATTGCCATATCAAACCCTGAATAATAAACTGGTATATCTCTTTCAAAAATTTTTAAGGCATTTTTTTTACAATGTTGTGTAGCCGCCAACACCATAGAATTCCATTTGATTGCTTTTGATCCCAAAATTTGTCTTAAAAAATAATGGGGATGAACCACATCTCGACCATACAAATACATCAATGACGGAATATTTAACAATTTCCCCCAGAATCCAGATAACAAACCACATGGAATTAAGGCTTGACCATGCAGTTGTTGAGGACGAATAAAAACAATCAACATACTTGCTACAAACACTTCAAACAATGATCTCATAAGGGGTATCGGTAATACAGGAATTCTCCACAATGTGTAACCATATTGAGAAATATTAAATTCTTGATGGGCATCTCTACGTGTCACAATGACATGTACATTGTGCCCTTTTTTAACTAACTCTCTTGCCATAAAATCTGAACCCATTTCCAAACCACTGAGATGTTGTGGTGGAAATTTATAGCTAAGGATAACGATTTTCATTCAAATACTATAAGATCTCTCTGATAATATAATGTGGTCGTTTTTTTACTTCTGCATAGATGCGGCCTATATACTCACCTAAGAGACCAATTATAAAGAGCTGTACGGCACCTATAAAAATAATAGTCGTCATAATAGAAGGCCACATCTCAACAGCCTTATCTGTAAAAAATTTAATAAAGACTATGGCAACAATCCCTGCAATTCCCATAAGACCAAGTATAAAAGATAAAAGAAATGCAATACGTAAAGGAAAATTTGAAAATGAGACAATGCCATCCAAAGCCAACCTAAAAAGACCAATCAAGCCTACTTTAGGGTCACCATCCGCCCGTGCTCTACGCGGGACATCGACTCCTATTTGCTTGAAACCTACCCAAGCCCTCAAACCTGGAAAATAACGATTGTGTTCTTCCATCGCATTAATTTCTTCAAGAACTTTTTTGTCCACCATACCAAAATTACCTGCATCTTGTGGAATGTTTATACGAGTGATACGTGTGAAAACACGATAGTAACTTGTAAACAAAAATTTAAGAGGATAGCTTTCTTTACGTTCAGAGCGTACGGCATAAACCACTTCATATCCTTGCTTGTGCTGCTGAACAAATTGTGGGATAGCCTTTGGGTCATCCTGCATGTCGGTATCCATCAACACAATTGCATCGCCACTTGTCTGACAAAGTCCAGCTGTCACTGCTGCTTGATGACCAAAATTACGTGAAAAATTAATTATTTTTATTTCAGATTCAGAAATAAAATCCTTTTTAATATCAAGCATGACAGACAACGTACTATCTGTACTACCATCGTTGACAAACACATATTCGTAAAAATCTGCGTGGCCTTTAACAACACCATGTAATTCCACAAAAAAATCTCTTAATTTAGCAGATTCGTTATAGGCCGGTAAAACAAAAGATAGTTTCATGCCTCTGCTTTCTTCTCTGTTTTCTGCCAAAAACCACCTACCGTAGTGCCTACAGGCATTTTAATAATTCCTTGAATACTATTTTCGATTTTGCCACATAAAATCAACATGAAATTAATTATTTTGGGAACGGGAACAAAATCACTGTGATCTTCATCTTCTTGTACTTTTTTAAATTTTCTGAATAATTTAACGGGCAAATACATCCAAGAAAATGAATACGTTAAATCCAGCTCCTTCCACTTATCACCAAAACTTTCACGTAATGTTTTTTTTGTGTATCTTCTATAATGCCCTAACATTTCATCCCAATAACTCCATAATTTGGGATCAGCAGGAACCATAACAACAAGCAACCCCTTGGGCTTCAATACTCGCCACATTTCATCCACCACTGCATCAGGACTGTCTAAATGTTCAAGAACATCCAATATCACAACAGCATCAAAACTATTGTTTTGATAAGGCAACGTTTTAGTCGCATCGGCACGCAATACCTCTAAATCCCTACAATAACCAACAGCTTTTTCATCTAATTCTAAACCTGAAACATGGTAACCTTGTTTTTTAATTTCCCTTAAATTAGCCCCTGTGCCACATCCGATTTCTAATACTTTAGCTGCATCTGGCAAATGTTTTTTGAGACCTTTAACTAGGTTGTTGCGCCTGATCTGGTGCCACCAATAGAAAGTTTCTTTAAGCGCCAAGTCATCGACAAGGTGCTCTTGCATAAGGCCATCATCCTTCATTGTTTATTTTCTACGTTCATAAGTAACTCTAAATTAGCAATATTTTGATCCCAATTAAAGGTTGTTATTTTTTGACGACCATCTTCACGCATTTTAACTAAAGAAGGCCATTGCATTAGAGCCATTGTTAAATTGTCCGACAAAGTGTCTGTATCTTTAGGGGATGATACAAAGGCCGTGCTACCATGTATCGCAAAATCCCTTGAACCACCAGTATCCGTGGTCACCAACAAAGATCCTGTGGCCATGGCTTCCATAGAAGGCATTCCAAGCCCCTCATGCCAACTGGGACACAAAAAAGTACCACAACTAGCGTATAACTCTCTCAAAGCACGAGTATTAGGCTTAAAATGATACTCAACATGAGCCGGCAGCTCAGGCAATGGCTCCCTGCCGCCTAACACAACCAATTTGATATGCGGTATATCTTTTTTAACTTTTTCAAAAGCCTTGAGCCCCTCCTCAAAACCCTTCCATTCAAAATTATGATGAAGAATTAAAACTCTATTACGACGATCAGGGTTTTCACTCACCGTATCAAAAAGTGCTGAATCTACGGGAGTAATCAATTTTAAAGATTTTTGTTTGTAACTGTCTTCCATAATTTGTTGTAACCATGTGGAAATGACAATTTTATCTAAAGGTAAGGTATAGGTCGCTGCGGCTTTATCACCTCCATCCCAAATGGATTCATCGTGCTGAATATAATACAAGCCTTGTTTAGACGTTCGTTTGGACCAATCACAGACCGCTGCTGCAGTACGCCAAGAACTCGCTATAACTTTATCAAGATGATTGGGTATATCAGACCAACTTTTTAATGCGATTAATGTATGTTTTGAATCCGTCCAGTTTATAGTGGGAGCAAATAATTTGTGTTTCACGTAGTTTTTGAACGAGTAAGCTTGCCAATACAAATATACTTCATGTCCTCTCTGTCTCAATAATTCTGAGGTTTTGAGCAAGCATTTGACACCGCCAGACACATTAAGTGTAGGAATTGTGATACCAATTTTCATATAACCGCTTTCGATTTTAAGAACTTATCTTTATGATATTTTAAGGTGTTCATATAATGATTATATTTGATGTCAGATTTGGTTTTATTGATGTTAAAAGCTGAAAAAAAACCAAAGAGAATGGCGTATATAATTGAAAAGAGCATATGAATCAAAAATAAAAAAATTGCCGATATTTTTCCATGGTGCTTTGAATGATAATTGTATCTGGAATGCAAGAGATTATAACGAGATTGTTTGGACTGTTGACTAGAAGTTCCACCACCAACGTGTATGATTTTAGGCCCTTCAAGATAAACAAATACATAACCTTTATTTTTGAATCGTAAAAACCAATCAACTTCTTCATAAAACATAAAAAAGTTTTTATCATCCAATAAGCCAACATTATCTAGAACTTCTTTACGTATCAGTAAAGCAGCACCAATCACGAGATCAACTTTTTTAGTTTCATTATGATCCCAATAACCCATATAATAGTCAGCAAAGATATGTGATCTGGGGAATAAAAAAGAAAGTCCTGATTCTTGGCAAAACTCAGTCCATAAGGTAGGAAACTTTCTAACACTGCGCTGTAAACTCATGTCTTCATTAAGAAGAGTGGGTCCGCAGCCCGCAACTTCAGGGTGACTATTCATATATTCCACAAGTATTTCTAAGGCATTGTTTTGTACGATGGTGTCGTTATTCAACAACATCACATATTTACCTTTAACATACTTTATGCCTTCATTATTTGCTCCTGAAAATCCAATGTTTTTTGGTAACGCAACAATTTCAATACTGTTATAATTCTCGCGGCACCAAGAAACACTACCATCTTCACTGCCATTGTCTACAACAATAACTTGGACATTAACTTTGTCATTATCACTAACTAGTGAAGGAAGACATGCCGACAATAATTCTTTACCATTCCAATTAACCACAATGATCGATAGATCTGGTACCTCAGACATAAAGAACTATCTTAAACTACCTACAACATCATTAATGGATGACAAGCCTTCATCTATTAAGATTTTTTTGAGATTTGTAGCCGCTTCAAAGGCCGCTGAAGGGTTAACGAATAATGCTGTCCCCATTTGAACGATTTGTGCTCCGACAGATAAAAATTCACAGATATCTTCAGCGGTAGAGATTCCACCTATTGCGCAAACAGGTATGGATATCTGCCCACAAACCTGATCAACCATACGTAAAGACACTGGTTTTATAGCAGGGCCACTTAATCCACCCGTTCCAAATGCCGTACCACGTTTTTTTTGCCGCCAATCGACGGTTGTTCCTACTAAAGTATTCACCAATGATACCGCATCGGCACCACCTTCTTCAGCCGCTCTTGCAATACTAACAATATCACTGACATTGGGACTTAGTTTTACCATAACCGGTTCACTGCATTTACTCTTAACAAGTTCTGTCACACTTTTTGTCATGTCGTAGTCGGAACAAAAAACTTTTCCACCACCTTCAACATTGGGACATGAACCATTAACTTCAATGAGGTCAAAGCCTCTACCTGTTACCTGTTCGGCCATAAAACCATATTCCTCGAGTGAAAATCCAGCAATATTAACCACTTTCGCACAGGGTAAAGAAATAAAGGAATCCATCATTTCAGCAGAGAATCGTTCTATGCCGACATTTTCTAATCCTATGGCATTAATCATGCCTGAAGCCGTTTCAGAAATGCGAGGCATGGGATTACCACTACGCTCCAATGGAGTAATTGTTTTACCTACAACACCGCCTAATTGAGACAAGTCTCCAAAATCTTTAAGTTCTTCTCCATAATTGCTACATCCTGAAGCCGTAAATATAGGAGAGGCTAGTCTGATGCCACAGAATTCAGTTTCTAGCATCAATTAATTTAAATTTCTAATCCAAATATTTCTAAATCGCACAGGACTACCATGATACTGTAATTTTATTGGCCCTTTTGGTTCATGAAATTCGTATGTAGTGTTGACTTTATGTTTTGTTGGGCCTAAAAAAGCCGTATGATTTTGAACAAGAACACCATTGTGAATCACCGTAACATAAGCAGGTGAAACTAGTTTTTTGCTCTTATCAAATCTAGGTGCCGTAAAAATAATATCGTAGGTTTGCCACTTTCCTGGTTCTCGTGCCGCATTTACCAAAGGGGGTGTTTGGCCATATACTGCGCATGCTTGGCCATCAGGATAAGTTTGGTTTTCATAATTATCTAATATTTGTATTTCATATTTACCCATCAAAAACAAACCGCTATTTCCACGATGCTGACCATCACCTTTTAATTTTCCTGGAGTTGACCATTCAAGATGTACTTGCACATCGCCGAAGGTATCTGTTGAGATTTGATAACCTTTTGTGGCTTCCATATAACCATCTTTTATAATCCAATCTTTATTTGTAAATTGTGATAAATCTTTGCCATCAAATAAAACAATGGCATCCGATGGTGCTGTGCCTACTACCTCCTGAGTAGATGCCACACTGGGGGTAACTACTACAGGTTGTGGCCTTAAACCGTCATGAACATGCCATTTACTTCCAGGGATTAGTGGTGTTGTTTGGTATCCAAGTTTATCTTCTGAATTTTTGATCAACTTCTCGTCTGCTATAACATTTAAAACGACACTGATAATTAAAAAAGAAACTAATAAAGAAGTTAAAACAAATACAATTCTTGAAAACCTAGACCTATTTTTAATGTTCATTTATACTCCTTTTTCCAGGGCAATTATAAAAAACATCCTGACAAGAATAAAGGTAGTACAACAAATACATTTATTATTTGTCATAAGTGGCATTTGAAATCAGTAAAACAACATTTATAAATACATATAAATTAAGATAAGCACAAACCGTCTCAGAATTATTTAAACATAAAGACAATTATTGGTCATTTTGTGACAAATCACTCATTTGTACTGACAACTTCAGATACTTCATCTTTTTTATTTTCAATAAAAAATGAATAGAAAAATAAATAAGAGACGCCAATACAAATCATACTATCAGCAATGTTAAAAGTAGGCCAATGGTTAGATCCCCAATAAATATCAATAAAATCTCTCACATAAATTTTATCTGGATCAATATTAGAGAAACCTGACCAGTGAGAAACAATACCATGGAAACGGTCAACAATATTACCAACTGCACCACCAACAACAAATGACCAAGATATAAGTACTAATAAATTTGAGCTGGAATACAAAGCATAAAAACATAAGGCTATTGAAATTAAACTAGTTAATACAGTCAGTTCTAAAGGATATGAACTTAAAAATGACCAAGCCACACCTGGATTTTCTGCATATCTGAAACTAAACCAACCATCAAAAACGGTGATAGGCATTTTTCCATTTTCATCAAAAGCAGCCCAAGCCATATTTTTAGTCCACTGGTCTACAAGAACAACAGTTACTACAATTGAAAAAAATATAATTAATTTTTTGTATTTATTTATTGAAAACAATGACTACTCGTAATCTTTCTTCTTAGTTTGACTCTTCTTCTTTAACTTGGCAATTTATACATAGAGTTACAAAAGGTAATGCATTCAATCGCGATTTTGGAATTAATCCATCCCCACAACTCTCACCAAGACAACGACCATAACTACCATTTGATATGCGCTCTAACGATTCATCAATTTGTGTAAGTTCTAATTGCTCCGATTCGATTAAACCTAATTTAATCTCTTGTTCAAAGTTTTCAGTACCCAAATCAGCAAAGCCTGAAATATCTTGAGTGGATGCATCCTCTCTATTTCTATGTAGAACATCATTACTCATACGATCAACATCGCTGAATATCTCTGCCCTTCTGTCATTTAATAATTTTTTAAAACCCTCTAAATCTTTTTTTGAATAACTCTTTTTAGTCTTCGACATAACTTACCCCGATAATGCTGTTTATTACGTTTTTTGAAGATAACGTTTGAACAGAAATACCACAAGTATGATTGATATTTTTTGTCGAAAAAAAAACATTTGTGTGGTATTTTGTGTGAACTTACTGATCTGACTTATAACTGTCATACCCATAATCAGAATAATAATTGTAACGTTGTAATAAATAGCTATGATATCCTCCACGGTGATGTGTGAGAATCAAACCAATAAACGGAATCTCTTTTTGACGTAAAAGATTAATTGTGTATTCAACACTTTCTTTTGGAGTGTGTCTCATTTTAACAATTAGCGAAACCGCATCAACAAATGAACCAATAATAAATGGGTCTGTAGTTGAGATACAGGGAGATGAATCAATCAACACCAAGTCAAAATCCTCTTTTAAAATTTTAACAATCGTACGCATTTTATCTAAACCCAGTAATTCGCTGGCATTACTATGCCCCTTACGCGTAGGTAAAACATAAACATTATCTCTTTTACTATATATTAAAGCATCTTTCAAATCGGAGCCCTTAATCAATACATCATCGATACCTGTTTTTACATCAAGGTCATAAAAATTTTTTAACCGAGGCCTTCTAAAGTCAGCATCTATCACACAGGTTTTTAAATTCGAAATTTCACCAAAACATCTAGCCAATGATAAAACTGTGGTTGTTTTACCTTCTGCATGGCGACTACTAGAAAATAAAAAAGTTTTAAGGTCTTTTTTTTCCATCATATAAATCAAGTTAGTGCGTAATTTTTTAAATTCTTCATCAACAATTGTCTTACTGCGACATGATTCTATATTTGGATGCACATTAAAATGCGAGATTGTTTGTGCATCATCATGTAAACAATTGGAGGTGGTAATATTTGACCTATTAACTTTTTTATGGTCATGTGCAAAGGTTTGCGTGGGATTAATACTTGAATCACTATCCGGTTGCGAATCTATTATCGAACTTTTATTACTATCTACAAATAACTGTTGATCATCTGATATCGTTACCAACGAAGCATCTGGATGATGCCCAACATTTTTTATAACATCATCTAATTTACCCACTAATCCCCCATGTATTTTTCTGGATCACCCTTGACAATCTCATCAAAATTGTCTTTTTGCATTTCAAGTACAGGAATAATTCCTAGTACCGATGCATCTAAAAACTTATTAACATCATTTAATTCTTTAATGGATGGGTCGGTAAACTCATACACAAAAATCATTGCAATTGAAAAAGCAATACTTATGACAAAAGAAATACTTAAGTGTATATATAATTTGCTTTGAGGAACTTGTGGAAGTTTAGGAGGTTCATTAACCGTGTAATCAACAGATAACAAGTTATAGGCTAATTCGCGCTCTCTTTGAACTTTATTTAGTGATTTCTGCAAAGTAGACACAATCATTTGTTGATCGACAACTCTACTAGACATGTTATCTAACTTTTGTTGAACAATAGGAATCTGTCTTAATTTTTCACTTAATATTTTTTCTTGATCTTTCAATTCAGCAACTGTAACTTCCACAGCAATGCTCTCAATTTCTAGATCAGAAATTTGTTTTTTTATAATCTCATATGTTGGGTTAGAAACCGATTCAGTTTCATCATCTGAAAATTCAGATATGGTTTTCATAATAGTTTTTAAACTATCAATTTTTCGATCTAAATCTACAATATGTGGGTGAATTTCTGTTTTTTTATATGATTCAATGCGTCTTTTTGTTTGCAAATCAAGTAAATTAGTTTTAAACTTATCAAAATCTTCATTTCTTTTTATTTTTTGTGATGTCAAAATCAAAGGATTTTCAACATTTAGTTGAGATTTTAATTTTTCAATTTCTTTAACAATTTGTTTCAATCGTATACTATTTTCCTGTATGACTCGATGTACATTATTGTAACTAGAACGAACAAATGATTGTGGGCTAACATCTATGAAGCTTGGTGACACCGCAGTATTTTTATGACCTGATGCCAACGCCGCATTTGTTATGGGTGATAGATAAATTTCTGCATTTTTCTTTTGCAGATCCATATAAGAAGCTTGTAATTGATTATATTTCAACAAACTTTGTTTTAATTGCACACGTAAAACATCACCTGAACCATCTATCAAATCATATTGTTTTAGAGCTGAGAATCTTTTGATCATTTCCACTGTCCACGCAACTACAAAACGAGTCAATGTACGATTGTCATGTTCAAATGCGACATTAAATCCTGACACAGTCATCGCGCTTTGAACATTAACTTTTACATAGTCCCTAAAAAAAGCATTATCACCCGCTATCATTTCTAATTCTGGAGTTGTAAATGTTGTTTCCTGCATAAAAGTTGTCGTTGGAATCGTCTTAGCGAATGAGCCATCGTCTACTAACATGAATTTATCTAAGTACATATCCATATCATCTTTAGTTGGTGTGGTTGTCAAATTAACCTTAATTTTCTCACCAATTAAACGTTTATCAGCAGAATCATCATCTTTAACAAACATTCTGAATGGACCACCATCCCCCTTTAAGGGTGACGCTGTTTTATTTTCTATTGGCCTGAACACATTTTTACAAAACCATTGAGCTCTCCTGAGCCGTTCACCATTTGTGAATTTTGTCTTTGTGACATCTTCATCTAATAAAAAAGGTATACCCAAGCGCTTCATTTCAACTGAAATCATCCACCATTGATAAGGTGATAATGAAATTTCTTGATCATGATACAAATCATAAGGCACAATCCTTCTTTTCATATACCTGTGCTTGTCATCAATATGTGGTTTGTCTAGATCCCCGTTATTTAGGCGGTTTTTGTATTCAATAGCACCAGCAAAATAAGGCAAATGCTCTCCAATTGTCTCATCATTAAACACCATGTCAACGACCACGGGCCACCTGGTTGAAAAGTTTGACGTGCCTATATAATCACGTAATAATGGCGATGATTTTGATTTTTCTTTAACAAAGATTTTAGACTGGGACGCAAACAAGTGAGACTGAAAATGATTTAAAACCATAAAGATAATCAAAGCCACTAATAAACCAAGAAAATAAGGAGTTTTTCGTCTAAACAATATGTCAATATAATCTTTAAAACCTGCCGTATAAAATGGTGAATTATTCAACATTATTCATTACCCTGCTTAGGACCAGCGAATTTAAAATGTCTAGAATTTCTTAACCTATCTTCTAAATAACTGGCCGAATCAAACATTAAAGAATCCGTTTCACGCACATCCTCCATTTGATCAGTAAACAATTCTAATATTGATTGCAATTTAACATAAAACTTTTGTTGAAATACAACCATATCATTAGGCCTAATTCTATAATCTGTACCCCAGTATCCTTTTGACACACCACTCATATCTACCGTTGTGAACAATGGATTATTTTTATCCGTAAAATCTGGTTTTACAATTTTAATTTCATCTAGTTGGATATCCGCCTCGGTACCAAGAGACAATTCCCTCAAATACACAGGGGTGACTCCTAATGGTATTTTAACAATGCGATTACCCATGCCAACTTTACTACCTACCAAATAATAAAATCTGCTTCCACTATTAATCAAATCAACGTGAATAAGCATTTCATTTTTAGTATATGGTTTCAGGTAATGCGATAAAACATCTTCAGTTTGCCTTAACGACAAACCTGCAACATGCAGAAACTCATCCAACAATGGCAAACGTACATCACCATTTTCGTTGACAATCAAGTCACCATTAAACTCTTCATGATCACGTATGTTAATGCTGATTAAATCATTTTTTCCAATTATATACACATTATCACTGTGAGATTGGCCCAAACTGTTTTCGTCATCAAGCCATAATCTATTTTCGTCACGTAAAATGTACTCATCTGTTGTGACGGGTCTCCCATAACCACAACTACATAGGACTAATGATATTAATAACATTTGTCTGATTAACATTTGTCTTCCATAAATCTCTTATTAGGAATCGGCATAATAGCTATGCAATCTTAATATTATTCAACATCTTTTAATTTACCCTCCCTTATGACAACTTTACGATTCACAAAACGACCAAAACCTCCCTGTTGTCTGGCACCTATAATGACTAATTCTTTTTCAATGTCCTCACGAGACACATAAAAGATCACTTTTTTATTACCATCAGGCTTAATTGTGCCTAAAAAAACCTCTTTCTTTCTATTACCTCTGGTAACGTCGTAAGCGTTCACGTCAATTTGGCCGCCACTAATGTTGGTTATCACAACTTTTACTTCATTTATATCTTGAATCGTTTCTGGAAAATAAAACTGAATATCCATACTGTTAGATTCGAAGTTAAACCGTTTGAAAATTTTCATAGCTGGCCTGTTACTGCCATCAACTTCGAAGTCCAAAACAACCTCCATTTCTTTACCTGTAGTCTCAAACTGGTCAGGACGTATATTAAAGTGAACAATTCGTTTGTCTAATTTATTCATCAGTGGAATTGAAAATTCATTATCGCCAATAACTTTCCACTTTTTATTTGGGATAGTAATTTTCATTGTGCCTGACAAAGATGTGGACATGTAATTGATTAACTCCACACTCTGACGAACCTCCCTCGTTCTGGTGTCAACATTTGGCACACCCAAAATTACAGAAAGTCTTGTACGGATGAGTCCATCATTCAAGTCAATCAAAAAAGATGGTACCGTCGTCACAGGAATATGGTTCAATCCATTTGATTCTTTCAAAACCGTTTTATTGCCCATCACATCTAGCTGCTTTAAATTTTCTCCTAAAAAAATATCTTCAATCACAGGTTTGTTATCATCATTCCAAATAATCATTGCGAGTTTCTTTTCATTTTTTTCATCTGAGAACTCAATAATAAGATTATTTGAATTATTTGGCAGGTCAATTTTACCTATCACCTTCAACGACTTCACAATAGAATTCAGCATTCTAAAAACAAAAAATTCTGGTTTGAATTCATTGTCTTTGTCAACTAGGCCTGGCACCTCACCACTGTCAATTAATTGAAAATTTACCTCATCGGCTCCTGTGTTCAATAAATGTATAACACCGAACACCATTGATGATATACGTTGTACCACATCAACTTTGTCATTCACCAATTCTAAATTAACCATTTTCTTTATATCAAGCGATTTTTCTACCAATTCACTTGAGATTATTTTGCTGTCAAACCTTGACATATCTGCATAATCTGAGGGAAGTGTTCCACCAGCACCGTGTTTGAAGGTGAAAAAAGAAATATCCTCAACTGACAAACCAGAGATATCTTTAAGATTATTTTCAAAGAACGAATTGTCCAATGGCAAACCTATCATTGCACCTGACACACTAAGTTCTTTTTTTATCAATTTAACTATAGGTCGGATAAGTGAACCTTTGTCAATGAAAGAAATATCATAAGGATTACCCAATACCCACGATTCAATTTCAGAATATCGTTCTCCTGTTTTTCTTAACACTTCTTTCCATTTTGATGGATGCAGCGTAAAGAAATTGTAAATATTAACGCCTAGCACTCCTTGAATTTCTGGTGGAACAAATCCTAATGATGCTATGACTCTAATATTAGCTTGATTCATTCTCGTCACAAACTCACCAGAAAAAGTTTGACTCATTGGTTTGGACAAATCAAACTGACTATTCCATAAAGATAAAAACACGTGATGAGCATTGGTGTATTCGGTTAGATCAGTGATCAATTCAAGCTGTTGATTAATAACATTGTCTTGCACGTCAATACCTAGGTTCTTAGATATAACGTGATCTGCAATCTCATGATTTGCTTTGCCTATTCCAAAAACAACCTCTTCCTCTGAAATTTTTTCTACGCTATCGCCACTGGTTGTTAGTGTCAGTTGAAATTTAAACCAACCCTTTTTAAACCCCAAATCAAGCGTCAACTCTTTTTCAATTACTTTAACCGCATTTCTAGATTCAACGGAAAATTTACCTCCTGTGATTTTTCTATTTTGATAATCACAAACAGACCAACTAAAATCATAAGAGCCTTGTTCCAAACCTGACATTTCAACATTAAAAGTCTGTGTTTTTTGATTGGGGAAAATCCGTCCTTCATGGTTTGTGATGATGTGAATTTTTGGCTGTCTGACGAACCTTACATCTTTAAACCAAGCCGTAGCACGTAATGGGGCTCCGACAATCGACTTTTCTTTCTGCTTCATGCCAAATAAAACTTTGGCATAAACCGCTTTGTTTGGAACATCTCTAATACTCATACCAAGTAATCGCCACACACTGCCCTTATTTCCGGCAGCCGATTCATTAACAGCATTTTTCCAATCAGTACTAATTGTTTGCTTGGATCTATCCAACCATGAAACACCAACACAAGCCATCACCTCATCCCGAGTACACTCCTGTGTTTTGAAAAGCACTTGTAAATGATAATTAGAATTAACACCTACCATCACTAAATTTGAATCATGCGCTAAATCATTAGAGGCGTGTACAAGAACATTAGTACCATTGGTCTGCAAACGAACAGAAGATTCAGTATCATCAATATTGTTTTCGATATTGATTCGACTATATGGCTTAAATAAAGGCTCTTTAATTAACCTCACCCAATAATCTGGCTTTCCGTCTTTGTTGATGTCCGTTAACAATTTTGGATTTTTCAACAAATTAATTAGATAACTTTTATTGAAATGAGATTCTGAATCCTCTTGAGAATAACAAAAAAACGAAAAAAATAATGTACTAAGCCAAAATATCGAAACCGTCTTCACTTCTAGTGACATGAAATTCCTCAACATTTGGCGTTTTCTGCCTTTGTCTTTCGATTTGAATTTTAGTTGAATCATTTACACCTTTATATTCAAGCCTCTCACTGTGTTTAGATTTTTGAATTTCAGTAATTGGCTTTTCTTTATCATTTTTATCCGCATTGTGCTCAGGTACAGCATTGTTATTTTTTAAATCTGGCATATTAGCTGATAAATGAAAAGATTGGCGCTCACCTAATCCACCAATATCCATTACGCCACCAAATTAAATTTTGTGCCCAGATTTATTTTTTCCTTCGTTGAATCGCTTATGTTTTCTAATAATGATTCCTCATAAACTCTAGACTTAAACAAGTCTTTTGCAAAAGAGAGATGTCCACCATTTTCTAACAATGCAGTTGCAACAACTTTTTCCAACCTCCCTGTAAATCCCATACTTCCTACATTGTTTTCGGCATTTGTCGGAGACAGCTCAAGGATTTCTGATAATACTGGCCCATCCACATTTAGCGTGGCATCACGAAGGTCTGAAATGCCAAAATGGCCCATAGTGTTGCGTACCGTTGGTAAACCGTAAGATCTATCAAATGCGCTTATGTTTTCATTTGAAATTCTCTGATCAGCATTTAGTATAGACAATTCGTCTAGACTGACACGGTGGCGACTTTGTGTTAGGCCAAAATCAGACAGCTTTGAAGGATTGTCTGATTGTGATCTCGAATCGAATCTAAATGCATTAATAGTTTCTGATTTAATACGATTAACGTGAATACTGTCCCTCAAATAACCTTTTGGTGAAACGAGTGAATTGATTTCTTGCTGCAATGAATTATAAGCCGCTATAACTTCATTTATACCTAATAATAAATGTTGAACTGAAAGGTCAACGTTGATTTTTAATTTGTCTTGCAAATGAGAAGATACAGTGAAATCTACTCCGTCAATAACTCCTTTAAAATGATTGTCGTCGGAATCATATAATTCTCCATCAATATCGACAATAGCCTTTTGAGATGGGTGTATTTCGTTTTTAAACACACTTTCACCCGAATAATCAATTTCAATCAAACCCAAAGACTGCAAAAGACGGTCATCATCTTCAATAAATATTCTGCCATCAGGGTCTGTTGACTGAAGAATTAATTTATTATCAACGATACGGGCGTACACACCATGTAACTGCGTACCTGTGTCGAGCTTAAAGTTCATATTTCTATCTTCACTAATATCCAAAAGGCCATTTAAATTACGATCCTCACCTTGATCTAAAATGCCATCCGCATCAAGATCCTCTGAACTGTCAAGAAAATTATTCGCATTCACATCTTCATAGGGATCAAGTTGACCATTAAAATTTTTATCTTCGCTAAAATCAAGGCGCCCATTATTATTTGAGTCTTCGCCGTAATTAATTAGATTTTTAATGTCAACGATAGTGTCAGTCGTTTTGACTTGCATAGAAACACCATTAATGTAAAAAGTACCTTCAGGATCTAATGGGTCACCACCCAATCCCAAAGCAACGTTGTTATTGGGAACAACGTCAAAAGCTACCTGTTTCGATTTTGCTGTTTGCCTGACCTGTAAATCAGTTTCACCAATTACAGCATTGTTAGTTACTTTGTCAAAATGTACCATTCCATGTGTGACATTGATCCTTTTATTCGTAAATGGACTAAGTTTTTGCAAATTCTTCACGCTGTTATCAATTTTATTCAATCTATTTTCAATTTTATCAAACAAAGATATGGCCACGGTTTTGTTGAACCGTTTTTCACCCATCAAGTGCCTTAAAAAATGGTCGTTTTTATTCAAATCAAAAGAATCGTTGCGCGATTCAATTTTTAAACGAGAAGCAAAAGAGTC
>Ga0316192_10000025_pt1 | contig 82828 bp, 74 predicted proteins | sample MerIslwburrow_MG_FD_204931 | JGI IMG/M metagenome (GOLD analysis project Ga0316192, IMG submission 204931) | Coastal sediment microbial communities from Maine, United States - Merrow Island worm burrow | ecosystem: Environmental > Aquatic > Marine > Coastal > Sediment | place: USA: Maine...
TTGAATTCTTCACACAAAGCATTGACCTCTTCGGTGTCTGTAAAATCAAGATAACGTCCTAAAGCATATGAATAAATCTTACGTACATAGTTTTCCACAAACATGTCTTTCTTTTCTTTGATAATATAATTTCTAAGATCATCTAAATTATTTATCTTGACACCATTTAAAACGGTAGTGGGATCAACTTCTGCACCAGACTTTGTTTTTTGCTTTTTACTTCGAGTTTCCTTATTAGCACTAGGCTTTTTCTTTTTCCCATTCTTCCCTTTTTCTTTCTTCTTTTTTTCTTCTGCTAAGAATTTTTTCTGAGAAGTTTTAGAAGTACCTTGTGACGTTGTTGTATCCCGCCAAATACCAACTCCATCATAATTTTCAAATGCCAATCCCCAAGGATCAATTTTAAGATGACAACCCATGCAGGCTTCTTCTGTTCGATGTAACTCAAGTGTTTTCTTTAAGGCCATGGTGCGACTTCCAAGATCCGTGTTTACCTCAGTTAGTGTCGGCACCCCTGGTGGCGGTGGCGGTGGCGGATTGCCCAATAACCGCTCTAACACCCAGATCCCCCGCTTAATAGGATGTGTCCCTTCACCTGTTGAATTTGTTAATAATATACTGGCGTGCGTCAATATCCCAGTGCGGTGATCTTCAGGTTTAATTGGGACTTTTCTGAATGAAACACCTGCAACTCCTGAGATACCATAATAACGTGCCATTTGTGCATTGAGAACTGCGAAATCTGTGTCCAACAACTTCATACAGCTCATATTTTCTTTTATAAGTGTTTTAAAAAAATTCTGAGTTTCCTGGACCATTGACTCTTTAAAAGATTCACTAAAACGAGGAAAGTATTGCTCATTTATAGCAACACTTTTAATTTTATCCAGGCTCAGCCACTGAGAAGAAAAGCGTTTGATAAACTGCTCAGATTTTGGATTCTCAAGCATTCTTCTTACCTGACCTAACAACACTTTGGGATCAGAAAGTTTATTTTCGTCAGCTAAAGTAGAAAGCGTTTCATCTGGCATTGTTGACCAAAGAAAGTACGAGAGACGAGTGGCCAATTCATAGTCGTTAAGAGAACGTGTTTTAGGATCACCATCAATCTCTTTGGGTGCTGGTTCAGTTAACAGAAGAAATGACGGTGATGTTAAGACTGCTGAAAGAGTGCCTATAATGGCTTCTTCAAACGAGTTATTATTGTTTTTATACAGTATCAAAAACAGCTTATGCATCCGACTAACTTCATCTTCTGTGGTAGGTCGACGGTATGCTCTGCGCATAAATTTCTCAATCACTTCCTTCGCATAAGCGGAATCATTCCCCTCCAAATCTGATTTGATAAGTATCTCTCCTCGTGTCGCAGGTGGCCATGAGGCATAGTAAGGAGCTATAATTTCTATATTTTCTATCACTAAAATTGGAAATTCGTCAACTTTCAAACCAACAGTACCCGGATCATAAGTGTTGGTGATCTGTAAACTGGCACCTGTCTTCACACCATTTTTCGTATGACCTTCCAATTTAAATTTTTCAGTACGAAATTGGAATTCATAGATTTTTGATTCTCCATTTTTCAGATCAACATCTATAGAATTTGCGTATTTATAAGCACGCTCAGGTCTTTTTGCACGGTCCGGACCAAAATCAATACATAAACGCGGTACATGACCAGGTTTAGCATTTATAGCACTCGCTTTCACGCGAAGAAGAAAATTACCCGCACCGGTTATGTCACTAAATTTAAATCTTAGCTTTGACAGTTGAGCATATTTCCAATGTTTAGCCTTTGTAAATGCTGAAATTTCCTTTTTAGTAAGCGGAATAAGTGGGATGTTCTCTGGTGGCAAAATAATGCCATTCGGATTTACACCAGAATCCCCAGTAAGACTTAATTCTTTATTTGATAGATATCTTTTTCCATTATTTAGGGTCATCTTGACACCCTTCAACGAAACTGTCACATTTTCTAAGGTTTTCGGTTTTTCACCAAAACTAAGCGCTTCTCTCAAGACATTTTCTGCAATATTTTGAAAATGCTCCATATGCATCGTTGAAATTCCTAATACTGAATTATTGTTCTTAAAACCTTCTTGAGCCGTTGCCTCTGGCGGAAATATGCTGACTAAATCACGATCAACTCCTAAAAGATCTTTCATTGTGTTTTCGTACTCATAAGCCGTCATTCGACGAAGAACATTTCGTCCACCCGTGGAACGCTTTAGTTCTGTCACATGCTTGATCTGTGCATCGATCCATGACGTAATGAGCGTACGCTCTTCAACACTTGGCTGCTTTTTATTTTCTGGAGGCATCTCTCCAATATTGATCTGATTAAGCACCTCTTCCCAATGGTCTCCATCGTGACCTTTAACAAAATCTGGATTGAGTGTATCTAATCTTAAATCAGCTTTTTGCTTGTCTGCCCCATGACAGTCAACACAATATATTTTCAAAAGGGGCTTGATCTGAGAATTATATTGAGACAACGATTCTGAAAGGTTTTCATCACTTTGTGACAATTTTTTATCTGCAAACGCGAAGCTAATTGTTGAAAATATCAAAACAATATAAGCAATTGATTTCTTCTTAAATTTTATTTCATTTCTTTTCATACCAACTCAGACAGCGTCCCTGTACTGATACCAAATTTATCCGCCTTAACTCCAAGCTGCTGTATCATTGTCAAATAAAGGTCAGAAATTGTCGTTTTGTTTTCATCATATTTCAAAAACTGCCCATGTTTGAATCCCATATTCTTACCGCCGGCCAATATCAAAGGAAAATTCTTTGGTGTATGATATTTACTGGTACCCGAACCAAAATAACACAGCGTGTTGTCAAGCAAAGGATCCAATCCATCTTTAGATGCATTTAAATTCTTCAAAAAATTAGCAAATTCATCAGCTAAAAACTGATTATACAAACCTAAATTCTTCCAACCGTCTTTCTCTTTAGTTTGATGTGTGAGCGCGTGTGCCCTGCGAAAACCTGCGGCCATACCTAACAGATCGCTGACTCCACTGGCATTTTCCTGGCCTATTTGATATGTTGCAACACGTGTGCTATCACTTTGAAATGCCAACCATATCAGATCATACATCGTTCTGACATATTCTTTTGCGTCAACATAAGTGACATCTTTATTGATTTCATGTGTTGTTGTGGGTTTCGGTATTTTGATCCAGTTTTCTGCCTTTTGAATACGCTTTTCCACCTCTCTGACTGCCTGTAAGTAATGATCCAAACGCTCTTTATCCACTTTTCCTATTTTTTTTTGCAACATCCGAATGTTGTCCAACATTGTATCCAGTGCGCTTTTTTTGAGTTTAAGTAATTTTATTTCTTCTGCGTCAGCCTGTTCAAACAGACGTTTAAAAAGTCTTCGGGGGCTGGACTCTGCAAATATAGGCCGCCCCACAATATCATATGACATTGTACGGCTGGCAGTTGGCAAACCTACTCCACCATCTGTAGACATAACAAGGGAAGAAATTCGTGTTTGATCGCCAACTAATTGTGCAAATAATTGATCAATTGAAACAGTATTGGTCATCGCACCACTTGAATCTTTAAGTTCTTGATCTGCCGCCGTTAGAAAAACGCCTGCACTATTATGCCCATTAGTTTTCCTCCCGAATGGGTTAGACAGACCTGACAATACTGTACTGACATCTTTAAAAGGCTCCATGCCTCGAAGAGTGTTGGTGAATTTATAATTTTTTCTATCACCAATGGGGAACCAATTCCATTCTTTATGAGCTGGATCATTTTCAGGAGGCATTGACACGCCATCTGGAAAAAAGAAGCATGCAAGACGTTTAGGTGCAGAAAGTTTATTATTTTTTAAATTTCCCTCTGCCATGATATTCAGCATAGGAAGGGCAAGGGTGGCCCCCACACCTTTAAGAAAATATCGCCTGTCTATTTTAAATTTTTTCATATAACAATCCTCACTTTGACCTAAACAACTTACTTAACACCACTATCTTGATCAAATCAGATAATTTATACTCCACCTTTTTGAAGCTAGAAAATATCTGATCAATTTCTTCGCGATCACTAAAATGTAAAGAACGACCAAGAGCAAATGTGCAAACTTTATTAACGATTGCTTTCGCAAATTTTTCTTTTTTTTCTGTAAGAAGATATTTTTTTAATGAATCGATGCCATCAATTTGATTGCCATCAGACAATTTCACTGAACTGTCAATCTTCACACTTTTTATATCTTTACGTGAAATTCTAGTTCTCCAACCACCTATCGCACTGTAACTTTCTAAAGCGATACCCCATGGATCAATCTTCATATGACAATCTATACACGCCTCTTTCTTACGATGCACTTCCATTTTTTGTTTGAGTGTCAATCCTATAAGTGACGGGTCTTCTTCGTCAAAGCTTACAGCTGCTGGTGGTGGTGGTGGTGGATCATCTAAAACCCGCTCGAGCAACCATATCCCTCTCTTTATAGGATGAGAATCTACTCCATTTGAACAGGCCGCCAAAAAAGCCGCTTGAGTCAAAATACCACCACGGTGATGTTGCGGTGATATTTTAACTTTATGTAGATCATTACCTACAACACCATCAATGCCATAATGCTTGGCCAATCGTTCGTCAACCATCACAAAATCAGATTCTATAAAATTCATGACAGACAAATTTTCTTTTAAGACTTGATTAAAAAATGCCACGGGTTCTTTCGCCATAGAACTTTCTAACTTAGCATCAAACGCACCATGTACCTTTTTGTCAACACAAAGAATATCAAGCAAATTTAAACCTAACCACTGATAAGAAAACTGTTCCGAAAAACGCTGCGACTTGGGATCATTGAGCATTCGATCTACTTCACTAGATAGTTTTGACACATCAGTTAATTTGCCTGTTTTTGCCAATTCCAAAAGCTTCTCATCAGGAGGACCACACCAAAGAAAATAAGACAGACGTGATGCCAACTCATAGCTTGACAGTAAGCTGTTACCATTACTAACAGCCATTTTATCTTCTACAAGATATAAAAAATCTGGACAAGCGAGCACAACAGACAACGCTTCAACAACAGATTCATGAAAATCTTTTTGGATTTCACGGGCCTCTTTATAATAGCTGAACATCTTATCAACTTCTCCAGCTTCAACTGGTCGGCGATAAGCTTTAGACATAAAATTTGCAATTATTTCCTTAGCATATACAGATTCATCACCCTTGTTTTCACTTGAAATAAATATGTTTTTGTAACTTTGTGGAGGCCATTGATCATATATCGGCCCTACCACTTCAACGTAGTCAACAATCAATGATGGCATAAGTGAACTATTTCCTGATTTTTCTTTTTCACCACCACTCTTTTCTACCGTTTTACCTTTACCCTTCCCCTTTTTACTTTTCACATTATTTCTTTGCTTACTTAAAGGAAACGTAATATTCGATACAGTAATAATTTCAAAACTTTTAAGTCTGAGCTTACTTGATTCTTCACGAGCTAATTTGCGATAGACATTACGACCTATAAGTAACCCAATTTGAGAAAGATCAACCTCTATTTCATAAATCTCCGGATTATTTGGTGGAGCTGTCACATCAATTTCTGCAATAGGGTCATGTTTACGTTTTTGAATAGGGTTTTCGAAAGCAATCAACATACGTGCAGGACGTGTACTTGCATTCCCCTTGGACGCCCTAATTCTAATGCGTATTTTACCGTAATCGGGTAAGTCACGTCCGATAGGAAATTTAAAAGAGCTTGGCCTACCCTCAATAGTTCCCAAAGGCATCGTAACGCCCTTAACATCAGTAGATGGAAGTTTAGGTTGCGTTGTTTGTTTTTCCAAATTTAAACTATTAAATCGTGGTCCCTTTATTTGGTCAGGGTACCTTACATCGGTAGAGTACCAATATTTTTGTGGCATATCTGTTTGTTTAGGAGCGGCTATTTTCAAAGCTTTTAATGCAATTTCTTTGTAAGAAGTGATATGGTCAGGTGATAAAAAAAGGAGTTTTGAATTGTTTTTAAAACCCTCTGGAGAACTAATTTCATCTGGTAAATCATCTTTTACGTTAGCTACACTTAGCGTAATATCGAGGAGGTCTACCAGTGTATTGACAAATTCATACTTTGTCAATCTTCTAAATGATGTCTGCTTACCAAACCCACCATTTATAGCTTTTGATGCTTTTTTCAATTCCAACGTCAACCAATCGATAACCGTCCGTCTCTCCTGAGTCTCGAATTGGGTAGCTTTTTTCGGAGGCATTTCTTCTACATTTATTATGTCCAGAATCTCTCTCCACATCTCAGGATCTTTACCCCTCAACAAATCCGGATCAAGTTGATCCAATCGCAAATCAGCCTTGGCTTTTTTAAGGCCATGACAGTCATAACATAATTTTTTTAAAATTGGCTGTACTTTACTTCTATACGTTTTTAGATCAGCTGATGGTTCTCCCGCATTTGACTCTTCCGTTGAATATGTGATAAAAATCAGTGACAATACGAACATTTTAATGACAAAACAAACTCTCACAACATTAATAAAACTGATATTTCTCAAACGTCCTAACACAATTTCTCCTCCTTTATTTACTGACTATTATAATATACACTTCTACTTACACCAAAGTTTTACTAATTATTAACTTGTCAAAAACGGTAGCTTCGCGGCCTATCACATAATTCTTGTGTTAATTGAGCCTAAAAATGCAAAGAGATAAATAATAATTTAACTAAATAACAATAACCTTTTGTTAATTCCCGGTTAAATATATTTGATCCATGTGCAAATCTGCCTTTTCCACTGGTAAATTTAACCTATTTCTTAAAATACACTTCTATAACTTCAGTGACTATATCTTGGAAGCTGTAATTGTTTTTTCTGTTTTTTTAAATTTTGTTAACTGTTGTTTTGTCAAAAACTGTGGTTTCGCGACCCACAATATAAGAGATCAAATGAAGGGTGAACGCAGAAGCAATTGTTTTTTGAGCTGATGAAATCCTATCAACCAATTCATTTTCAATCACCGTATCCTGTTTTTTAATTCTTCTTCCCATTGTGTCAAAATTATGTATGGCAAAAGCAAGCGGATCAATTTTTTTATGACATGAATTACATTGGGGATTTTTAGCGTGAATTAAAGTGCTTTCTTTGAATGTTTTTGTCTCTTCGTTTGATTTAAATTCGTCAATGCTGACATTATTCGGTGGATCTGGCAACTTTATATCAGAAACATTTTCGTAGACCCATGTAGCACGCCGAAATGGCAAAGGATCTTATACCTGAAACCTGAAAATCACCGTGGTGATATGCTCAGTATGAGTAGTTTTATGTTGGCCAATTCGGATGATGCCAATCACAGAGTGTTTGGCAGCGATAAAAAATCAGATGACGCTATCCGAAAAGTGATAGCACGTCGCAAAAGCGTTCTTGATCTTATTTTAGAAGATTCCAAATCAATGAACCGTAAGCTTGGCACATTAGCAGGTGGCAAAGACTTCCGGCTAAAAACACGGTCAATTCCATAAATTTAATCAGATAAAAATCTTTTGTCTGACCTATACGTCACCATGCTTCACGTAATAGGCATGGAAACACAGAAATTCTCAGGCAGTACGGGAAATTTGGATAATGCGCTGTTGAGTTCAGATTAAATCTAAAAAACGTCATTTTCTAAGAAACATCTCTTCTTAAAATAAGTTTTGAGGACTAAAATCAAATTGTGCTTCAAACAAAAAATAGGAAGTGTTAGAGAAAATGAAAATCACTGATATTCAAATCCATCTTTGCCAACATACAACAGAATTCACCGAAAACCAATGGCGTAGCGGGCAAAAATCAAATTTAGAATTTCTCGTCGTCCGCATGCAAACGGATGAAGGAATTGAAGGACAATCCTTTGGTTTTGCTGGCAAAGGTGTGAAAGCTGCTGGTCATGCCGCTGCTTCCTGTTACAAATCTTGGATGATCGGCAAAAACCCTCTTTACCGTGAAGCCCTTTGGCAGGAAACACGCGTACAAGACCGTTGGTGGAACCATCCTCCTATTTATTCTTACGGACCTTTTGACATTTGTCTTTGGGATATCGCCTCCAAAAAAGCGGATATGCCTTTGTACCAGTTTTTGGGAGCCTATCGAGATAAAGTCCCTACTTACGCGAGTTCTCTTGTACTGGCCACTCCTGATGACTATGCCCAAGAAGCTCTAACCTGTAAAAACAGAGGTCTACACGCCTACAAACTGCACCCCCCAGGAGAGTATTCGTTTGATCTGGAAGCTTATAAAGCTTGTCGTGAAGCGGTAGGTAATGATTTTATTCTGATGGCTGATCCCGTAGCCGCCTACACTTACCACCAAGCTTTACGCATGGGCCGCGAATTAGAGAAACTCAACTACTACTGGTTGGAAGAACCTTTTTATGACACCAATCTCTATCACCTAAAAAAATTAACAGACAAACTTGATATCCCTGTGGTCGGTACCGAGGTGCTGGCCGGTAACCATTACAGCATTGCCCAATATATTGAACAACGTGCCGTCGACATGGTCCGCTGCGATGTCTCTTGGAAAGGTGGCATAACTCCGGTAATGAAAACCGCCCAACTGGCCGAAGCTTTCAACATGCAATGCGAGCTGCACACCACCATTTACCATCCTCTGGAATTGGTAAATCTACACTGCGCAGGAGCCATGAAAAACTGTGAATTTTTTGAATTGCTCTGGCCCATGGATTCTTTTAACTTTGGACTCAAAGAAGATATCCACATCGATGAAGAAGGTTACGCCCACCTCCCACAAAAATCCGGCTTGGGCAGTGAATTTGATTGGGACTTTATCGACAACGCTACTATAGAAGTTCTTTGATTTGAGCGCTACATCTGCTATTTTAAAAATGCGTGACGTCAGCAAGCGCTACCCAGGAACTTTGGCTGTTGACCGCGTCAACTTTGACCTTAAACCGGGAGAAGTTCATGCCTTAATGGGGGAAAACGGCGCAGGTAAATCAAGCTTAATGAATATGATGGCTGGTTCTTTTGATGACTATGAGGGTGACATCCTTATTGAGGGGAAACCCATACAACTGCACTCCCCCGCCATTGCCAAAAACAAGGGCATTGAAATGATCCATCAAGAACTTGCCAACGCCTTACCTTTGACCATTGCTGAAAACATTTTTGCCGGCAACTTACCTACTAAAGCCGGATTTTTCATAGACAAAAAAATCTTAATGGAAAATGCCAAAACATACCTCAAACAGGTGGGACTAAACATCAATCCCATGACAAAAATTGAAGCCCTCAGCCCCCACGAACAACAATTGGTAGAAATCGCCAAAGCCCTGAGCAATCACCCCAAAATATTAATCATGGACGAACCTACTTCTTCACTATCTCGTAGTGAGGTGGGTAAACTTTTTGAGATTATTGCCCAACTCAAATCCAATGGACTAGCGATTTGTTACATTTCTCATCACATCCCTGAAATTTTTCAGGTTGCTGACCGCGTTACAGTAATGCGTAATGGCCAGTGGGTCACAACAGACAACATACAACATTTCACTCCTGAAAAATTAGTAAATAACATGGTGGGCAAAGCCATCGGGAAAACCAAAATCAAGCGTCAGAATAAGGCAGGAGATATTGCTTTTGAATTTAAAAACCTATCACGCATAGGATTTTTTCACCATATCAATTTCAACATCCGTAAAGGTGAAGTGTTGTCCATAGCCGGTTTAGCAGGTTCAGGCCGTTCTGAGATTGCCCGCTCTTTCTGTGGCCTTGATCCTCTTGACTACGGTTATGTCTGTAAAGACAATAAAGTCCTACCCATCTTTTCTTACAAAGATGGCCTTGATTTTGGTTTGGCCTATCTAAGTGAAGACCGCAAACTTGAGGGTTTGGCTTTGGATCAAGAATCGCTATTCAACGCCATGTCTGCCTTGAATGTTAAAGAAAGAAAAAAATCAAGTGATCATGAACGCCGTGATCGTTATCTAAAATTAGCCGAAGAGTTGGGAATTTATCCCGTTGACCCCGAAAGGCTAGTCAATCAATATTCAGGTGGTAATCAACAAAAAATTCTCTTGGCCAAATGGATGACCACCCAGCCCGAACTCTTGGTGTTAGACGAACCCACACGCGGTGTTGACATTGGGGCCAAACAATTAATCCATGAAGTTATCGGGCAACTCGCCGACAGTGGCATGAGTATTCTATTGATCACTTCAGACCTACCTGAACTGGTGGAACTAGCCGACCGCGTTCTGATCCTTCACAAGGGACATATAGTGAAAGAACTCTGCAGCGATTTTACAGAAGACAGTATTCTGTTGGCCGCCAACGGGGATTTGTCATGACAGACAACCACTTGGAAGATAAACGTGCTATAGAAATTCCACGGTGGAAAGGTCTACTACATTTTCTAGGCATTTATGCGGTCATCATTGTTTTGACCCCGATTGCTCTAATCGTTGACAATGATTTTTTAACTTTCAAAAATATCAACAATATGCTCACCGGCATGCAGCATCTTTTGATTGTGGTACTTGGAGCCAGCTTTATCACCTACTCGGGGAAAATGGCCGATCTCTCCATCCCCTTCACCATGGTGGCAGCGGCTTTTGCTTCGGTATTTTTTCTTCCCTACGGCTTACTCGCGGCGGTGGTGGCAGCCATTATCACAGGAATTATTGTGGGCGGCATCAATGGTCTGGCCATTGGTCATCTCAACCTTAACCCTATCATCTGGACATTTTCAATGAACTACGTCCTTGAAGGTGTGCTGCGTCTCTTGTTTGAAGGACGACAAATTTATCCTCAAGGTCCTTCCCTTGAAAATTTTAATGCCATTGCTAACTATCGTGTCTTTGGTTTTATTCCCCCTGTTATTCTTCTGGCCATCGTATTGGGATGCGGATTACATTACCTGATGAAACATAGCCGTTTTGGGAAGGATATTAAATTAACAGGATCTTCTGAAGAAGTAGCTAAAGCAAGTGGTGTTAATGTTCCCTTGTTAATTCTTAAGGTATTTGTGATTTCCAGCTTATGTACAGCTTTGGCGGGCTTATCTTCGGCTTCTTCTTTAGCTACCGCCAATTACAGCCTTGGCAACGCTAAAGATTTTGATGCGGTAACCGCCATTGTTTTGGGCGGGATCGCATTGCAAGGCGGTAAAGGATTTCTTTCCGGTGCCATTGGTGGGCTTGTCCTGATCACGATGATTCAAACCATGATGAGTGCCATTCCTGGAGTCAACAACTATTGGCAAGCCATTGTCAAAGGTGTGCTATTTATTACGGTTGTTGCTGCCAACGCCCATTTTTCAAGAAAAGCGGGTAAAGTGTGAGGCCTACAATCAAACAAAATAAAATCGGGGATTACCGAATTTACTTTCTGGGCATGATCATCTTAATTCTGAGCTTTGTGCTAACAGATAATTTTTTCGGCAGCAGTAATATAAAATCAATTTTTGATACTCAAGCCTGTTTGATCATTGCCGCTCTTGGCTTTACTCTTGTGATGATCACCGGAGAACTTGATTTGAGTGTGGGTTCAGTATTGACCTTCGGCATGATCACCTTTACCTATCACGCCAATCATTACGGCCTGTTCATCGCCTTGATCCTGACCTGTTTCTGTGGTGCCTTGATCGGCTCCATCAATGGTTTTTTGGTGGCAAAATTAAAAGTGGATTCTTTCATAACCACTCTAGCCAGCATGATCATTGTTGAAAAATTAAATATGATCATCACCAACGCTGAAACCTACACCCTGAGTAATGAAAAATACGAAACAACCATGGAAACATTAAGCGCTCCCCTTTTGGGATGGCAGGGATTTTTTCTTTCCAATTTGGTTGGCTTGGTAATTGTCTTGGTCTTGCTCACCACATTTTTTTTGAACGCGACCCGCCCTGGTCGCAACCTCTACTTAATTGGAGCTAACGAAAAAACTGCTTGGTATTCCGGTATTTCTTCTGATTTTTACAAAATGTCAGCCTTCACTCTTTCTGGCATGATGGCTGCTTTAGGTGGAGCTGTTTACGTTTTAACAAACAGCTCGGTCAATTTTGACGAAGGAAGCGGAAGTTTGATGACCATCATTGCGGCTGTTATTGTAGGTGGCACTTCAATGCAAGGAGGCAAGGGAAGCGTTTTTCAAAGTTTTATCGCCATTTTTTCTCTAGCTGCTTTAATCAAATTACTCAATTTACTAGAAGTCAAACCCGAAATGATCACCATCACCAATGGGGTCGTTCTTGGCTCGGTGATCCTTTATGATGCTTATTTGACTTTCTATAAGAAACGAATTAAAGGGCAGCGACACGAATTATTAGAAGAGTTGAATGACCCACAACACATAGAAAACATCTTAAGAGAACCTGAAGAACTGGAAGAAGGAAAAGACATGCAAAAAAATAATAGCCTTATGATTGTTTGCGTCACCGCTATTGCCTGTACGGCTATTGTCGCCATGATGGTATTATCGATAAACAAAGACAAACAAATCACAATCAACATTCCTACCCATGCCGCTTATGCACCAGCTCCCACACAAGTTGCGGAACAAGCAACTGTTGCAGCTGCATCAACTGATCCTTATGCCTTAACTTCCATTGACGGTCAACCTTTATTACCTAGAACCATCTTAGCTAAAGATGTTCCTTCACCCTTCAACAATTACAAAACTCTTCCAGAAACTGATCCCAATCGTTGGTACGACTATGAATACGGTATGCACAATATCACTCCCCGCAATGACCTTCCCAAATCTCCCAGTGACGGTCCACAGGGCAAAAAAATAGCTATCCTCAAAATCATGGACCACCCCTATTTTACAGCTGGGGAAATTGGTGCCAAAAAAGCCGCTGACGCCTATGGCATTGAACTTAAGATTTTTTCTGCTCAAGGGAAACACTCCCTCCAGGCACAACAAGTGGCGCAGGTTATTACAGAAAAAATCGACCTCGTAATTATTCAACCCGTGAACGCTGAATCCAGCGTCAAACTTCTTAAGAGTCTGCACAAGGCCAAGATCCCCGTGATTGTAGCTAACCAAAGAACCACTCCTGAAGGTTTGAAATACGCACTGTGTTGGTCAGGGCCTGATGATTGGGGCAATGCCCGTAAACTATCACATATTTTTGTTAACGAAATGGGCAACAAAGGCGAATATGCCATCATCCGCCACAACGAAGGTAACACCTGCTTTGAATCCCGTACTTGGGGTTTTGTAACAGAAATTGCCAAACTCTCACCGAACATGAAATGTGTTGCCAAAGAAGCCACCAAACTTGATGCCGAAAAAACTCGTTTGGCCGTAGCTGGTTGGCTCAAACAATACCCTAACCTCAAAGGTATCATTTCTTCTGACGATGGAGACACCATTACAGGCATCAAACAAGCTTGTGAAGCTGCAGGTAAAACGGGTTTAATCATTGTTGCATCAGGCCACTCCAAAGTAGGCATGGACAACATCACGTCAGGTTTTGTGAACGCTATCAACTTTCAATCAGCCGAAACAGACGGTGCCCTACCCGTAAAACTAGCCGCTGATTGGTTCTCCGGTAAAAAAATTGAGTTCATCAATTACCTGCCTAAGGCGATTATCAAAAAAAACAATGTGAAAAACTTTTATCCTGCTCAATGGTAGTAAGGTGTAAAACTATTTTTGCTTCGTCTGTGATCCCACGCACCAATAGAACTTTCATTCCAATTGTTTTAGATATTGCCAATGTTCTCAAAACAGCATTTTTTATTCTGATCATCCACAAAGAGTTTTTTCGACCATCCCCCCTTTATAAAGCAATACTGACTCCCTATGCCCCAAAGCTTCGCTTAAGGTCCGTTGGCCATTGGCAACCGCTAAGGAAAGTTCTACGATTTCTTGACTGACTTCTTTTAAGGTTGTGTCACCTGTTAATACCGTGCCCGCATTGATATCCATATCCCCACTCATGTTCTGGTAGGTTGTGGGATTGGCGCAAATTTTGATCACGGGCGACACAATCGAGCCCACCACAGAACCACGTCCTGTGGAAAATAAAATAAGATGGCTGCCACTGGCGATCATCTCAATGATTTCAGAATTGTCACTGGGATTGGGGAAACCAAACATGGGATTTCCTACAGGCACCACATCCATCAAATATAAGCCTGCTTTATCGGGGATATCTCCGGGAGCAATCACGCCCGAAATTAATCCATCTCCACTTTTGCAGTAAGCGCCCAATGATTTTTCTTCTACAGTCGTCAACCCCCCTGCGGCATTACCAGGGGCAAAGGAACCATGGCCCATTTGATGATAATAACGGGAAGCTTGGTCGATGGAAGCCACCAACGCTTTCGCCACCTCTTCATTCACTGCTCGATCCTTGATCAATTTTTCACAACCAATCAATTCTCCAGTTTCTTCAAAAATACAGCGCGCACCTTGAGCAACCAGCTCATCAAAGGCCCCACCAATGGCGGGATTGGCAGTAAGACCCGAGGTCGCATCACTGCCGCCACAGATGGTGCCGATAATTAATTCATCCACTTCCATCGTACAACGAGGTGTCGACGCGATTTTCTCTAAAGCTTTATTAACGCGTTCTTTACCTTTTTGGATAGAGGTCGCTGTTCCTCCATTTTCTTGAATCACCATAATTTCTGTCCAGCGCCCACTCTTAAGAACTTTATCTTCTAAAGCCGCACGGTTCATCCCTTCACAGCCCAGTGACACAAAAAATACGGCGCCCACGTTACTGTGTGTGGCCATGTTGCCAATAATTTTTTGAGAATAGTCATTGGGATAACAACCTGACCATGTCATTAATTGCACTTCTCTACCATCGTCTAAATATTCAAAAGAGCGCACAATTTGTTCGGCCACATGCTTGGCACATTCCACCAAAGCCACTACCAACACTACATTGCGTATCCCTTTTTTTCCGTCTTCTCTCAAATAGGCTTGAATGCTCATGACGGCACTTTTTCTGGTATGTAAGTAGGAATGTAATCACTTTTCATATTATGCAGATGTACCCATTCTCCTGCGGCAATGGCACAGGTCGCTGAACCTATAGGCAAACCATGTTTGACTATTTTGTCGCCTTCTTTAAGCGCTGTAAGGGTCAATTTGTCTCCGATAGCAAAATTCCGTGGGGCTTCAAAATGTATCTCATCACAGATGATTTTATCTCCCTGTTTCAACTCGGCAATCACCACAAGAATGTTATCTTTATCATGTATTTTTAAGCTGTTGTTTTTCATCTTCTTCAATCTTCCTCTACTAAAAATACAATCAGAGAACGGGGGCCGTGGGCACCGATCACCAGAGCTTGTTCGATATCCGCTGTTTTGGACGGACCCGAAATGAACAGGCCAAAACCTTGTTTTTCAAATTTTAGTTTGTCGTAAGCCTCTGCCATATGATGAACCAGTGCATTTTTTTTCAACACCAGTATCAAATGTTGAGACAAAAACAAAATGGAACGAAAGGGTAATGATTGACAATCTACCCACACGGCCCCATTTTCAGCCACACCCCACTGGGCTTCTGCTATGGCCAAATCCACATCTTCATAATCATGAGGACGTGAAAGTATCTCATCCAAAACGGCACTCCCTGGGACAAGAGAAATCACTTTTCTTGATTCTTTAATCAGTTCCTGCTCTTTGATTTTTTCTGCCAATTCTTCTGCTCTCACACATTGGGCCTGACCACCCACCACTTCCATCATAGAAGCAAACTGTTGTGCTTTATCTTCGTAATGAATCCAGTTCTCACCATACTCGGGCAACGGGATTTCTTTCACGGCAGACTGCTTCAAACGCTTAAGGATATCTTCCTTCATTGTTTGTTTCTTTTCTGATACATCTTCCGAAAACTTTCTTTGGGAATCTCGGGCAAGTCTCTTTGTTTTCCCCAGGGATGCAATCCACTGTTCAATATAAAACTGGGTGTCAATCTCATTATTGTGCGAGCGACGTAACCGCCAAAAGCAAAGAGCTTTTCACTCTTCATTCCCCAAGCCACCAGCTTAACAACCACGCCCACATTGCCTGGACCTCGACGACGTTTGACCATTTCCCTGCGCCATAACAATAATTGTTCGTGCAGATTAATTTTCACAGGGCATACGTCTGTGCAAGATCCACACAAGCTAGATCGGTAAGGCAAAGAAGCATAAGCCTCTCCATCTTGATTAGGAGACAAAATAGAACCAATAGGCCCTGGAATAGTAGCGTGATAACTGTGACCACCTGTACGACGATATACCGGGCAGGTGTTCATGCAAGCACCACAACGGATACAAGACAAGGCTCTGCTAAACTCTTTACTTTCAAAAAGACGATACCTGCCATTATCCACAATCACAATATGCAGTTGATTGTTTGTGCGAGGGCCATGAAAGTGAGAACTGTAAGTGGTGATAGGCTGGCCTGTGGCCGAACGGGCCAACAATCTCAAAAAAACGGAAAGGTCTTTTGCACGGGGAAGTAATTTTTCCATTCCCATACAGGCAATATGTATAGGGGGAAGAGCTGTACCCAAATCTGCATTACCTTCATTGGTACAAACCACCAACCCGCCCGTTTCCGCAATGGCAAAATTAACCCCTGTGATTCCCGCATCGGCTTGCAAGAATTTTTTTCTCAAATCCTGTCGGGCGGCTTCGGTTAATTGCTTGGCATCGTTCAACCCTTTGGGTGTGCCGAGATGTGTATGAAAGAGTTCACCAATGTCTTCTTTTTTCATATGAATGGCGGGTAACACGATATGGCTTGGAGGTTCTTCAGCCAACTGCACAATACGTTCACCTAAATCTGTATCTGTGATTTCAATATTCCGTTTTTCTAAATAAGGATTAAGACCACATTCTTCCGTTAACATAGATTTGCTTTTCACCACATAACGAACTTTATTTTCTTCAAGAATGCGGTGAACAATAACATTATGTTCTTCAGCATTTGAAGCCCAATGCACCACCGCACCCATTTTTGCGGCTTGCTCTTCAAACTGTTGCAGATAGTCAGGCAATTTGGAAAGTGTGTGTTGCTTGATTTGCGCAGCGAGTTCTCGAAGTTCTTCCCATTCTGGTATGCCAGCGGAAGCTGTGTCACGCTTGCTACGTACCGCCCAAAGGGCTTTATCGTGCCACTTAACGCGTTCTGTATCGCCAATCAATTGGGTGGCTGTCATGGGGCCAGTATTTCAGCCACATGCATGACCTTAAAAGCTTTTTTTTTCCTGCGTGACAAACCATCCAGATGCATCAAACAAGACATATCAGCACCTGTAATAATTTCTGCACCCGCTTCTTCGTGATCGTTCAATCGATCATGGCCCATTTGGCAGGAGATCTTTTCCTCTTTAACCGCAAATGTACCACCAAAACCACAGCATTCGTCAGCGCGATTTAAAGGCATTAATTCAATATCTTTAACCATAGAAAGTAAGCTACCCACTTTGTCCACAGAAGTCGTAGGCGCATTTATTTCACTTGACTGCCCCAAACGCAATTCTCTCAAACCATGACAACTCTGATGCACACCCACCTTATGGGGAAAGGATTTGTCAATATGATCCACTTTAAGAACGTCTGTCATAAATTCGCAAAGCTCATACACTTTTCTTGTTAGATTTTCTAATGGTTCCGCCTCTATATATTCTTCATAATGCTTGCGTACCATAGAGGTACAACTGCCTGAAGGACAAACCACATAATCATACTCACCAAAGACTTTCAAAAATTTTTCTGCCAACGGTTTGACTTCATCCACGCAACCCATATTTGAAAAAGGCTGTCCACAACAGGTTTGCTCCGTAGGAAAATCTACCGACACATCATAGTGTTCCAACAAGCGTACGGTTGCCATTCCCACCTTCGGGTAAAGCTGATCAATATAACAAGGTAGAAACAGTGCAACTTTCACATTAGCCGCCATAGGCCTTTACCTGTTGACGAGATTCACCCAAACCTTCAATGCCCAATTCCACTACATCTCCCGCATTGAGGTATTGAGGCGGCTCAAAACCCAAACCCACACCTTCCGGGGTACCGCAAGAAATAATATCGCCAGGCAACAAAGACATAAACTGGCTGAGATAACTGATCAAGGTGGGAATATCAAACACCATGTCGTTGGTATTGCTGTTTTGCTTACTTTCACCATTAACCTTCAACCACATCTTAAGATTGTGTACATCCGAAACTTCATCAGTCGTAGCTAAAAATGGCCCTAATGGAGAAAAAGTATCACAGCTTTTACCCTTAACCCACTGCCCACCTTTTTCCAGTTGAAATTCTCTTTCACTGTAATCGTTGTGCAACATATAACCTGCTACGTAATCCATGGCTTCTTCTTTAGAAACATAAGAGGCTTTTTTACCTATCACTACGGCCAATTCCACTTCCCAATCGGTTTGTTTTGAATTTTTAGGAATCACTAAGTCATCATTGGGCCCCACCATAGCGGAGGTCGCTTTGAAAAAAATCACCGGTTCGGCGGGCATCTCGGCACCACATTCCTCAACATGTTTTTTGAAGTTAAGACCAATGCAAATGATTTTACTGGGGCGAGCAAGAGGCGCAGCCAATCTCACTGAAGGATCAATCGTCGCGAGTGTATCACGTTTTTCTGTCACCCATACAGCCAAGCGTTTTAGGCCATCGTTTTGAAAAAATTCTTCATTATAGTCTTCACCAAAATCACTGGCATCTATCCAAGTATTGTCTTCTAGAATAAGGCCAGGTTTTTCTTCGCCGGGATTTCCAAATCGGATTAGTTTCATAACAGGTCTTCTTTCTTTTTTATTATTATTGTCAAAAGCTATTTTCGTTTATTTTTTGTTAGCGTCAACGCCTATTTCAAATCAAGCAAAAGTCAGGTTAGTGACACCTCCATCGATATCATAAGCCGAACCCGTCACAAAGCCAGCTTCATCACTGCATAGATAAAGAGCTAAATGAGCGATTTCTTCGGGGCGACCCATGCGACCAATAGGTTGATAGGCTGATAATTTTTCAAACATCTTTTTTTCTTCACCCGGATAATTTTTCTTAAGGTAAGAATCCACAAAAGGTGTATGAACACGAGCCGGGCAAACACAGTTGCAACGGATATTATCCTTGATGTAATCACAGGCAATGGAATTAGTCATTGTTAAAATAGCTCCCTTACTCATGGAATAGGCAAAACGATCTTCAATACCTATTTTGGAAGCAATAGACGCTAGGTTAAGAATAGCCCCTCCACCGGCCTGACGCAGTACAGGCACCACCGCTTTCAAACAGTTGTAAGCCCCTTTCACATTAACTGCATACAAACGATCCAGATCTTCTTCGCTGGTATTTTCAATATTACCCACATGTCCCACACCAGCATTGTTGACCAAAATATTTATCTGTTGGTGATCACCACAAATTTTTTCTATCACCTCATTCACTTTACTTTGTTGGGTAATATCGCAAGAATACGCCGAGGATTGACCACCCTTCGATTGAATCGCTTGCACAGTTTGCTCGGCGGCTTGTAGATCAATATCCAACACCGCTACGGTGGCCCCCTGCCCTGCAAACAATCGGGCAATAGATTCACCAATACCTGAGCCCGCCCCTGTGACAACCGCCACTTTTTTTTGCAAACCAAATAGACTCATTGTTTTCTCCTCATTTTTCTAGAGATTATAAGTTCGAATGGCATTCCCCGACCAAAAATTTTCTTTTTCATCAAGGCTTAAAGGAGCCACTAATTCACCCGCTATCGTCACCCAATCTCCCAAACTGGAACTGAGTTCACATATGGGCCAATCGCCACCAAAAATAATCCTGTCGCTGCCGAAGTTTTCAAGAACATGATCAAACACAGGTTGTACAGCAACACGATTGACCCTATCTGCAGAACAAAGATCAACAAGTCCTGAAACTTTACAGCACACATTATCATAACTCGCCATCTCTACTATATTTTTTTTCCATAACGACAAATCCCCAGAGGTAATAGGCGGTTTGCCACAGTGATCTAACACAAAACGGGTGTTAGAGCACTGCCCTACCAAAGATACCATGTCAGGTAATTGTCGTGGCAAGGCACAAATATCAAACACCAAATTCTTTTCTGCCAGTATTCTAACATTTTGCGTTAAAATTTCACCTATAGGTGACTTGTCAAAAACATGCATCACACGGCGAATACCTTTAAGAGCAGGATGACTGATCTCATCCAGATAGTCAGAAAAACCATCTTTTTCTGGGCGACCTGAAGCGATCACTCCCATAATACCGTTAGCGGGGTCCTCAGACATTTTCAGAAAAAATTGAGCCTCCCCCAACTGATCCTCTTCATTGACATCCACCTCCATAAAGATACTTCCCGTGATTCCAGCAGCATTTGCTACTTCTTTGTACTTTTCAACAGGGAAAGCCGCAGATAGTGCTTCAACATTCTTGGCCCAATCATAGGCAAATTTATCAGGATACAAAAGATGCTGGTGAGTGTCGATGATAGCGATAAGCCTAAGATCCTCTCGTCACAAAATATATTGGCCATCATCATAACATAATGTCCATTGAGCATTAGTAGTAAAATGTTCTCATTTCCTTTATTATAAATCTCATGAAAATAACTCCAAACACTGAAGCCGCCGAACCTGACATTTCAACAGTGATAGTGGATTTTTCTTGGATCGCCTTAGCCGCCTTCCTTCTTTACATCATTGTCTATTTCGACAAAATAGTTCTGTTCTTCAAACAATGGCGCCGCCAAAAAGATTTTGAAGAAAAAACAGATGACACCGGTCACATCGTGTCCAACATTCCCTACGAAAATAACGATGACAACAGCTAAAGAAGAACCCTTTCATCCCAAACGAATTCTTCTTCCCACAGATCTTTCGGAAGGCAATCTTATCGCTTTAAAAATTGGCTTGCGTATTGCCGATCAATACCACTCTCAGGTAGATGTAGTGACAGTGCTTGAAGAAAGTGATAACAATATCTATGGCGGTACAGACCACTACAACAAAGAACTGGTCGACAAAGTTCGCGAAAAAATCACCCAGGCCCTGAAACAAATAAATGTCAGTGACACTCTCAAAAAAAATATTCACATTTCCATAAGAAAAGGGCGCCCCAGCAAAGAGATCAATCATGTTGTCCACAACAATTTCAACGATCTCATTGTGATTGCCACTCATGGGCGAATAGGGTTAGAAAAATTTCAATACGGCTCATGCACAGAAGAAATTATCAAAACCAGTAAAACTCCTGTACTCGCCCTCAAACCCAAAGTTGGCAAGATTTTTTCTCCACAACATATCCTTGTCCCCGTTGATTTTAGTTCCCGCGATTTCCACGCACTTTATTTTGCTAAGAGATTAAAAAAAGTTTTCAACTCAAAAATAACAGTTCTTCACGTCATCCCCGATTTTTCCACCGCCATGCTCACCGTGCAACTCCCACGCACTCACCTCACCCATAGCGAAAAACAGATAAAAAAAGCACTTTCCACTGTAGAGTTGGAGGCAGAACACCTAATTTGTGAAGGGCAACCTTCAGAAGAAATACTAAAAAAAGCAGCTGAACTTCAATCTGATCTCATTCTTATTCCCATCAGAGACAAGAGTTCTGCCTTTACAGGATTGCTCGGCATGGTCTCTGACAAAGTAGTCCGCAAAGCTCCCTGCGATGTGCTCACTTTGCACCCCGATTTTTATCTCTGAGCATTTCTTTTCGCCTCACATTAATCAGGCAGCATTTACCATTAAAAAATTATCAAAAGAGCGACATAAGGAACAATATTAAAAACAAAAATAAGGATTTTGAGAAAGGCTATACCCGAATAATGAATGGCATCGAACTGTTCTACGGAAAGCTTGAACCATTTTGTGTGAAAACGATAAACAAAATCATGGGCAAAAACTAAAAAGAGAAACCACCACATTAATATACCAATGTTTATATACAAGCAAATTTTTAGAAATTCCAGAAGTAATTCAATTTTCACCATCTACATCACACACCCATTCTAACACCTAAAACTCAACGTTAAACAATTATGAATGACTCACTAAGACAATAGTGTACGAGATTTATAAAAAATCCTCGTAATGCAAGTCTTAAGAGCCCTATTTGAAATTTATTTCTTTTTCTCTTTTTTAGCCTTGCGCTTTTCTTTAAGTGATAACGCCGGTTGTTTGCGAACTTCTTTTTTGCCTTTATCTTTTTTACCTTTATCGCCCATGTTGTTTCTCCAAGTTAATTTAAAAGAACACCTATTCTATAGCTTTGTTAATATTGTACGAAATTCACAGAACATTTGCTAACACACACCCAAGTCTTGTTTGTTTCCACAACGTTTTTAACGTCTGCCGAAAAAATAAATTAATATAAAAAAGCACTCATTACATCCAATTACCCCAACAACACAGAAAACCCATCCTAAAAACCATCATTTTAGTTTTCCGATGGTCACTTTAAACGCACATTGGAAATGTTATTCCATGAACTAGTTAACTGGTTATGATGTACTAGTTGGATGAGTGAATTAGTTGTGAGTGCATTTTCACGCACAACACTTTTACCAATTTAAATAAATATCAAGAATTTATTTGTATTTTTTATTAATGGGATAATGGTACGTCACGAGTTACTGAGTTGCTCGTCAGTCAATTATCGTACTGGACAGTGTTTGACTTTTGGAGTTTGAAATCTATGTAAGGGATAGGGACGAAGGCTGGAGTTTTTGAATTCATTTCAAAGGATTTCAAGCAGTTGTTCGCACAGCTGTCTTCCAGTTCAGGGTTGATGCGTAATTGATAGTTACTTTTTGACCAAGGTTGTCGAGGAGTGAATGTGCAATGCTTACTTTTTATTGTTTTGAAGTTACCTTGAATTTTTTTGTTATTTGAATCGAAAATATAGAGCTTATCGCTAATCAATTCGTCATCCATCACACGTTTGAATTGTATTTTTAGTGGATTGTGTGAATGGAGTATAGGTGTTGTGAGTACCCATTTTCGGGGATCTATCTGAGAGCGTTCCTCAGGACCTGCCTTAAAGTGAAAAGTAAAACCTTTTTTAAGAGGAACACCTTTTGCAGAATACAGTTGGGGTTTGATATGAAGTCGGTAATTGTTCCCTTCTTGCAAAACTCGCCCTAAAGAAATGTTGTGTCGCAGATCAGTTTTTTGCCTTGCAGGATGGAGAAAGAGTGTGAGACGGGTATAGTCCAGATTCCATAGTTCTGTATGTTGGAAGGCGAAATGGATAGGTTTTGTACCTTCGAAAAGTTCGATGTTGTCCGCATTGTAGACAAATCCTTGTTCCATGGGTTCAGAGAAATACACGTAAAAACGTAAATGATTTTCAGGAAGTAAATGAGAATTTGGGGAAATTCCCAACAGAGTGGGAGCCTTTTTTTTCTGTGTGATCATCAATGAAGATATACCGATAGCCAACGACAAGGTGAGAACCCCAATAAGAAGTTTAGTCACGGAAGAGGGACGACACTTAATTTGTAGTCTCCAGCTTCAGGCATAGTGAGAACAACAGCTCGTTCTTCGTCAATACGTACAGCGTTCAGTACATTTTGCCATTTTTCGTCTTTCAAAATAATCATCTCTTTGATTTCTGGATTCGCATTACGATTAAAGGAGGATTCATTAACTTTTTCATTTTCTAAGAGGTATTTTTCAGTTGTTTTGATAACACCATATTCACTGTTGATTGTCAATACATAGTGTTTTTGGTTTTTTGTGTAACTTATTATATTAAAAGGGATATTTCCTTCCCCAAGTTCAGCTATAGTTGTTCCTTTAATTTTTGCGTTAGGTTTCATTTTATCAAGACGGGTCATGACCAAAGGTGTGCAGGTTGTTGTAGAAATAAAATAGGGTGTTTTCTTGATTTCTGAAATAGTAAATGTTTCTGCTGGAGCATGAGATTCCCATATACGGTGGTTTCCATGGTAAATAGTCAAATTGCAACTTGGGATAGTGGCATCGGCTTTTACAGTTGTGGGAATCATGAGTATCGCTGATTTAAAGGATTTTGAGGTGCGTGTTGAAATGTAAAGAGTCTCATTGTAGCATTGCATATCTAGAAAAGTAGTAGCTTTTGCACTCATATCTATAGTCATATGTTTGACTTTGTTGAAATCGAGTGCTGCGATTTTACCTGTGGGAGTGATCTCGAACACTGCAGATTTCTTATTTTTTGCCGAGACACTGAGGTAAATGTTTTTTGAATACGAGTCAAAAATCATATCATTGACAATTATAGAAAATTCTCTTGTTAATTCTAACCAGACATGAAAATCAGTACGTAATAATTGGACCATTTTTCCATTGACTCGTCCGGAAACGCCACGATTCTTACCTTGCCTGAATAGAGTAGAAAAATTTTCGCTGACGTTCTCTTTAATATTAAAATGTTTTAAAAGAAAGTCTCCAGTATTTTCTATTTTGGAAAATGATTTACTGTCAAGTTTTCCCTTTTCATTCTCAAGGGTAATGACATTCAGATTTCTCTTATCATTGACTGTATACAGAGTTCCTTTGGGATCACATGTCATACGAATGATGCGACGAGAAGAAATTTTGTTTTTTTTTAGAAGAAGAGTTGAAGTTTGACCATTTGATTGGGTTGTTATAAAAATACCTAATAACACTGTCAGTCCTAATAACATTAATTTTTTCATATGAGACATCCTCTTTCTAAATTTGACTATAACAATTGACCTTCTACATGTCAATTTCCTTCCCTTCTCTGATAATGACCCAGAATTCATTGCTGGAAAAAAGCGATTGGTTAGAGTTAACATAAAAAAAGCCCTGCCATATAAATACAGCAGGGCTTTGTGTCTTAAGACACATTACGGTTTTTTTACATCATGCCTGGCATGCCGCCACCCATGCCGCCCATGCCGCCTGGCATGCCGCCACCAGCACCTGCTGCACCGCCGTCATCCTTCTCAGGAATGTCAGCAATTAGAGCTTCAGTGGTGAGTAGTAAAGATGAAACAGATGCCGCATTTTGTAGGGCACTACGTGTTACTTTACAAGGATCGATGATACCTGACTTGATAAGATCTTCATACTTTAAAGTATGTGCGTTAAAACCGAAGTTAACACCTTTACCATTAAGTACTTTGTCAACCACAACAGCTCCATCGCAACCTGCATTTTCAGCAATTTGCTTAAGAGGTGCGTAGATGGCACGACCCACAATGGCAATGCCTGTGTCTTGATCATCATTGCTGCCTTTTAACTTTTTCAAAGCTTTAATAGCACCAATCAAAGCCACTCCTCCACCAGGAAGAATACCTTCATCAATCGCTGCACGTGTGGCATGCAAAGCGTCCTCAACACGAGCTTTCTTTTCTTTCATTTCAATTTCAGTAGCTGCGCCCACATTTAATTGAGCTACACCACCAGCCAACTTAGCCAAACGTTCCTGAAGTTTTTCAGTATCGTATTCTGATGTTGAGTTTTCGATTTCACTGCGAATCAATTTAATACGTGCTTGAATAGCTTTTGTTGATCCAGCACCTTTAACGATAGTACTGTTATCTTTAGACACAACCACTTTCTTAGCGCGTCCCAAATCTTTGAGTTCAACACCACTGAGATCAATGCCCAAATCTTCGAATATCGCTGTTCCGCCAGTCAACGTTGCAATGTCTTCCAACATGGCTTTACGACGATCACCAAATCCTGGAGCTTTAACCGCACAACACACAAAAGTGCCACGCAATTTGTTAACAACGAGGGTAGCCAAGGCTTCACCTTCGATGTCTTCAGCGAGAATAAGGATGGGCTTACCTGCTTGGGCTACTTTTTCCAACACAGGAACGAGGTCTTTGATGCTGCCTATTTTTTTCTCGTGAATAAGAATAAAAGCATCTTCAAGTACCACTTCTGACGTGTTGAAATCGGTAACGAAATGTGGTGAAAGGTAACCCTTGTCAAATTGCATACCTTCAACCCAATCCAATTCATTGGTCAAGGATTTGCCCTCTTCAACAGTGATCACACCATCTTTGCCCACTTTTTCCATGGCGTTGGCAATCAAATCTCCAACGTCACCATCATTATTAGCCGCCACAGAAGCGACTTGCTTGATTTCAGCCTTGTTACGAACTGAATTAGCATTTTTCTTAAGCTCAGTCACAATCGCTGCAACTGCTTTATCAATACCACGCTTAAGTTCAATAGGGTTAGCACCCGCAGCAACATTTTTGAGACCTTCTGTATAAATAGCCTCGGCCAAAACGGTAGCTGTTGTGGTTCCGTCACCTGCGATGTCTGATGTTTTAGATGCTACTTCACGTACCATCTGAGCACCCATATTTTGGAATTTGTTTTCCAATTCAATTTCTTTAGCAACCGTCACACCGTCTTTGGTTACAGTAGGTGAGCCAAAAGATTTTTCAATAGCAACGTTACGCCCACAAGGTCCTAAAGTTGTTTTTACTGCCTTCGCCAAAAGTTCGACGCCTTTTTTAATTTCATCACGGCAGCTTTGATCAAATATTATTTGTTTAGCCATTTTACAATCCTTTTATTTTTCTTTTATTTACCAACAACTGCGAGGATATCTGATTCATTCATAATCAGTACATCTTCTCCGTCTACAGAAATTTCAGTTCCTGCATATGAGGTGAAAAGAACTTGATCACCTTTTTTGACAGACATAGCACCACGGCTCCCATTATCAAGAATACGACCTTCGCCGACACTCAATACCTTACCTGCTTTAGGTTTTTCTTTGGCGCTGTCAGGCAAGACAATGCCACCTTTAGTTTTAGCTTCAGCCGCTAATCGTTTGACAACGATCCGATCGGCCAGAGGTTTGATTTTCATAGTTAACTCCTTTTTTCATTTCTTTTTTTCTTTTTATCATTTTTCATGTGTGTGAGACCAATAACACAGAAAAGCCTTATTCACACATAAATTTTGTGGATGGAAATTATAGTGATTTCATTGGCCCGAAGAAAGGCTATAGTAGGAAGAGTAATCAAATTCCTTAGGAACCTTTTTCTGTCTCGCTACGTTCCCGTTCTTCTTTGATTTTTTTAAAAATATCGTCCATTTCTTGGGCTTTTTCAGGATGCGTGTCAATTTCAAAGTGTATCTTAGGACAGGTCCTTAGCTTTAATACCCCCGCCAAGCGGTATTGTACTGTCGCTGTGGCGCTTTCTAACCCTCTAAACGTCGTCCTTTTCTCAGAATCATTACCGTATACAAGAACAAATATCGTGCAATACTGTAGATCCGTACTAAGAGTGACACGAGTCACCGTAACTTTACCAATACGGGGATCGTTGAGACCCTTTTGAAAAATAGCAACAGCTTCACGGTAAATAAATGACTGAAGACGATCAATACGTCTGGGAGTAGCCATTATTCCAGAACGCCTGCCACCTCGACGTCTACGAAGAAGTGAATAGAGTCGCCTTCTTTGATATCATCGTAATCTTTAACGCGCATACCACATTCAAAGCCATCCTTAACTTCTCTCACATCTTCAGTAAAGCGACGTAAGCTTTCAACGCGTCCATAATGGATAACCGTGCCATTACGAGAAACCCTCACATTACTACCCCGTCTCACTACACCATCAGTCACAATACAACCTGTAATCATGCCAAACTTAGATGACTTGAAGACGCCACGAACTTCGGCCTGACCAATTTCCTCTTCGCGGGTGATAGAGCCCACCAAACCTTGCATTGTGGCTTTGATTTCATCTAGTAATTCGTAAATCACACGGTAAAGACGAATTTCAATTTTATTACTCTTGGCAGCCTTTCGTGCCTTGGCATCCGCCACCACGTTAAAACCAACCACAATGCCTTCAGAGGCCTTCGCCAACACCACATCAGATTCGTTGATCCCACCCACGGCTTTGGAGATGATTTTGATGGGCACTTTAGCGGTATCCAAACCTTGAATCGCTGCGACAAGCGCTTCAAGACTACCTTTCACATCCGCTTTAACAACAATGGAAAGGCCTTCCGTTTCTTCTTTGTCAGCCGCGTCGAAAAAAGCATCCAAAGTAAATTCTTCTGCATTTTCTTGTTTGACTTTTTCCTGCTTGACAGTGACATCTTTCACACGTTCCGCTCTCAAATCAGCCAATTCACGAGCTTTAGCCATGTCACTGACCGTGTTGAATTGGGACCCAACTTCAGGAGCTTGGTCCAAACCAAATACCACCACCGGGCGCGAAGGCAAAACTTCATTCAACTGCGTTTGATTTTCGTCAACCAGCGCTCTAATTTTACCAATCGCCGTACCGCAAGCTATAATTTCACCCTTTCTCAAGGTTCCATTTTGCACCAATACCGTCGCCACCACACCTTTTTGATTGGACTTGCTGGACTCCAGCACAATGCCTCGAGCCTGAGGTAAATCAGGATTAGCTTTAAGCTCCATCATTTCTGATTGCAACAAGATCATATCCAACAAATGGTCAACACCTTCGCCTGTGTGTGCTGAAACAGGACAAATAATCACATCACCTCCCCAATCCTCGGGAATCAATTCGTGTTGAGTGAGTTGTTGTTTGAGCTTTTCTAGATTGGCTCCTGGTAAATCCATTTTGTTGGCGGCAATAATCAATTGAACACCCGCCGCTTTGATATGTTGAATGGACTCTATCGTTTGAGGCATTACCCCATCATCTGCGGCAACAACGAGCACCACCAAATCGGTGTGTTGGGCACCACGAGCGCGCATTTCAGTAAATACTTGGTGACCAGGAGTGTCAATAAAAGTAATTTTTTTCTTATCTTTCCTCGTGATTTGATAGGCACCTATATGCTGGGTGATTCCTCCAGCCTCGCGGGCCGCCACACGGGATTCTCTGATGTAATCCAACAATGATGTTTTACCATGATCCACATGGCCAAGAATGGCCACAACGGGAGGTCTCGGCACTGAAGCAATGTCTTCTACAGGCTCTTCACCTTCAATAATAGGAGCTTGGTCTAAAATTTCATCTTCACGGTCCACCGCTTTATTGATAGTAATATCTACCTCATACAACAAACCAACATTAATAAGGTGATCCTCTTCCAGATAATCGTCGATACCAATCGTACTGCCATCATGGTGATGCAAACGATTGATCATTTCTTGAGCACGAATCTTAATTTCTGAAGAAAGTTGCTTCATCGTAATCGGCATTTGCACGGTGAGTTCATTCACTTTATCCACCACCACATGATGACGACGGCGACGACCTCTTCTTGAAGCCACACGATTTTGCATGGCCTGACGACTCCTTGAACGGTTAGAGTTAGGACCTCTGTCTTCCCTTTGACCTTGACGGTCTAACTCGCGTTGCCGTAAACGATCCACATCGCTTTGTTTTTCTTCTATGACCACATTTTGTGGCTCTAAATTTTGCTTCTTTCTGATCAAACCACCTTTATTCGCAGGTGTGGCAGACAGTGAATTATCTTTTATCTTTTCAATCACACCTTTTTTCTCAGGTGCTTTTTTAACCACCACCAAACCAGGATTTTCTTTTTTGAGTTTGTCCTTTTTCTCAAAACGGGATCTAGATTTTGCTACCGGTTTTTGAGAGACAACCTCTTTCTTCTCTTCTTCAACAACGGGTGCGACTGTTTTCGAGGTATCTTCAACAGCCTCTATATCAGCGTCCGTCTTCGTCTTAGTGTTTTTTTTATTTTTCTTGGTCACCGATGTGGCTTTTTTCTTGGTGGCTTTCTTTTTGACTTTAGGCACTTCGTGAACGTAAACAACTCGGCGCTCGCCTGTAATTTTAAGACGGTCCTGTATTTGGTTCCACACTTCTTCCGACACCACTGACATATGGTTTTTGACAGGGCTGCCCAAATCCTGACAACAGGTCACAAGAGCCTTGGAATTAATCTTTAAGGCTTTCGCCAATTCATACAGTCTCACAGACTCAAACCTCTTCTTTCAGCCAAAATTCTATCGTTTCTGACAAACACATTATCAGCAATTTTATAGCAAGTTTCATTCGTATTAAGAACATTCATAAAATATTTACTCGGTTTCAGAGGAAATCGTAGGAGCTTTAGTTTTTTCAACGACTGGAGGAACGTATTCGTATGCATAATCCATAACGCTTTCTGCACGATCTTCTGACATACCCAAGCTCAACAAGGCTTCCAATCCGCGACGCTTGACACTTTTCAAGCTAGTGATTCCCTGAATGCGCATCTTATCTAAAGTATCTACATCGATACCAGGAATAGACTCTAATTCTTTCTGACCTTGCAATGAACGGTCACGCAACTGTGTCCAAGACACCACATCAATATCCCACCCCGTCAACGTAGAAGCCAGTCTCACATTCTGCCCTCTTTTGCCAATAGCCAATGATAACTGACTGTCATCTACGACTAATTCTGCACGTTTTTCTTCATAAAACAGATTGGTTTGAGCAATTTCAGCCGGTTTTAATGAATTTGCCAAAAATATTTCAGGTCTTTCACTCCAACGGATGATATCAATTTTTTCACCATTGAGCTCATCAACAATGGTACGAATACGACTGCCTCGAACACCCACGCAAGCGCCAACGGCATCTACGCGAGAATCAACACTATATACCGCCACCTTACAGCGGAAGCCCGCTTCTCGTTCAAGACCTTTAATTTCGATAATGCGTTCAGCAATTTCAGGAACTTCCAATTCAAATAAGTTTTTAACAAACTCATTACTTTTTCTTGAAAGCACAATTTTGACACGGTTGTTTTCGTTGACCACATCTTTAATCAAACAACGAATACGTTCACCAGGCCTGTAAAATTCACCCATGGCCTGCTCACTTCTAGGAAGGATGCCTTCTGTACGACCCAAGTTAACCACAATAATTTTTGCTTCTACTCGTTGAACGGTGCCATTCACCAATTCACCTGTACGACCTCCAAAGTCATCGTAAATCACATCACGTTCCGCTTCACGCAACTTTTGAATAATCACTTGTTTAGCGGTTTGCGCCGCAATACGGCCGAGTTCTTCAACATCAATGCCATCACCATCATAATCTGCAGAAATTTCACCCGTCAATCGATCAATCGTCACACGAATTTCCTCTTCACGTTCAAGTAAAAAATGACGACGCGCGGCGTTCGCCATCGCCGATTCTATACCTTCATATATGATGTTCTTATCAATTCCTCTATCACGCTGCAAAGAATCAATCACACGTAACATCTCTTGGCCGTTCATTATCTTGCACCCCATCTTAAAAATTAGACAATAAAAAAAGTGGGATTTCGCCCACTTCTTAAGACTGGTCATTCTCTTCTATAAATAGCAAGCTGTCAACAAGGGGTAGTGGTGTATTTTAATTTGAAAATATACCACTATCTAACAACAATTTGCCGCAATTTACACCACACTTTCATTGGATTTCTGACAATACCTGCTGGTAAGCCAAAAATGTTTTTTCGTCATACAGCACAAATAGCACCTCGTCGAGATGGGTTCTTTGTTCCAAAAAGTTTTTTACTGTCGTCAAAGCAATACGAGCCGCTTCCTCTTTTGGATAACCATAGGCTCCCGTACTGATAGATGGAAAAGCTACAGTGTTAAAAAAATGTTTGTTTGCTAATTCCAAACTGCTGAGGTAAGCCGACGATAACAATTCAGCTTCACCGTCTTCTCCTCCCTTCCAAACAGGACCTACGGTATGGATCACATGGCGAACAGGAAGATTACCCGCTGCTGTCAGTAAAGCTGAACCTGTGGGACAACCTGTGTGACGCTCACATTCCAGCATAAGGGAAGGCCCTGCCGCTTTATGAATAGCAGCATCCACACCGCCCCCACCCTTTAATTCTTCATTAGCGGCATTGACAATAGCATCTGTTCTCACACGGGTGATATCACCTAATTCCAATCTCAGTAACTTGTTGCCAATTTTGATTTTTTCTATGTCGTCTGACATATATGTTCTCCCTATTTTCCAGTGGAGTATAGAATAACATATTTTTGATTTTCATTTGCAAATAGGGGATCGACCAATGGCCGATCCCCACGTTAAAATGCCTGTCATGCCTTTTACCTTTCACAAATGCGATATACCCGAAGTGATTTTGATTAAAGCCGTCACCTTTGGGGATGAACGTGGTTTTTTTAGGGAAACCTTTAAGGCCAGCGATTTTGTCGGATTTGGTATTGATGGCCCTTTTATCCAAGAAAACTTCTCTCATTCCAAAAAAGGCATTTTAAGAGGTCTGCACTTCCAGAAACTTCCCTACGCCCAAGGTAAATTGGTTTCTGCATTGAATGGAAAAATACGAGATGTGGCTGTGGATATACGCAAAGGCTCTCCGCACTATGGAAAATGGGTGAGTGAAGTACTTTCTCGAGAAAATGGACATCAGCTGTATGTACCGCCAGGTTTTGCCCACGGATTTGTGGTACTCAGTGATGAAGCTGATGTGTTATACAAAGTAAACGGTGGCGAATACGCGCCTGAGCATGAAGCCGGAATTATGTGGAATGACCCTGAAATCGCTGTAAAATGGGAAATCGATTCACCTCTTCTTTCAGCAAAAGACGAAAAATTACCCTCTCTTTCAGAATTGGATAATTGTTTTACCTATTCGAACCCGTAAAAAAAGACCAACCTTACTTCTCTATAATAATTGTATGGCATCAAACTGATCGAAAAAGCGTGGAATACCTTCTGCGATATCTAAAGCCGTGGCGTTATCAGTTTTGCGAAATTTTTTAGCTTCAAAGAGAAATTCATCTCCTATCTTTATTTGCGCAAACAAAAGTTTTGTTATCACTTATTTTCTCCTGTCAGGAAACAAGAGGTTGAATTTTATTGACAAAAATCTCTTTGCCCACAAATCCTACCTGTTGGTCTACCACTTTACCGTCAACAAAAAACAAAACGGTTGGAAGAGCCGTCACACCATAATTACTTGCTAACTCACTGTTGCTATCCACATTCACCTTGGCAATCTTAATTTTACCTGCGAATTCTTCCATCGTTTGTTCCAACACGGGAACAAGTCGAGGACAGCTAGGTCACCACTCGGCCCAGTAATCAACAAGAACTGGTATATCTGATTTAAGAACTTCTTCTTCAAAATTGTCCACTGTTAAATCCAGTAGTGCTGACATCGTTCCTCCTTGATTTTTTACATCTGATAGAATTATTCTATCAATCTGGACTTTTTCTTTTAATCCCCTGTCAAAATCTTATTTGAAGAAATTTAAAAGAAATCTAAAACGAATAAAACGTACATGGTGGCCAAAATAATCTGAATAAGCGCAAAAGGTAGGGCTACTTTCACAAATCCTACAAAACTCATGTTTAATTTGTGTTTGTGCATGATCGTGACAGCCACCAAAGTAGAAGCGGAACCGATAGGAGTGAGATTACCGCCCAAATTAGCCCCAAATATCACTGACCACCACAAATTGCTATCTCCTGCGGTATTAAGGGTTTGCAGAATGTTAGCCAACATAGCGGCTAAGGGAATATTATCCGTTACGGATGAAAAACCGGCTGATGTCACCAATAAAGTTCCCGTCCCTAAGCCTGTTTGCGTTTTATCCAAATCAATAATAAATGACAAGCCATCCCCTATCATCGCTAGTACTTGGGCATGCTCCATCACATTAATCACCACAAAAAGAGCAGCAAAAAAACCTAATAAATCCCAGTCTAAGCCTTTGTAAAATTGATCTACCGCCGATTTATAACGTAACAACATGATCAAAGCAAAGGCCAAAGCCACAAAAGCCATGCCTAATTTATTGATCACCGGCAAGGCTGAGGTCGCTGCAATCACCACAATAAACAACACCAGCATCAAAGCTCCGAAACTGAAAAAACCACGACTTTCAATGCCATCATTTTCATTAAAACCTGATACCAATAAAGCGGCTTCTTCTTTTTCTTTGTCACTTTTGAGTTTTATGATACCGAATTTTTTGGCCCCTATAAAAATTGTGATGATGGTCGCCAACAGCACATATAGCCAAACTTTTTGAAAAAAAGTCAAAAAACTAATACCCGCTGCATCACCTACAATAATATTGGGAACCGAAGAAATGAGGGTAAGCAAACCTCCGATATTGGTCAAAAAACCTTCTACCAATAAAAAACCTAAGAGTTTATCGTTCTTGCCCAACTTATCTAAAGATACAGCCGTAAGTGAACCCACAATAATCATCGCTGTCACATTGTTGAGCACCGCTGAAAAAATAACTGTCATCAAGCCATAAAACCATAAGAGCAGTAAAGGATCTCCCTTAGAGAGCTTGGTCAACTTAATCGCCACCCAAGTGAACAACCCCGAACGGGAAGTCACATCCACAAAAAGGCTAGAACCCAAAATGATACAGATCACCCCCCAATCAATGGCTAAAATATAATAAGGCAAATGGCTACCGTGCCCTGAATCCAGCTCCAAAACTCCCATAACCCCCCCTAGGAGCAATGAAATAAGAGCAAAGAAACCGGCAATAACTGATTTTTTAGCGTGGATCTTTTCTTCAAAAGCCAAACACAACACCAAGCCCAACAATAGAGAGGCAAATAGCCAACACGTGGGAGAAAAGGCCTCTACCGTTGCTTGAACATGAGAAACCTCTAAGAGAAGTGGGTTCATAACATCAATAAAGGAACATGACGAAATTCTACCGCTAGGGGATACGCCAATCCATGCATGGCCATCTGGTCCTCATCTTTGGCATGCATGACTAAAAGATCTACTTGATGCTCTTCAATTACCTGACGATACACCGAAAGATGACAACCAAACTGAACAACTTGTTCTACCGTCAAGTGTACCCCCGCTTCAGCCAATGTTACTGTACAAGTCGCGATATAATCTGTTGGATCTTTTAGTAAACGATGTGAAATAAGTTCTCTGGCTTTGTCTGTATCGATTTCTGGAATCTGACTCAGCGCCGTCATCACATGTTCAAAGGACTTCTCATCCTCCACATGGCTCAAACGCAGTACCCCCCCAGAAGCCGTAAAGCAAGCCGCCATATTAACCAAACGGCAATCCCCATTGAGATGATCTGTGATGGCCATAACATGATTGGTGTTTTCCAAAATCTTCTCTGTGAATTCAGCCGACTTAGGATGAGGCATTACCAACACCGCAGCAGAAGCTTTCTGAGACATCATATCCAAATGAGTACCCAAGGAATAAATTTGCGAGGAATAATCCGAATGTAGATTACGATACGTCACTACCAAATCAACCTGGCTTTCTTCAATCGTCTTCAATACGACATCGGGCCTTTTGCTGTCATCCCCTGAAATCGTCTCCCAAACCACTCCCGCTCCAAGAACTTTTATAAATTTTTTTACAGCCGTTTCAAAAGCGAGCATTTCTTCTGCCTCAAGATCCGTGACTATCATCACTTTATTAATACTGGCCTTTTCGTACTGATAAATCTCACGGCTAGCTGCGCGGAACACGCTTTCAAATTGATCGATATTAGACACAACTACCCCTAAGCAAACGGGCGGCGTCTTTGGCGTGATAAGTGAAAATCATATCTGCTCCTGCCCGCTTGAAAGAAAGCAAAACCTCCATCATCAGATCATCGTAATTCCCTAAACCTTTTTCTGCCATTAACTTCAGCATCGCGTATTCCCCCGATACGTTGTACACCGCTACAGGTATATCAACCATCTCACTCACTGTTTTTAGAACATCCAAATAGGGCAAACCCGGTTTGACCATCACGATATCAGCACCTTCTTCTATATCTAAGCGTGTTTCCCGTAAAGCTTCACGGATATTAGCTGTATCCATCTGATAGGTTTTTTTGTCCCCTGCCTTAGGGGCGCTATCTAGAACATCACGAAAAGGCCCGTAAAAACTTGAGGCATACTTAGCGGTATAAGACAAAATCCCCACTCGTTCAAAACCCGCGTCATCTAATTCTTGACGTAAATACGCCACACGACCATCCATCATGTCTGAGGGAGCCACGATATCCACACCTGCTCTCGCCTGACTAACCGCCATGGCCGCTAAGATAGGCAGTGTTTCATCATTTAATATTTCACCATGCGAGACCAAACCATCGTGACCATCTGTACTGTATGGGTCCATAGCCACATCGCTCATTACGGTTAACGTAGGAATTTTTTCTTTGATCGCTGCAATAGCACGCTGTAACAAACCTTTATCATTGGCGGACTCAGTGGCTTTTTTATTTTTTAGCTCTTCACTCAAACAGGGAAAAAGAAGGACTGCCTGAATGCCTAGGACATGAGCTTCTTCACATTCTTTCACTAAATTATCAATAGACAAACGACACACACCTGGTAGCGAAGGCACTTCTTCAGACACATTCTGCCCTTCAATCACAAAAAGAGGCCATACCAAATCAGAAACCAATACTCCATTCTCGCGAACAAGGGCTCTGATTGAGGGGTTTTGGCGGTTACGGCGGGGTCGTTCAAACATTATAATTTGATTCTAACGTATCAATGGGGAGATTTGAAGTTGTCACAGCAAGCTATGCCCTTTCATGTGGGAATAATCACCGCTTCCGACCGTGCCAGCCAAGGGAGCTATGAGGATCTTTCTGGCCCGGCCATACAAGAACTTCTGAAAAGCCTTATCAAAAACCCTCTTGAAATCACTCGAAAGCTGATCCCTGACAACCAACAACTCTTGGAAAGCGCCCTTATTGAACTATCTGACACACAAAAATGTCCTCTGATTATCACCACAGGAGGTACAGGACCTGGCCCCCGAGATATCACACCCGAAGCCACCGAAGCCATTTGTGAAAAGATTTTGCCAGGTTTTGGCGAGGAAATGCGACGTATTTCATTGCAATATGTACCTACAGCCATTCTTTCGAGGCAAACGGCAGGGATTCGCGGTTGTTCTTTGATTATTAACTTACCCGGTAACCCTAAAGCTATCCATCAATGCCTCACGCCACTATTTGCGGCTATCCCTGATTGTGTTGATCAAATTGCAAACGTCAAGATTGAAACTAGCAAGCAGGTCTTTAGACCTCATTGATTTATCATTTAGTCCTTCGTCCAAATCCTCGTATTCAAATTCATCTCTTCAACAATAGAGGTAAAAAAATCGAGCTCTGTAAAAAATTCTTTATACCTTGCCGGCTGATACAAAGTGCTCCAGATGGCAGGCTCGAAAAAGTCTTTTTTGAAGGGAAGAGCTATGTTGATATGAAAGCCGTCAAATGAGGCATAAAACTTTGAGCCCAATGCGTTTTTGAAATCCGTAAAACGTTTCATAAGCGCCGGAGAAAGAATGTATCGGGCTTCCACCTGATCTGTTCCATAAACCACAAATGCCTTTTCAAAAACAGGGTCCTCCATATTCACCAAGTCTTCTTTACGAAAATTATGTTTTTGTAAAAATTTGCCCAAAAAACCAAAGGCCTTTTCTGCCATGTCGGGCAACACCACGGTTGTACCATTAAAATGTTTGTTGAAATCGGCTCTAAAGAAAATTCCTTTGAAAATAGTATTATAATTGCTACCATTATCGCTTCCAGCAGATTCAGCATGAACTTCAGAAAAATGGAAATCGGTATCTCCAAGGCCTCCATCAATCAAATCTTCGCTATGGTAACGATCAATCTTCGTTAAAAAAATACGACTATCTTTAAAAACATCTTGATGGATACCACTTTGAGGTGAATATTCCCAATCAGGATTATAAGATGTCACTATGCTTTGTATTATGTTGCTTTTGAAATTGCCGCGAAAACTCTTTAACTTGGAACGTGTAATACGAGTTATGACCCACGACATCGTAGCAACAGACATAATGGCAACCTCAATTTTTTGAGTGGCTATATAAAAGCCTCCCGCAGCCAACGCTACAATCAAATAACTTATGATATACAGTCTCATGACACATTTACGGTCGATCTCAAGAGGCTCAATCGCCGGAATAATCTTTTCCTGATAAACGCTATTAAAATCTAACATCAGCTAAACAGCTTGCCCACATTCACATTTTCTCTTTCTTCTTGAGGAATTTCAAAAACTTCACGTCTTTTGAAATTAAACATCCCCGCAATAATATTGGAAGGGAACATTTCTACTGCGTTGTTAAATTCAGTGACTGTGGCATTAAAAGTACGACGTGAGGCAGACAATTGTTCTTCCACTTCATTCAAACTGCGCTGAAGATTTTGAAAATTGTCTGATGCCTTCAATTCTGGATAACTTTCCACCGCCACCATAATGCCACCTAAACTTTTATTCAACTGATTGTTGAGATTAACTTTTTCTTCACTGCTCACACCAGGAGAAATCGCTTGACTTCTCAACTCCGTTACCTTGGTCAACACATCGGCTTCATGAGTCATGTACTGTTTGACAGAGGCCACTAGATTGGGAATAAGGTCATAGCGTTTTTTGAGTTGCGCATCGATAGAACCAAAAGCATTTTCAATTTGATTACGACGACTCACAAGAGAGTTGTACATCATAAAAAAAACAAACAATACTATAACAACAGGGACAACAATATAAAGGAAATTCATTATCTTTCTTTCTTCTTAAGTTTTGTATCCATTATCATATTTTATAAAAATGAATCCATTATAAATTTCATATGTTTTTATAAATATCTCGTAATTCTAATGGAATTGCGTCATCAATCGTAAGTTTATTCTTTCCGAAATGACATCGATAAATCAATATCTCCACGCCGGCCCCATGGGCCTCACGTAATCCTTGGCTCCACTTGGGATCAATATGATCAGCAGGTCGAAATTTTTTGCCATCGCGACGCTGCACCACCAACAGCAAAACAGCGCGATCACCTTGTTTCTTAACTTCAATAAGTTCATGAAGATGCTTAAGCCCCCGAGAAGAAACCGCATCAGGAAAATAACAGATTCCCTTTTCCACCAAAGACACGCTTTTGACTTCTACATAACAACGCCCCGGATCTTCCAACAATATATCAATACGGCTGTTCTCACCATACTTCACTTCACGAGTCAATACTTGATAACCTGACAACTCAACAATCACCCCGTTATGGATAGCCTCCTCAGCCAATGCATTGGCCTTGCCGGGATGTACTCCAATCCAAGATTTACCGTTATGAACGCGCTCTAAGGTATAACGCAACTTTCTCTTAGGATTTTGACTGTCTGAAATCTGAGCCTTCCACCCTTCACCCACACAACCACGCATCGACCCCGTATTGGGGCAATGCACCGCTATTTCCGAACCATCTGGCATCAACACATCCGCAAAAAACCGCTTATAACGCCGCAACAAAACTACCTCAATCAACCCCGGCTCAAATTTCATAACTCTAAATATAATAACATTTTCAATCGTAACCTTTTTTCCTTTTCAATGATGCGTATACAAGCCTCTTGGGCAATGTCATCAACAATACCCTCCTGTTTGACTATTCTGCTAACAATCTTCCTTAATTTGGGAACATGGCCAACAAACACCTCTCTCAATGCGCCATTTGAGTTCATCTATTAATCACCACGATACAAAATCAAATCCATAGGTTAAAAACTTGCGTAATAATATCATATTCCAAAAAATACTAGAAAATTGTCTATAATCGTAAAAAATAAAACTATAATCTTCCACTATGACCCCCCCTCTCCCCCCCTCATGGATGTCCGTCATGGGCGACATCTTCAACACATCTACCATGAAGAACATCAAAACTTTTCTTGTAAAAGAAATGAAAACTCAGGTGATCTACCCCCCTTCCAAAGATATTTTCAACGCTCTCACCGCCAGCGATTTTGAAGATGTCAAAGTAGTGATCCTTGGCCAAGACCCGTATCATGGCGCCAAGCAAGCTCACGGACTTTGTTTTTCAGTAAACAAGGGAATCAAACCACCACCTTCACTTGTCAACATCTTCAAAGAACTCAAAGCTGATCTAGGCATTGACCCACCCCCCCATGGCGATCTCAGCCATTGGGCCAAACAAGGCGTTTTACTACTCAACAGCGTTCTCACCGTCCGCGACGGCCAACCCCAATCCCATGCGGGAAAAGGTTGGGAAGAGTTCACAGACCGAGTCATCAGTGAACTGGGCAGCCAACGTGAAAATCTGGTTTTTATTTTGTGGGGCAGCTCCGCACAGAAAAAAGCCGCACATATAGACGACAAACGCCATCTTATCCTCAAAGCCCCTCACCCTTCCCCTCTTTCTGCCCATCGGGGATTTATGGGCTGCAAACACTTCTCTCTCACCAATTTTTTCCTAGAAAGTCACGGTATTTCACCCATAAATTGGGCACTTCCTGCCTGATTTGTGACAAAAACATTGAAGCTTTATATAATATTATTATCTTAAACAGGAGAACTCATGACTAAAAAATCACAGACTTTATTTTTATTACTCGCTTTTTCACTTTTTTTTATTCCCGGACTGAGTAAAGACGATAAAACTATCCCCAACACAGAAAAACATTCTCAAGCAGACAATACCACTTATACCCCTAAGGAAACAGGAAAATTATTTTTGTGGAAAGTCACATCAGAAAAAACCACCCTTCATCTTTTGGGCTCTATCCACTTGGCCAAAAAAGAACTTTACCCCTTGGATAAAGCCATTGAAGACGCTTACAGCGACAGCGACAACATCGTGGTGGAACTAGATGCCACCGATCCTAAAGTAGCAGCGCAAAGCCAAATGCTTGTGATGCAAAAAGGTTTGGACATGTCCGGATCTGTAGCCAATCTTCTTGAGCCTAAAGAAATCACCAAACTCAAAGAACTATTGCCTCCAGAAATACCTTTCGCAACCGCTGAAAAGTTAAAACCTTGGCTTCTCGCAATGTCCGTTGAAGTAGAATTAGTCAAAAAAGCAGGTTATAAGAAACAATACGGCATCGACAAATATTTTATCGATAAAGCCAAAATCGACAAAAAAACCCTGCTTGCTCTCGAGCAACCGGCAGATCAAATCAACGCTATTTCCGGTGGCAGCTCTGACGAACAAAAGCAACACCTTAAAAACACGGTCAACGACTCTGACAAGGTTTCAGAAGGCATGAAAACCATGTTCGAACTATGGAACAAAGGGGACGCTTCAGGTCTTTACCAGATCAGTGTCACCGATTCCATCAAAAAAAATCCTTACATGAAAGATTACTTAAAAAGATTAAGCTTTGACCGTAATCTTAAAATGCTAGAAAAAATTGAAGGCTATCTCAAAACAGGCAAAAAATATTTTGTCATTGTCGGCAGCCTTCACACCGTAGGCAAAGAGGGTTTGGCACAGCTACTCAAAGACAAAGGCTACACTGTCACACAAGCAGAAAAAACAAAAAAATAAATCTTATAGGGGCGCGCTATCGTGTGCGCCCCTAATTTATGCGATCAATTCCAAAATTTCACCATCGCTGTCATTGAAAGTTTTTACGGGCACTTTCAGCTGTTTCAATAGTGTCACATACAAATTAGAGAGATTTGGATCGTTTTCCATCTGCAAATAGCGGCCATGTTTGAATCCCATATTTTTACCGCCGGCCAAAAGAATAGGGTTGTTTGATGGGTTATGGCTTGTACTGGTGGTGCAGCCATACATCACAATACTGTTATCAAGAACTGAACCTTCGCCTTCCTGAATTTTTGACAATTTTTTTAAAAAATAAGCCACATGAGAAGACATCCATTGGTCTAGCTTTCCCCATGTATAATAACGCTTTTCTGTTTTATCATGACTTAAGGCATGTGAACCTGGAATGCCAAGGGCAATTTGTGATAAGGTATCTCCTATGCCAACCGCATTTTCTTTATTCAACATAAAGGTACAGGTTCGGGTCACATCGGTTTCGAATGCCAACGCAATCAAATCAAGCATCGTTCGATAATAATCCTGAGGTGCATGTTTGGCTTGAACATCAATTTTAATATCGTCTGCGTTAAAGTCTTTTATAGCCGTATCCAGCCATTGTTGACTTCTTTTAACATCATTTTCCAAGGAGCTTAACGCACTTAAAAATTCATCAAACTTTTCCTTATCAACTTTACCCAATCTTCTATTCATATAAGCGGCATTTTCTGAAATCAAATCAACCACTTTTTGTTTCTGCGAAAAGGCTTTCTTTCTTATATCTTTTGATTTTTCCGTGGATGTGAAAAGGTTTTCAAAGATTTCCTTTGGATTGTTTAACGAAGGAATCGGAGAGCCATTGCGATCATATGAAAGTGTTCCCCGACGTCCACTGGAGCCAACACCACCATCACATGAAAATACCAATGAACGATACCGTGTTTCCTTTTCAAAATGATATGCAGCGATCTGGTCGACTGAAGTCAAATTCTTGTAAGACTGCGCTGATGCATCAACACCTGTCAAAAAAGCATCCATGCTCAAATGAGAATGCATTTTTCTACTGTTCGGATGGGATAATCCTCCCAAAATGGTCAATTGTTCTCTAAGATCACTGAAAGGTTCGAGGGGTTTGGGAAACGCGAAATTTTTCCCTGTATTTTTAGGGAACCAATGCCATCCATCCTTATAAGCCACTTCATTCTTAGGAGGCAACGACACGCCATTGGGTATCGCAAAAAAACAACATCGTTTGATCTGTGATGTGGTTTTATCGTTACCCATCGCCTCAAGAAATGGAAGCGCCACTGAAACGCCAACACCTTTGAGGAATGTTCGTCTATCAAAGTGCCAGGATTTTTGTGCCATGTCAGCTGTTCTCCTCTATGAAAAGTTTACTCAAAACAATCTGTTCAATAATTGTGCATATTTTGTGGCCATCTTTTTTTGAATAATCAACAATTTTTTGTATCTCTATTTTATCTGCGAATGTGAGTGAGCGCCCAAGCGCATAGGAACTCATGTGTCTTATTAACGAACGGGAGACATCATCCAACCTTTTTTCTTCAATATAGCCTTGAAGATCGTTTAAACTATTGATGTCTGTTCCATCCGGTAATGTTGTTGCCGCACTGTATTTTCTCAAATCTTGTATACTTGTTCTCACTTGTCCCAAAGCATCATACATTTCAAATGACAACCCCCAAGGATCAATTTTACGATGACAATCAATACAAGCACTGTTATCCCTGTGAACCTCTAACTGCTTTCGTATTGTCAGATTCTTGAATTTGGGGTCTGTCGGCTCAATCATAGGCACATTTGCTGGCGGCGGTGGCGGTGGTCGATCCAGTATTCTACTGGCAAACCAAACACCACGTTTTATGGGATGACTTTCAACACCGCTGGAATTGGCCCATAGGATACTTGAATGGGTCAATATTCCTCCACGTTGGTATTTCCAACCAAAGCCCACTTTTTTAAATTCGTGACCCGTCACATTTTCAATGCCATAAAAGACAGCCATATTCTGATTCAATAGTGCAAACTCTGATTTGATCACATTTGAGACGCTCAAATTATTCTTAACCAATTCTTTTATAAAAGAATATGTCTCCTCTATCGCCTCTTCTTTTAAAAATTCTCCATAAGCAAATCCATCTTTCACAATGGGAATCAGTGATAACTTGTCAAGCTCAAGCCATTGATACGTAAAACTTTCTATAAAAGAATGTGATCTAGAGTCTTGAAGCATTCTTTTTATCTGAGGTTTTAAATTTTTCTTTAATAGATTTTTTTGAGCTAATTCTAGGAGTTCTTTATCCGGCATACTATTCCATAGAAAGTAGGAAAGTTTGTTGGCTAATCCATATTCTCCAGCTCCCTTATCATCAATATAAAGAAATTGAGGACAACATAACGCTCCGGCCAATGTCTCCTTAATGCTCTTATAAAAATTAGATGTTTTTCTGCTTTCTTGCCAGTATCGGCACAAGCTATCGACTTCTTCTTGTGATACCGATTTTCTGTAGGTTTTGTTGACAAAATGGGTAATAATTTCACGAGAATATTTTTGCTCATCTCTTGAATTCGGGGATTCGATAAATATTTTTTTATGACTTAACGGAGGCCATGAATCATAATAAGGCCCTTCGAATTCAATCGATTGAACAACGATTCCAGGGCCATGCATATGAGCCCATTGATGATTATAAACTCCTATGATCATCAGGTTAGCTTCATAATTATCATTTTTCTTCCCAACAGGTACAGGTAAATCTTCTATTCTTCCATAAAATTCATAAATGCTAGGTTTTTCTTTAGAGTTTAAAACAGCCTGAGGCTCACCGAAGGTAGAGGCTTTTTGAGTTCTGGATTCTTGAGTTCCAGCAAAGGGCCTGATGTAGGGAGTCGCTTTTTTTCTTGCAAAATAAACCTTGCTTTCAACCGTTTCCGAATCAATTTGAATAAACACAAATGATTCAATTTGAATCTCAGCTTTAGTTCTTATTTTTAAATTGTTTTCCCCCTTATTAAGCCAACAGTACATCATAGGAAGCCGAGTCATTTTTTTATTGTGTTTGACGCTGATTGACATATCATCTTTTTTGTTCAAAACAAAAGTCAAAGGAGTCCTCGTTGATATGATGTTCAAATAATTCATATCCACACGATAAAGACCAGAGTTTTTAACATTGAAAACATAGTCAGCTTCAGCGGAATCCTTGTCTGGGTCCCTATTACTTCCGTCCATTTCTGTAACAAGGTACTTGTTTTTAGTTACTTTCTTGCCTCTAACGAAACTATTTCCTAGAAGAATTATATCACCCGGAACATTCGTCTTTGGTTTTTTCAAGGCGTGATAAGACAATTCAGAGTAGGGCACCAGATTAGGGGCCTCTTTTTTGTAAGCTTTTACTCGCATTTTAAAACGGCCACTTTGAGGGAACACTCTCATCTTCACATTCACATGCGGACTGGGAGCCAAGCGTATGATATTGTGAAAAGAGGGTTTATGAACGGGTGGTAAAAAAAATCCGTCGCTTTTTAAATCATCTCTACGGACCTCTTTTTGCATTAAAACCACTCCATGATTGGCTTGATATACGTGATTAATACCTTTGAATTCTCTGTTTTTACCCTTTAGAATTTTTGAACCAAATTTATTATAGGTGAAAGATTTAGGACAAATATAGTTTTTGTATGGAGCTGAAGCCGTCAATTCTTCAATTTTATAATTGTTAACACCAAAACCTTTTCCCAGACCTTTTCTCTTACCTTTTAACTCAGGTAAAATATTTTTGCCAAAAGTAATTTTAAACTTTTGTATCTGTGGTGGATTATTTGGATCCACCACAGCCAAATCCAAGGCCTGTTTCGCAATTTTTATATATGAATCAAGATGGAGAGAAGTAGCCAGTAATGTTTGACCATTATTGATAAAACCTTCAGGCGATTTGGAGTCGCTGGGAAGTTTGTTTTCCCAATTCACATCAAGTGACAAAAGATCATTTAAGGTATTGCGATACTGCTCTCTATTGAGACGTCTCAATACGACATTATTTTTTCGTTTTTTTAGCGACACCAATTTCAACTCGGTAGTCAGCCAATCTGTTAATTGTCTTCTTTCTTCATCGCTTAATTGTTTTTTCTTGGGAGGAGGCATTTCTCCTGTATTTATTTGATCCAGCACATCTGACCAGTGTTGTAAGTCTTTCCCTCCAACATCAAAACTTAATTCATCAACTCTCAACTTTCCTTTTGATTTATCTGGACCATGACAGTCAATACAATACTTTTCAAGAATGTCTTTAATATCTGTCGGTTCTGTGACACCCGCAGTTAAATGACTCATAAAAATCAAAACTACTATCAGTAAAATTAAGACATTTTTTTTCATATTTATCTTGAACTCCCAAGTAATCTTCACATTTTTAATAGCCTGTCCTATTTTAATATTTTCATTCCCACGTTATGATAAAAAAAGAAGATTTCTTCCATTTTATTCAAAAAATGCTTGTTTTCAAAACCAATCAGCTGTTTTTAATATATCACACATAAATTATCCCGCTTCTTCAGAAACCCCACGATTAATGATAACCGCCACCGCCGAATCCCCCATCACATTCGTAGATGTCCTAAACATATCCAACACCCGGTCAATCGAAAACACGATAAAAATATAATGCAACGGCAACCCCACCGCCGTTGCCACCAAAGCCATGGTGATCAAACCTGCACTAGGCACTGCCGCCGCTCCAATAGAAGCTATCACAGCTGTTAAGAAGATAAGAACAACCGAAGCCCCTGTTATCTCAGGCACATCGGGCAAACCTTTGTACATTTGCAACAAGAAAATAATCGCCACTCCTTCATACAAGGCGGTACCATCCATATTTACCGTGGCTCCAAGAGGCAAAGTGAAGTTGGCCACCTTATCTTTAACTTTCAAATTTTCTTTCACACATGCCATCGTCACTGGCAAAGTCGCCGAAGAAGAGGTTGTGGAAAAGGCCACCATCCAAGCACTGCGTATCCCCGTTAAAAATTCTTTGGGATGCATCTTGCCTTTGAACATTGCCAGCACATTCAAAAAAATAACATGACACACGATACCTACGATAACGGTAACGGAATACCACAACACCGCCTTAATAGACGACAAACCTGTAGTCCCCACCATCTCTGCAATCAAACAGGCGATGGCAACAGGTGAAATCTTCATAAACCACATGGTTATTTTCACCATCACTTCATTAAAAGCAATGAAAAATGTGAAAACGGGTTTGGCCACTTCCCCCAAACTCAAACAAGCTAAACCAATCAACATAGCAAAAAAAATCAAACCCAAGGTTGTATTTTTAGCCAAGGCATCAAAAGGTTTTGCGAAAATTTGATTGTTAACAATATCTCTCATAATCTCTCCGGCACTACGGTCTTTAGCTGTGGTAGCGGTTCCCCATTTGGATTTAAACTTCCCTTCCGACTGAACCGTACCTTCTTTTTTAGCTATATAAGCGATAAAAGCTAATTTCTTTTGCTCTTTCGTTTCAGTACCTGTGAATTTTTTTTCCAATTCTTTAAAATAACCCGCATAACGTGTCTCTGTTTGTTTTTTAACTTCTTGAGAAGCTTGTTTTTCCCCCGGAGCAATCAGCAGCACCACTGCCAAACCAATGCCCACCGCCACCGTTGTGGTCAACGCGTAATACAACAATGTCTTCACACCAATAGTCCGCAACTCTTTCATCCCCGGTAACGAAGTGATACCCGCCACGATCGCCGCAAAGATCAATGGAGCGATCAACATTTTAAGGCCATTGATAAAAATATCTTTACCCAACAACGTTGTCCAAAAAATTGAGTAGTCGTAAAAAGCCGAAGGCATTTCACCTTCTATGGGAGCACTGCGATTAAGAAGAATGCCAAACAACAAACCCGCTAGCATCCCTATAAAAATCTTATTATGTAAACTGATCCCTTTGTTTCCCTCAGACATCCAAAGATCCTCTCTCTTAAGCCAACGTTTAAAAATATTCTATATGAAAGTTACACTCAAACACTTCTTTCCAATAAACTTCTAATAAAAATTCAATCACAATTGTCATTCCTGCACATGCGGGAATGACGAAAAACTGAAAAATGATATACGATAGGTATAGAGTTAGATTTTAGATTTTTAAGTAATCAAAAGCCCCATCAACACCGAACGGTTAAGGCCCTGAATTTGAGCTTGTAAAGCCACTTGAACTTGTTCCTGAATTTGTTTTTTAGAATATTCGGCTATGGTAGCCGCAAAATCAGTGTCTTCGACACGGCTACGAGAAGATTCAATTTCTATAACCGAACTTTCATAACTATTCTCAAGGCTTTGTAAAGTATGCGTTTGAAAGGCGCCTAGTCGACCTCGAATACCTGAGGTTTCATCAATGGCCGCATCAATGATTTCTAAAGCATTCGCTGGATTGATTTCTAAATCGTTTTGACCTCCCGAATACAACGAAGACAAAGATCCCAAGCCACTGGTTTGACCTAAAGTATCTGAAGATACGCGAGGAATAGAAATACTTCGTTGGGCATCAGCACGACTTCCTAGGTTGGCATCAAAACCAGATGAATCCAAAGAAAACGAATAGGAGCCTAAGGATGCCGTTTCATCAAAGGTAACGGTGGCCTTCAAATCTGAACTGTTACTCGACAAGGAAGTTCCTGAACCGACGGCGGTGGTTCCATTGATTGTTCCTTCGATATCTGTTCCTTGAACCGTTCCCACAGAGATACCTTCCAATTGTCCATGTAATTGCCTTAAGGTGATTCTTTCCGACTGACCGAATTCACGAGAGCGCAACTTTCCGGTAACGGCCTCCACACCTGTCAATGAACTTTGAGTATTAATAGCATTTTCAACATCCGTAACAGAAGCGCCTGCAGGGATATTTATAGTAACTGAGCCTTCACTTCCTGTGATCACAAATTCAGTATCCGCTGTTTGGCCTGCGATCGTTCCTACAAATTCAGCTCGGGTGGCTTGGGCCGTGACTTCTACGTCTACTCCTCTGGAAAGGTTGAACACATTGCCCACCTGATCAATCTGAACATCGGTGATACCCTTATTGACACCAGAAACCTTGGCTTCCTGACTGCCATCTAATAAATTTATGTTTCCAAATTGAGAACTTCCCGCAATACGATCTATTGTACTCAACACCTCATTGAGCGCCTGTTGATTGACTTCTCTTTCTTCATGTGAAAATTCTCCCGTAGAAGCTAAGACTAATTCTTTGGCTTTTCTTAAAAGTGAAGACGTTTCATTTAAAGCGTTGTCTGCTGTAGCCACAACGTTGTCTGTTCTTTGCAGGTTATCAACACCTTGTCTGAAAGAAGATACTTGAGATTCCAGACGTTTAGAAATCACCAACGCTGCCGGATCATCCGAGGCCTTGTTGATCTGTTTGCCTGTAGACAAACGATTCTGTAGTTCCAAAAGCTGGCTGAAATTTTGCTGTAAACTATGGATGGATCCCTCAGATCCAACGCTAAAGATACCTACCATTTCCACTCACTCTCTAGTCTAGTATCGTTATTTTACTTTATTTAACTTAAACAAATACTTTAACTTTCTTAAAAAATAACATGAACTTAATTAAAAGCGCGAATTATCGCCCAAATATCTAAAAAATGTCTGTTTTATTCAAAATCATATACTGAGTATTACCGTGCAAAATAAAAATATCACGCCATTGTGGATGCCATGGGCCATCATTCCGGGAAGCAAACTACCTCGCCATTCTCGAGCAAATACGAATAGAAATGCGATCAACATCAGAAAAGGAACCAGCATCAATCCCTGAGGATGCAGGGCCGCAAAAATAAAGGACGAAATAAAAGCCGACAAAATCACCGACATCACAGTCCCAAAACGAGCAGAGTATTCACGCAAGTGCTGATACAACACACCCCGAAACATAATTTCTTCAATCACCGGAGCCATCACAGACATTTGAAAAAACAAAACCAACAATGTTTTTTTATCAGCTCCTTTAAATGCTGCAATAATCGGATGCGCTGCTTGATCTACAGGAGCAAAAGGATTTGACGATGAAGGAGCTTCTCGAAACAACTTCATCATCACAGCCAACACCACAACACTCAAAGCCAAGGCCGGAAGCATTTTGATGTAAATCAATGGACCCATCACAATTTCTTTCCAAGGTTGCTTCCCTAAATGCAGGCCCATGTCTTCTTTAACATCCTTCCAAGAAATTCCTCGCAACAAGGGCCACAACAGTGCCAACAAACTAAAAAAAGGACATATCACCTTGAGCAACGGTGAAGGGTCTTGAGAGACTAGCTTTCCCGAAAATATAAATGATAATAACATCACAGCAAAAGTCTCTGCATACACCCCATGATCACCACGGTTTTGAATTGTCACACCCAAGCTTTGTTTTTGTTCTGAAGCTTTTATAGCAAACACAATCCATGCTACCACACCCGCAACACCCAGAAAAAACAGCAGTCCACAACCTAATCCCAATAGCAAAAGTCTGTTCTGGGCTTCTGCTTCAAGTGCTTTTCGTTCTTCGCTTTCGCTACCTCGTGGATAGATGCAAAGTTTTGAAAACCACCCCAACTCTGCTCTTAGAATGTTTTTTGTTTTATCTGTCATAGGTCTTTCAGCTAATTCACTTTGGTAAAGACTATCTAAAACACCCATAACTTCTTTCTGCCTGTCACTGATAGGTGTATTGGGGTATTCTTTGAGTAGGGACTGCATGTGTTGTAATTCTTCAATAGCTCTTGCTGAAGAATCCACATCCCCCAATAAAGTAATCATGCAAAGACGGTATGTAATGCCACCTGTCACAGGTAATTTTTTACTTGCTTCTGGCGATACACTGCATAATGAAAAAATTATGCGCCCTTGAAACTCCAACACAGAAGAATTTACTTGAGGACGGGAGTTTTCTTTTTTTTCTTTATTATAATTTTGTTGGTAAATCACCCAGATAACGGCAAGTACGATAACAAACCAAGCGAGTCGGGCATGGCCTTTTTTGGTTTTGGGTTCTATTGCATCACTTGTCGGCAAGTGCCTCATCCACATCCATGAAGATCGGTAAAATTTCATTGACTTCTATCATGTCAAATATTTTTTGGCATTCCTCAGAGACGTTTGAAATAGACAATTTTTTTTTCTTGGCGTTGAGATCGCGATGCAGCTTAACCAAAGTGCCAACGGATACGGAAGATATATAATTCACATCAAAAAGATTCAACACAATATTATCGGATTTCTGATCAGCAATTGTTTCTTCCAGATCTTCGCTGGCCTGACGATCAAAGGAACCACTCATCTTGATGACCAGCCCTTTATCATGTTCAACGGTTTCAATGGGCATCGCTGACATCCTTTCGTGTTCCTGAAACTAAGCTACCATTTTCAAGAAATTCTCCCATATTTCGATACTTTTTGTAACGCCTATCCAGCAAAGTAGGCAAATCCACCTTGATCAAATCATCAAACTCTTCAATGAGAACCGCTTTTAAGTTTTCCGCTGTTTGTTTGATATTACGGTGAGCTCCTCCACGGGGCTCCTCAATCACCTTATCCATCACACCCAGTTCCATCAGGTCATTGGAAGTGAGTTTAAGAACATCCGCTGCTTCATTGGCTTTACTTCCATCTTTCCACAAAATGGCCGCACAACCTTCAGGAGAAATAACAGAAAAAACGCCATTTTCAAAAATTAAGTTGCGGTCTCCCACACCAATACCTAAAGCACCACCTGAAAAACCTTCAGAAATAATAACCGTGATAATAGGTGTTTTGAGCGCACTCATTTCTCTCAAATTTTCAGCAATGGCCAAGGCCTGACCGCGTTCTTCTGCACCAATACCCGGATAAGCTCCTGGCGTATTGATCAGCACAATGACAGGTAAGCCAAACTTTTCAGCTAATTTCATTTTTTTGATAGCTTTACGATAACCTTCAGGATGAGGCATCCCAAAATTACACTTCAACCTATCTTGAGTGTTCGCCCCTTTTTTGTTCGCCACCAACAAAAAACGACGGCCTTCAATCGAAGCCAAATAACAGATAATTGCCATGTCATCAGCAAAGGTCCGGTCGCCATGCAGCTCGATCAAGTCTTCAAAAATATGTTCCAGATAATCCGACGTAATCGGTCGATTGGGATGGCGAGCCAACCTTACCCGTTGCCAGCTTGTGAGGTCATTAAACACCTCATCCATTTTTTTATTCAATTTGACCCGAAGCGTTTTGATCTCATCATCAAGATCCAAACCTTTTTCAGAAGCCAATTTCTGAATTTCTTCAATACGCTTTTCCAGTTCGATAATGGGTTCTTCAAAATCTAATGCTTGGATATCCATAGGTTCCTTTTTATATGAGCTGAGTATTATACCCAAACAAAAAACTCTGACGATACCCAAAATACCGCATTAAAGTGGCGCTAAAGCAAGATAGAGTGCCAAAAATTAATGGATAACCTGATGGTCACAGGTCAACTCAAACCAGTTGGTAGCCACGGACAGACCTAGGCAGCATCTGCACTTCCACTTATGACCTTTAAAAAGGAAATATTCGATATCTAGTGAATAAAAGCCTTTTGAAAATCATTTCCACTAGCATGTTGAAAAGGTTTCAAACCAAATTCCGGCATAATGGCCAGTAAATGATCGAAAATATCTCCCTGAATGGCTTCGTAATTGGCCCAGACTTTATCGCTACAAAACACATACAGTTCAATAGGCAAACCTAATTCCCCTGGTGCGAGTTGGCGAACCAGAAATGTCAACTCTTTGTTGATCTGTGGGTGTTTTTTGAGGTAGGCCACAATATAAGCGCGGAAGGTGCCCACATTACTAAGACGGCGACCATTGGTCACTCTGCTTTGCTCGGCTCCTGTAATATTTTGAGCTTTTAATTCACTTAATTTTTCTTCCAGATAATCTTGTAATAAATCAAATTCTCTAAATCTTTCTATCATGTCGCTATCACAAAAATGGATGGTGTTCATATCCACATTAATAGCACGTTTGATACGGCGCCCCCCCGATTCCTGCATGCCTCTCCAATTCTGGAAGGCTCCAGAAATCAAAGCATAGGTAGGCACCGTCGAAATGGTGTTGTCAAAGTTTTTGATCTTCACCGTATTGAGAGTGATATCCATCACATCTCCATCCACCCCATATTGAGGAAGCGTGATCCAATCGTCTCTGCGTACCATATCGTTGTTCACCAATTGTACAGAGGCCACCAAACCCATGATCGAATCCTTGAACACCAACAACAAAATCGCTGACATCCCTCCCAAGCTAAACAGAATGCCTGTGGGGTCTTTATCTAACAGGGAAGAAATTAACAAGATGCCGGCAATGATATACAAAAATATTTTGGTCACCTGAATATAACTTCTGATAGGCCTATTTTTGGCCTTATCAAAATTACGATAAATATCCACAATGGCCGATAAAAAACCATCCACAGCACGGGCCACCATCAAAACCATATAAGCCAAGGCCATACGTTCAACAAAATGATTAATATTTTCACTCCACTGGAAGACAACACTTGAAAATAAATACAAGACCAAAGCAGGTGTGATATGGGCGAGGCGATCAAAAACCAAATTTTTGATCACCGCATCATCCCATTGATTTTTTGTTTTTTGCGCAAAAGAGGTCACAAACCTCAGAAATACTTTACGCGTGATCCAATGCACCACATAACACAACAGCAACAGCAACAAGGCGCTCAAGGCATAAGAAACCATTGTGGTGGAAGAAGCCCCAGTCTCCATGCCTACCTTCTCAAGAATTTGAGCTAAGTAATCATGCACATCCTTAGAAGCCTCCTTCATTTTTTCGTCAGTCGAGCTATCTTTTTGTAATTGAAAATATACCATGTGAGAAATTTTATAAAGTTAATGGGAACATAGAAGATATTCTCTATATTTTATGTAAATTATTGTAAAAAAGGGCGACCATAGAGGGCCGCCCTACAGATGTTTTGATTAGATTAACGTGATAATGATATCCAGTTAAATAACCCTTTGTTATTTCTCAGATGACGGACTTGGCGTACTACTAAAGGTAAGAATTTCTGTTCAACGTTCTTTTTCTTTGCCCGTGCTGTTTTTAAGGCCTTCTTCTGCCCAATTGAGGGTTTTTCAAACTCACATTGTCCGCGATAAGGTAGGGTTGAACTCGATCTAAATCTTGACATCCTTAGCCACGGTACTCAGCGCAGAAAGCATATTCTCGCCTAAAAAATTCCAGAATAATTCCTCATCTCCTTCGCTTTATGAGGAACACCTTAAAAACGACAAAAAATGCTTGGAAAAAGGGCTGAAAACTCTCCTACAAACCCCTATACTGGAATTGATCTTTGCAAAAGAAAAATGGAGAATCCCCTATGAAATATGCCATTATCGCCGTACTCACCCTATTCACCGTCGCCTGTGCTCCAAAACATGTTGGTATTTGGTCTCCTGAATCTGGAGCAGTCAGTCTGCAAATCAACAAAGACAACTCTGCCATATTTACTGACAAAGATGGCAAAGAATATTTCTATATATGGACTAATAGCGATAAGGATACTATTCCCACTGAAAATCCTTTTTACGTTCTCAAGGCTTACAAATCTGCTAACAGCACCAAAAAGTTCGCTTTAGACAACACGAACTTCATTGTGTCCAGTGATGGCAAACTTCACCTAGATGATGTAGGTACTTTTAGCCCTGTCAAAACCATTCCCTCTCGAAAATAAAAGATTTATATATTTTTAAAAAAATTTCATTTTTTTTGATTCAAATTTGAATTGCTTGTATTGTTACGATTAGAGCATGAGTCAAAAAAAAATTATTGAAGATCATTTAGTGAGCTATCTTCCTCAAATCAGGAAGGTGGTTTGTAAAATCGTCAAAAATGAGGATGTCATAGATGACATCTCTCAAGAATGCTGTGTACGGATTATTGAAAAGGAACACATATGGGATGGCAATGTTCTCAAATTAGACCAATGGATGAACATGATCAGCCGAAACTTGGCCATAAGAAGTCTTCAAAAAAAAATCGTAAAAAGCATAAACCTTTCACAATCTCAAGATATTGCACTAAAGAAAAACGAACCGCCCTTTTCAGAAGAACAAATAAAATGGGTTATGAACCAATTTTCAAAATTATCTACAAAGCATCAAAAAATATTAAAACTGAAATATTATCATGGCCTGAAAACTATGGAAATTGCCAAGGCCCTCAACATGCCTCATCAAAATGTTTCCAGAGACATTGCCTTAGCATTAAAAAAAATAAAACGTCAAACAACATTTCAAGCATTTACCGCACCATTATTGCCATGGAATTGGGATATGAAATTTCTAGTAAAGGTCTTTCTTATGAAAATCAAAATTGCAGCTGTTGTACTTTTCATCATTATTTTGACAACAATGATTTACCTAGGAACAAAGGATACAAAAACACCTGAAATCAATTCAATAAGTGTCGTATCAAACAATCTCTCCAATGACAAAAATACCACATCAGAAGAACCTACAGACATATCACCAGAAGATACGAGTACGATAAACGTAGCAGAAAACAAACCGGTGAATAACGAGTTAGAAGACACATTAAAATGGCTCAGAAAAATATTTCCCCACAGCTACAACGATATCACTGCGGAAGATCTAAAAAACATAACTACAATAAGTTTTTCCCGGACTCGTGGTGTGACTGTTGAAGATTTGAATAAACATTTAAGAAATCTTCCTGCATTAACGTATATTGATTTGCATTTTACAAAATTTGGTAACGGCGCACTAAAAGCCTTGTCAAACCTAACATCATTAAAGAAATTAAATCTAGAAGGTGCCGGAACAACACGAGAAGGATTAAAGTATTTGACATCTTTGACCACACTGGAAGAAATACGTTTTACAGCCGTAAATATTAAAGATGAGGATTTACAACAATTAACAACGTTACAATCCTTGAAATCTCTTGATTTAGGAATGACAAAGATCACTGACAAAGGCATAGACATTTTAACCTCTTTTCCTTTGTTATCGGAGTTAATCCTATACGACACTAAAATCACAGACAAAAGTCTTAAGAGTTTGGCAGCTATGAATTCTTTAGAAAAACTGAACCTATTGCGAACTGCCATCACAAATGAAGGATTAAAGGAACTATCTTCCTCCCCATCACTGACCGAATTAAGCCTATCAAGACCATATGGGCCTCGTGGTAAAATATATGAGGGAGAAATAGTAAATGACAACGGATTAAACTACCTGAATTCATTAACCACTTTAAAAACACTAACTATTAATAATCTTCAATTTACAGCGGTCGGTCTAAGAAACATTGGGCAACACAACTCATTAACATCACTTAGAATTAATCGTGCTAGATTGAACGATAAGGCGATGAGAAGTTTGTCCGTCAACAACTCACTAACATCTTTAGATTTGAGCAATAACAAATTAACAGGTGAAAACTTAGGTGATCTGGCGCAAATAACTTCCTTAGAACATCTCAATCTAAAAAATAATAATTTAACAGATGAATGTTTAGACGGTCTGGCACAGATAACCTCATTAAAAAACCTAAGTTTGAACAACAATAAATTGTCAAAAGAAGGTCTAAAAAAACTTAAGAAGGCCTTACCCGATTGCCGTATTGATTCATCCTATTAATCGACTACGAAGATCTCTTTAAAATAAAACGGTGATAGTAGGCCAACACCAAACATGTCATAGGCAAGGCAATCAACAAACCTAAAAACCCCAGTAGTTGACCCCAGATAGAAATAGAAAGAAGGATCATCGCGGGCTTCAAACCTGTGACCTTGCCCATAATTTTGGGCACCAGTACCGCATCTTGAATCACTTGCACCACCAAAAATACGACGGCAACCATGATCAAAGCCGTAGAAATGGAACTTTCTTTATCTATGGCCATCATCACTGCAAATCCCGCTGCAGGAACTAAGCCAACAATCTGCAAATAAGGGATCATATTCAGAGCACCTATCAGCAAACCCAATAAAATCGCCACAGGTAAGCCAATTAAAGAAAACCCTATGGCAAATAAAACCCCCACAAGTGCAGCAACAATGGCCTGAGCACGGAAGTGTTTGTTCATGATGCCATCAAATTCATGAATAAATTCGGTGATAGGGGTTTTCCATTTAGGTGGTATCAATCCTTTCCAGTCTTTGCGCACACTTTGGTAATCAGCCAAAATAAATACCAAGTACAACAGAATCACAGTCACCCCAAGCAAACCCATCACTAAAGCCCATCCAGCTTTAAATACGCCGCCTACAGCATTTTTGGCAAAAGGAAAGACTTTTTCAGCTATTTTTTTGAGCATGTCACGGTGTTGTTCACCTTTTACCTGTTCAAGTATCTTTTTTTGTTGTTCTTTATCGAGGACCACCACTCCCCAAGCATTAACACGCTCTCTCAAACGATCCACACGCTCACTTTGCCCTACCTTCAGTGCAATGCGCTTCATATCCTTAACCTGTGTGGTAACAGGCTGAAGAATCACATAACCAGATAACAACACAACCACAGCCAAACCCAACAAGGTCACCACAACCGCTGCCATACGATGGCGTATTTTTTTCTGCACCAAACAAACAAGTGGATCAATTAAATAGGCCAACAAAAAAGCAATGGCAAAGGGGATCAAGACTTCACTGAGAGCGCCAAAGGCCCAAATCACGGCCATGATCACCCCAATAGTCACCACAATGCGAAAGACACGATCAAAAGTATAGGGTTTATTGTCTAACATTTATTTCATCACCATTCTCCGTATAAAATCATTTATCTATAGAGATTTTATCACGATTACCCACTTGTCATACGCCTCTTTCACGATAATAATGGGCAAATATAATGGTTACACGAATTACTATCTGCTCCCGCGATGGCCATCAAAACGCGGCGGCCCTTGCATTGGTCAAAAAAGCTAAAAAATGGGGATATCCCATTGAAAAAGCGCTTATATCTTCCGTTACCTTGCTGGAAGATCAAAGTGAAGAACTGGCCATTAAGATCGCCGAAGAAATTTTGTGTGATCAAGTCAGCGAAAGCTACCACATTGGCCCTCCCCAAAAAGAAGCGTCTTGGACGTATTGTCATATTTTCCCCTTACCTGGTGTGACCAACCCTGTTGTCCAGAGTTTGGAAAAAGCCATTGGCGATATGGGACACACGCTCAGTAATTCTCCTCGCGTTGGCCAGATGATTGCCGTACAAGGCTTACCCGAAAACATGACCGATTCATTCACCTCTGACCTTCTTCACAATCCTGCGGTGGAACAATGCTTGATCAATATTGAGGAAGATAGCCCTTCCCCTCTCCCCCCACAGATGCCCTTTGAGCTCAAAACGGTGGCCCTGCTCAAGGCCAGTAATGAAGAAATGATGAACATCAGCCACAAAGGCACCTTAGCTTTGAACTTGGATGAAATGAAAACTATCCAAGCCCATTACCAAACATTAGAACGAGAACCCACAGACATTGAATTGGAATCCATCGCCCAGACTTGGAGCGAGCACTGCTGCCACAAAACTCTGGCTTCTAACGTAAAAATAGGCGACAAAGAAATCAACAATGTTCTCAAATCCACCATTTTTAATTCCACTATTGAACTCAATAAACCTTGGTGTGTCAGCGTATTCAAAGACAACGCGGGTGTGATTATTTTTGATGAGGAAGATGGTATTTCTTTTAAAGTAGAAACCCATAACCATCCTTCTGCCATTGAACCTTATGGGGGTGCTGGTACAGGTTTGGGTGGCTGTATCCGTGACACCTTAGGGACAGGTTGCTCTGCTCGTCCCATTGCCAATACAGATGTGTTTTGTTTTGCACCTCTGGATATGCAAGATCTCCCCAAAGGCGTTCTTCCCCCCCAGCGTTTGATGGAGCAAGTGGTAGCGGGTATCCGCGACTACGGTAATCGTATGGGTATCCCTACGGTGAATGGCTCGATTTGTTACGACCCCAACTATGTGGGCAATCCTTTGGTATTTGCAGGAAGTTTGGGCATTATCCCCTTAAAGTATGTGGACAAAGAAACCCAAGTCGGTGATTACATTGTGGCCATTGGCGGTCGTACTGGTCGTGATGGCATCCATGGAGCTACTTTTTCTTCAATAGAGCTCACCGAAGATAGCCAGGAAGTTTCAAGCTCTGCCGTACAAATAGGCAATCCCATTGCTGAAAAAATGTTTATGGAAGCTCTACTCAAAGCACGCGATGAAGATCTGCTCTCCGCGGTCACCGATTGTGGGGCGGGTGGATTTTCTTCGGCGATTGGTGAGATGGGTGAAAAGACAGGAGCCATCGTTAATTTAGACAAAGCTCCCCTCAAGTACTCGGGATTGAATTATTGGGAAATTTGGATTAGCGAATCTCAAGAACGCATGGTGATTTCACTCCCCCCAGAAAACTTAAAACGCTTCACTGAAATTTGTGACAGTGAAAATGTGGAAAGCGCGGTGCTTGGCACTTTTGGTACAGACAATGCAGAATTAATTTTGAAGTGGAAGGGTGAAACCGTAGGCCAACTCTCTATGGCCTTTCTCCACGATGGACGCCCCACTCCTGTTCGTGAGGCCCGTATCCCTGAAGTTGTTCGCCAACAAGGCAAAGCCCCCACAGGAGATGCCGAAGACATTTTGAAAAAAATCATGGCCTCGCCCAATGTCGCTAGTAAAGAATGGGTAATCCGTCAGTACGATCATGAAGTACAAGCCTCTAGCATTGTCAAACCTTTAGTGGGCGTGAAAAACGATGGTCCCTCAGATGCCGCCGTGATTGCTCCCAAATTCAACAGCAACAAGGGCATCGCCATTTCCAATGGCATCAATCCCCATTATGGAAAAATTGATTCCTACGCCATGACAACGGCCTGTGTGGATGAAGCTCTGCGCAATGTCATCGCTGTGGGTGGCAACATAGAACGTTGTGCCTTGCTCGACAACTTCAGTTGGGGCAACACCCATACCCCTGAAGGATTGGGTTCAATTATTCGTAGTGCAGAAGCTTGCCGTGATGCGGCTATTGGTTTTGGCACTCCCTTTGTCAGCGGTAAAGATTCTTTGAACAATGAATTTTCGACTGGGGACAAAAAAATTGTGATCCCCAACACTATTTTAATTTCAGCTTACAGTATTATGGACGATATCAGAAAATCCATCACCATGGATTTTAAAGAGGCAGGCAATGCCCTTTATCTTGTAGGTGCCACAGGCTGGGAATTGGGCGGCAGTCATCTGCAACTGGTCACCGAAACTGACAATGACAGCAGCGTGCCCCTAACCAATTTTGATACCAATCGAAAATTATATGAAGCCCTTGCCAATACCACGTCACAACAACTGATTCGTAGCGCTCATGACTTGAGTGAAGGCGGCCTCGCAGTGGCCTTAGTAGAGATGGCTTTTTCTGGGGAATTGGGTGCCACAATAGAGCTCGCTAGCGTTGCTCTCAAAAAAGAGTATCAAGACGTACAGGATCTTGTTACTTTATTTTCTGAATCTACAGGTAGACTGCTTCTAGAAGTCGCTCCAGACAACACACAAGCCTTTGAAACCCTTATGCAAGGTCATGCCTATGCGCGTATTGGAGAAGTCAACAACAGCGATCACATCACCGTTACTTCAAATGGCAACAACATCCTTCACACAAACTACATGGCAGTCAAAGACATTTGGCAAAACTCTCTAAATTTGGACAAGGACAATTCATGAGCGCTAATGTACTTGTGGTCCGAGCCGCCGGCAGTAATTGCGAAAATGAAACCGCATGGGCCTTCGAACTGGCAGGAGCGACAACAGAAATTGTTCATATCAATCGCTGGCTTGACAACCCTGATCTACTTGATGACTTTCAAGCCTTGGCCATTCCTGGTGGTTTTAGTTACGGAGATGACATTGCCAGTGGACGTATTTTTGCCAACCAACTTCGTTTCAACTTAATGGACAGTATCCAAAAACTATTGGATCGCAAGGGTTTGATCTTAGGAATTTGCAATGGCTTTCAAGTACTGGTGAAAGCCGGATTACTAGGCAACAATTCCGTCACCCTCACCCATAACGATTCAGGAAAATATATAGACACTTGGGTATCTCTAAAAAAAACCTCGAATAATAGTATTTTTTTTAAAGGCATCGACAATCTTGAGCTTCCTATCGCCCACGCAGAAGGTCGCATTGTTCTACAAAATAACAACAGTTCTGAAAAAATTACAGCGAAAGAAATTGCACTTTGTTATGATGGTTGCAATCCCAATGGTTCAGAAGGTAATATTGCCGGCCTTTGTGATGACAGTGGACAAATATTAGGCTTAATGCCCCATCCCGAAAGATACCTACGTTTTGAAAACCACCCTCAATGGACAAGAAAAAAAGCATCCGACGATGGACGTGGCGAAGGCTTTGCTATTTTCAAAAATGCCGTGGATTATTTAAATGAACTCTAAACAACCTCTCATTATTTGTATTGATGACGATATTGATGCCTTAAAGGTTCTGACCTCTATGTTAAAAACAGAAGACTATAACGTGATGTGCACCACAGACCCTGATGTGTTTTTTGAGTACTTCAAACTTCATGAAGTAGATTTAGCCATCTTAGATGTGGAAATTCCCCAAAAAAGCGGTTACGAGCTCAGCGATGAAATTCGCAACAAACCAGGCTACCCCAACATCCCCATTGTCTTTCTCAGCGCCCACCAAAATGACGGTGACAAACTTCAGGGCTTCTTTTCAGGAGCCAACGAATACCTCACCAAGCCTGTTACTCGAGAATTACTACTTGATACCGTTAAAAAGCTGCTGGAACACAACTCACAATAAAACCATTCTGTCATTTAATATGTCTTGTTTTACCACAAATAATCACCGATTTACTTTAAAAGTTTAGCGTTCCAGAAAATGCTATTATCATGTCGTTATTAAAATTGGTATCCTACTGATCCGCACAATGTGAAAATGTACTTTTTCTTTTCAACACAATGAAATAGACTAAGTTACTATTAAAACGAAGGAAGATGAATAGAATGAAAATTTATCATTTATGTATGATTATGATTGTGTCAATAATTATTTGTAGTTGTTCAAAAATTTCTTTAATTGACAAAAAAGGAAATGTTATTAATGACATTAAACATAAAACCGTTATAGCGTTATGGCCGAAAGGTACTGATGGAATCAATACAAAGATAAAAGAGAAAATCAGAGGTGAGTGGGATTCACATTACAACATTCATAATCCAAGTCTTACGGTGTACGTTCCTAAAGTGCCAAATGGCACTTCTATAATTGTCTTCCCTGGTGGTGGTTATGTGGATGTGGCCTACAATGCAATAGGAGTGCCAACAGCAGAAATGTTGATTGAAGAAGGTGTTACCGTTTTTGTATTGAAATATCGTTTGCCCAACACTAAAGGAGTTGACTTCAAATATCCAGTACCATTAATGGATGCTCAGCGAGCGATTAAATTAGTTCGTTATAACGCCGCTGTTTTTGGATTAAACCCAAATCGAATAGGAATTATGGGATTTTCTGCAGGTGGGCATCTAGCATCAATTGCTGGTACAATGTTTCATAAACCTGTTTCAAATAAAGATGCTATAGATAAAATAAGTTGTCGCCCTGATTTTATGATGTTAATTTTTCCAGTAATCACGACTCAAGCAAAACCTTTTATTCATAATTGTCCTGAAAATTTAATCTCTGAGAATTCTGATCCAAATTTATTAAAACAACTTTCAACTGAGTTGAATGTAACAGTTGATACTCCCCCAACATTTCTTGCTCATGCTAAAGATGATATTCCCGTACCTCATCAAAACAGTGTTCTGTTTTACGAAGCTTTAAAAAAGAATGGCGTTCAAACTGATTTGAAATTATATAATGAGGGGGGGCATTTTGTGGGTTTTTTTGACAAAAAAAAGGGGTGTGACGCTTTGAATTGGATCAATGATGTTGTTTTATGGTTACGAAATATGAAATTTATTTCCAAATAATTGTATATTTAGTGCTTTTTATCATATTTCTTACAATAAAAGCATAATCTGTATAATTATTTTTAAAAACACCACACATTTGTATTGATTAGGCCTTGCAATTCCCTTGACCTCATATTAATTTATGCTCCACCGCTTGAAACACAGCCTTGAATGACAACGAAAAAAAGGAAAGCTAAATGAACGACATACCTACTTTCACTATCAACGATGTTAAAAACAACATGAATCTTGAAAAATTAATTGAATTAAAAAAAGATTTTTACGCCCATCGTTTTATTCGCACATCATTTGGTGACGAATATAAAGAACAATGTGACAATCTAGATAAGGTCACTCGTGGTCTCTCAGCTTGGATTCAAGGTTTATGTGAAGAGACCATCGACAATTTGAGTCAAGAAAATGATGCCTTATGTTTGTTCCTTTGTGCTGACACCTGTTTTGAACAAAGTCGTTATAAAGAAGCCGCTGAGTTTTACGAAAAAACAACCAATGCCGGCGGATCAGAAAAAGCTATTTTTTGCTTGGTGGAAAATCTTGTTTTATCCGAACAGTTTGACAAAGCCAAAGAGAAAATAGCTAGTTTGCCTGCCAACCACCCTGAAACACATTACTGTAACGGCGTGTTAAATGAGAGCCTACTCAATCACGAAGAGGCCATCAACAATTACAACAACTGCTTAGAAGGCAACCCCCATCACCGTTACGCTTTATTTCACTTAGGACAAATCTACAACCGCTTTGGTAACGATGAAGAAGCCATCCGCTATTATGAAAAATGTCGTGAAGAACTCCCCGTAATTCTATCTTGCCTTGTCAACTTGGGCATACTTTATGAAGACTCGATGAAGCTCCAGGAAGCTGTGTACTGCTTTGAAGAAGTTTTGGAAACCGACAGCAATAACGAACGTGCTAAACTTTATCTGAAGGATGTTAATGAATCTTTCAACATGCAATATGATGAAGAAAGTGAACGCTTCTTCGACCATCAGAACAGAATTATGAAAATGAGAATTTGTGATTTTGAACTCAGTGTTCGCAGCCGTAACTGCCTTGAGCGCATGAACATCTATACCATCAGTGATTTGGTCAACAAATCCGAATCAGAACTTTTGTCTTACCCCAACTTCGGTGAAACATCACTTCAGGAAATTAAAGAAATCTTAACATCAAAAAATATTCAACTGGGTCAAAAGTTAACCCCCACATTTTCAAGACAAGGTGGTGGACGCCCTGGCAGCCAAGATCAAATCGATCCCAAACTCAAAACCTCTATCGCCACTCTCAAGCTTTCTGTGCGTAGCACAAAAGTGCTTGAAACACTGGGCGTTTTGAATCTAGGTCAATTGGTGGCCTTCACTGAAGATCAATTAATGGCCCAGAAAAACTTTGGTAGTACCTCTATCAGAGAAATTAAATCAAAATTAATTGATTATGGCTTGGAACTCGCTCCTAAAAAGAACAAACGTCAAAGTGAAGACGATTCAATTTTAGCCTCCATGAAACCTCGCTCCATACCACAGCCTGGAATTGGCGTAGCCCCACTACAACCCGTGGAGAATATTAATTTTTTTGAAAACTCCATCAACAGCACGCCCTTTGAACAACCAGCCACCACACCTGTTGAAATAGGTAGTTTACCTACCATGCCGACTAGTGGCATTTCTTCACCTTCTGAGGACAAACAGGTTGTCAGCATGCCCACACCACCTCTAGATGCAGCAGAACCTTTGACTATTGTGACACCTGCATCTCCCGAAACTAATGAAGTAGAAACTAATAGCGAAAACTCTTCGGAACCTGCTGCTATAGAAGAAGAAACCAAGCCCGAAGGTGACATCAATCCTGATGTGGCATCATCTTAAAGGTAACGTTTATTCACGTAATAATGACCACCTTGTCGTCGAGTGCGGCGGGGTGGGCTATATCATTTATTCACCCTTGGATGTCACCCACCATGTGAAAGAAGGAGACGATGTTTTTCTTTTCCTTCACCACCATTTCACCCTAGACCAAACTCGCGCTCAAGAAAATTTATATGGCTTCCTCAACCTTAAAGATCGTACATTGTTTCGCAAACTTATCACGGTTAAAGGTATCGGTCCACGTATCGCATTAGACATTTTGAGTGGTTGCGGCAGAGACGCCTTGGTCAACGCCATTCGACAACAAGACACCGCTTTACTCAAAAAATTCAAAGGCATTGGCGCTAAAAGTGCTGAGCGTTTGGTTGTAGAACTTAAAGGACAACTTGAAAACTTCTCAGGTTCCGACATCCCTATGAGCCCTGTCGCCCCCAACAAACTCAATGACACCGCAATGGCCCTACAAACATTAGGCTATAAAGAGGACGAAAGCCAGAAATCTGCTAAAAAGGCTATTGCTGAAAATCCCAACAGCGATGTCGCTGAATTAGTGAGGGCCGCACTTCGCTTGTTTTAGTAAAAAAGGTTAATATGGAAAATTAATTCCGAATAATCACCGTACTGGCACTTGTCATAAGTGTTTACGCTTCCATGAAAATTTCAACAATCAATTCAAAACTTGAAAACAACAACAACTTATCCCTTTCCACCTCAGCTCCCAAAGCTATTATGAGTTCTCAGGAACACATGAAAATCAAACAATCACTTTTAGAATTAGAATCTAAATAAATCTGGCACAACCTCATATAAAACAACAAAACAAAAAATACAACTCTTTTTTCAAACAGGGAAGAACTCAACAATATAATCGATGCTAAAGTAAATAAAATCACAAGCAAATGGGAAGAAGAAAAAAATATGAAAAGGTCAACAACAAACAAGTCAAATCTGTTGAGGAAGCCGCTGAGCGCTTGGAAATCAATGCCAATCAGCTTGTAGAAGTTAAGATCTCCGCCGGCACATTGAAGATGAAATGATCAAATTTCTCAAGAGAAAAGAAGAAAGTATTGATGATTTTAAATGATATTATTGGTGAAGATAAGACAGAACAATTTCGCACAATCACGCGTGGCCTAGATAAGGATATGAAATTTGAATTTGAAAATGATTAGGGGCTATCGTCAACAAGGGTACGCTGCCATTTTTGCTCAAAATCACCTATTTTTAAGCGATTCTCGCCCTCTTGTTTCCAAATAGCTTTACCATTTTCACCAAAATCATTGCGTTCAAACCATTTTATTTTTTCCTGAGAAAGATCGGTAATTTCTGCCTCAAAAACTTCTCCTCTCTCGTTCACCACAAAACTTAAACATCCAGTTTCATTGTATTTTTCAGGCACGGCAAAAATCAAAAAACGGAGGTAAGGCTGATAGATATTGAACACAAAATAATACCCCTTGGGTGGCGGTTTTCCATAACGCGTTTCAACTACCTCTTTTTCAGAATTTGTGAGATAGTTTTTCACTTGCTTTAAACTATCTGGAAATTTTTTATAATTTTTCATATAAATTGAGTTAGCGGCCGCAAGCGTTTTCAACATAGACACCGCTGATTTTTGATTACTACTAATCTTCGCCCTAACAATGTTAGGCCAAGCAATTAAAATACAAATAGCGATAACCACAATGATAACGACGTATTCAAGGAACGAAAACCCTCGACGTCGCTCATTCATTTAGCATAACTTACCGAGCGTGATTCCCGAAGCAAATTAACTGTAATAGATCCTGGATAACTCAATGATTTTTCAATCTTCTTAGCGATGTCTCTGGCCAACTTGATCGCCATTTTATCATTGACTTTTTCTGGGCTCACTACAATACGTAATTCGTTCCCTGCCTGAACACTGAAAGCCTCGCGCACACCATCAACTTCTACGGCGCAAGTTTCTATATTTTCCATCCTGCGAATATGACGTTCTATTTGATCACTGCTGGCCCCAGGGCGTGCATTCACCATTTTTAAGGCCACTTGCAAAATTACCGCATATAAATTTTGTGGTTCTACTTCGCCCTCAGAAGCCGCAATGGCACTGACCACTTCTTTTGATGCACCATAACGTCTGGCCACTTGCGCTCCTGCATGGGCCGCTGTGCCTTCAAGTTCTTGAGACTCCATCCGGCCAAGGTGCACCAACAAACCCATCACCTTACATTTATTGATATCCAGTTCAAAGTAAGCACCTATCAAAGCACACAAGCCACTGATCACTTTGGCAGTTTGCAATAAATTTTGTCCCTTCATCACTTTGTAAGTGTAACGACCAATATAGGTATTAAATTTTGAGCTCAAACCTTGAATATTGAGATCCAATATGGTTTTTCGCCCTGTTTCTTCAATCGTTACTTCAATTTCTTTGCGCATTTGTTTGGTCACTTCTTCAATTCTGGCAGGATAAATACGACCATCTGATAACAATTTTTTCATTGTCATCAAGGCAATTTCTCGGCGGATGGCATCAAAACCACTTAAGATAATCAAACCTGGTGTATCATCCACAATCACATCAATGCCTGTGATACGTTCAAAGGCCTTAATATTACGACCTTCCCTACCAATAATACGGCCCTTCAAATCTTCTGACGGCAACTCAAAGGTAGAAACTGTAGAAGCGGCTGTTTGTTCGCTCGCACAACGTACGAGGGCCTCAGCAATCAATTCGCGGCCACGGCGGTCAGCTTCTTTTTTGGTTTCAGCAACAATTTTGTGAATAATATCTGCCTGCTCGTTTTGACACTCACTTTCAAGGCGCTCTAAAAGAAGTTCTTGTGCCTCATCGTCTGTCATGTTGGCAATGGCCAGAAGTTTTTCTTTTTCTTTTTCAGCTGCACTTTCCAACTCAGCTAGCGTTTTTTTGGATCTTTCTTCATTGCGCGCTATTTCTTTTTCCTGCTGTGCAAATCGTGATTCTTTTTTAGCGATTCGTTCGCTGCGATTTTCAAGATCACTTTGAAGTTTATCTAAGTGAGATTGTTCTTTTTGGATATCTTTTTTAAGAAGGCGACGCTCTTTATCAGCTTTTTTGCTAATATCTTGTAATTGTTTTTTCTGCTCTTTTTCAAGTTCAGATTTTCTCGCTTCAAATTCTTCGTCTTGCTTAATTTTACGAGCAGCCAACTCTTTTTGAACACTAGCTTTGTTTTTGGCATTCAATAGTAAAAAAACACCGATGCCTCCGAAGACAACACCAAAACCAGCATTAAGAACTATAAGACCCCATTCAGAACCTTCAGCGATAAAAAACATATGACACTCCTTTTTTGAAGCTTTGGGGTGAACCTGTCACCCTAAAGCTTATTTAGGAGAGTCCAAAACGACGATCTTTTCAACTTCTATCAAACGGGTCCCATCATCCTGAAGAACAACACGCCCATCTACTCCAACCATTTTGCCAGAGAATTCATTTAAGTCAAAAAGTATCTTCTTTGCATCATCCTTGCTAACAGCACTTTTTAAGTAATATTTAATACGCTGTTTGAACTCAAGCTTGTGAATAGCTTTTGTCTTAGTGATCTTTTCAGAGACCACCAGACCCACAGTGAGGTACTTGTTCATGGCAATTTCCAAGCCGGAATACTTCTCAGCTTCTTTTGCTTTTTTGTCTTTTAATTTTTTTTCATAATCCGCACGTATTTTTGTGAGTCTATCGTTAGGTGAAGCTTTTTCTGGACTATCTCCTTTAGTTAATATTTCTTTCTTTTCTGAAGGCCTGCCCTTATTTGCGACACTGCCATCAGTTACTTTTTTAGTTATCGAAGATTCTGACCTTTTCAGAACCTCTTCTTGAACGGCTCCCGCACTTTCTTTTGTTTCAGAAGCAATGAACGTTTCTGAAACAGGTTTTTTGAACTTGACATATTTGGAACTGATCCAACATTTGGTTTCGGCAGGTGCTTTCACCTTAGCCCAAGTTCCATCTTTTTTAATAATGGTTAATTTTTGGCCTTTCTGCAAACTCAAAAGCGACTGTGACTTTGTAGATCTATCAGCACGTAAATTAACGTCAGATCCATTCACCGTAGCTGTGTTATCAGAAATGCTAAGAAAAGTAGTTTTTACCCACGCTGGAAATTCCGAGCCTTCGGGCATTTTAATTTGAGTCCAGCCGCCACGCTTACCCACAACGATCAATTCTTGACCTTCAATGGAAACAGTGAGAATACGGTAGTTGATACCATCTCCCGCGCGCAAATTCACCCTCACGTGATAATCTTCGTTGAGGTCAAAAATTTCCCCAATATAAGGGAATTCTTTATCGGACTCTTCTGCTTGAAGAGTGCCTATCACACAAATCATAACTGCCAATGGCAGTAACCAAATTTTCTTAAACATTTCTTTCTCTCCTCAATTTATCAGGATTAAGCTTTTCTCTCTGCCATTTATATTATCCCAATTGATGTAAATAAAAAAGGCTAATTTTTTACCACACAATTTACCATATTGTCGCAGGGGCGGGCCGAATTGAACTTTCTACGAGAAAAAGAAAAAATTCACGTAAATTAAGGCAGACACATCGATCCGCCCTACAGATATTACAATCAAATGACTATAATTCCGCCATGATAGTCATTACAGGCGGTGCTGGGTTTATTGGAAGCTCTCTACTCCATCACCTCAATAAATTAGGTGAAACAGATATTTTGTTGGTTGACAACCTCAAAAAGCCCAGCAAATGGAAAAATTTAGTATCCGCCAAGTACAGCGACTATGTGGATAAAGAAGATTTTTTAGACCTTCTTTTCAACGATATGTTGGGAAAAAAACCTTCCATCGTGTACCACATGGGAGCTTGCAGTAACACCTCCGAAAGTAATGATCATTACTTGATGCACAACAATACGGTTTATACCCGAGATTTAGCTCTGTATTGCCAAGAGAACAAAATTCCTTTTATTTATGCGTCTTCTGCAGCCACCTACGGCGATGGCAAAGAGGGTTACCGTGACACACTTGATCATTTAGAGCGCTACAAACCCCTTAACATGTACGGTTACTCAAAACATCTTTTTGATTTATGGGCCCAACAAAATAACTGGTTCAACAACATCACTGGATGTAAATTCTTTAATGTTTTTGGCCCTCGCGAAAACCATAAAGGTGATATGCGCAGTTTGCCCACCAAAGTTTACCCGCAAGTGGAAGCGGGAAAGGGTATTGAACTTTTTCGTTCACACAAAGACAACTACGCCCATGGAGAGCAATGCCGTGATTTTATCTACATTGAAGATGCCGTAAAAATAATTGCATGGTTTGGTAAAAATCCTCACGTCACTGGCCTATTCAATATTGGCCGAGGTGAGGCGGTTACGTGGAACCGTTTAGCCAAAGCGCTCTTTTCCGCTTGCGGTCAAGAAGAAAAAATTTCTTATGTCGATATGCCTGAAAAATTAAAACCTCAATATCAGTACCACACCTGTGCTGACATGAAACAATTAAGAGAAGCGGGTTATATTGCTCCTTTTTTGAACATTGAAGAAAGCATGAAAAAATTCGTCACATGGCATCGAGAACATAAATAAAACGTTAAGATATAAAAAACGGAGAACTTATGCCCCAAGACGATAACCCTCACTTGAACCCTGAGGACCCTCATTACGAAATTGAATGTATTCGCCATTCCACCGCTCACATTATGGCCCAGGCCATGACCCGCCTGTGGCCCGAGATCAAATTAGCTTTTGGCCCCACCATAGAAAATGGTTTCTACTACGATGTGCAAATGGAACATACCATCACCCCCGAAGATTTGGAAACCATCTCAAAAGAGATGAAAAAAGCTATAAAAGAAAATCATAAATTTGAGCAAAAAAACTTAAATAAAGAAGAAGCCATTGCCTTTTTCAAAGAACACAAACAAGATTTTAAAATTGACCAAATCGAAAAACTAAATCTTGAAGAATACAGCGTTTACCAACAAGGCGAGTTCACTGATCTTTGTAGTGGTCCCCATGTGAGTTACAGCAAAAAATGCAAACACTTCAAACTAATGAATATTTCAGGAGCCTATTTTCGTGGCGACGAAAGTGGAGAACAACTGCAACGGGTCTACGGCACTGCTTGGAAAACAAAAGAGGCATTGGAAGAACATCTTCATTTTTTAGAAGAAGCCAAAAAACGTGATCATCGCAAATTAGGCGTGGAATTAGAACTCTTCGAATTTCATTCCGACATTTCACCCGGTGCCGCCTTCTGGCAGCCCAAAGGTTCTGTGATATGGCGCTTGCTTTCAGACAAAACCATTGATTTTCATATTCGCAATGGCTATCAGGAAGTACGCACCCCCTTAATCTTCAACAAAAAACTCTGGGAGAAATCAGGGCACTGGGAACACTATCAGGAAAACATGTACAAAGTTCCCGATCCCGAAAATGATGCCAACACCATGGCAGTTAAACCCATGAATTGCCCAGGCCATATGCAAATGTTTGGCAACAAAAAAAGAAGCTATCGTGAACTCCCCTTACGCCTGCACGATCAAAGTCAATTGCACCGTTTTGAACGAAGTGGCACTCTCAATGGTTTGATACGCGTACGTTCTTTTTGCCAAGACGACGCCCATATCTTTTTGCGTGAAGAACAAATCGTGGAAGAATGCAAAAATGTGATCACCATGGTCGCTCGAATTTATTCGATTTTTGATATGAGTTTTCGCTGCGTGTTGTCCACACGCCCCACTAAAATGATGGGTGACCCTGCACTCTGGGATAAAGCTGAAGCCGCTCTCACTGAAGTATTAGAAGTTACCAAAACCGAATACAAAATCAATGAAGGCGATGGCGCATTCTACGGGCCAAAAATTGATTTTTACGTCAAAGACAGTTTGAAGCGCGAACACCAATGTGCCACCTTACAATTGGATTTTCAACTGCCTTCGCCTGAACGATTTGATTTAAAATATACCGACGAAAACAACGAACTCAAAACCCCTATCGTTATTCACCGCGCTCTCTATGGATCCTTCGACCGTTTTATTGCCATATTGATTGAACACTATGCTGGAGCATTTCCCCTATGGCTCAGCCCCATCCAATGCCGTTTTATTCCCGTCGCTTCACGCCACATTGACCATTGTTACCAGTTAGAAAAAGAATTTCTCAAACAAGGCTTACGGGCAGAAGTTGACTCCAGTAATGAAACCACTGGTAAAAAATTACGCGATGGAAAAATGAAAAAAATCCCTTACCTCATTGTGATCGGTGACAAAGAAATAGAAAACAACACCCTGTCATGGAACCAATACGGCAGCGATAAAAAAGGGAACTGCCATATTGAAGAGTTTTTCAATAAAATCAAACCCCAACAAGACATTGTTTATTAATTTGCATTTTTCTTAGTTTTCTGTACAATCCTTATTATGAAATCCATAGATACTGCTGTCGAAAAAGTTGTGCTTCATCTAAAACTTTGCGACAAAGAAAAAATGGAGAATGCCAAGATGATGCTGGATCCTGATGATCCAGAAGACTCACTTTTGCAAATTCTCGTTAATCTACAAATTATCAGCACAGCACATGCAGGAAAAATTGAACCTCAAGCGAAAAAAATTGCTGCTCAAATCGAAAGTAAACGTGCAGCAGCCAAACCTGCAACTTCGTCCCCTTCAAGCCCTCCCCCTATTACCGTAGCTGTAAGCGATGATGTTGATTTCAAAACAATGTCCCTGATGGACCTACTTAAATACGGCACTGAAAAAGGCTCTTCCGATCTTCACATACACGTTGATTACCCTCCTATGCTGCGCAATGATGGGGCTCTGCACAACTTAGGGCATACACCTTTTAGCGCACAAGAGACAGAAAAATTATTATTTGATGCTCTCAACGAAGAATTATCAAATAAATTAAAAGAGAACCTCAGCCTTGATACCTGCCTGGAAATTGAAGGTGTTGGCCGTTTTCGCACCTGTATCACCAAACAGCGTTTGGGATGGGATGGCTCTTTTCACATCATTCCCAATGGCATCCCCACGTTTGAGAATCTACATCTTCCCGAGCATCTCAAAAAACTCACCGAATACCCACAGGGATTGGTGTTGATTGCTGGGCCCAGTGGATCAGGAAAATCTTCCACTTTGGCTGCAATGATCGAGCATATCAATGTCAACAGAAATGAACACATTATTACTCTGGAAGACCCCGTCGAATTTTTGTTCGAACCCAAACAATCTCATATCAGTCAACGACAAATCGGGGATAACACCAAAAGTTATTCCAATGCTCTAAGAGCCGCCCTACGTGAAGACCCTGATATTATTATGTTAGGGGAATTGCGAGACGCGGAAACCGCTTCACTAGCTATCTCCGCTTCAGAAACAGGGCACCTTGTGTTCACCACTTTACACACCACCTCTGCGGCCAAAACAATCAACCGAGTATTAGACATCTTTCCCCCTATGGAACAATTGCAGATACGTTCTATGATCAGTCAATCATTAAGAGGCATTGCCTGTCAGAAACTGGTCCCAAAAAAAGAAGGTGGCGGACGCATGATTGCTCAAGAAATTATGTTCAACATCCCCGCCGTAGGTAACTTGATACGTGAAAACCGAATGCTTCAACTGCCCTCAGTGATGCAAACCAAGTCCCGAATGGGCATGCAATTGATGGACGCCCGTCTAAAGGAAATGCTTGCCGAAAATATGATCAGTGAAGAAGAAGCGTACTACGCCGCTGAAAACATCAAACAATTTAAAAAACCCATGAGAAATCGCTAATGGCAAAGATCGATCGTCTTTTTGACATACTCATTTCTATGGAAGGTTCCGACCTACATTTAGTCGAAGGTCAAATGCCCAAGTTACGAGCCCATGGCCGTCTACAACCGATTGAAGGTGAGCCCATACTGACCTATGATTCCATTCGTGAATACCTAGAAGAAATTTGTGCTCCTGATCGCTGGAAAAAATTTCTTAGTCACCTCGACCTCGATTTTGCCTACCAAAAAGATGAAACCTACCGCTTTCGTAGCAACTATTATTTTCAGATCCATGGGATGGCCGCCGTCTTCCGAGTAATCCCCACACGAATACTCACTTTAGAAGAACTCAAACTGGTACCCATCATGGAATCTTTTGCTCATTTACGTAGCGGCTTGGTTCTTGTAACAGGCCCCACAGGTAGCGGTAAATCCACCACCTTGGCCGCAATTATCAACCACATCAACGATACCTACAAACGTAGTATCTTAACCATTGAAGAACCTATCGAATTTATTCATCCCAATAAAAAATCAGTGTTCACCCAACGCGAAGTCGGTTTGGACGTGCCCTCATTTGGTGATGGTTTACGTACCGCCTGTCGACAGGATGCAGACGTGATACTGGTGGGTGAAATGAGAGACTTTGAAACCATTTCAATTGCCTTATCGGCCGCATCAATGGGCTCTTTGGTCTTTGGCACCTTGCATACCAACTCTGCCATCAAAACAGTCAACCGTATCATCGACGTCTTTCCCAATGAAAGTCAAGGTATGGCCCGTACGATGTTGGCAGAATCTTTAAGAGGGATTTGCGCTCAAACCCTACTCAAAACCACCGATGGCAAACGGGCTGCCGCCAATGAGGTATTGATTGAAGCCGAAGGTTTGGCCGCCAGTATTCGAGAAGATAACATCTCTAGTATCCAAAACATCATCCAAGCCGGTAAAAACATGGGCATGCAATTAATGGATCAGGCCATAGCCACTTTTTTTGACAATCAACAAATCACTGGGGAAGAAGCCTACCTTAAAGCGGAAGATAAAACTCCCTACGAACAATACGCTCCGAGTTAATTTATTAAAACCCAGACCAGTAAGTAATCTTATACCCTTTGGGATCAAAATAACTGAGCGACAACTCTTGTATATAAGGAATATTTGTAAAGCTGTCACCGTTGTCAAATGTTGGATAATTATTAGGAGTCGCCCCTTGATTTTGCATATAATTATATATGGTTGACATCATGACAACAGGCTCTGAACCTTCTGTATTATCCAACTTTCTTTTCATCCCCGTATATTGGAATTGTACAAACAGGTCTGTGCCGCTCTTAATCTGCAAATCATTAAAGAAATGATCCTGATAATTATCTGAATGTTTATACCACTTATTTGTTGGATCACCAGATTTTGTGATTCGGGTATCTCCTTCGAAAACATCTAATCGAAGATCACTATGATTGTATTCCTTCTCAGGCATGATCAGCGTATCACGTGGAAAATAAATGCGTGAACCCACATGCATGATAATTGAATTTTCAGGAATAATTTTTGAGTCTGATGTAGAATTCAAATTCAAAGTCAATGCGGGTTTGTCACGGATATCATAACGCACTTCGTCTGCATGACGATTTTTGTAGGGGTCATCTCCATAACTTGATCTCGCCAGCCACTTGGCATTATGGAACAAACCTCTGAAATACGAACTATTGCTGGGAACATTACCTATTAAACCGGTGAAGGGCACTGATATATCTGTACCATAGCCAAAAATAAAATCATCCACAGTGGAGTCCAAAACATTTCCTGGGTAATGTCTCATGGCTATAGCAGGATCAGGTGGAAATACAGATGTTATCAAAGCAGGTGAAGGATGTTCATGAAGAGTTCCAACTAATGGCCTTTCCCCTGAGGCTGGAATATAGCCGTAACCACGACGCAAAAGCCGACTTCCGACGGACACATTCACCGTACCCGTATTTGTTTGATAATCTGCAAGCGCATTTGAATTAGCTTCTGTCTTGATCACTGTGAATTTTGGTTTGATAAGATCTTGCGACAGACAAAATTGATCGTAATTGGAATCATCACGAAACCATATACCAAATTGGTCTAAACCATCCACATCAAAAGCGGCATTGGTATGGTAATGGCCATGTCCTTCCCCGATTGATAAACCCAAATTATAATCATCCGTTGCATAACGTGATCTTCCTTTGTCAAACGAATGTATGGGCGTAGATTCAATAAATTTTGGATTCCATTGACTACCATCTGTCTCCTTAAGATCATTGTGAGGCGAACCATACAGTGGATCTTCCTGTTGCCAATAGGAGGAATCTGAATATTTTTCTGTGTCCCCCATCTCTTCATGAAAAGGGTCATTTATTCCCATCTGACCAGGATTAAAACGCATAAACCAGAACGCATGAATACGATGCCAGGAACCTGGAGCACATTCTGGAGTGGTATTCATCTTCAATTTGTGCTGGATTTCCATTTTAAAATTGGTGAAATGATAATCATCTGGAACATGTGATTCATAAAGAAGATGATTGACAGGATTTGGATCTGTTTCTTTTCCATAGGTTGAACTAAACCCATATTCTGTTTTCAACACGTCGTATCGTTGTTTCCACATAATATGGTGGAATGGCGCTTCAACATACGCCGAGTGTCCATCTGTAATGGGAGTTTGTACAGGTTCTCCTAAATGACTAAAATCTCCAGTGTTAGCCCACTTGGGGAAAAGGCCCGATGTAATACCAAGGCGTGTAATTTCTGAAGAAAATTTGAATGGTGTGGGTGTCACGTAATCATAATCCCAGAAATAACCGAATACCTTGTTATGATAGTCAGGATATTGCTGGCACACGACTTGATCCCTGTTAGGATTCACACAAGTAGAGAGACTCAAAGGATGGCCGGCTCCTTTTTTCGCCCATTTAGTTGATGACAATCCAACCTGTATAAACCCCATCACATCTGAAGTATTGTAATAACCTACAATACCATGTTCAAAACTAAAATCCTGCGTGTCAGTATCAAAACCTGAAAAATATCCTACTTGAATATCACAGGCCACATGACAACCAAAATGACCATGCTTGTGTGTTGTGAAACTTCTAAATTTCCTTCTAAAAGCCATTACTGATCTTCTGCTAGTTTCTTTGAATATTCCTCCGCTCCACTGTAAACCATCAATAACTTGATAATGATTTAAATTGAATATTGTTTTGAATAAATGTGTCTTATTTTTTAACAAACTTGACACATCATCTATAGGATAGGAACTACTGTTATCAGGAAATATTTTGGCATCTTTGCACAGCGTTGGATCTAAACCACTGTGATAGTAGACAGGTTGAGCGAAAGGATAGGATGTTGGAATGCGAAACCAGGCAGAGGCAAAACCTCTATGAAAGTTCACACCTGCAGGATTCACGGCTTCTTCCCCTTTATAAAGGCCATAGGGAAAGCCATTTATTGACCATGTTGGCACTACATATTCGTAATTATCGGCAATTCCATCAGCATCCGTATCGATCAATTCTCCTGAACTATCAAATTTAGCAATTTTATCAAAATCTTTCAATCTGGTTTCCAGTCGCCAGAAAAGAGTGTCACGAAATGATCGCGGTCTATGTTTTTTAGGAGAATCCTCATAACTAGCTGGCCTCGTATAAAGAGAGTCATAAGGATTGGGATCGGGATGTTTATCAGCAAACTCACCATTGCCATTAGAGGAAATAAAGATACCTCCTCCAAAGGGATCTAAATCATGACCATCTTTTTTGGCCCACACATGCGTGGCAGCATCTTCCATTTTATCCAACATAATGCCACTTCCTCTGGGAATAAATTTCAAACGAATTTTGTTTGAGTTGACTGCTGGCTCACCAATTTCGAAATACCGAGATCTGTTGATTAAGATATCGGTATGACCATTACCTTGTCTTCCACCGCTTTTTTTCTCACTATAACCTGGCCATACGCCAGGAGTCAGCGAATAAGGCAGAGGCATTCTTCTTGTGTCCGTTAACATCGTATTATCCCATTCAGGACTTCCATAATCAGGTAGTAACGTGGGCATAATTGTATGGTCTATCTGATTTAACCCACCTTTTATATCATTGGGATTACCTTCTAAAAACAAATCCCAGGATTTCACACTGTCATCCACACCCAATGCTCCAGGCTGATCATTTTTATTGGAGGGATTCACATGGTCACCCGCTTGTGAATGGGCATCACTCAAGCCACAGGTCAACCAATATTTTGAACGTACTCTATCCAATTGAGTTGGAGTTGAAGGAATGCTTGTTGGGTCTTTGAATTTGAATTCGGGTCCGATCACAATATCTTCATGGGTTTTTCCTAAATTCTGAGCTATACCCTTGGCACCTATGCTCAACTGACCCGAAGAATCACGTGCCATCAAAGAAACAAAATCTTTTTGTGTGCGAAAATATTTTGTTTTGAATGCTTCAATACCTAGTTTGATGGTGGTTTGAGAGACCAAATCCCCTTGTGGTGATATCACACGTCCTACTGAAGAGATATCAACGTATCCAGGAGACAGAAAGCATACCTTTGGAAGAGTATGACGTGTGACCAAATCTTCTACGCTCACTTTAGGTTGATGTCCTAGCTCATCAAGGGCCTGTTGTTTCGTTGTAAAATTCGCCGGGCCATTGGGAGGAGTATAAATTCCCTTACTCCACAAATCATTGCGGTCACGATCCGAATTGTTGTTAACATCTACGTAAGCAAATGGCTCAACAATCATGTAAGGTGAAGTTAACGCTAGGGGAGCTCCTAGATAACCGGGGATCCTTCTCACACAACTCAACACATGGGGAAGTGTCCGTTCAACATAATCTTCCAAAAACCATCCACCATCCCAAGGACCATTTTTATCTCCGTTTCTCGGCCAGTACTGGCTAACCCAAACGATATCTGTATCGTTGGTATCACTTTCATCAAAAAAAGTGGCTCGTACTTTCTTTTTGGAATCTCCGCCATAATAAATAACACTGTTACCATCATCAAATTTAATTTTTCCTGATTTTTTGAGAGGAATAATCGCTGCTCTTTCATAAATTCTTTTTGAATGGGAATTTCCCAGTTGTTTTCTTTGTTCTTTTCGATAATTTGTTAAAAACTTTTTAAAATCATCAAAATTATAAATATTTTTTGTGCTATTGAGATAATTATCATATTCTTCCGCCAAATCAACTGATTCTGAAAGTGATATAAACCGATTTTTGTGTTCCACCTCAGAAGGCATCCACTCTGGATTAAAACAGGGGCCGCGCACGCCTATACTGCTGCGACCAACTCCCACCTCACGTCGAATAAGATCATCACGGGGCTTGATGCCATGGATTCCTGTGTTGATTTCAGTAAAGTTTGCAAAAGGAGGAGCATAATGAGAATGCGTGACCGCTCCTTCACACGAATAACTCACATTAATCAGAGAATAAAACACCGCAGAAGTTACCTCCGTACTGGCCACGTTCAAATTGATCAGAGCCACGCTGTGATCTGCCCATAAGGCATTTTCTATAGGAGCATTGCCGCTGTTGATATACTCATCCTGACTATCATCTGTTAGGTCAATTGGAAATCGATCCAGATAATTTGGCGTGAATTTGCAATTCGTGAAATCATTCTGGTAATGCCACATGTAAGGTGCCGTTAATTTGTTGAGATTAGATACGCTAGCATCTATTGTCGCCGCCGTTTCCGTTCTCAAACGATAAAAATTGGTATCCTGAAATGAGACAACCGTCAAATCACTTGATATTTTCTCATATATTTCTTTCAGTTTTGTTGTTGGAAACTGTGCAATTGTAGTTATCCATGTGAAGATATTATTTTTTATTTCGTGTAGACTCTTATAACCTCCTTCGGGACGATGACTCACAATAATATCTCCCAAACCTGTAAGAGGTTGACCCGACAGAAGTGTTGTTACCCCACGATCTCCTATAGCTGTCGATGTGATGAGATTAGGATTTGCAGCTTCATATACAGGATTCGCTATGAGAATATCCCCATAGGCATTTAAAATTCGACGTAAACGGAGATTGAGTAAACCCGATTTTTGGGGATTGCTCAAGTTAATATTAATATCTGCGTCAGGCCAAGGTTCAATTGTTGAAGATGAATATGTCCAATGGTCAAGAGGGTTTGCACGGCGATTGTCATAAGCCGATTCTCTTCGACCCGCTTCAATGCCGTCATTGATATTTATTTTTCCATTACTGTCTGACATTGACAGCTCAAAAATATCACCATCCATTGAAAACGTTCCTCTTCCAATGGAATATGATGTCAACTCTTCAACAATGTTGGCCGCGTTGATTTTTGAAGCTTGGGATAACGCATATTGCACTCCTGAATAGGCCAACAAACGTGAACGAGTTTTATTCAGGTGATCACTGCTCAAACGCCTCTCTTCACGAACAATCTCTATCAAGCTAACCACCATGACGATCATCACCGCTAAAACAGACAACACCAACATTAAGACAAATCCAGAGTCGTTCCATTTTTTTAGATATCGCATCATTTTTTATCCTTATTCCTCAAATTTCAATGTTTTTTTGATCCAAAAAGAATAGATACTCTCATAAATAGCATATTCTTTCAGGACCTTCCCTTGAGGACGTATTAAATTGAGAGCCTTTTTCATAAGAGGGGCCACGTGTTCTGTTTTTTTTGTATGGTAATTGTACATAGCTAAAGCTGCGTAGATGATGTGATCTTCAATGGAAGGATTATTCTTAGTCACAATCAATTTTTTTACAAAACTTATAAACACATCATTTTTAAAAGGCATGTCTGAACGAGTCAGCATGAAAAAAACAAGGTCAGCCGCCTTACGGGGTTTGTACATATAACCATCAACAACCTCACTCCCAAAAGTAGACAAAGAATTCAACTTGGATTTTTTGCTTATCAATTCCGGAAATATCTTTGTTGAAAAAATCCATTGCGCTTTTTTAAAATCGTTAAACTTTGATCTATTTGGTTTTTCTATTTTCTGCCACTGAACAATCCATTTGTTCAAAGGGTATTTATAATTATCGACGAACCCCATATCCTTGGCTTGTTCAGCATATCTCAACGCTTGGGCAACATCACCATACTCATACAAAGCTTTGGCCAATGCTACTAACACCTGCATGTTTTTACCTTTTAATAAGGCATTAGCTGTTTCACAGCATTTCAATGCCAAAGGAACATCTCTGTATTTCATGAATTCACGCTTGAGAATTATTTCTGAAAATATCAATAAAAATTCAGGGTGAAACCGTAATTCTTTCACGATTTTATTTCCCAAAACTCTCCCTTTTTTCTGTAGAGATGTAAGAGACATCATGCGGTTATAAGTCATTATCTCCCTGTAACTTTCTAAGGATTGCTTGTATGTTTCCCATGTATATTTCTTGTTAACAATATCATCCAAATGATAACGCACGTGATCCACCTGGCCAAACCAAGAAATCTCGCCATCTTTATTAATTATATGAGCAGTCGGCTGGACTACTGTTTCTTTTAAAGCTGAACTATAAATTGATTGGTAATGTCGACTTCCTGAAATGCCCACATACAATCGTGGACTGCCCGGATCACCTTCAGCAATTGCAGTGATATGAATCAAGGTGTCAAAGGCAAGTAAAAAATGAGGCATTTCTTTTTTCATCTCCTTAAGTTCATTAATTGTATTTCTTTCTTTAATCGGAAAATCTTCAAAAGCCTCTTCAGGCTTTCTAGCTAAATTGTAATGATCAGGAATTAAGGATAAAACAGCACACACTCTAACGTTTTTATCTTGCCATTTTTTCTGAATAAAATCCAATTCTTTCTTCACTCTCTTCAAAGAGGAAAAAGTACACGAACAAACAACATAAACGCTTTTCTTATCTGCAACATTAATGGGAGTGTACAGCGATTTCACATACAGAAAAACATCCCCTTCAAATTGTTTTTCAATAGTCTTTTTTATTTTCTGTTGACGTTGCAACTCTTCGCCTTCTAACGTGCTGGAAGATAAGTAGGACGCTATTTCTTTGACATGTTGTTTTATAAGCATGTCGCGATTAATCCAATTTATAATTTTGTAATCTTTGGCTAAAGGGATGATTTGATTGTTACGTTGAACCTGTTCTATTTCATAGGGAGTAGCTGTTATTTTGAAATGTTCAGAGCCAGTTTTTCTATATTTTTTTACTTCATCAACATCTTGTGAACAAACTTCCTTTAATGAAAACAAACAAGAAAAAAATAAAATGAAGTAAACTAATTTTCTCAAAATTAAATTTCCTTTAATACAATTGATAATTATAAGATTATTTCACCTTAAAACCTAATATGTATTGAAAATTATTATAAGTTTTGGTGTTGCCATAGCCCTCTTTCAATATACATACGCAACCTATGCCCTTTAGTTAATTGCCATTTTTGGTGGAATTTCATCTTTATTAGTAGTGTAAACGATTGCAGAAACAGAAATAAAACTCACAAATAAAATGATTGCTTTAGACATGACAGGCCTCCTTTTTCGATGATCCAACCAAAAAAGCGGGGTCGATTGATATAGATAAATGACCTTGAGAAGACATAAACCTGTAGAGCAGCCAACCCCGCCAAATGCGGACTTATCCTGTTCTACAGGTAATAAAAATACAGAATAGAAGTTTAAGACGACTACTCTGCTATGTATGACTTCTCAAGGTCAGAGACTATTCTATCTAAAATTAAAAACTTTTGTGAGCACAAAATAATGTTGGATTTTGGGTGAAATTTTGAATATGGAAACAATGCTCAAGTTCTGTTTCCTCTTCTCGTAGATCAGGGCTTTTTTTGGGTCAGAATTGGGGTTAGGATTGTTATGAATTGGGAACAATTCTTATGAGAATATCATGACAAGAGAAAAATATGAAACATTTGGGTCAAAGCGTAATCCAGTTAACAAACAATCCAAACTATGGCGATATCTTAATTTTGAAAAATTTGCTTGGCTAATTGAAAAAGAGTGCTTATATCATGCAAGACTTGATCTCCTTGGCGACCAATTTGAAGGCTCTGTAACTAAACAATATGCAAATTTAAGAAATTCTGGAAAAATACATGGGTACATGTCCGACCCATCCATGGAAGAAATCAACAATCGGCGGCGGCTCTACATAAATTTTGTATCTTGCTGGCATAAAAGTGAAACTGAATCACCTGCCATGTGGAAGCTATATTCAAATGAACATGAAGGTATTGCAATTGTCACCTCGTTTGAAAAACTAAAAATGGCAACAGATACATCATCTTCCGATTACGCACTTCTTGGGCCAGTAGAATATTTTGATTTTGAAAATGATGACATGTCACTAGAATTTGGCCGTATGGGTCGAATCGGATATTCAAAAAGGAAAGAATTTTTACACGAACAAGAAATTCGGGCAATGGTAACAAAAGATGTGTATCCCAAAAATATGAAAGATATCAACTCAGAAAACCACATTAGCCACTTAAAAGAAACTCAACCAAATGGCGTTCAAATACCTGTCAACTTAAAAGAGCTTATCAGTGAAATCATAGTTTCACCAAAATGTGAAGAATCGTTCTTCGACCTTATTAAAACATACCTTTACAAAAATGAGTTAAGTGATTTAGTTAAGAAATCTAATCTATCTGGCCTTTTGCATATTTTAACAGTTCCCGAATTATTATGCCGCAAGTAAAGAGGCGAGTTGTCTCGTTTTTTTGATTGGAAGTATCTTTTTAGGGATTGACGATAAAATAGTTTCGGTGAGGA
>Ga0316192_10000026_pt1 | contig 79670 bp, 65 predicted proteins | sample MerIslwburrow_MG_FD_204931 | JGI IMG/M metagenome (GOLD analysis project Ga0316192, IMG submission 204931) | Coastal sediment microbial communities from Maine, United States - Merrow Island worm burrow | ecosystem: Environmental > Aquatic > Marine > Coastal > Sediment | place: USA: Maine...
TATCTCCCGATAAAACTTGTTGAAGAATATCCAAAGAACACGCTATGTGAAAAAATAATAACCGGTGGATACCCGGAAGTTCAAAGTAAAAGTGCCCGGGCCAGAACAGGCTGGTTCAGATCTTACATTGAGGCAAGAATACTAAAAGATTTCGTGCTGGAAGAGCCAGGTGGACTGATTACAGGGGTAGAAATATAAACTGCAAAATCTTTTTCCACATCTGATTTTTCAGGGTTGGCAACTTTGGCAACCTACGCCGGAAGTAGATTCAAACAAGGTTTTTTACAAAAGACAGGACAGTCACCTGACCCTGATCAAAAATGGTGAGCCGTGGGCTGAATTTGTGGCGAGACCGGACACACCAGCAAAAGTGAATGGCATTACCATTTTACCCTCCGTCAATGAGATCGGATGGTATTTCGAGTTGATCGTGACCGACCTCCAGGGCAGGGAAAAAGTGCTACCGGTCAAACCATGGTCACCCCCCATCATCAATGTTGGAGAAACCCCGGTGATGGCCCATAGTTTGCTGGATACAGGTGAGCTTTCAGCCCGGGTCTTTACCATTTCTGGGATCCAAAGGAAACCTGGTCATTTATCACCTGGTTGATTTTCCTGGCTTATCTGCATGCGCGTTATACGCTGGACTGGAAAGGCAGACGCGCGGCAATCCTCGGCATCATTGGCTTCCTGGCTGTTCTGTTCACCTACGTTGGTGTGGATTTCCTGCTACCACGAATTCATGGCATGCAATCGTAGACCAGTCATGTCAAGCTTGAGCCGAAACGGAAACTCCAGCTTGGCCCATTGATTAGCGCACCTTTAGATAGTGGTCTAACAGCAAATAATATTGGGCGACACCTGCGGCCTAATCAACCAGGTTTTCATATCTTCCGCTGACTTTGTCCGGAACCTTGTAAAACCACATCTGGTACATGGACGTAAACCACATGATGGCGAAACTCAAGGCCATCAAACCACCCGCAATTAAAACCACCCATGCAAAGCCCGAGTAAAGCTTGGTGAAATACCAGGAACTGACATCGGCCGCGATACACAAAAATGGCAGGAACATCACCACGCTTTTCATCCACACAGGCCGCACCCAGGCGTGACTGAAAATAAAGCCGACGATGAAAAAGATAAATGTAATGCCGAATAAATGGATATGGGAAACACGTACCAGCGTGTGAATGGGTGTCCCGGTGTCCTGGACGGTGACGGTCTGTATATTATCGAAACCGTCAAGGTTTGATAAATGCGGATTGCTGCCATCATGGCAGTCGATACAGTTACTCTCGATAAGCGGTTGGATGGTTGCCTCGTAAGCATCTTTGGGCGCGCCACTTCTAGCCCAGCTTATAATTTGTGTGGCATCACCCTTGGACAGCATGGCGGACATCGGCCCCAGCAGTGCTGCTTCAATTTTGCTCCCCTCAGAAGAACCGCTATATGAAATAATAATATCGTCAACCGACAGACCCGGCTTGCCATCCCGGCCTGCGTCGGATGAATAAACATATATCAGGGCGAACAGATAACCCATGCCAATCGCCAGCAAGGTTCCTGTAAAAAGAACCCGCATACTGACAGGCAGTTCCTGGAAATGCCGATAAAGACGGTGAATGGGTTGGTCGTTCATATTTTTAATCCCTGCGACCAGGCCCGGGGCCCGGCCGCATGTTTAATTGTCAGCCAGCCATGGCAGACTTATCCAGGCTTTATAATTTGAATTTCTACTTCAGGTCTCAGTTACCGGGAAGCGTTGCAAAGTAGGCAGCAAGGTCGGCCATATCCTGCTCGCTGAGATCCGCGACAGAATCCACCATCATTTCGTCTTCATCCGGTCGTGCGCCCGATTTGAAATCTGCCAGCGCTTTCGCGTGTTCTGCTGCATCCATACCGGCAATCGCAGGGATATCTTCATCGCCAAGGCCATCGTCACCGTGACAGTCGGCGCAATCTGCCGCCAATGCCTGACCGTTAGCGGCATCACCGCCCGCCTGCACGCTACCGGCAGCCAACATAAAAATAAATAGCATCGCGATAATCAGTTTTTTACTCAACATCTCTTACTCTCCTCTTGGAATGCAGAACCAAAAGTGGTTCCACTTATGTTATCTACTTATCCTGGTTACCAGGCAACCGGACAGAATCATTGTTTATCGTCTCCACATGGCAATTCCATGTAAATGACGGCTTTGGGCTGTTGTGATGCAAAATAAACGGCAATGCGTTCAACATCCATTGCGCTCAATGGAGCAGCCATTGCAAACATCGTGGTATTACTTCGTGTCCCGTTTGCATAGGCTGTCAGTGCATTTTTCAGATAGGTTTCATCCTGACCGGCCAGCATCGGAAAGCGGGGGTCGCTGCTGTTGCCGTCGATACCATGACATCGCTCACAACGCGTTATCCATTCGGTACTGTTTAGCGGCATGCGCACATCCCTGCGCCGCGGTACTTCAGCGGCGTAATAGCTTGCCAGATCGATCATATCCTGTTCGCTGATGGACTCAGAAGCTTCGAACATCTTTTGATGTTTCCGTGTGCCGTCCTTGTAGTGCCTCATGGCCTTGATGAAGTATTTTGCATCCTGTCCTGCCAGGGTCGGCATACTGGGGTTAGATGCATTACCATCAACGCCATGACAGGACTCACAGTCCTTTGCCAGGCGCCGCCCGACATTGACATCACCCTCACCCCGGGTTTCGGTCTGTAGCGGCTCCTGCACGGCATAGAAAACACCCATTTGCTGTAGTGTGGTTTCATCCAGGTTACCCACCAGTCTCTTCATCAGCTTATGACTGCGGCTACCGTCAACATAGGCCATCATCGAAGTCACGAAATAATCGGGGTCCTGTGCGGTCAGGCTGGGCATGCCCGAACCCTTGGCCTCACCTGATTTACCGTGGCATTTTATGCACTTCTTCATCGCAGGCCTGATATTCAGAAAGGGGTCATCGACAGCAATGGCAGCCGGCTCGGCAGTTCTGGCTGTTTCAGTTGCTTCCGTTGCTTCGGTAGCCCCGGTTATGTCGGCCGCTTCATTTGCTTCTGTCGCTGCGATTGCCTCGACCAATTCCCTGTTATTCGTGACCACCGCCGGCGACAGGCCGGCGTAGAAAACAGCCGTCGAAAGGATCGCCTGGTCATTCAGAAAAATATTGTGGCTATTAGACTGATCTCTGCGTATACCCGACTGGAAAGCCTTCAGTACACGATATAAATAAACCATGCGCTGACCCGCCAGATGGGGTTCTCCTTCAGCGGTGCTGAGACCGTCCATACCGTGACAAGCGGCGCAATTGGCCTTAGCAGCGGTTCGGCCAAATTCAATCATATCCCGTGATGGGAAAAGGGCCTTGCGTTCAGTATCCGCGATCGCCTGGACTGCGATCGAGCTCTGCGGCTTGCCTTCTGTTGGAATCAATAAAAACAGCAAAAGCACTGCCAGTATTTGTATTGGTTTTCTCATTGGCACTACCCAGGTTAACTGTTAAAAATATTGTTGTTTCTTAATCAATGACCCCCATTCACATCCAGCTTGATTATGCAAAAACACTCATCAAAAACATAGTGATACTTAAGTATCATACAGAAGCACAATCTTTATGCCTAATGGGGCGGTGAATCGATCTGGGTTTTCAACAGTGGCATTAACCTGCCTGAACTCGATATTCAATAGCCACATGACGTGGGGCATTTCTCGTCGATGCCATATCACCGGTGATCTTTCTCAGGCTTTGATACCCGGATCAGAAAACCCAATTATTGATAGTTAAGAAGGACACCGGATAAACACAAACTGATCCGGTTCCGGTGTACTGTACACTAGGGAAGATGAAAGCGCTGCTTCAAAAGAACAGCGCCTTTTTTCATTGAAAGAACTGTTTGTTTATTTCTTTCGGGATGCCCAGTAGGCTGCCACATCCTGTAATTCCTGATCAGACATATCTTCTGTATAAGTATGCATTATTCCGTCAATGGACTTTGTCTTGCCACTGTTGAAACCTCTGAGCCTCTTAAGGATATAGTCTTGTTTAAGACCAGTAACAGGCGGTGTTTCAAAATTTCCCTCGCCATCCATGCCGTGACATTCGATACAGTCAGAGGTCAAATCCGCCCCCCTTTCAATATTGCCTTTGGCCTGGACATTGCCAACCATCAACGAAAGTAATATTAAGCCAACCGCGGTAGCGATTATGGTTTTTCCAGTCAACATCTTAATTTCTCCTGTCATCGGCGATACAAACAAACCTTAAAGCACATTCTAACGTAAAACGGCTACTTTTCCTCTAGTAAAGCCGGATATCCCGGTATCTTTTTGCCGGAAATAGAATGGATAAAAATTTCATTGCAACGCTTCATCATTTGCACCCGTGTATCTTTCCCGCAAGGCCTTACTTCTGAATACCAGACATGAAAGCAGTGTGAACAGGGCCACCACTCCGAGGATAATGGCCATGCGCATCCAGGGCACGTCCTGCCCGATTCGGATCTGCGCAACAGAATACAAAGTCAGCAACCACTCAACAGCACCGAGTAACAGGATCAACTGTATAACCCAGGGTACCCAGTATTGCCTGATCAACAGCAGCAAAAGCAGACTTAACAGCGCGACTGCAATCACCAATTGACCGGCACGAAGAAAGTGCGCGCTCATGAGCAGAAAACTGATAAATACGGGTAGCAACCTGAGAAAATTCATTTAAGGAGCCTCTTATTAACCGGAACCTGCGGAATTCTTTGGAAAATCATAGACCAGCAATTGTCCTTCAGCCGAACGCAGTTCAGACCAGGACGCCATGGGGTAATCGATTACGGCAACCGCGCAAGTTGGCATGTTATCAATGGAACTGCCGGACAGAATGTTCAGGAGGGTGGTCATGGCGGGGTTATGTCCGACGATCATCACCTTTTGATAGCCGTCATCCAGGTTTTCCAGCAGATTCAGCATACCGCCGGTGCCTGAAAAGTACAGACTCTCGTCTTTCATGATCTCCGATTGATCATAACCCAGTTCCTTTGCAATCTTTTTGGCGGTCGAAAATGCGCGTTTGGCCGGACTGGATATGATCAGTTCCGGCAGATGATCCTGAGCCGCCAATCGCCTGCCCATGTCCGGTGCACTTCGGCGTCCGCGCTTGTTTAGCGGCCGGTCCCTGTCTGATAGTGAGGGGTCACTCCAGGAGGACTTTGCATGGCGTACCAGGTACAGTAATTTCGACATATGCTTTCTCCTTTAAAGTGCAACCCGGCTTAAGCGGGCACGAGGTCAGATGCGGTGTCGGTGAATATGTAAAACCCTACCAGGATCAGTATAAACGGTGTCACATATTTTCCGTAGCGAGCGAGAAACCGGCCCAGCCCGGGATGTCTTACCGAATAGTACGCAACCCAGGAAAACAGGCCGACCATAGCCAGGAATGTGGGTGCAACGATGAAATCCGAAGGGTCCGAAGAGTCTGCATACAACGCAGAAAAGGTAATGATCGTGTCTGTACCGTTACTTAACTGAATCATTATCAACGCACTGAATATAGCGAGACCGGAATTACCGGCAAAGGTGTTGTTCACCTCGTCCTGTTGTGGACCCCAAAACAGTTTCCACAGAGCAAAGACGCCCATCATCATAGGTATCACACCGAGCAAGCCGAGATAAGCAATGGGAATGAAATCACCCAACTCACCAATAGCCATAGTGATTATCGCAATCAGTATCATCCCCGCGAAATAGCCTGCGGTGACCGTCCCGGGGTGTCGAAAATAACGGGAGTACATCGTTACGAGCAGCAAAAAATTATCCATGTTGGTACCGATGAATGCACCCGCTGTAACGCCAATGACGATTAGAATTTCATTCATTTAAAATTGCTCTTCGGGCTCTGATCCACGAATCTTCACTCAGATTGAGGAAGCCCTGTTTCTTTTAAAGCAAGGTAAGTGCTCCCGGCCTGTGTGAGTGTACTTTGATAAAAGGTTACTTTGCCAACTTGCAGACTGATATTTGTCTGCTGGTTGAGAGTTGTTTTCAATCGCGGGTTTCTTCTGAACCTCCCAAGGGTGATATGTGGCCTGAACTGTGTGCGAGTGAGCTCAAACCCGTTTTCCATCAAAAGTTCCTGTGTGACCTGAAACAAATGGGCCAGGTGTGTCTCAACTTTGAAGACCAGCGCCAGGATATTACTGCTTGAGCCTGGAAAGCGTCTCAGGTTTGAGAACCCGGTTTGAAAGACCTTCTCATGTTGATAGGCCCGATCCATTGATCGAGTGATATTTTCAACCACCCCGGCCGGTCTGTTTCCCAGGAATGCGAGCGTCAGGTGCCGGTTGTGCTCCGGCACCCAGCGTATGCCCTGAATTGAGCTTTTGATCGGGCTCAGTAATGCATCTATTTGCCGCTGTGCCGCTTGATCGACAGGAATACCGATGAATACCCTGTGCACGTCAGACCAGGTCCAGACGCTCGCCGGGTTTCGCCACGCGCACCGGTGCGGAAAACTCCTTACGCAGGCAATCCGACAGACCGGTAATGGCCCTTTCTTCGCCATGTACCAGCGTGACCGGCGGGTGTCCTCTAAAATTGCCATACCAGTTTTTCAACGCCAGCTGGTCAGCATGGGCAGACAGACCGCCGATGGTATGCACCCTGGCCGCGACCCTTACCTCTTCTCCCCAAAGCCGAATATACCTGGCACCGTCCACCAGGGCGCGACCGGTTGTACCCCTTGCCTGGAAACCGGTAATGACAACATGACATTCCCTGCGCCAGATATTATGTTTGAGATGATGCCTTATCCTGCCACCGGTACACATCCCGCTGCCGGCAATGATGATCGCACCCCTGCGGATGTTGTTGATCGCCATCGACTGCCCGGGGGTACGTGAGATTTGCAGGTTGGGCAATAATGGTTGCTTGTTATTTTCTCTCCACAAATCGGTGGCTTCGGTATCAAACAGGTCGGTATTTTGTGTAAAGATCCGGGTGGCCTCAATCGCCATCGGGCTATCCAGAAAGATATGCCAGCGATCCAGGTTCCACGCTTCAAAGTTTTTCGCCATCAGGTAAAGAATTTCCTGGGTGCGTCCAACTGCAAAGGCCGGAATCAGAATATTGCCCCTGCCGCTGGTGGCATTATTCAGGACGCTATGAAATTCCTGCAGTGAGTCTTCCCAGGAGCGGTGTAAACGATCCCCGTAGGTGCTTTCCATCACTACATGACCTGCCTGACGGATGATGGCGGGATCTTCCAGTACCGGCATATCGTATCTGCCCAGATCACCGCTAAAAACCAGTTTGCGGGTATTTTGTCCTTCAACCAGCCAAAGTTCCATAATAGATGAACCAAGGATATGACCGGCATCGGAAAGACGCAGGGTGACTCCGGGTAGTATTTTCTGTTTTTTTCCGTAAACCAGCCCCTTGAAGTGGCGTAGCGCTAGCTTTGCATCTTCCACCGTAAACAGGGGCTCAATCCGGTCCAGCCCTTTTCGTTCCCTTTTACGGTTTTCCCATTCGACATCTTTTTCGGCCAGGAAGCCCGCATCCTTTAGCATGACCCGGCACAAATCCCGGCTCGCGCGGTGCGTATAGACCGGGCCGCGAAAACCCCGCTTGACCAACAAGGGCAATCGTCCTGAATGATCAATATGTGCGTGACTCAGCACCACGGCATCAATGCTGCGGGGCTCAAAGGGAAATGGCTCATGGTTGCGGTTTTCATCCTTGTGTCCCCCCTGGATCAAACCGCAGTCAAGCAGCAGGCGCTGTTTGCCTACCGTGACCAGGTGACAGGAACCGGTCACTTCACCGGCGGCACCAAAGAATTGAATGCTTATGCTCACAATACGTCCCTCGGGTCAGTGCATATCTGTATTACAGGGCCATTCCAAATCAGTATAAAAGCGAATCAATATTAGGTGATTAAAGCCACGACAAAGTTGACTTGGGTCAATGCCCTGCCCGCCCCGCTCTATAGACTAGTACTTAGGGAAGCTGGGGCAAACCCCCAGGCTACCAAGCCGGTCAAGAAAGATTGAGTATCATCGAGAAAGTGTCTGGGAGGAGATGATGAATATTCAGGCGGATCATTACATTACCGGAGATCCTGCTTTTGCAGTTGACCGGCATGGTTCAATTGTTCTCTGGAATGACGCGGCGGAACAAACTTTTGACTACCCGCACTCCGAGGCATTGGGTAAAAAGTGCTGGGAGTTATTGTGTGGGCATGATGTCAATGGCAACCGCTACTGTTTTAAACATTGCCCATTGATTGAAATGGCTTTTCTGCATGAACCTGTGCACACATTTCACACCTCTTTTGAAAACGCAGCTCACCAGCAAAAACCATATTCTGTCAGTTGCCTGACGGTTTTCGATGAACCCGGGGATGAGATGTTGCTGCACATTTGTCACCCTGAAAAAGTATCTCCGGATGAAAACAGCGGGCAGGCCCCGCTCGATACCCAACCGGATAAACTGTCACAACGCGAAATTGAGATTCTTGCGCTCTTGGCAGAAAAAGTGAAAACACAGGATATTGCGGACAGGCTTTCAATCAGTGTACGGACCGTACGTACCCACATTCAGCACCTGATGTATAAACTGCGGGTACACAAACGGCGTGATGCGATCCTGGCAGCAAAGCAGCTTAATCTGATTTGAATCGTTTGTTTTTGGAACCGAATGGCGATTGTGGCGGATTCATCAGCTAAGCGGGCAGTGCGCAATTCATTGGTTTCAAAATCGGCCCGCCATTTTTCAAACGACCGTGCTATTGATTCTCATAGACATTAGAATTCAGCCATATGCCCTGAAGAATCAACGCGGATGACCGGTTGCTGGTTCCCAAGCGGCTTTTCTCATTCTCTGACCACCAGGTGACATAAATAACATGCTTCCAAATATCGTTGCTTCACCAGGGCTAGCCGCTGAGGGTAAACAAAAAATAGACTGGGTCCGCCGCAATATGCCGATTCTGCGACAGCTTGAAACCGAATTCCGGCAGCAGCAGCCTTTCGCCGGCAAAAGAGTGCTGGTCTGCGTCCACCTTGAAGCAAAAACCGCTTACCTGGCACTGGTAATAGCAGCAGGCGGCGCGTCTGTTGCCGTCACCGGCAGTAACCCCGGCTCAACAAAGGATGACGTGGTTGCGGCGCTCGACGCGTTGGGTCTGCACGTGTACGCCAGGCATGGCGCGACACTGGAAGAGATGGAGGACCATATGAGCATGGCGCTCGATATCCGTCCCCACGTGGTGATAGATGATGGCGGCGACATTGTTGAGCTTCTGCATGGCAGTCGCAGTGAATTGTCTGTGGATATTCTCGGTGCGTGTGAGGAAACCACCACCGGTGTGTTACGGGCTCGGGACCGCGCCCGGGCAAATGAACTTGATTTTCCTGTCATGCTGATCAACGAGGCGCAATGTAAATACCTGTTTGACAATGTGCATGGAACCGGTCAGTCAGTGTGGGACGCATTGATGCGGTCAACCAACCTGGTGTTGGCAGGTAAAACCATTGCAATTGTTGGTTTTGGCTGGTGTGGCCGTGGCTGTGCTTTGAGGGCGGCAGGGCTGGGTGCCAAAGTCATTATCTGCGAAGTGGATGCAGTCAAGGCCGCTGACGCTGCCATGAACGGTTACCAGGTGATGCCGTTGCTTGATGCCTGCCGGAAAGCAGATATCGTTCTGACCGTTACCGGCGTACGTGACACCCTTGACCGCGCACATTTCGAGGCCATGAAAGATGGCGTGCTCATCGCAAATGCAGGACATTTCCGTAATGAAATCAATGTCGATGCCCTGCAGGATCTCGCTGTTGAGCATGCACCCATGCGTGACAACGTCGTAGGCTACAAGAGCCCATCGGGGGCCTGGTTATACCTGGTTGGGGATGGCAACATCGTCAACATCGCCTGTGCCGACGGTCATCCTGCAGAGATCATGGATACCAGTTTTGCCCTGCAGGCCCTGAGTGCGCGTTACCTGGTGGAGTTTCACGAAACGCTTGAGAACGATGTTTACCACGTGCCGGATGAAATTGACCAGCAGGTGGCGAAGATGAAATTAGCCAGTATGAATATCAGCATCGATCAGTTGGACGAAGAGTGAACATGGGGTCAGAGCACGTTGGCATCTGGCTCTGACCCCACACGGTCTACCTATTCCTTAAGTACCCGCCACATGATGTCCGGACAGGATGGTCTTATCTTTTTTGCTATGACTGTCCTTAATGTTTTCTAACTTACCCCTTGTCATCGCCAGGTTAATCAAGGCTAACAAGGCTCCGCAAACCATCAAACCGGAAGCAATATAGAAAGCCAGGTCCTCCTTACCGGTGATATCTTTAGCCATACCGGCAATACGCGGCAAGATGAGACCGCCAACACCCCATGCCGTGAACATCACTCCATAGTTGAGGCCAAATGATTTCAGACCAAAGTGATCCTTGGTAGCTGACGGAAAGAGTGCCAGGTTGGCGCCATAGCAGGCCCCGATCATCGTCACTGCAAACAGGAGAGCGATGGAATCGTCACCATAGAACAAGGGAATCAACACCACCCCACCCTGTATCAGGAACGCGAAGAACAAGGTTAGTTGACGACCAATGATGTCCGATACAACACCAGCCAGTACGCGTCCACCGGCGTTACCAACAGCCAGGACCGCCACTGCAACAAATGCCGCCGGTCCCAGTGCTGCCTTGGACATACTGGCAGCCGATCCAATAACCATTAAACCTGCAGCCGCACCAAACACATACATGGTCCAGAGCATCCAGAAATTTGATGTTCGGATCATCTGGCGCCAATTCATATCAACGGGAGGTTTGCTCGCTGCGGTTGTAGTGGGTCTTGTATCAGCCTTGGCGTCAAACGGTACGTAACCGGCAGGTGGATTTCGCAGGAACTGTGCCAGGGTCACCACAATCAGAAAGAAGGCTATACCGAAAATCATCATGGTTTGGGAGACACCGTAGGCCCCAAGTAATACCTGTGCAGTCGGGGCGATGTAAACAGACGCCAGACCAAACCCGGCAACCACGAGGCCGGCGATCATACCGGTCTGGGAAGCGGGAAACCACTTGACCGCTGCCGGTGTGGCCGCTGCATAACCAAATCCGATACCGATACCGCCAAACAAGCCGAAACCGACGACAAACCCGAAATAACTGGAGCCGGCCAAGCCAGCAATTATGCATCCGAGAGCGACCGCCGCGCCGCCGATAGTGGCAACCCAACGGGGACCAATTCTGTCCTGCAATCGTCCAGCCGGGATCATCGCAATCGCAAACACAAAACAGGCAATTGCATAGGGATCAGATTTTTGTGCTGCGGTCCAACCCCATTCCTCGGGAATGGCTGCTTTAATCACCGACCAGGTGTAGAGAACTCCGAGGGCCAGATTGATACCAGTACCCGAAAAAGTGACCAGCCAACCTCTTTTATTTGAAACTGTATTTGTCATTCGTACGGTCTCCTCAATGTACGAAACGGTATGAAACCGTAAACATTTAGAAGGCCCAGTAGATTTCGAAAATCAGCCTGGATTTGGGAAATCCATGAGCGCTATTCGATTCCAGCGAATGTTAGATATTCCAGGCTTACTCCCTTTAGATATGCCCTTTGAACATGGCACGTATGTTACTGTTTTTATAGCGAATAAAAAGCAAAATAAAAGCTCGGTTGAAGATACTGATTTTAACAGAAATTCAATCACTTAACCCACATAGCTTATGGCTTTAGAGACCTTGATTGACACAGATCAATTAGGGTGCCTTCAGGCGTCTCAATAGCCCTGAATAATGGCAATTGGTGGTATGATTTACATTACCAATGAGGAAGAATCCCGCTTACCTGTAAGATACACCCTCCAGACGGGTAAATGAGTTCAGATTATGAGCAGCCCCAATCTTGCCAGGACCACAGGAAAGACCCATGAATGACAAAAAACTTTCCGCGATGCATCGCGGTGTCAAAATTCTCCATGACCCCATACGAAACAAGGGAACGGCATTTACAGAAGCCGACCGTAAAGCGTTAAACCTGACCGGCTTACTCCCCCCCCGCGTTCATTCAGCGGCTGAACAGGAATTGCGTGTACTTGGAAACGTGCGCGACAAACCAACCGACCTTTCACGCTATCTCTATTTGATCTCGCTTCAGGACCGCAACGAGACACTTTTCTATCGCGTGGTGATGAACAATATTGAAGAAATGATGCCGTTGATCTACACACCGACGGTGGGAGCGGCATGCCAGGAGTTTCAGCATATCTACCGCCGCCCCAGGGGGTTTTATGTTTCCTCCCATAACCGTGGACAGATAAAAGAGATTTTACAAAACTGGCCGCATAAGAATGCCCGTATCATTGTAATTACCGATGGCGAAAGAATTCTCGGTCTCGGTGACCTGGGCGCAGACGGCATGGGTATTCCAATTGGCAAGCTGTCGCTCTATACCGCCTGTGCGGGTATTCACCCCACAGAGTGTCTGCCGGTCATGTTTGATGTCGGCACCAACAACGAAGAACTGCTGAATGACCCGCTATACAACGGACTGGAGCAGCACCGTGAACGTGGTGAGAGTTTCGACTCACTGCTGGATGAATTTATCGAAGCTGCACGGGAAACTTTTCCCGGTGTTCTGATTCAGTTTGAGGATTTCGGAAACACCAACGCCTTCCGTCTGCTGGATAAATACCGTGACAAAATATGCTGCTTCAATGATGACATCCAGGGAACCGGCGCCGTTGCCCTTTCAGGCATTATCGCGGCAATGCGTATCACCGGCGAAAAACTGGCTGATCAGCGTCTGTTGTTCCTGGGCGCCGGTGAAGCCGGTATCGGAACTGCAGATACATTTGTTGCAGCATTGGTCGAAGAAGGCATGTCGGTCGAGGACGCCCGCAAACGTTGCTGCTTTTTCGATACCCAGGGTTTGCTGACTTCAAACCGCGACAAAATCGCGGATCACAAACAACGATTTGCCAGGGATATGCCGCCTATAAATAATTTCCTGGAAGCGTTGGAAACGCTGAAACCAACGGCTATCCTCGGTCTCTCCGGCCAGCCCGGGAGCTTCCCAAAAGAAGTTATCGAGACCATGGCCAAATTGAACAAACGTCCAATCATCTTTGCACTGTCTAACCCGACATCCAAAGCTGAGTGTACTGCTGAGGAGGCGTATCGCTGGAGCAAAGGGCAGGCAATTTTTGCCAGCGGCAGTCCATTTGCTGAAGTGAAATACGGCAACAAGATCCATGTTCCGGGACAGGGGAACAACGTTTATATCTTCCCGGGTGTCGGTCTGGGCGTTATCGTGAGCGGCAGTACAAGGGTGACAAATGAAATGTTCCTCGCCGCATCTCACTCGCTGGCAAAACAGGTAAGCGAATACGACCTCGAAAGAGGATGTATCTATCCGCCATTGTCCCGTGTCCGCGAAGTATCGGCGAAGATCGCCTATGAAGTGGCCATGATCGCTTTCAACAATGGCCTTACTGACCGTGAAATGCCGGAGGACCTCATGGCTGAGATACGTGAGTATATGTACCAGCCGGTTTACCCGCATCACGCCTGAATCATTAGCCCGTCAACGCCTGCTTCTGGCAGCTTGGTGGACATTGGCTTCAGATTACTGATTCCCTGAATTGGTACTCTGAGGCCAATTCTATTATTCTGAACCTCATTCTCAATCCAGGCAGCACGGAAAAACAAGATGTATAGTCCAAAAATGAGGTCATTCTGGGTTGATTTCCCGGTAAGCGCCGAACAATATTCCAGGCTCGAGCTCCGGTGGCGCAGAAGACAGAATTATTACGAAATCAAAAATCCGCCCCCGCCGGATGTGAGGATAAGGTCCTTTTGCACATTTGGCGGCGACGATTACAGCATTATCAGTCTCGAAGCCCGGGGGGATATTGACGCATACAACAATGTACTCCAAATCATGGACCAGTGGATCGTTGAAAACCTGGGTGAATATTGATTCGCAGAGTGAAGGTTAGAAAGATATTCCTTTGCTCATGACATTACACATGGCGCGCTTCCGACAAAATACTGAAAAAATAAAGAAAACCCGCCTGTAAACTTACTTTTTTAACACTTTTTTTCTGGATAAATATGCGAGATTAAGGTATAAAGAAGTTCACAGGGATAGGTGAAGATGCGCGCTAAGCTGGTACATGAATAGTATCGGCAAATATAGATCGTTGAGCTATGGACAAATCGCTTGGCTATTTTTTGCAATTCTACCAATCTCCTGAAACGATTTTGAACTGTACTCTTTGTGATTTGAGTAAAGGTTTTTGTACAAATGAATGATCTGATGAGGGGCCTAAACCCATGAAAACTGTAACCCGGTTAATTCACGCGTCCTTGCTTATTGCGGGCGTATTTTCAACTTCAGTCGCAATGGCTTGCACTACCGACCTTTGGAACGGGGGAACCGATGGTACACCAGTGGTGGGATCTCCTGCTGACGTTTCGCGTGTGTCCGGTTTATGCGCTATGGAGCTATCGACCGCCGGTAGCGTAAAAGACACCAGCCCCACAGCTGAGACCGCAGCAAACATCCGCTTTTATGTTTATGCCGACTTGAGTGATGGTGCACCGGTTATCTTCGAGGCGTTTACTGCAGAGAATGCCAGCTTACTTACGGTAACCTTTGACGGGTCAGACTTTTTATTCAACTCCGGTGGAAATACTTCGGGCCCTGTTACCGGAAGAGCAGGCTGGAACCTGGTCGAGTTGGCCTGGACCAGTGGTGCCACGATGGAATACTGGGTTAATACGGATGCAACCATCCCCAATACTTCCCTTGGCTCTGTTAATACAATTGCCGGCACAATGGATTCTGTAATTTTAGGTAACCGTGCCAGTGACACCTACACCGGCACCCTGACATTTGATGATTATGAAGCCCATCGTTCAACACCGGTTGGCCCCGCAGATGTTTGTAATGCCGATGGAATTGCTGGCATTGATCTTCTTGATGCACTTGAAGTTGTGGATGAATATTTTGCAGCACCAGACAGCCCTAATCTGGCCGTAGGTTCACCCGACTGTGATTTGAGCGGAACTGTTGATTTGCTTGATGCGCTTGAAATAGTAGATATCTACTTTGGTACCTGAAGATAGTCTAAAGAAAGCTGAATCTAACAAAAACTCTTTAAAAACTTTTTGGAAAATGTGATGAAACTATTAAAAAATGTGACCAATTTAGCGATTGCAACCGTTGCAATTGTATCTTTTTCATTCGCACAGGCATCAACCATAACGACCACCAGCGATTCCGTAGCTGCTGGTAGTCCTGCGACTGTTCATCTGGATTGGGACGCTGGAGGTGTAGATTATCGAACCGTCGGAACTGACCTCCAGTTTGATAATTCGGTATTAACATCATTCAATTTAGACGACTGTCCGGCCACAGGATATACAACGAGCGACGGGTATTTTGCGGCCAACTGCACAGACCAGGGCGGCGGTGTGATTCGCGCCGGGTGGGCTCTGATTTCTGGAGGAATACCAACTGGCAGGCTTGGCACTATCGTGTTCCAAACTGACCCCAATGCAACACCAGGCGACTATAATATTTCATTTTTGAGTGTGACTGTCGATCAAGCCGCACCGACAGAAGTAGTTGGCACAGTGACTATTCTTCCACCACCAGCACCTGACTGGAGTTCCACACCGACTTCAACAGCTGGTCTGGATTTTGGCTCACATACCACCTCAACAGGCATTTACCCATTGGATTTAGTTGTCACCAATGCAGGTGATGCTGGCTCCACCCTGACCGGAAGCTGTGATGTAGGCGGCAGTGCGGTATTCAGCATTCCCGGCGAAAATACACTTGGCGCCGGTCTGGCAGCGGGTGCAAGCGCCGACATCACTGTTGTATGTGATACCACGGGTGCTGCTGTGCAATTACATAACGGAACAATGTCCTGTACACACAATGGTGATGGAACGACTGAAACTTCAGTCACCGATTACGACTTGACCTGTAACGTTACGGCGACACCCGAACCTTCATTCCTTGGAGTCAATAACGGGCTGGGCGCCATGGCTGTTGCAGAACAGGGTGATCCTGATGCAACCGCTACCTTAACCGTCAGCAACAATGGTGAATCAGGTACAACACTTATTGGTTCATGTGTCTATGCTGGTGATACTGAAATTGCTGTCAGTAATGGCACATTTGCGCTAGCCCAGGGCGATCCGGGTCAGGATGTTCTCGCCACTTGCTCCGGAGCTACGGAAGGTACTTATGCCGGTACGCTGACTTGTGGACCAACTGATCCGCAGACTTGGGTAGCTGCTGATTCGCCATATGCAGTCAGCTGTACGGTCGGTCCTCCGGGAGATGCTGTTTATTCATCAGTCCCGGCACCGGGTGCTGTAATCGACATGACCACCCCGGGTGATCCGGTACCGGTAGGAACCGCGATTCCGGATCAGGATCTTGTGATCACCAATGATGCTCCTGAGGCCGATGACCGTGATCTGGCATTAATCAATTGCGGCCTGATGAGTAGTATGCCGGTCGGTGATGTGCCACTGGCTGTAGGAGGAATCTCTGCAACTGCGGTAGTGACACCTCTGCCAGCGTTCGATTCAACAACGGTTACCTTCAGTTGCGATTCATCAGTCATAGCCGATTATTCGGATACCTACAGCTGTAGTTACGATGTGGATGGTGATGGTGAAGCAGACGGTACCGCCACCTACACGGTGAACTGCGCTGTTCGCGCGGCGGAATCTGAAGTTACTCCGACGCCGGTTGACGGAACTACAGTGAACATATATGCCCCATTGGGCGGCGCTGGACAGGGTAATGTCTTGTTTAGTGAAGTACTTGATGAAGACGTGGATGGCACACTGAATGACTGTTACCTCGACGATGATACCTACTTCAGCATCCTGTCACCTGCCAGCTTCCCGCAGACCATTAGTTCCGGTGCGTCTGTTGAAGTACTGGTTGAAGGCATGGGTACACCTGATGGTCTGGCAACGAGTACAACGCTGTATTGCGACTATACCGATAGCCAAAATGAAAGCACGCAAGTTAGTTGGCCACTTGCAGTAGTCGTACTGGCTGCCGGGATTCCAACGCTTTCAACCTGGGGTCTGATGCTGATGATCCTTAGCTTGCTGGGTTTGGGTGGATTGGTTATTCGCCGCAAAGAAAGCAGCTAATCGCAGATAGCTGATAGACGAGAAGGCCGGGCATTTGCCCGGCCTTTTTTTTTTCGTCTGAATACCTGATCTGGTTTAAGATACTTTATCAAAATTTTCATCCAGGCACTGATTAAGCAGGAAGCCATACGGATCGTGGCAAAGTCAAAAACACAAATGACCCCAATGAATAGCTCCCGTTTTTACAAGTCCCTACTCTCAAATCACCTGTTCCTTTTATTGATATCCCTGGTTATCAATACAAATGCACTCGCCTCAAAAGTAATCTTGCCTGGCGACCTGTCGGACCATGACTATGACATTGGTGCAATATTGACCGTGGAAGATGCTGATGCCAGCGATAATATTAACCATGACCCCGAATTAATAAGCGTTAGCTCCAACCCGGAGATTCGAATCAACCCTGTTTCCCTGGACTTTGTGGAACCGGAACCAACTCAGGATTCCAATCAAGCAACAACGCTTAATGCAACCAGCACACCGCAGTTCACGAAAGACACCTTGCCCCGGTTGACAGCGAAAATCAGACATCGTGGCAAAGCGAATTTGATCGTTGGTTTGAACATGATCACCCAGGCAGAGGGCAAACTGACTGCAATGCAGGCTCAGCAACAGCATCAGGACATCCGTACCCGGGGAAACCAGTTGGCCAGTGGATTGAAGGGGCTAAATGCTCAAATCCGGCGCCAGTTCGAATTCGTCCCGTATATGGCATTAGCCGCAGACCAGGCCACGCTCGATTACCTCATTCAATCTCCACTGGTAGCAAGTATCAGCGAAGATGCCATCAGCAAACCCCAAATGGCCAGCAGCAACCCGGTGATCGGTTCTCCAGTTGCCTGGGCAGAGGGTTTTGACGGTAGTGGCTGGGCAGTGGCTGTTCTCGATACGGGTGTAGACAATACCCATTCCTGGTTTACCACCCCGGCTAACAAAGTCGTATCTGAAGCCTGTTATAGCTCAAGTGCAGTTGATGAAATAGAGTCGCTTTGCCCCGGCGGTGCATCCGGTTCAACGGCAGTTAATTCGGCCATGAATTGTGACCTGACGATCAATGGTTGCGACCATGGCACACACGTGGCCGGGACCGTTGCAGGAAATGATGAAGCCGGGCCAAATTTTGGTGTTGCACGTGGCGCCGACATCATTGCAATGCAGGTATTCAGTAAATTTCTTACCGAAGATGAATGCGGGGCAGGGAATGCACCGTGCGTGGCTTCGTTCAGTTCCGATCAGATTGCTGCAATGGAGCGTGTGTTGGTACTCGCCGACAGTATGAATATAGCAGCAGTCAATATGAGCCTGGGTGGAGGGCAATATTTTAGCCAGGAAAGCTGTGACGCCGACAATACGGCCCTTAAAGCCGCAATCAATAACCTCAGGTCAGTGGGTATAGCCACGGTTATCGCCGCCGGTAATAATGGCTGGAAAGACAGCATCCTGGCACCGGGTTGTATTTCCATGGCCATTAGCGTGAGTGCCACCACCGACAGTGATGACATTCCCTGGTTTTCAAACATCTATCCCTGGATTCACCTGTTGGCACCCGGTGTTAATATCAATTCCTCGCTGCCCGGTGACAGGATAGGCAGCAAACAGGGAACTTCAATGGCTACCCCGCACGTAGCCGGGGCCTGGGCGATCATGAAACAGCTCAGGCCCGCTGCCGGTGTGGGTGACATTCTTGCAACACTGCAAAATACGGCGACTCCTGTGAGCGATATGAGAGGCGAAGGTGTTGAAGTCGATATGCCGCGAATAAATATTGGTTTTGCGATTGGCGAAAACAGAGAAACTTTCGAAATTTTTAATGACGGCCCCGCCACCCTGTCAATTACCTCTATTGCCCCGCAAGCCGATTCGGCATGGATAAGCTGGTCACCCCAAGCGCCTTTCACCGTTACAGCAGGTGAATCACAGATTGTGGGTGTTACGGTTGATTACAGCCTTGCACCGCCTGGAACATCCCAGTCAAGATTGCTGGTCAATTCCAACGACCCTGACGAGTCACCCTACCCCAATGGCGTTTTTATCAAAGTTACCGCACTGGCTCGCGAGCCGGAATTTTCATCGACTCCTGAACCCGGTGCCACGCTCGATTTTGGAGGTATAGCAATCGAGTCATCCAGCGATGCCTCGGTCATTGGCGTGGACAACACGGGTACAGCCAGCCTGGTGCTTTCCTGCAATCTCACGGGAACAGGTGCAGATCAATTCAGGCTGCTGGCCTGCCCAGGTCCTGTTCCTGCTACCGGATCCACTGGAATATTCGTCAGCTGCGAACCTGCTTCGATTGGTTTAAAACAGGCTACGCTGAATGTAACCAGCAATGATACCGACGAGCCGGAGGCAAGCTACTTTCTGACTTGTACAGGTTTTGAACCATCATCAGTCGATGTCTTTTTCTACAACGGCTTTGAAGACGATCCGATCGTGAATTTGAGCCCGGATCTGACAGTCATTGATCCCGGCACCAGTGACTCAGAGCTGGACCCCGGCCAGGCATTTACCATCAACGCGACTGCAAGCAATCAGGGCGATGGACCTTCCACTGCCTCCACCCTGCGTTTTTATCTTTCTGCTGACGACGTCATTACCACTGTTGATACAGCACTGGGAGAGGACGCTGTACCGGCATTATTACCCGGCAGCATTTCAGTCCAAAACCTGCCCATTACTGCACCTGCAGAAACCGGCACTTACTGGGTAGGCGCCTGTATTGATGCAGTGGCGGGTGAGGCAGAGACCGGTAATCAATGTTCCACCGGTGTACAGATCATCGTAGCAGCCACCCTGGTAGATTCAGACGGTGACCGTTTGCCGGACTCGGCAGAAACCAACACCGGAATCTATGTTGATCAAAACAATACCGGTACTGACCCGAACAATGCCGATACCGATGGAGACCGCATCAAGGATGGCGACGAGGTGCTGGGAACACTAGGCGGCCTGGACCTGCCTGCTATGGGGGTAAGCCCCTTGCGCAAAGATTTGCTACTCGAGTATGACTGGTTTGATGATGGTCTCGATTGTGACACGCACTCACATCGTCCGACCACGGCGACAATTGCATCTGCCAGTGCTGCATTTGCCAACTCACCGGCGGCCAACCCCGACACCACCAGTGGTGTTACGCTGATTAACGATTATGGTCAAGGCGGGGCATTTACGGGCGGCAACCTGATTAACGATGAAAATGGCGTTATCGATGGCGGTGTTGGCGGTGCCGAGTTCCGGGACCATAAAGCAGCTAACTTTGCCTCCAATCGCATCGGTTATTTTCATTATGTACTGCTGCCGCACCAATACGGCACCACCAGCCTTAGTTCCGGACAAGCTGAGTTACCCGGTGATGACCTGATTGTGTCCCTTTATTGCGCCAACTCGGACCGCAACGTGGCGCACACCATCATGCATGAGGTCGGACATAACCTTGCCCTGGGCCATGGCGGTAATAGTTCCTGTAACTATAAACCCAACTATAACTCGGTAATGAACTATAACTACCAGTTCCGGGGAATTGATAATGATTGCACCCCACCGGGAGACGGGGTGCTGAGCTATTCGACCGGTAACCGCATCGACCTGGATGAAAACGACCTGGATGAAAACAACGGTACCTGCGGACCCGGTTCACACTGGGACTGGAATAAAAATTCCACTATTGAAATCTCAGTCACTTTAGATATCAACGAATATGACGACGAAGTTGCACACTGTGGAGGCGGACTTACCACCCTGCGTGACCATGATGATTGGAGCAGGTTATATTTTGGCGGCCTGGGCGACCCTGCGGGCGTCATGGAGGTTCCACAGGAGATCATTACGGAGCAACCAGTTCCAACTGAGTTTTTCCACAACAACGACTAGACCACTGCTTGCACAAGGTAGGTTTCGTACGCCATTCCTCCAGTTCACCCATCCATCGGGAGACATCAGTCTATTCATGTACCACTGTGGACAATAGAATTTGCGAGACAAGGAGATAGAAGAGAAGAAAGGTGAAATACCAATTTCAGGGACGGGTGCTATTGAGGCCCACAAAACTCCCACCGTTGTCCTCGGCCAGCTTTCGCATCAATGCTGCATAGCGTACGGCGTTGATTGAAAGCCGGTTGCCGCTGAACTGGACGGGGAAACCCACGGTATGGATACGTACCCTGCGGTTTCCTGACTTATCAGCACTGTTTAGCCGGTCGACGGTATCGATCACCGTCTGTATGGAACCACTTGCAAAGTCATCACCCAGCACATAAAGACTGATCTTTTTGTCCTTGGTGTGAAATCTCCGAATGGCAGCCTCAATACCCTCCACGGGGCTTGAATTGGAAAAAGGAAACCAACCGGAAAGCCGGCTGATGATGGCTGCCCGCCGGGCGGGTGTGTCCGGAATCCAGCGGCCCTTGTAAGAGGAATACATGTAATCACCCATGTCATTCATGACCTGGATACCTTTTACACGCGGGTAGATCGCCAGGATTTCCCTGACTTTCTTAAGAACCATACCCCAGGCCCCCTGCCCCATCGATCCTGATGTGTCGATGATGAACAATATATATTCGCTATCAACGGGAACACCGCCGATGGCGGCGTCCGGTGGCCGCCGGATGTTGATACCGGACAGGCGTTTCACTTCATCGCTGAGGTCCTGCTGTGCAACGTCCAGTTGCTTCTCGATGATGCTCTGTGTCTCAAGTTCATTTTTGGTCGCATGATGTTCACCCTTAACCAGTGAAAGATCACCTTTGAGACGGGCCAGTTTTTCGCGATGCTGTGATAACTGCTCCTGTTTTTCGGTCAGGTCGCGGTTTAATACCGTGGTCTCGCCGCGGATCTGGAAGATCTCCTCTTCCAGGCGTTCAACCAGGCCGGTGAGGTCGACAGCCAGTTGCTCGATGACCCTGGGTTCGGAAATCTGGATGATAACCAGCAGCAGGATAATCGCACCGAACCCGCAGGAAACAACGTCCAGAAAGGACATACTGAAAATTTCAATTTCTCGCCGCTTTCGTTTGCTCATGGCCAGTCCCTCGATGGTGTCATGAAGGAACCTTCACTGTTAATGGCCAAAGCCCAGAATGCAGCAGCGGCCCAGGCATCCCCTTCCATCGGCAGCAGAATGGTATTGACGGGGATCTTGCCGTCAAGAACCCTGGCGGCCTGTTCGAAGTGATCCAGCCGCTTGTCCGCAGATACCGTTGTCGAAACAGGCTTGGCGCGCCCCTGGGTAGGCAGACCGTCGGTGATCAACAGTATATTGTCAGGTGGCGGGGATAACTGCTTTGCGACGGAAAATGCATGGTAAAGACTGGTGCCACCCTCCGGGGCTACCTGGTGCAAGGCGCTGATGGCTCCGTCAACATCAGTGCGTGTTGATGTCTCCAGCCATGTTCCGTCGGTACCGGACAGCGTGGCCTTCGCCCTTGTATTGAAGCTGTATAGCTGAAACTTGGTATTGGTCGGCAGGTTGCTTACCAGCCAGTCCGTGGTTTTCAGGGTACGCTGCCATTTGGGCGCACTGCGGCGGCTGGCCGCATCCAGGTTCCGTCTGCGGATGATATTGATGATGGTCTCATCGAGCATACTGGCCGATGCATCCACCAGGATAAGGATACGTTTCCCACCCATCTTGAGACCGGTCAGGTACTGACGGTCACCCTCACCCTTGAACTCGCGCACTTTCTCACCGGCGTCACGATCCGCCTCAATGGCAGCACCGAGTCGTTTTTGTACCTCGTCCATCGATTGCAGGTCTGTCGTCAACTGGTTGATATGTTCGCGACTGGCAAGGGTCTCATTGGACATCCTCGCAATCTCGATCTCCAGTTCCCGGGTGGTATCTATTACGCGTGCTGCCTGGCCTTGCATCAGGACAATTTCGGACTCGGTTGCCTTTAGGCTGTTGCGTGCTTCGACCAGGTCCTCCTCGCCGATCAGTACTTCTTTTTCGAGACGTACTGCCTCTGCCCGCAGGTCGGTAAATATCTGCTCACGTGATTTGACCGTGTCGTGATTGAGCACCAGGACCAGTAAGACCACCGCACCAAACCCGCAAAACATGATATCCAGGAAGGACAGCGAAAACGGTGAGACTTTGCGACGACTCATGTCAGAACACCTGGTGCGGCAAAGCGCCTCTCGTCACGCTGAATAATGCTTTCCAGGCGGCTCACCACACTAACTCTTCAGACGACGAATCAACCAGCTGTCGACGTAACGCTCACTATCCAGCACCAGCCGTTCCTGCATCAGCTGTAACTGGTGTATGAAAAACATCAGCACAATGCTGATCACCAGGGCGATGAAGGTCGAATTAAACGCCACGCCAAGACTGGAGGTGACACCGGTGATATCACCTTCGACGGCTCGATGCGCCTGACCCAGTGCATCACCGATACCGCGCACGGTGCCGATAAACCCGACAGATGGAATTGCCCAGGCAATATAACGGATTATCGAAAGTTCGGTTTCCATCCGCTCGCCCTCCGATTCGCAGACGGCACGGGCCGCGGTCGAAACGTCCTGAACATTGCGTGTCGCGCCAAATCGCTCAATCGCTGTGAGCAATGCCCGCGGCAAAAACCAATCATGCAAATGACCGGGCAAGGTTGCAATCCTCTTTGCAATTTCGCGTGTATCCTCCGGACCGATGGGTAGACTGCCCGGTAGTTGCAGTAAATCCTGATCAAGAAGTTTCTGCTGCCGGTAAGCATCCCGGCCCTTGTATCCAAGTATCGCGAATGCCCACAGCATCAACACGAAACAGGTCTCCTGCTCATAGTCCTTTATGACCACAAAAAAGGATCGTTGCGGGGTGTAATCGGGGTTGGCAAGCACCCTGGCTGTTTGCTGCTCAAGAAAACTCGTGGCCTGGGGGCGCACCAGGGTCACATAAATACTGTGCACCAGGATAAATGCGATCAGTAGCGAAAATATATTGTAGATAAGTTCTGTGGGAAGCGTGTTTCTTTTCATATTCTTTCGCTTATATGTCGATCGGGAACGACACTGCGCTGTCGGCCTGAATTTTTTCAGTAGGATTGAATGGCTTGATAGGCTTGGCGGGTGGAGTGTTCACGGGTGGTGATATCGGTTCACCCTGTTGCGCGTCCTGGTCAACATCACCCGTTTGAGCTGCTGTAGGTTCCGGGTCTTCAGAGGGTGTTTCAGTCCCGGTGGGTTCAGAGGCCGGGTTTTCAGTGACTGCCGTAAGAACGGGCATTGAAAAAGCCGCCATTAACAGCAGCAGTATCAATCGGTGGTAATTCTGTTTATTCATCAGCATAGCGTGCAATCCGGAATCCAAGGTTGTCGCGGGCCCCCCGGCTATAATCGCGATAACTCAGGCGCAACTCTGTGATGCTGCCATCGCGCCAACTGGAGTCCCGTACCACGTGGTGGTCTCCACTATCGGGTCCGGTGGGATCTTTCACCAGTTTTTCCGCCTGGCCAGGGTATACCGCATAATAGTCATTGATCCATTCTGCCACGTTGCCGCCGAGGTCATGAAAACCCGATGGCTGCGCGTTAAAACTGCCCACCGGCGCCGAAGCCCGATACCCGTCATTATAGCCGCTCACAACATTGGCCAGGGTATCGGCAATTTGGGCGTCAGCGAAATTACCAGTAGCAGTTTCGGGTGGATATTCTTTACCCCAGGGATAACGGACCATGTCACTGCGCCCGGCAATCCTTGCCGCGTAAACCCACTCAGCCTCACTTGGCAAGCGATAGCCGCTTTTAAGCTCTTCGACCAACTTCATATGACCGTCCATCTCAACATACGAGGGCGGCAGTTTGTCTTTTTCACTAAGCCAGTTGCAATAGCGTGCCGCATCGTCCCAACTGACATTGACAACCGGATGGGTCGCGTTGTTGAGCGACATGCCTTCTGCCGAACCGGAATTGTGTTTGGCGTCGAATTGCCGGTATTCGGCATTGCTTACTTCTTTGATCGCCAGGTAATATGGTCTGGTAATTTCGACCAGGCGGCGACTCTCGTTGGCACGCCTTCCGGCCTCACGCCGTGACGCCCCCATTTGAAAGCTTCCTTCCGGTTCCAGCAGTTGCATTTCCTGTCCGGCTGCCGTGCGTATTTTGTCCATTCTTGCTGCAGCTTTAAGCTGTGACTGTATCTCAAGGGCAATATCAACATTCTGACTGGTATCAACACGTGGTGTTATTTTTACCGTCTGGGGAAGATAGCCCGGTTTGCTGAATGTCAATTCGTGTTGGCGGGTGGTCAGACGAAGGCGCTGGGTGCCGCTGCCCGCCGGTTTGCCATCCAGTGTCAGGCTGGCATCGGCAGGTTTGGAGCTTGTGAAAACAACGCCGTACTCGGGTTTCATATCAATGCTAAGTTCCTGCTCAACATCGGGCCCGACATTTATTTCTTGTTCCGTGACCTGGTAACCCGGCTTGCTAAGTTTGAGCCGATGGGCAACACCGGAAGTCAGCACCAGGGTGAGTGGCGTGCTGCCATAATAATCACCATCAACACTCACCGTCACCCCTTCAGGCCGGGTGGCCAAAACCAGCTTGCCGTCATTTGGTTCCAGCGTGAAAACTTCCGGCCTCAGAGTTTCTCCCGCCACCAGTTCTGTCGCAAACCGGGTCTTTTTATATCCCGCAAGCGACAGCTCGATAACCCGCCGGCCCTGGATAATCTCGGCCAGCTGAGGTGTTATTCCCACATCCTCTCCATCGACCGAAACTGTCGCACCTGCAGGCAGGCTTTCCAGCTGGACCGTGGCCCAGGCAGGCCGCAACAAGAGGCTGAGCTCCTGGTCTGCGCCAAAACCGCTGATATCCAGTTCGACCACCTCGGTAAGGTAGCGGTCCGTTTCTATGGTCAATTGTTGTAAGCCCCGCTCCAGCAAGACGATATTCTCCGCCTCAACCATTGCCTCAACCCCGTCTACAGAAACCCTGACCGGCACCATCGGATCAACCAGGACCTTGAGCCGGCCCGGCAACTCCTTCAGTTCAAAATCGAATGCCTGGAACCCGCCCGATGTCACTTCAAATTGCTGCTCCAGGGGATAATAGCCCTCAAGCATTCCTTTAACCGTGTAGCTACCCGGCACGACCAGCTTTTTACGGCCGAACGAAACCGGTGGCGGGAAGCCGCTTACATACAGCTTATCTGGCTCGGGTTGGACGCTGACCTCAATGGGCGTGGCAAATAAAACAAACAGGGCGATCAGTGAAAGCACGCTGAACAGGCCGATGAGGAGGAATCGCAGCCTGCGTCGCTTCACCGCTGAGATTGAAGCTGTCATGACGGGGATAACCCTCGTGTCTGACTCTTCTTCCGGATCTTCTTCCTTGCCAGGTGGCGGTACTGGTGGAGGTTGCAATTCGGGAGGGTCTTCCACCTGCCTCACCTTGACAAATACCTGGTCACCTTTTACATCCCAGCAAAGTACCCGGTCATCCAGTTGTACCCTGTCTCCGGACTTGAGCCAGGCGGATGTGTTGATGTATTCGTGATTATGAAAAAGTTCAATATCTGTTCTGGCCGGCTGCAAATAGGCATGACCGCTGGACAGGGCAATGTGTGCCACGACGGTATCCGCCAGGGCATCTTGCAGTACGATGTCCGCCCCGCTTCCACCCACCGTTAACGGAAAATCCGCCTCGGTGATGCGGCGAACACCGATTTGGGTATCGATAAAGAAAACCCGCTTCAAACCGTTTCCTCACAACGGATGTCCAGGGCCGGTTGCTCTGCTCCGGGTTTCACCGTAAGGATCTGACGCACATCACGGTAACCCGGCCTGGAACCAACGACGGTGTATGTTCCAGGACGCAGCTCCAGTTGCTGGCTGATAAACTGACCCAGGCGCCCGACATGGTAAATCTGCACGGTGGTCAACCCATCAGATTTCAGTGTGACCGTTCTGGGTGTTGTTGCCTCGGTAATCATCACCTGCAAACGGCGGATCTTTTCCTGCAGACGAACCTCTCCGGGTGGCGGGTTGGCCGCTGATGCAAGCAGCTTTTCAGCATTCGCCCGTGGTTGATCTGAATAGACCCGGGTCGGATCCTGCAGGTAGTGATCCAGTTGCTGATGCAAGCGTTCACGGTCCTCTGCAAAGCCCAGGCCCTGCCTGGCAAAGGCGGCCTGCGGCACCCTGGCCAGCACCTTGCGGTAGGTAGACACAGCAGCTGACCAGTCTTCGTCTGATACCCGCTGCTCAACTGCCTGGCGTTGGTCTTCCAGCCACAATCTCTGGCGTGTCTGTATCAGTTCCTGCTGTGTATTGCGCACAACTTCCGAGTCCGGTTTGAGACTGGCCGCCTGCCGTAGGGCCGCGTCCGCAGTTTGTACTTGCTCCGCCTCCAATGCCTTGAGCGCACGGCTCATGGCATCTCTGAAAGCAAGCTCGGTGATCTCTTCAGTCACATCGTGTAAAGCAGTTTCCGCAGGCTCATAGGCCCCGTCCAGGGCAACGGCTGCAAGGTAAGCCGCCTGTGCTCCGGGCAGGTCATTGTTGGTTCGCGCAATGTCACCTTCCGTCATCAGGCCGAGCAGGTCCGGCCGGACCCTTGCGCGCTCAAGACCTTCGAGTGCTTCCAGGCTGCCGGCATCAATTGCTTTTGCAATTTCAAAAAATTCAATGGCAGAGTCGCTATCATCGACCTGCAGTGCCTGCCAGCCGGACTCAAGCGCTGCCGTCAGACGCTGAGCACTTTCGGACTCAAGCAAATGCAATAACTCCGATGACTCCTGGAAGGCCTGTGCAGCCGTTGAAAACTGACGTTGAGTGAATAAATCATTGCCCTTATTGGCGCCTTCCACGGCCTGACTCCATTCCGGCTCACCCCAAACCATGACATTGGCGAGTTCCAGACGTGCCCTTGTATGCAGAAAGTCCTGCAAGGCCTTCTCGGCATCGCTGCGTGCGCTGACTGAATCCTGAACGGCTGGTTTCGAAGCCTCCACCGCCACTTGCGGTGGTGAAACATCCGCTTCTCCGTCAGCGGTGCCGGAAACCAGCTTGGGTAATACCAGCAGCACACCGAGTCCGAGAACAATAACAAATGCAAGGGCTAGCCAGATCAGGCCATTACCGCGTGTCTCACTTTCCCCCGGCTGTAGATAGCTGCCGGGTGGCTGTAATCCAGGCCCCGGAATGCCTGCTGAGGAGCGCTCATCAGGTGTCATGTCAGGGCTCAGTCGAGTGATCCGGTAAGACCGGTCTCGCTTGCGTAAATCTGTCCCATCAGCACGCGCCACTGTTCGTACTGGGCCTCGGCAGAGCCGGTCAGCTGAATGGTTTTGCCATCGACCTCGACCACCAGCGGCCGCGCCTCAGATGAAAAAGACACGCCCAGTTCCTCAATGGATTCGCGGTGAATGGCAGCTTCGGAACGTTTATCCATACCGGATTTGATCGCAGCCGCACCACCCAGCACCATGACATCGGTCAAGGTATCAAGCCCCGAATTGTATTCCGGTGCAGCTACACCAACAAAAATCGCCCCGACAATTGAAGCAACACCCAGCAGGGTGCGATTCAGCGCGGCTTTTTCCAGGGCTTTTTGCTTCTCAGCTTCATCGCTGCGTGCCTTACGCCACTCGGTATACGGCTCCCGCATTTCACGATAAAAATTATCAAAGTGCCCATTCAGTGTATCTATCATCAACAGGTCGCGTTCCTGGATGGCCTGTACCCTGCCATACATGGGGTCGTCATAACTGGGCAGATGGACGATGCTGTACTCACCCGTGTCGTCCTGTTCCAGGTAACCGGTATAGGCCTCGGGTGCTATATCGCTTGCGAAACGCAGTTCCGCGATGCGCCGGATGGCTGTAATATCCTCAACTGTGAGCGTCTTCAGGAACTCTGCAAGGTCATTTGCAATCGTGTTGTAGAGCGGTTGGAAGACTTCCCCGGTAAGTGCACTGGACTGGTAGTACGCGGCTTCCACGGCAGCACGGTAGTCCCTGGTGAACCACTTGCTTCCACTGGCATCCCGGGCGTCAATTCGCAGATCAAGCTGCAGGCCATTGGATTGCAGGATGGTCCCTGAAACCAGCAGTTCACCATCTGATATATCGCGAGGAACAACCCGAACGGCGCCCCAGTAACCGGTTTTCTCCATGGTTGCACGCAATTGCTCCGGCATGTAACGGGCTTCCGCATTGCGGATATCCATCGACAGGCCATTGGCTTCCTTTTCATCCTCGGGCAGCGTGCCGGGATCAAATACCTCGATGGAGGCATTGAGCAACTGGTTCTCGGGTACTTCCGAAAGGGACTTGTCGATGACAACCTCAGCTTCGATATTGCGGCGCCCGCCCGTGGTGGTGCAGGCAGACAGCAATAACAGGGCCAGAATTGTCAGAAAAACAACTATCTTTTTCATTGAACGTTACTCAATTGGTTCCCCTTTTGTACCTACGGTACTCTTCCCACAGTTTCTCTTTCAACTCGGGATCAGTTTCTTTCTCGGCGGCTTCGCGTAACTGGCGTGCAACAACATCGTCATCGCTGCCATCCGGGATGTCCGCTGGCTGATCACGATCCTTGCCGCCCTCACCGGAGCCCTCGCTACTATCGACGGGTCCACCCGCAGGTTGACCACCGGTTTGTCCACTTTGCCGGTTACTGCCCGCAGTGCCACCGCCATTGCGGCTATTACTACCTGCGTCACCCTCGGAGTCTGCTTCACCATCCCCTTCGCCGCCCTCTTCACCGCCGGAACCATCACCACCACCTTCGCCGCCGGAACCTGCACCACCCCCGGAACCCGAGTCATTACCGGGTGCATCAGCCTTGATCCTTTCCTGTTCCCTGAGTAATCTTTCATCGTACTCGCCCAAGCCGGCCATGAGCATGGCATCCAGGGCGGCGACCTGTTCTTCGGCGGTTCGTTCAGCCTGCATCGCGATATCTGCTGACTGGGTTTCCTGCGGTACGAACACCGGGCATGGCAAATCTTCCGGATAAGGCGAACCCGAGTTAACAACAGCCTCGCAGTCCTCAAAAACACGGCGCTGTAACCTGGCAACATAGGCTGCATAGTCAGCTGCCTCCGCACCACTGAGCCCGCTGAATTCACGTTGGGCGCGATAATCGTCTTCGGCGGCCTTCAAGGCCGCATAATCAAGTTTGAGTTGTGCTACAGACTCATCCGTTGCCGTCCATGCAATGATAACCGCCAGCATTGCCGGCAGGGCAATGAACCATGTGAAAAGTTGTTTCAACTTATTATAATGCTTGCTGTTTGGCATACTGTGACAGACCGAATAAATCAGAGGTTCCTTAGTATAACGCCAGTTTATAAATTAGTTTGTGAAGCAGGCAACAGTCTTCGCATTACAGGGCTTACTTCAGACTTTATCTTTACCTGGATCGGTCACTGTCTCTCCCGCACTGCCCCCGGCAATACCCTGGCGTAACTTTTCAATCATCAGGGCCATGTGCTGGGGAGAGTGGGTCCGTTTTGCAAACAACACATAGAGCGCAGGCACTACAAACAGTGTTAATACAGCGGAGATTGTGACACCAAACACAATAACGATACCAATGGGTTGCCTGGATTCGGCACCCGCCCCGCTTGCCAGCAACAAGGGTAAGGCACCAAATGTCGTCGCCGCGCTGGTCATCAGAATCGGTCGGAAACGGACACCCGCAGCCTCGATCACGGCACTGCGAAACTCAATTCCACGATCACGCAACTGGTTGGCAAATTCAACGATCAAAACACCATTCTTGGCAGACAGGCCAACCAGCAAAATCACACCGATCTGGCTGAAAACGTTAACCGAACTGGCATAAACCCATAGACCCAGAACTGCGCCCATCAACGCCAGCGGCACAGCCACCATGATAATCAACGGGTTGATAAAGCTCTCAAACTGGGCGGCCAGCACCAGGAACACGATCAGCAAAGCCATACCGAATGTCAGGTATAAAGAGCTGCCTGAATCCAGGAACTCCTTGCTTTCACCATCCCAGCTCAGACGCACACTCGAAGGCAGAGATTCAGAAGCGGTCGAGTATAACTTTTCAATCGCGTCACCCAGTTTGACCCCTTCAGCCAGACCGGCAGACACGGTGATGGAGCGCATCCGGTCAAACCGGCGTAATTCGGGCGGGCCGGCGTTTTCGGTTATTTTTACAAGGTTTGATAAAGGCACCAGCTTATTGTTCAAAGATGAACGTACATATAAATTGGTCAGATCATCGGTCGAGGAACGCGCCTGGTCCTCGCCCATCAAAATGACATTGTATTCACGGCCACGATCGACATAGGTGGTTACGATCCTGGAGCCCAGCATGGTTTCGAGGGTCCTGCCTACGTTGAAAAGTGAGACACCCAGCGCTGCAGCGCGGTCGCGGTCAACGCTGATCTTCATCTGTGGTTTGGTTTCCTGAAAATCACTATCAACCTGGACCAGTTCAGGCATCGCTTCCATCGCCGTTACCAGTGTGTCACGCCATTGCTTGAGTTGTTCGTAGTCAGGCCCGCCAAGCACCAGTTCCAGCGGACTGCCGTCACCGCGTATTCCGAGCGCACGCGGCGTTCTTGCAAACACCCTCGCCTCCGGGATATTCGCTGCCTCTTTTTGGACCCACGAGGCAATACTCGAATCCCGCTCACTACGTATATCCCAGTGTTCCAGTAGCACGATAATGGTGGAACTGTTCATGGCCGAGTTACCCCAACCACCGGGTAAACGCGTCAGGAAGCGTTTTATGGGTTGACCATCACCTGTTTTTGTCAGTATCAGGCGCTCCATCGCGCTGGTGCTGCGATCGGTATATTCCAGCGTGGCCCCCTCCGGCGCCCTCAGCGAGATAAAAAATGCACCACGATCCTCACTGGGGGCATATTCGGCCGGCAAACGCTGCATTTGCACTACCGTGCCGAGTGTTATCAGTAATACAGCCAGCATCACCAGCCAGGGCACCTGGATAATTTTTCCAAGCAGATATTTGTATTGTCGTGACAGAAGGTTGAAAAACCGGTCCACCACGGCAGCAGAGCCCTTCCTGAGTTTTCTGCCCTTTAACAACTTGGAACTCAGCATCGGTGTCAGCGTCAACGCCACAAGGCTGGAAAACAGCACAGCAGCGGCCAGGGTAATACCAAATTCACGGAACAGGCGCCCGATATCCCCTTCGATAAAAGACAGGGGTACAAACACGGCAACCAGTACCAACGTGGTCGCGATAACGGCAAATCCGATTTCATTTGCACCATCAATGGCAGCCAGTAGCGGTTTTTGACCATCCTCGATACGCCGGAATATATTCTCAAGCACCACGATTGCGTCATCCACCACCAGGCCGATAGCCAGTACCAGTCCGAGCAAGGTCAGCACGTTGATGGTATATCCCATCGCTGCCATAACGGTAAATGTCGCAACCACCGATACCGGCACGACCACCGCCGGGATCAGCGTAGCAACCATGGATCCCAGGAAAATATAGATGATCACCAGTACCAGGCTGAGTGATACCGCGAGGGCCTTGTAGACCTCGTTCATGGAAGCTTCGATAAATTCAGCCCGGTCATAATTGACCTGCAGCACCATACCTTCCGGCAATTCAGGCGCCAGTGCTGCCATCTCTGCGCGGATCGCACGCGAGACCATGACACTGTTGGCCTTGGACAACTGCACCATCCCCAGCGAAACAGCGGGTACACCATTGGCTCGCGCCACGTTGCGGTCATTTTCTGCACCGATGCGGACATCGGCCACTTCACCCAGACGCACGGCCTGGCCATCAAGCCCACGACCGATAACCAGTTTCTTAAAGTCTGCCTCGGTGTTGAACCCTGTATCGGTACGCAGGGTAAATTCGCGGGTTTTGGATTCAAGCCGGCCAGCCGGAAGTTCTATGTTCTCCGAACGCAAGGCGCTTTCTATATCAGCCACTGCCAGGCCGCGCGCAGCCATCGCTTCACGGCTTAGCCAGATTCGCATCGCGTATCTGCGTGCACCCGATATCTGTACCCTGGCAACACCCGGTACGGTGGAAAAACGGTCGACCAGGTAGCGGTCTGCATAATCGGTAATTTCAAGACCGTTCATACGGTCAGAGGTCAGGTTGAGATACATGACCGGGCGGTTTCTGGAATCCACCTTGGCGATTTCGGGAGGATCGGCTTCCGTTGGTAGTTGATTAACCACCCTGGAAATGCGGTCTCGTATATCGTTTGCGGCCGCCTCAACATCACGATCGAGGCTGAACTCTACACGGATATCCGAACGTTCATCACGACTGTTCGACGTCAGTTTTTCGATGCCCTCAATACCGGCAATACGATCCTCGATAACCTGGGTTACCTTGGTTTCCACGACCTCTGCAGATGCACCGCGATAACGTGTATCGATGGATATCACCGGCGCGTCCACATCGGGATACTGACGTACCGGCAGACGCATCATGGATGCCAGTCCGAGGATAATTAACAACATGGATATTACACTGGCGAATACCGGCCTTCGAACCGAGTAATCGGAGATAATCATGACTTGCCGGCTTCTCTCGACAGGACATTCACTGGCTGTCCGTCACGGGCCTTCTGCGTACCATCAACAATCACAAGCTCACCCGCTGACAAACCCTCCAGTATCTCGACTTCACCCGGACGTCTTCTGCCAATTTGCACGGCCCGCTTTTCAACCAGCTGATTGTCACCCACAACATACACATACTGCATACTTCGCTCGGGTATCAGTGCACGTTCCGGAATCACCAGCGCCTCGACGGTATCATTCAGCAAATTAACGGTCAGAAACATACCCGGTCTCAGATCACCATCAGGGTTTTTCATCACCGAGCGGACCCGTACACTGCGACTGACGGGATCAACCCGTGTATCTACACTGGAAACCGCACCTGCAAACTCACGGTCCGGATAGGCTGCACTATGTGCCAGTACCTTCAATCCGGGCTCAAGCCGCGACAGGTAAATCTCAGGCAGGTCAAAATCCACCTTGATGATATGCGTGTCGTCAAGCGTGGTAATCACCGTACCCGGACCAAGCAAACTGCCGAGAGAGACTCGTCTCAAGCCAATACGACCGGCGAACGGTGCCCGTACGATGGTGTCGGCAAAACGCTTCTCGGCCACGGATACCATGGCCTCATCCGCAATTTTTTTGGCTTCATCCTGAAGTAACTGCGATTTGGCAACCACGTTGGTTCTGAAAAGCTCACTGGATCGATTGTAACTTGCTTCCGAATCGACCAGTGCCGCCCTGGCAGCAGCGAGATCGGCCACCTGCTCAAGATTATCCAGCTTGACCAGGACGTCACCCGCTTTGACTTCCTGGCCCTCCTCAAACAGAATTTCAGTTAATGTCGCGGTGATCTTGGTACGGATATCGATCGATTCATTGGCCCTGGCATTACCCAGCGCTTCGGCGGATAACGGAAAGGACCTCACTTCCGCCTGTGCCACGATCACGGACGGCGGGGCTGACCCTGGTGCCGCGAAAAGCGACGCCTGGAAAAGCAACACCAGGATGGCCAGCCAGATTGTCAGTGAGCGGATATTTCTCAATGTCTTCTCATTAATTTATGGGATAGCATATTCTAGTCCGTCCGGCAAACAAGGGGAAATTCATCTTATGCCTTGCCATTCATTTTCAGCCTGGTCGAAACGTTGCCTTTCATAATCCAGCAACTTTTGTTGCGAGCTGGTCGGTGGCAGATCCGCGTGCTCAAGGTCAATAGCCAGTTCTGTCAATGCCCCAGCGACCTTAGCAGGGATGTCAGCCACTGATGAAGACCGCGCTTCTTCGTTGCCGCTTGTGATTTCGTCATGCAGGGCGACAACCCTGGTTAACAGTGTTTTTACCTGCTGTTGAAAATCGAGCAAGGAAACAAGCTCAGCCTGTTTCACCTCGACCCGGGGGTCGAGTTCAACTTGCAGGGTCCTGTTGATGGTTTGACCGCCTGCTGTCAACTTCACTGTATATTCTCCCGGAAGAACATATGCACCTGCCGGTAGAATCGGTGTCGCTATTCCGGGAACTGCGGCAATTGAGTAACGTGATTCCAGTGTTGGCGGCGGCAGGTATCGCAGGTTCCAGGTAAACCGGTGATGACCGGCACCGGCAGGCAGCACCTGCGGGGTACCCAGCCAGGTTTCGGCAAAATAGATACGTGCCCTCGGCTGGACGGGAATAATTTCGCTATCAAAACTACGTATTACAGTGCCATCGGCCGAAAGTATTTCCAGCCTGACCGGCCCCTCGTATTCTTCCGGCAGTATGAAATCCAGCACAGCACCCGCCGGCGGGTTTTCACCGGTAGGCTCTTCCGGTGGAAGTGGTGTGTCCTTATTTTGATTAAAACGCAAACGTATGGCGGTTTCCGGTGCAACCAACTGCACATCTGAAGATTCAGGACTTTTGTATAGTTGCCGTAACGGTCCAACCCCATCCAAAACCCACAAGGCCCGGCCCTGGGTTGCGATCACCAGATCATCCTCATGTACCAGCAAGTCATTGACGCCGGTGGTTGGCAGATTCAATTGCAGACTTTGCCAGTGCTCACCGTCATCAAAGGAGACAAATACACCACGGCTGGTACCAGCGTATAACAAGCCTTGCTGCATCGGGTCTTCACGCACCACTTTCAGGTAGGCGCCATCGGGCAAACCGTGGCCGATCTCACGCCAGCTCTCACCCGCATCATGGGTGACGTAGGCACGTGGTGAAAAATCATTCAGCCGGTGCCGGTCAACAGCCACGTAAGCCGTTTTGGTATCGACGGCGGAGGCGTCGATGAGACTGATTTTGCTCCAGTCTTCGAGTCCGGGAGGGGTTACGTTCTGCCAATCTTTACCCCCATTTACGGTCAGGTGCACCATACCATTGCTGGTGCCAATCCAGACAAGGCCGTCAGCCAGTGGCGATGGCGCTATCGCGAAAATACTCGCGAAACCGCAGGCGGTGGCCCCGGTCACCGGGGTTTTATCTGTGCATCCTGTGACTGAAGGGTCTGCACCGGTCAGGTCGGGGCTGATGGTTTGCCAGCTTTGACCGCCATCGGTTGAGCGAAACAACATTTGTGCTGCGGTATACATTGCGTGAGGTTTCGCAGCCGAAATCGCCAAAGGTGTGATCCAGTCATAACGGTATTCAACCTTCAGGGGATTTTCGGCGTAACTCGAAACCGGCCAGGGTGAAACATTCTGCACCTGGGCGGTTGTTGCATTCCACCTGGATATACGTCCACCCAGGCCGGCACCGTAAACGATGTTGGCATCGAGCGGATCGGGCACATCGCCATCGCGTTCATCACCACCCACCGGGTTCCAGTCGCGAAAACTGATGCGGCCGTAGTCGCTGCGACTGGCGATGGATACGGTTCCACTGTCCTGCTGGCCACTGTAGATGCGATAGGGAAAACCGTTATCTACGGCAACCCGGTAGAACTGGCCGGTCGGCTGGTTGAACCAGCTGCTCCAGCTCTCACCGCCATTGAAGGTGACCACCGCACCCTGATCGGCACCGGTAATCATGCGACTTGTGTCTTTAGGGTCAATCCATAAAGCGTGGTAATCGTCACCACCCGGTGAGCTGCGGACAATGGTAAATGTCACGCCACCGTCGGTCGAACGTCGCAGCGGTTGCCCGCCGGCCCAGACCGTCTTATCGTCCTTAGGATCGGCGGTCAACCAGGCCATATAGCTGCCTGCCAGGCTGCTGTCACTGTTGATCAGCACCCAGTTGGCACCACCGTCTTCAGAAACATAGAGTCCTCCGCCACCGGCAGCATCAACCGAAGCCCACACACGCTGTGCCTTGTGGCCCGGTGCAACGGCGATTTCGATACGGCTCAAGGGCGCGTCTGGCAAACCGGCGCCACCCACGGCCACCCAAGTTCGTCCACCATCATTGGAGCGCCAGATACTGCTATTGTCACCTACCGTTGGCTGAAAATAGTCCAACCAGGGATAGCGTTGAACCTGCCAAAGGGAGGCATAAAGAATATCGGGAGCATCCGGACTGTAGGCCAGATCTGCAGCACCTGTAGTGTCGTCAAGGTAGAGCACCTGCTGCCAGTTTTCACCGCCATCTTCGGTCCGAAACAGACCGCGTTGCTGATTGGGACCAAAAACGTGACCAAGTGCCGCAACTATCGCGATATTTTCATTGTTTGGATCGACCCACAGATCACCAATGTGCCGTGTGTCTTCCAGCCCCACGTGCGCCCAGCTCTCGCCACCATCGGTGGAGCGGTAGACACCGTCCCCGTCGACGATATCCCAACGCTGCTGGATCTGGCCGGTACCCACCCAGATCACATCCGGATTGCTGGGTGATATAGCCAGCGCGCCGATGGATGCACTGCCCTGTTGCTCAAACAAAGGCCTCCAGGTCACACCGGCATTGTCTGTTTTCCAGACACCTCCATCGGCTGATCCAAAGTAAAAAGTGGTTATCTTATCCGGGTGTCCGGCAACTGCTGTAGCCCAGCCACCGCGAAAGGGGCCGACCTGGCGCCAGTGCAAATCAGCGTAAGCTGTCTCCGGCACAGCGGCCCGGCTGCTGGCGAAAAACAACAGGCCGAATAACACCAAACTGGTAGTCAAAAGTCCCTTCTTGAAAAAAACCAAAACCTGCACCGCTTTTCTCCCGTCGAATTTGCAGCACAGGCAGTGTAACCAAGGAATCAATGAACCGCGACAACTACATTTATCAGGTCATGCTCTGGATAATCATCCGACCCCGGGTGGGACAGAACTACCCCGAGTAGTGGCTGGTGTCACACGGTTATCAAATTTATATTTGGTGATGATATCGTCGCACAAGAAACTGATCGAATGACACCGAATTTGTGCCGGTGAATCGGCCAGTTTATGTGCTGCCGAACGAGGCTTACGGCGCAGTGTCGACAGGTGGGAAACAGGGAGGTATAAGCGACTGTTTTTCATTTCGTATTACCTAATAAACCGCCACAAAAATGGGCTCAAATATTCATGCTAAAGTAGCTTAACTTAGTGCCATTCGTGGGTGTCCTGTCTTTTTGCAATACCGGAATACGAAAAAGCCGCCCGGATCAGGGGCGGCTTATCGTTAAAACTCAGACCAGTTTATTTGAACGTGAAGTTGGCGTAGTGCATGCCACCATCAGTCAACTGAATCACAAACTGCCTGCAAGAACCGCCGTAAGCCTGGCTGGTTTTCCAGACCCACTTGTATTGGCCGTCCTCATAGGTCAGGCCAACATCATCGTCACTGGGAGCGAACTCTGCGTCGCCAATCACACTCAGGTCGTCACAGTCGATTTCACGAGATTTGGGATAACCCGGAGCAATGATGTCGATGCCGTAGTCGTCATTCAGCATGAACTTCATCGGTACTGCCTGGCCGGCCTTGACACTGTTGAGGTCAGGCATGGCATCGACCGGTGGACCGAAACCACCAAAATCATACTGCAGGAACTCAGCTCCGCCAATCACGGGATCATGATCAGAGGAACGATAGGCATCGGGGGCGTAAATGGCATCCTGGGCCGTCTTCTTGAAAGACGTATCGTAGTCGATCAGGTCAGGCTCATCCGCGTTGATATGCCAATTGGTCACACCCGTGATCTGGGCGAGAAGACCCGGGCTTGCCAGGGCATAGTCCAGGTAACCGATTGCTCCGTCAAATACGTAACCGTAGGCAAACTCACCACCGAACATGGCAGTCATATCCGTGTAGCCCGCATTCGTGAAGACATCAATCGGGTCTTCCTTGTCGTAGGAGTTCAAATCACCAAGGATGATGAAATCTGCATCGTTGCTTCCGGTTGGGTCGCTAGCCAGCCAATCGACCATGGCTTCGGCAGCTGACGCACGAGTCAAATTACAGTTTGCTGACCCATCATTCAAATCCGGATCACCTAAATCATCACAGTCTGAACCCTTTGATTTGAAGTGATTGATCACCAAAGTGAATACGGCACCATTTGACGTATCGAGGAAGGTCTGCGCCAGCGCCGGTCGATTAAATTCGTCATTAAATCGCGGATCTTCCGCAGAATCCAGAATCGCAGGGACGCCCACCTCGGAAACCGAAGCCGGCCTGAAGATAAACGCTACCTTAATTACATCTGCGCCGATGGGATGGGCGTCGACATAATCCCAGGTGCCGGGACCACTTGCATCGTTCAGACCTGTAACAAGGTCAATGACTGCATCGTCATTGGCATGATTTTCAATTTCGATCAGGCCAACCACGTCCGCATCAAGCGCATTGATGGCAGTAATAATCTTGTCACGTTGACGTGTGAACTCGTCTGCATTGTCCGCACCACGGCAAAACTGATCCTCTGCCGGACCACAGATCGGGCCGTTGCCGTCCAAAGTAGAGAAATAATTGAGCACATTGAATGAAGCAAACTTCAAACCACCACCGACTGGATCAGGTTCCGATGTACGCGGATTCACTGACGTATAGACCGCACCCTGTGTCGGTTGAACGCGATACAGACTAAAGGCGTAATTCATCACACCCGTTGTATCGGTGACCAGGTCACCTCCCCGGAAAAGATTATCCAGGTTGAACTCGGCACCATTCGGATGGATGGCAGGGTCGGGATTTTGGCTGCTTCGGCCATCGTCTACAGTGATGCGGCTGAGCGAGTTGAGGTCCTCGAGTATTGCACGGTCACTTAACGGATCGGCACTCGGCTCAAAGATGGCGGTAGGCTGAATCAGGCGATCGGGCGCCAGAACGATTTCACCAAACCGGTCGAAGTTGAAGTACTCAACGATAGTCAAAGATTGAGGTAGTGTAACGCTCATACCTTCCACCGCTTCAAACTCAGACATGTCTGCAACCGGCAACGTCACGCTGGACGCTGTAGGTAAGGGGTTCCCGCTACTTTCTACCGTAATGCCATCAAACGATGTCAGCTGAGTCTGGCCATTAAATTCTGATACCGGGCCAATTACGGTAACAAGATCACCCTGCGAGACGTCCACACCAGGGTTGCTTCCGTTGAACACAAAAACACCCTCAGAAGTGAGCGTATCTCCGTCTGCGTCTGCATCTTCTTCCTGTACAAAGAAGCCATTCAGATCGCCGTGCTCACCTACGTCATCCTGGAAATCACCGACGACGATACCCTCAATCACAACCACGCTTCCAACCAATGGGCTGTCCGAACCACTGCCCTGAACGTCGTGAATAAATACTTCGGCCGGGCAACCGGAAAATTGACTTCCGTCAATCATGGTACCCGGTGAGAATAATGCGCCTGCAGAGCCGGTCGCCGTAGAGTGCTGATCAAGGGTAAGCCCGGTGATATCCGGATCGAGCGTTAACGATTGATTAGCGCCACCCTCGCTACCGTAAGAGGCACTTGCTACCAGGCTCGCTCCATCATAAAGCGAGACCGAGTCTCCGCCATTATTGAAACCTAAAGCACCTTCAGAAGCCGTTTGCACTGTGCTGTATCCGAATTTGCCCGTTGGGGTACCACCACCAAAGACAACGATTGAACAACCTGGTGGTACAACCGTGCCGCCGGGGAATGTGTGGCGTAAGCCAAAACCATCATTCAGAGTCCAGCCACTGATGTCTTCTTCTTCATCTGATCTATTGTAAAGTTCAACAAATTCATCATCGCTAAATTGGCTAACTCCGTCACCGTTTGAATCGCCTGTGACACCACTGGCTGGGTCCGCATTGATTTCGTTGATTACCCAGTTGTCGTTTTCGGGTTGCGGGGGTTCAGGGGGTGTACACGGTGCTGGATGACAACCAAGATTGTCGGTGTAATTTTGTGCAAATACATCCCATTCAATGGCTGTATCAAATGCGTCACCAGGATTTGTGTCGCCTGCCTCAATGGCAGTTTTGCGAAGAAGTGTGTCGTTCGCCCCGCCGTTGGGCCACTCGGAGCCGGGGTCTACTCCAACCTGCCCGAAGGAATCGATGACGACTCCTCCTTTCTTCAAAACGAGCGCATCATCACCATTGAAGTTAATCACGCCGGATGTAGCATCTGACTGGGCAATAATATCGGGTAGAGCAGCCCCGGAGTTACTCAGTACGTATACATCACCAGAAGCGATCGTGCCTGTCAGCGTAGCAGTCGAATTAGGGGATGAATTGCCGTTGCTGTACAACTCAAGGGTATACACCCCCGCGGCAAGGTCAACCGGTGCCCCGGTGCCATTGTAAATTTCTATGGCCTTATTGAAACTGCTGCCCTCGATATATTCCGACATAAACAGTTCAGTTGGTGCCGCATGGGCATTGGGTATGAATAAAGCGGCGATTAATGCGATTAATCCCGCCGGTTTTGAAATTGTAATTTTTGTTTTGATTCGTGGATGTTGTTGTGCAGAAACAAAATTAATCATTTTCATAACATTCCTGAAGTTAGTAGTGAAGCCACCCTTTTGACCCTTCCCGGCTGAGCGGCAGTTTTGCCGTTATATTACAAAACGTAAGAGAATTGCCCTGATGATTGTGAGAAATTATCCCGAAGCAATCTTATCGCTTTACTTTAATCCAAAATGGTTACAAATTCGTTACTTTTAAAAGATTTTTTCAATTTTTAATGAATTTGAATTGAGGGGCTATTGCCTAAAAAGCATAGATTTTAGAAAAAAACCCTTAAATATCGGAAAGAAATATTGATTTTCTGATCCATTCTCCAGTTTCGAACCTCAGTCACAGAAATTTCGGCCACGCGAAGCGCTCTACCCGACGCAAAATCTGGAGGTTAGTCAGGACACTAAAAAACCCACAAAAAGCCAAAAAAAGCCAAGACAGCCATGAATGGCACGAAGTTAAGCCCTTTTAGCACGGTATTGGCCACGCTGTGGTGTTACCCGCATTTAATGCAGCAGTGAGGTCATTAATTGAAAGTTTTTCAGGCGTCGTTTGCGGCATTAAGCATGAGCAGGCGAATGCTGTTATAGACAATCAGATGCATCAGGATTTCCTTGCGCACCATCGCCGGGGTTCGACACCCCAATATATCCATACCCATGGTGGTTTTGATATCACGGAAGAACAATTCGACATCCCAGCGCTGATAATAAAGATCAGCAATGTCGGTAGCGCTATATCCGCAACGTAATCGATTCACCGGAAGCCGCTCCCACCCGCGAATTGCGTACAAACAATTTTGCCCTGGTGGATGATGACCGTGTCTTTGATACCAAAGACCCGAACGGCGTCGGACCGCAAGTGTCCTTTGATATCTTCGATACCGCCGGTTGTTCCTGCGAACAGATCGTGGTTGAGCAGGAACTGGGTAAAGGCCACCTGAAGTTTGGCTGTAGCCTGGGCGAGATGGAAGAGTGGGTTGAATGGGTCAAGCTGCCCTGAGTTCTATCTGGTCGTAAAAGAACCCCGCCGCATGGCGGGGTTTTTTAGTGCCACCTGTGCCAAAAGACACTGCTATTGCTGACCGAATTTATGTCATAATAACGGCGCTGGCTACTTTTAAGCCGTGTTGCAGCAATTAATACAAGGTAATAGTTGATCCAAACCAATAGGTATTGTGTACTGGATCAGATCTTTTGAAAGAAGAGGAAATGCCATGATTTCTATTAAAAGCGTTATCAAACCCCTGACTTTTGCATTTTTCATCTCCTTGCTGGCTTTCAGCTTTGGAGCACCGGTCCTCGCTGAGGATTTGAGTGATAATGAAACCTGCATGGATTGCCACGAAGATGCCGATCGGGCGCCACCAAGCAATCCGGACCGCCCACAGGTACATAATCCTGCTGGTGGTTTCTTCGTTGAAGACCATGCTGATTTTTCATGTATCGACTGCCATACTTTTATTACCGATCTTGAGCACGAAGAGACAGCCCCTGGTAATGAAGTTGATTGTACGGAATGCCACGACGAGGCCCCGACAAAAGAATAAAACGCTCCATGTACTCTGAAAAAGCCCCGAAATCCGGGGCTTTTTTTATTCTCAAATAGTTGGATTTACCCTGAATATTTATCATCAGGCATTCAACAAAATTAAGTTAACGGTTACATTCATCCATTATAGATCGATAAATGTAACCGGCCTTTTTATCTGCCCATTTATACTCAAAATCGCCATAAATCACTGTTCAATTTCTGCTAAATTCTAGCGTGAATAGCGTCTATTTTACCTACTCCCGGATTTTCTGATGACTGGACGGCGCCTTTCCTCTAAAAATGATGTAAAGTAATGTTATCAATCAAGAACAAGAACGATAGCTTTTACCCACAACAGCCTCATGTTAATTATTTGAGTATCTTTATTTGCCGGATGATAAACACATGAAAAATAATGTTCGATACAGCTTAAGCCTGATACCCGGGATATTTCTACTTCTCAGCATTTCAAACACTTACGCACAACTGAGCGCGACGGAGCTCGATAGAATATTCGCAGCAGACGCGGCCCAGGGTGACGGCCATGGGTTTGCAGTCGATGTTGACGGCGACCGGGCTGTCATTGGATCCCGCTTTGACGATGACGCTGGCAATGGCTCAGGTGCGGCCTATGTGTATTTAAGAAATCCTCAAACCGGCTTGTGGGAGCAGGAAACCAAACTGGTGATGGCAACTGCCGCTGCGGGCGACAACTTCGGAAGTAGTGTCGCCATTGATGGCGATGTGATCGTTGTCGGTGCCCCTCAAGACGACATCATTGAAGTCGCATTTAAGGGGTCTGCGCACGTATTTACCCGGGGCCCTGGTGGCTGGGATAACGGTGTAGAACTTTTACCTGGGGACGAAAATACAAACTCAATATATGAAAATTATGGCATTTCGGTAGACATTGATAACGGCACCATCGTTGTCGGCGTTGCCTATGACGATGAAAAGAACGATGGCCAGAATTCCGGAGCTTCCGGGTCAGCGTATGTTTATGAAAAAGTCTTGGAAGACTGGACCATGAAAGCAAGATTATTGCCCCCCAATACGGGAACCAACCAGAACTTTGGCTGGTCAGTTGCCATTGATATGGACACCATCGTGATAGGCGCGCCGCATTGGACCGCATCAGGAGAGGGCTCCGCTTACGTATTTACACGTGCCGGTGGCTGGGCCGATTCATCATCAACTTTACCTGCAACAGACAACCTTGCTAGCGATGAATTTGGCTGGTCAGTTGCGGTTTCGGGCGATATTGCAGTTGTCGGAGCCAGGATGGATGATGACGCAGTCCACGGAGTTGATTCCGGATCAATAACTATATTCGAACACTCTTCAGGTAACTGGAGTCACAAGGGTAAATTTGCGGCTTCCAATAGTGATCTGAACGACCGTTTTGGTACTGATGTGGCGACCAACGGCGAGGCGGTCATTGCCGGTGCTTCACAAAGTGGGTCTTATAACAGGGGTAGCTTTTATTCATTCTCCAAGTCAGGAGGTGTCTGGTCCGAAGTCGAGGAGATATGGCCTTTAAGTAGCACATCAAATGTTTCAACTGTTCTACAATTTGGAACTTCGGTTGCGCTTGATGGCGGTTCATTAATTGTCGGCGCACCTGGATCAGATATTTATAACGGTTCAACTTTTGTATTTCTAACAGGCGCCGCATTTGTCTACGGCCTGAATGCCACCTCCATTCCCACAGCTGACGGTAACAACGATCTGACGATCCAGTCACCACCCGGCACCTTCCTGAGCAATGTCAGCGCTATCGAAGCAGATACGCTTGGGGCACCACCACAGGACGTCAGTTTCCCCCTGGGCGCCCTGGGCTTCAGTGTCAATGGACTCACACCGGGCGCGGCGATTGAGGTTGAAATTGAGTTTCCGGAAGAGGTTTCTGTATCGAGCTACTACAAGTTCAGCGACCACTGGTACGAGTTTCTCGATGATGGCACTACAGGCGCTACCGTGACACCCGGAAAAGTGACACTCAAGCTTGTTGACGGTGGTCGCGGGGACCATGATGAAACCGTCAATGGTGTGATCGTAGATCCGGGCGCCATAGCTGCCATAACCATCAGCGATACGGTTTTTGAGGATGGTTTCGAGGATTAGATTCCGGGTTAGTTACAACCCGGTAATTTAACCGTCGACTTACTCGTCTTTTGCCGGAAACACGGTGGCCATTCCGTCCAGGTATTGCCACTGCGCATCAATAAAAGCCTGCAGGGCGCCCGTATTATTCCAAACCTGTCTGAAGCGGCGCTGCTGTTTGATATAGGGCTCTATGGAAGTGCTATCAGGCCGCTGGTTAATACGGTAGCGTCGGCCGTCAAATACCTCGTACAGCGGAAACAGGCCGCTGCGAACCGCAAGTTCTATCAACTCGGTACTCTGATCGGGTTCGGATTTCCAACCGGTCGGACAGGGTGACAGCATTAGCAAGAAGCGGAAGCCCTTCACCGAACGGGCGTACCTGACTTTTCTCAAAAAGTCCTCGCGGTGTCCGATCGACAGGGTGGCGGCATAAGGTATCCGGTGTGCGGCCATGATGGCCATGATGTCTTTTTTGCGTTCGCCCTTGCCTGCGGGAGTGGTACTGGTAACCGCCCCTATCGGTGTGGCACCGCTTCGCTGACCACCGGTATTGCCGTAAATCTCGTTGTCGTAACAGATGTAAATAATGTCTTCATTTCGCTCGGCCGCAGCCGACAGGGTCGCGAGACCTATATCGTAAGTGCCGCCGTCACCGGCCCAGCAGATCACCGGGTTATCAATATCATTGATCTTCGAAACGGCGGAGATGCCGGTGGCAACCGCCGGCGAACTGGCAAAGGTGGTGGCTGCGGTGGGTACACCATACCCACTGGTAGGAAACGCACCCGCGGTAACAATACCGCAGCAGGACGGAATAACCATGACCGGTTTTTGGTCGCCAAGCGCCTCGTCCAGCCATTGCAGACCGATGGACATACCGCAACCGGCACAATTAGTATTACCGGGTCGCAGCAGGTGGGATTCATAAGGTTTGGATGGGGTAACCGCGCTCATGTTGAAGTATCCTTCCATTCCGGTTCAGACGCCGTTGTGCGCTGGTTCAGGTCATCAATAATGACATTGATATTCTCCGGTGTGACATCACCACCACCGAGCCCGACCAGGTAATCCTGCAACAACACATCGGGACGCTCCCTGAGTGTCGTGGCAATCTCCTGCCAGAAGATTCCACCTGAACCCGGCGAGTGATTCCGGTCGAGTACGGCAACTTTCTTCGCCGGGCCAATCGCTGCCAATACTTGCTGGCGCGGGAAGGGTCTGAACAACTTCATGCGGATCATGCCGACCTTTTCACCCTTGGCGCGTCTCTCGTTCACCACGGTATGCAGTGTTCGCGCCATGGTATTGCAGGCAACCAGGATGATCTCTGCATCTTCGGTTTCAAACGTCTCCAAAGCACCCGCCGGACGCCGGCCAAAGATGTTTTCAAATTCATCACGGGCCTCTTCCAGTACCGGAAAAACCTGTTCCATTGACTCTTGAATGGCATACCGGTGGTGTTCTGTTTCGCTTGAAAAGGTCATACCGCCAAAGGTCGACGGATGATCATGTTTCAGCCTGTGGGGAATATTGCAGGACGGCAGCAAGGCATCGACCTGCTCCTGTGTGGGCAAATCAACCACCATCTGCGTATGCGAGGTGACAAAACCATCCATCGCAACGATCACAGGTAACATGACACGTTGGTCTTCTGCCACACGGAATGCCATCAGGATAGTATCCTGCAAATCCTGGTGACTATCGCAATAAAACTGAAGCCAGGCGGCATCACGCATCATCAGGCTGTCACCCTGGTCCACCCAGATATTCCAGGGCGGTCCCAGTGTCCGGTTGACCGCGATCATGACCGTGGGCAGACGATAAAAGCCTGCGGCAAAGATGTTCTCAGTCATATAGGCCAGCCCGTTGGAGGAACTGGCTGTAAATGTACGTGCGCCGGCCAAGGCTCCACCGATACACACACCCATGGCACTGTGCTCGGACTCGACCAGCACCACCCGCCCCTTGTTAAAGTCAAAACCGGAAAGATACTCGATGATTTCCGTTTGCGGTGTAATCGGATAGGCCCCGGCGCAGCAACCACGCGCATGACGGTTGGCTTCGCCGGCAAGTGCCAGGGCGTGGCCGGCGACGTGGTTACCGGTTGCAAGCGTTCTGCTCATCTCTGATTTCCTCTCTGCCTACAGTTCCGTCATGTATATGGCACCGCGTGGACATGCGGTCATACATACACCGCAACCCTTGCAGTATTCCAGGTCAAAAACATATCCGTCTTTTTCATCGCTGCGTCGAAGGATGCCTTCAGGGCAGTACTCCAGGCAGCGGTCACACTTGTTACAAACCCCGCAACTCAGGCAACGTTGCGCCTCACTGACGGCTCCTTCGCCATCGGGGCCGGCCTGGAAACCAAGGTGAACCTCGTCGAAACAACGACGCCGCTCGGCCGGGCTGAGTGTATTAACTGCTGCACGGGGCTCATGCTCGAAACGGTTAAACCTGATGTGTTCGGTCGTTGCAATGGGGTCTTCCGGTGGTGGAAACAGATCTTCACCGGACAGTGTGCGGTGAATATGTCTTGCCGCCCTGACGCCGCAACCGATTGCGGCCGAAACCGTACCTTCATTGGTGGCAAAGTCACCGCCCACAAAAAACGGTGCGCCACTGAGGCCAAGCAAGGCCTCGCCTTCCCTGATTACCGAACCCTCTGGCAGGATGGAGATATCGTGAGACTGTCCCAGTGCCAGGATTACAAGATCACAGGATATATCGAAGCGAGCCTCGGGACTGGTATCTGCAATCGGCCTTGGCCTGCCACTGTCATCGGGCGGACCCAGTTTCATCCCCTGGCAGGTCAGCACCGGACCGTTCTCTGAATCAGACAAACGCACCGGAGACACCAGTTCATCGAGGATGATGCCTTCTTCAAGCGCCTGTTCGATCTCCTCAGAGATGGCCGGCATTTCACTGCGGGTACGGCGGTAAACAACACGAACTTCACTTGCCCCGATACGCAGGGCCGAACGGGCGGCGTCCATGGCGGTATTGCCGCCACCGATCACAACAACACGTTGGCCATCAAGCCGTTGATTACCATTACGTACCTTTTCGAGAAAATGCAGACCCTGGACCGGTGCCACCGAAGTCGCTTCACCCAAATCCAGGTCACTGACATTCTGCAGGCCGGTGGCAACAAAAACTGCCTGGTACTCTCGGCTCAGACGTAACATATCCTCGCGCTTCAACTGGCAGCCGGTATGGGCGCTGATATCATGGCGAAGGATGTAGTCAATTTCTTCGTCCAGTACATTTCGCGGCAAGCGATAGGCCGGAATACCCGTGCGCAATACACCGCCCAACTCATCACCGGCTTCATACAATGATACCGGGTAACCCAGTCGCGCCAGTTGATAGGCGGTACTGAGTCCGGCCGGTCCCGAACCGACCACGGCAACTTTTTCTTCACGTGATGCGCTGCCCGGCTCCGGACGGTTGCCATTTTCCGCGGCAGCACGTTCAATCTCTCTTACGTTAACCGATTGATCGAATTCCAAACGGTTGCAGCTGTCCATACAGGGTGCGGGACAGACACGACCGCAAACTGCCGGTAACGGAGAAGTTTCAAGCAAAACGGACAGGGCCAGGTCATAGTCCTCCTGTCCCACCGCTTCAACAAAACCACGTACATCATTACCGGCCGGACAGACATGATTGCAGGGTGGGGTCAGGTGTCGCCGTTCCGGTTTTTCGGTTGCCCAGCTGCCGGTCTTGATCTTGGGCATTCCACCCACATCATCATCAAACAGGTCGGCAACCCGGGGCGTTACGGCAGCTTTCGGTGCCTGGTGGACTTCACCCGGCAGAGTACTGGTATGTACCTGTTTGAAAGCCTCACGGGCACAGGTTTTATTCACCCCGATAAAATTCAGGTGCTCCAGTGCCGCCAGTATTTCAGTCAGGGTCAAACCAAGTACCCTGGCAATCGAGCCTGCCATGGTGGTATTCACAATCGGTACTGTGCGGGTACCCAGTCCATGCGCCACCGCGATACTGGTCGCATCCACGACAGCCACGTCACGACCGGAGAAATGATCCTTGTAGTCGGTCTTATCCGGCGGGGTATTAATGATGATAAAACCACCGGGTTTGAGGATGGCATCCATACCTGGCGCGATAAGGGTGCGATCCAGCACCACTAAATGGTCAGGATGTTGAACCTGGTTATGGTTGGTGATCTCTTCGTCGTCCACACGAACGAAAGCTTGTATCGGTGCGCCCGAGCGTTCCGCGGCATACACGCCAAATGCCTGAACATACTTGCCCTTAAGAAAGTAAGCCGAGGCAATAATCTTGGCCAGCGTAACACCGCCCTGCCCTCCGCGACCGCAAATTGTGATTTCCATCATCGCGGCAATTCCTGTCCTCATCATGGTGTCCGGTTGAACACCAACAGCCTCGCGATGGGTAGCCGGCCAGACCCGGAACCAGCAATTAAATCGTGGTTTGAAAAGACCTGGCGGGTGAACTCACCGCACCGTTATTTTAACCTGAAAGGCACTTTCCCGGCACCTGAAGCAGCACTGGAACGTGATCTGGATCATGTCCCGGCGATAAAATCAGATAACCAGACCGCCATCTACACTGAGGACCGTTCCACTGACAAAAGCCGCCAGATCCGAGGACAGAAATATGTAGGCATTCGCGATATCTTCGGGTTTACCCAGCCGTGCGAGCGGTGTCTGACCGACCATTTTCTCAATGACTTTCTCAGGCACCGTATCGACCATTTCCGTGGCAATAAAGCCCGGTGCCACGGCATTGACCCGGATACCCTTACGCCCAAGTTCACGTGCCCACACCTTTGTCATTCCAATCACACCCGACTTGGTCGCAACATAGTTGGTCTGCCCGAAGTTGCCATATAACCCGACCACCGACGAGGTGTTGATAATGCAACCGGACTTCTGCTCGACCATGGTGGGGACAACGGCCTGGGTGCAGTGAAAAACACCACCGAGGTTGACGTCCAGAACCTGCTGCCATTGCCCTTCGGTCATCTTCAATAAACTGGCATCCCGTGTGATGCCGGCATTGTTGACCAGTACATCGATTCTTCCGGTTTCCTCAACGAGTGTCTGAACCGCCGCTTTGACAGAATCCATATCGGTGACATTTACCTGCTGGAAACGTACGTCATGTCCTTTTGCCTTGAGCAGTGACTCGCTCTCAACACCCTTCTGGGAATTGAAATCCCAGAAGGCCACGATCGCACCTTCCTCGGCAAAACGTTCCACCGCGGACAGCCCTATGCCCTGTGCGCCTCCGGTTACAACAACCACTTTTTGTTCCAGCATTCCCATTACCACTCTCCAGATCTACGCGGAAGTTCAATCTTCCCAGTCATGTTCAAGCCAACGCGACGCCAGCAAGAACAGCGCCGACGCAATAATATAGAAACCCGTACCGGCCAGGATTGAATAACGCAGGGACTCATCGCCAAACTGCGCTGTCAACATGTCGGAAAGGGCACCGATGGCATAGGTACCCAGACCAATTCCGATCAGGTTATTGATAAACAGAAAAATAGCCGATGCCGTTGCCCGCATATCCGGTCTGACCAGGTGTTGGATGGCCGAAATAACCGGGCCCAGCCAGGCAAGGCCCAGCGCCGTCGGCACCAGTAAAACAAAGAAGGCCAGGGTCAGTGTCGGCGACAGGATAGCCGCTATGTAAAAAGGCACCGTACACAAAAAAGCGATGGCCGGTATCCTCGCATATTGTGAGCGCTGATCCTGACCAAAACGATCACCCAGCCAGCCTCCCGCCCAGATTCCGGCCAATCCGCCTATCAACAAAACGGCACCGTAAAACAGCGAAGCATTGAGCAGGGTCAAACCATAACTGCGCACGAAAAACGAGGGCAGCCAGAAGAACACACCGTAACCCATCATTGAAGAGAACGAAGCACCCAATGACAGTAACCAGAAACTGGGTTTTGTCATCAGCGTAGATACAATCAACTTCAGACCCGGTGCTTTGACCGCTTCGCGTTGACGATCAAACTGACCGCGTGGTGGTTCCTTGATGGTTAACCTGAAGATCGGGGCAATAGCAATACCGGCAATACCGACGATAAAAAATGCCCAGCGCCAGTCAATCATACTGGCGATAATGCCCCCGAAAACTATACCAATCGCACTGCCGATGGGAATACCAAATGAATAGACACTCATGGCCCTTGCACGCTGCCCCGGAGGGAAGAAATCGGATATGAGTGAGTAAGCAGGTGCAACACCGCCCGCCTCACCTACGCCGACACCGAGACGCGCCGCAAACAACTGCCAGAAATTGGTAGCCAGACCCGATGCGGCGGTCATACCACTCCAGATCACCAGGGCTGCGGTCATGATCCAGGTGCGGCTGAAACGATCTGCGAGCATGGCTACAGGGATGCCAAGCCCGGTATAAAACAGGGCGAAGGCCAGGCCGCCCATCAAACCCAGTTGACTGTCGGTGAGCCCAAGGTCAGCCTTTATCGGTACTGCGAGGATACCGACGATCTGCCGATCAATAAAATTGAAGGTATAGACGACGACCAGGATAAACAGTACGTAGGCGCGGTTGGTTACCTGGTGGTTATCTTCAATTGAGTTGCTATTTTGCATTTGTGCAGTATAAAGAAAACGGCGCAACCGAAGTTGCGCCGTCCTTTAATCAGCCGGTTTTAACCATCAAAACCAGTTGTACTGCACGGTGGCCCATATCTGTCTTGGGTTGCCGTAAAAAGCGGTGACATTATCTTCCAGACCCAGTACCCCGACCGGGAAGTAGTATCCGGCCACCTTGTATTCCTTGTCGTTCAGGTTCTTGGCATGGATACCGCCACTCCAATGACCATTACCCTGCGCCCAGATGAGGCTCAGATCCCAAATTGTGTAAGCCTGCTGGTCAAGTAGGGCGTTTTCTGTTTCAAACTGGCTGGTATCGTCCCGGTATGACACGGAGGTGATAAGGGAAAATGAGCCCGGGGTGTTGAACAGGTTAACTGGCACTGTGTAGTTGAAATTAGCGCTGGCAGTCCACTTGGGCGTGTTCTGGAATACACGTTCATCTGCCACATCGTCACCGAATGCATCGATGAACTCCTTGTAGTCGGCATCGATGTAACCCACGGCCCAGCCCATCAGTAATTGACTGCCGCTGCGCCCCAGGTCATCAGCCAGAATTGCCTGGCCTTCCCATTCAACACCATTGATATCTGCCTTGCCGGCATTGGATGTAATACCAATAAAGCTGTCGCTGACGCCGTCACCATTGGAATCATAACCATAGGAACCCGGGATCTGTACATCGGTGTATTTGGAGAAGAACACCGCGAGTTTGGAGGTCATGCGACCCTGGAAAGCGGTGGTTTTCCAGCCGAATTCCCAAGTTTTGACGGTTTCCGGTTCAAATTTCATAAACTCAAAAATTTCTTCTTCGCTGACCACACCATCACCATCAATATCCGGGGCGGCAGTGGTCAGACCGCGCGGGTCAAAACCGCCGCCCTTGAAACCCTCACTGTAAGAAACGTATAGCAGTTGATCGTCATTCGGCGTCCAGTCAACAGAAACCCTGGGGGTGAACTTGGTAAAGGTTTCCGAACCGTGAAAATCGGATGTGGTTGCGATTGGAAACGCGCTACCGCCGAATATAGGAGATGTGCCGCCAAGCTTGGTCTGTCTCAGAACATCTGAAGTACGTTTATCCGAGGTATACCGCCCACCGAGAGACAGGCTCCACTGATCCGTAAATTCATAAGTGAAGTCAGCAAATAACGACCAGGTCTTGGTATTAACATCACCTGCAGTGAATGCATTGAGGCCCGGCAGACCAAGTATGGCGCCGGTCTGACCAAGAATCACGTCAAAAGCAGTGGATGCGTCCGCATCAAGATAATAGAAACCAGCGAGACCCTTCCAGCGGTCAGCCGAGAACAAAAACTGGAGTTCTTCGGAAAACTGGTTATTTTCATAGACGGCCGGTACATCAAGATCGACCACCGGCAGAGAGTCGAAGTCAATCGGCGTCCAGGTTTCATCATCGCGGTATGCGAGAATGTTTTTCACCGTAAGCAGGTCACTGGCATTCCACTGCGCCATCAGTGAATAACCCGTGGCTTTGACGGACTGGGTGGGGTTATTAAGCCCGGATTCCGTGTCAAAAACATTGTCCAGAACCGGATTTCCGGAAAACGCAGCCGGTAACAGGCGATGGCCCTGCCTTGGATCAGAATCGTCATCTACATAATCAAACGCAAACCTCATGAAAAAAGCGTCGTTCGGTTCCCATTCAGCACTGGCGCGCACACCCAGTACGTTCTTGTTGTAGTTTTCAAGGTTGGTCAGATAAAGATTGTCACCGAAACCATCGCGATTGAAACTGGCGATTGAACCACCCACCCGAAAGGTATCGCCAATCGGCGTTGAAGCGGTCAGGAGCAGGTCCAACATATTATCGGTACCGTAGGAAAATCTTGCGTTGCCTTCAGCATTATCGGGGTCGAGACGTTTCGTAACGTACTTGATGGCACCACCGATGGTATTACGACCATACAAGGTACCCTGCGGACCACGCAGTACTTCGATACGCTCAACGTCGTAGATGTCCATAACCGCTGCCTGCGGACGATTGAGATAGACATCATCGAGATACATACCCACACCGGATTCAAAACCCGGAACCGGATCCTGCTGGCCCACACCACGGATAAATGCAGTAAGCGTGGTATTGGTGCCACGCGATACTTTGAGCGTTGTATTGGGCGAAAACTGCTCAATTGTAGTGACATCAAAGAGACCAAAATCGGCAAGTTCCTGACCTGATATCGCGGTGACTGCGATCGGCACCTCCATCAGACTCTCTTCCCGGCGTGTCGCTGTGACGATGACTTCCTCAAGCGTTGCGTTAACGTCCTCTGCAGATTCTTCCTGTGCGAGTGCTGTTGCCGGTATCAGTACCACTGTGCCCAACGCTACCGCTACCCCCAGAAATAACCGTTTCAATACGGCCCGGCCGCCCTGATTCTTTTGTCCGGTTTGCATTATTTCTTCCTCCATTAAGTGTGTTTCATAGCCGGTCTTCGTCGGCCTGTTGACTTGTGTGCCTATGTTTATGGTCAGGCTGTTGCCGTTTTCCGAGAACATCGCAAGCGGGGCAAGCTTTGCCATTGGCTCAGAGTATGCAACACGATGAAACATGAATCAAGTTTCAAGTTATTAAAAAATATAACTGTTTCATTGCAGTACTTGCGGTATCTATCCTCTTGACATAGCATGACACCTGAATCAGGTTTCATATTGTGTGGTATATTCTGGTGAAGCAGACGCCTGCAGTAACGGGATCAAAAGCTAAAGGATTTCATATGACAAGCATGGGTATTGTCTCCACCGGTACGTATTTTCCCGATACCTACATCACCGCGGAAGAGATCGCCAGGCAGAGCGGAATGCCCGAATGGGTCGTCAGGGAGAAGCTTGGTATCGAGCGTAAGTTTGTTGCGGACCCAAACGTCCATCCCAACGAAATGGCGGTGCGTGCAGCACAAAAAGCCATTACCAGGGCTGATATCGATCCCATGGAGATCGATGTTGTACTGGGTACAACCGAAGAATGGCGTGAATACCTGCTGTGGACGACCGCCATAGATCTCGCCCATGAGATCGGTGCAAAAAACGCATGGGGCATTGATGTACATACCCGTTGTGCCACCACCATTGCAGCGATGCAACTCGCCCGCGGCCTGATGGCGGATGACCCTTCGATCAACACGGTTCTGATCGCCGGCGGCTATGCAACTTCACACTTTATCGATCTCACCGACGTCAACACGTCTTTTCTTTTCAATATCGGGGCCGGTGCCGGTGCGATGATATTGAAACGCGACTGGCCCGAGAACGAGGTACTGGGTATGCACCTGATCGCCGATGGCTCAATGAGCCGCCACGTGATCGTACCGGCCAGCGGCACCGTTCAACATCCAACGGACGATGCGGTAGCTGAAGGTGGTTTTAAATTCAGGCTGGTTGAACCCGAGGCGATGAAGACACGTCTGGGCGAAGTCTCCATCAAAAACTGGCTCACATGTACCGATGTCGCCCTGGAGAAGTCGGGACTGAAAAGCGACGGAACACCCTATACGCGTGATGACATAGATTTCTTCAACATGTCCCTGGTCAAGCCCTCCGGTCATCATGAAATGCTTGAACACCTGGGGCTTTCTGAAGAACAAAGTGTTTACATGTCCCGCGTGGGTCATATTGGTGAACAGGATGCAATTATCAACATCGAAGCCGGTATTGAACAGGGTCGCCTCAAGCCGGGTGACACGATGGCCATCATTGCTGCAGGTATCGGCTATGTTTGGGCTGGAGCAATAGTGCAATGGGGCACCGCAAAATAATTCCTCAATCTCATTACGTTACGGACTGGCTCGACAAACGGGCAAAGCTGACACCTGACCGCGTTGCGCTCATCGACTACTCCAGTAAATCAGAAATCACTTTTGCAGGGTGGAACGAGCGCGTCAACCGAACGGCGAATTTCCTAAAAAGCCTTGGCGTCGGCAAAGGAGACCGTGTCGCCGTCTATGCATCGAACCAGGCTGAGTATCTCGATTTATTCTGGGCCGCACCGAAAATTGGCGCGATGCTGCAGAACCTGAACTGGCGTCTGACCGTGTTTGAGTTAACAGGCATCATTGAAAGTGGCGCACCCACGGTGCTGATCTACAGTGAAGACTGGCGCGAACAGGTAGAACAACTCAAACCCTCATTTACAACCGTTAAACATGTCGTTGCCATGACCCAACCGGGCCCGGGTGAAGTCGACATCGCTGAACGCGACAGCATGTCTGCAGAGCTTCCTGATATTCCGGAGCTGACCCTTGATGATCCATGGGGTATTTACTACACCGGCGGCACAACCGGCCTTCCCAAGGGCGCGGTTCTGACTCACGGCAACGTCACCTGGAACAGTGTCAACACCATTACCTCCTGGGGCATCAACGGCCAGCACAAAGCCGCGATCCAGCTTCCGTTCTTCCATATTGGGGGACCGAATATCTTTATGGCGCCACTGGTACATGCAGGCGGCACGACGATCCTGTGTTCCGGCTTTGATGCCGACGAAACCTTTGACCTCGTTGAGAACGCTGGTATTACCCATTACGTAGCGGTGCCAACCATGTTCCAGATACTGCAGGAGCACCCCAGGTGGGCAGAAGCTGATTTTTCACAACTGGAGCTTGTCATCAGCGGCGGTGCACCCTGCCCGCTTCCCGTCATGCAGAAATTCTGGGACCGCGGCATCGACTTCAAGATGGGCTACGGACTCACCGAGGCATCGGGTAATAACTTCTGGCTGCCACCCGAGCTGGTCCAGGAAAAGATAGGTTCTGTCGGTTATCCAATTTTCCACATCGACATGAAAATCATCCATGATGACGGTAGCCGTTGCGGTGCCGGGGAACCGGGTGAGCTCCTGATCCGGGGTCCGCATATCGTAGCCGGCTACTGGAAAAACCCCGATGCAACGGCCGAGACGATCCGTGACGGCTGGCTCCATACGGGGGATGTTGCGGTATGTGATGAAGATGGCTGCTACTCGATCCTTGGCCGCTCAAAGGAGATGTATATCTCCGGCGGTGAGAATGTGTATCCAGCGGAGATTGAATCTGTGTTGCTGGCACACCCCCTGGTAACGGAAGCGGCAGTTGTCGGCGTCCCCCACAAGACCTGGGGTGAGGTCGGCCGTGCATTTTTGGTTGTTGAGGACGGATTCATTGAGGAGGACCTGAAGGTGTTTCTCACCGAACGGCTTGCCAGGTATAAGCTCCCGCGTTCGATCACTGTTCTTGACGCCATGCCTTTGACAGCCATTGGCAAACTCGACAAGAAACTACTTTCAACTAAAGAGGCACCGGAATGAACGTTCCCATACTTCCCGGTATCACCGCAAAAACTATCACCACCAGGCGTTTGACCACGCGGGTTCTTTTTGCAGGGCCGAAAGATGGCATACCGGTGCTGTTTATTCACGGCAACTTCTCCTCCGCCACCTGGTGGGAGGAAACCATGGTCAAGCTGCCGCCCCGCTACCGGGCCATCGCCCCCGACCAGCGCGGCTTTGGCGCTGCTGACCCCGCTATTAAGGTCAATTCAACGCGCGGTATGCGTGATTTTGTCGAGGATGCGATCGCATTGATGGATCACCTCGGTTACGAAGGGTTCCACCTCGCGGGAAACTCGCTCGGCGGACTGGTCGCATGGTGGTTCATGGCCGATGCGCCCGGACACCTGCTCTCGGTAACGTTGCCCGGCGCCGGTTCCCCGTATGGTTTCGGTGGGACCAGGGATGCACACGGAACACCCACCAATGATGACTTCGCCGGTTCGGGCGGCGGTTTGCTCAACCCTATCCTGATCCAGGGTCTGCTGGACGATGACCACGGCACCGACATGCCGTTCAGTCCGCGCAACGTGCTGCGTCTGCTGGTCTGGGGTCCACCACATATCCCGGATCGTGAGGATGACCTGCTGGAAGCCATGTTCCAGGTGCATATCGGCGACCGGGATCTGCCCGGTGATAAACAGGCATCACCGAACTGGCCCTATGTTAAACCGGGTGTGTGGGGTGCAACCAATGCCATGTCGCCGAAATACGCCGGCGATTTGGTCGAGCGTATCCTTGCCGCACAAAACAAGATCAAGGTGCTATGGATATACGGCGCTGATGATGTGGCAGTTTCCAACAGTGCCGCATCGGACCCGGGCACCTGGGGTCCGACAGGACGACTCCCTGGCTTCCCGGGAGCAGACAGGTATCCGCCGCAGCCGATGATGGAGCAAATAAGAACACTGCTCGACGCCTATGCCGCATCCGGCGGGTATTACGAGGAAATCGCCGTCGAAGACTCCGGCCATGTTCCTTTCATTACCCACCAGGATGAATTCAACCGGGTGTTCCACGCGTTCCTGGATCAGATTGACTGAACAACGCTGACCGGCGACTGGTGGACTTCTAAACTTCCGGGCTATGCTAAAATTTTCCTGAATCCGCCGTTGACCCAATCCAGGACCATGGCAGCAAACTCATCAGCGCGATCCTGGTAAGAAAAATGCCCGCAGTTCTCGAACACCTTCAGCTGGCTGCGTTTCATTCTGCTGTTCAGCCGTTCGCCATTGTCCAGCAGCAGGAATATGTCGCGGTCGCCCCAGAAGATCTGCGTCGGCAGGTCGAGATTATCGAGGTGGGGATCGACCGTGGCCAGGTTCTCCGGGTAAGTCTTGAACCAGTAAGTAATAGGCCCCAGGCGACCATCATAAGAAGCCACGTAGTCGGCGACTTCATCGTTGCAGGGGATGTAATCCACGCAGGCCAGGCGGTAGCCGCCTTCCACAAAAGCCTGGGCGCCGACGACTTGAAACATCATGCGCCAGAAAGCGGAATCGACTGCCTTGTTGATGATGCTGCCGTTGGAAGACGGGACAATACCTGGTCCGTCACCCACCAGGATGCTGGCGGCCTTGTGGTCATGATGGATGACGTAATGCAGCGCCGCCGCCATACCCACGTCGGGCCCGACAACGTGTACGTCCTCGAGTCCCAGTTCATTGACGAACTTTTCGACGAAATCACCCTGGGCCTTGAAGCTCATGTATTCCATACCGCCTTCGCTGCGCCCGAACCCGGGCTGGCGGAATGCCTGGTGGCGCAAGAGGCGAGCGGCGGCGTCGATATTCTCCACAGCACCAAATTCGAGTTGCTCAACGGGGCGCTCGAGATACTGCACGAGCGGCTCGCGGACACCCCGAATTCGAAACAGCTTTGTGACGAGTTGCAGGTAAACGCTCGATGGTTAAGACGGGTGTTCAAGGAAGCGTTCGGGGTCGGGCCGATCGCCTTTTCCCGGCTCATGCGGATCAACCAGGCGCGGCGCAATCTGAAGTCGGCCAGGGGGTCAGAGGAGACCGTGGCCGGAATTGCACGGCGCTATGGTTTTAACCGGCTCGGTGCGTTTGCCGACGAATACCGCAGACAGTTCGGAGAACTTCCCTCCGAAACGCTGGGTGTCAGGGGGCACCCAGGTGTGAGGAACGAGCGCCAAAGACGTTGAGATGTGCAACGAGGTGCTCAGCGCGAACCTGCCGGACTCCCGGAATGAACGCTTCAGACCTCTTTCTTAAAAGGGCAGGTCCTGTCCAAGAACTCCCCGGCTTCTCAGGAGCAGGCAAGTATCCGCCACCAACGATGATGGAGCAGATCAGAATGCTGCTATAGGCCTGTGCCAGTCATGGCGGAAGTTACGAAGAAGTCGCCATAGAATCTCGGTCGCGACTCGGCCCAGGCCGCCCTCTCGACCGGTTCCCGGTCTCACCTTGTCCCTGTCGCTCACGGCCCTGGCAATCACTACCCACCCTGGCTCTGGACACACCGATGCTATCCCCAATGGACAGCAGCATCGTAGCCCGCAGATAGCATTTCAAACTGGATAAATAGTGCTATATAGAGTATTCTATATAGTGTTATTAATAGTGCTGTTGATTCAGAGACACCTTATGAATGCCATTACGGCCAATGAACTCAAAACCCGCGGAATTTCAGCCGTTGAAGACCTGCTGGAAACAGAGGAACAAGTCATCATTTCGGTTCGGGGAGTAGACAAATACGTGGTCATCGGACTGGAAAAATACGCAAAGTTGCGGGAATCAGAGTTGGACATGGCTGTAAAGGAAGCCAGGGCGGATTATGAAGCCGGGCGCACCATCACGGAAAATGTTGATGATCATATGAAACGGGTCGTCGATGAAATATAAGCTGGTTTTTCCAGATAGCTACATCAAGCGAGCCAGAAAATTTCTAAAGAAACACCCTGAAATTCACGGCCAATACCGCAAAACCCTCGAGTTACTTGAATTTGACCCTTATCACCCATCCCTGAGGCTTCACAGTCTTCAGGGAAATTTAAGTGGCCTGTCTTCAGTTTCCATCAACATCAGCTATCGGATAGTGCTCGAGCTAATTATTGAAGGAAATGAAATCCTGCTCATCAATATCGGGAAACACGAACAGGTGTACTAAATGGTCCACAGCTTCGGCGCGGACTACCAGGTCGTACGCTAATTGCTTTTGCGGCCATCTGGCCCTAAAACTCCTGATGACAATTGGTATAAAAATGTATCGATTGCAGCCAAAGATTCGGGTTCGTAAAGCAACGGTGCGTGTCCCCTGTTAGGAATAACCGCATTTATCAAATCCGGCTTGACTGCTGTCATGTGTTCTACAATTTCCACGGACAGGATATCAGAGAGTTCCCCGCGTAAAACCAGGCAAGGCATGGTGATTGCTCTGAAAGCAGCCCACGGGTCAACCTGGATACCGGCAATCAGGCTCAGATCTCCCTTGCGGATGGCCTCGCCGATATTGGGGTCGCTATCCAGTTCCGGTAGACCGCCCTCTCCTTCCCGGTAGTTTTTACGGACATACTCACTCCAGAACTCCACCGGCATATCCGGCAGTGCCGCCCCGTAGGTCCGCTTGCACTCGCTGATCGCTTCCTGCCAGTCCCTCAACTCGGTCTGCTGATCGAAAGATGCCAGTATCCTTGTATAGCCTGCAGGGTCGGCTTCCGGTCCTGCATCATTCAATATCACTGCCCTGACCCGCTTCGGTTGTTGCGATGTCATGATCATGGCCATCAAGCCACCCAGCGAAGTACCGATCATGATGAAGTTGGAAATTCCCAGTTGGTCCAACAGGCTCCAGGTGTCGCTGATATAAGTGGCTGGATGGTAATTACGCCAGTCAGCATCCCAGTCAGATCGCCCCCTGCCTCGTATGTCCAAGCTTAAAACACGATACCCTGATGACAGGTGAGTGGCAATTTCGTGGAAGTCCTTGCTGTTGCGTGTCAGACCCGGCAGACAGACCACGACATCCTCGCCGGAGCCATAACTCCGGTAGTACAGGGACAATCCATCGTGTGTCGGGTAATTGTGTTCCGTAAAACCCATGGCTGATACCGCTGTGGTGTAATACCGCTTTGTAATCCGGTCGTGAATGGAGAAAGTGACATGCAAAACTTGCCAAGTGATTCAAAGTATGCAACATTATGAAACATGAATCAACTTTCAGGTACCGACAAAACACCCAAGACCGCACGTGGCAAAAAAACCCGTGACAAGTTGCTGCGGGCAGCTGAAATTGAGTTTGGGGACAAGGGATTCCATTCCGCCGCGATCAGCGGGATTACCTACCGTGCAGGTGTCGCGCTTGGCACCTTTTATACTTATTACGAAAGCAAGGAAGAGATTTTTCACGACCTTGTCACGTTCATGAGTCAACGTACGCGTCGCTGGATTGGTGAACGGGTAGCGGGTGCGCCGGACCGCATGGCGGCTGAACGCCTGGGTATTGAGGCCTACATTGAATTTGCCCGCCGGCACAAAGGCATATATCGCATCATTACCGAAGCCGAGTTTGTCGCCAATGACGCCTATCGCGAACACTACGAGAGTTTTGCCAGTGCCTATCGGGACAACCTGAAAAAGGCGGGTGAAAGCGGGGACATACGCGAGGGCGATTACGACACCTGGACCTGGGCCATCATGGGTATCGCCGTTTTTCTTGGTATGAAGTACACCGAGTGGGATGACAATGTACCCGCGGCCCGTGTTGCCGAGATTGTGACCGACCTGATTGCCAACGGAATCAGACCGAGGTAAGACCCATGAGTTTTCCCGTTTTCGATATCCTGGCCAGCCGTGCCGACCTGGCTCCGGAGTTTGTGGCCTTTGAGGACATGGTAAGCGGGGAACAAGTCAGTTATTGCGAACTGAACCGCCGTACAGGCCGGACCACGGCCCTGCTCTCCTCCTATGGCGTAACACACGGCGATTGTGTTGCCTTACTTTGCCGGAACCGTATCGAATTTTTTGAGCTGCTGTTTGCCTGTGCAAGGTTGGGCGCCATCCTGGTTCCGCTAAACTGGCGAATGCCTGGCCCGGAACTGCTTCCATTACTGGACGATTGCGATGCTGGATGGCTTTTTCATGGTTCGGAAGATACGGACATCGCTGTCAGTATTGCAGGCAAGACCCGGGTACTTTTCGATCTGGATGACAGTGGTGATGACGGCTTTCGTAACCGGCGTGATAGCCTCCAACCGCAACAGGGCCGGATCAAGTGGCCTGCGCATGAAACCTGGTATCTGCTGTACACCTCCGGCACCACCGGCAAGCCCAAAGCGGTCATCCAGACCTACGGTATGGCAATGGCCAATTACATCAACATCGCCCAGGCAATGGGTTTGCGCTCCGATGATACAAGCCTGAATTACCTGCCGTTATTTCATACTGGTGGTATCAACCTGACAACCTTACCTGCACTGATCATGGGTGCCCGGACCCTGATCATGCCGGGGTTTGACCTGGAGCGAACCGTTGAGCTGCTGGAGGCAGGCCGGCTCGACACGTTTTTTGGTGTTCCCGCCATTTACCAGGCGATCAGCCTGCATCCCCGCTTCAATGAACTGGATTTGAAGCACGTACGCTGCTGGGGTTGCGGCGGCGCACCCATGCCCGACAAATTGCTACAGCAATTTGCAGCACGCGGTGCCACCGTACTCAATGGCATGGGGATGACTGAAACCGGACCGACCGTTTTTCTGATGGATACAGCCAATGCCATGAACAAGATTGGTTCGGTGGGCAAACCCCAACTGCTGGCCTCGGTGAGACTGGTCGGGGCGGACGGCAAAGACGTTGTGCAGGGGGATACCGGTGAATTGTGGTTTTCCGGACTCGGCATCACACCGGGTTACTTTAACCGCCCGGAAGCAACTGCCGATGCATACTCCGAAGATGGCTGGCTGCGAAGCGGGGATCTTGGCCGTCAGGATGAGGACGGTTATTACTACATCGTCGGCCGTCTCAAGGATATGTACATTTCAGGCGGAGAGAATGTTTATGCTGCCGAAGTCGAAGCGCATCTCGCCGAACATCCGTGTGTGCTTGAGGCCGCCGTTATTGGCGTGCCTGATGAAAAATGGGGTGAGGTTGGATGCGCCTACCTGCTGCAACAACCTGGACACCCGTCTCCCTCAGATGAGGAACTGGTCAGCTTTTGCAAGCTGCGTGTGGCCTCCTACAAGGTACCCAAATACTTTGTACGGGTGGACGATTTTGCACGTACAGCCGCGGGCAAAGTTCAAAAACATCTATTGCCCCCGCTGACAGCAGGTGGGAAATGACCCGGATTCAGCAGGCCAGCATGGTAAAAGTTTTCAGCCAGGCGGATTTTGACAATTTTGCCCGCCTCAGCGGCGACAACAACCCGATCCACACGGATCCGGACTTCAGTGCCAATACCCGTTTCGGACGGACCGTGGCCCACGGATTACTTTTATGCAGCGTGTTGCGTGGATTGATAGACCGTTTGATGCCGGATCAACATCTCAGTGAGCAGTCGGTGATGTTTCCGGCCCCCACCTATGCTGATGAGCCAATGAATTTCACCGTTTCGATGGTCAGCAACAGCACCGGTGAACTCGAACTGGAAGTGAAGCGCATGGATGATGGTGTGGTGACCTGCCAGGGACATGCCAGGGTGATGACATGAAAGTCGGAGAGAGCGCGGATGTCACACGAACATTCAGCCAGCAGGACCTGCTCGATTACACCGTGATAAGTGGCCACGAAATCTCCACTGAACAGGTGCCCGAACCACTGATCGGCGCACTATTCTCTTACCTGCTGGGTGTAAAACTGCCGGGTCTTGGCACCAATTACCTCAGGCAGGAGACCCGTTACGCGGCCGTGGCCAAAACCGGGGAAACGCTGACCGCGCGGGTCGAAATCACACGGCTCAGACCGGACAAACAGCTTGTGGATCTCGCCACCATCTGCCATCGCGGTGATGGTGAGATCGTTGCCAGCGGCCGTGCACTTGTCTATGTGGGTTCCCTGATGCGGAAGACAGGTTTTGGAATCTGATCAACTGGTGACATTAAAGCATCATCGCAAGGTCGCGATCGTGAGCCTGAACCGCCCTGCCCTGTACCAGCGCCTGGAGGCTGAGCGCGAAAGTTTCGTTAGCCAGGTACAAACCCAACAGGCCCTTGACGGCATCGAATTATTTCTGCGGAGACAAGAAAATGTATAAGCTCTTTTTAATCACGCTATTATTATCCACTCCGGCGCTATCATCCGAGCGCGCCCGATCGTTAAATATAGACACAGACCGTGTCACGGTATCGGGTATATCTGCCGGCGGACAAATGGCTCACCAGCTACATATCTCGTATTCGGATATGTTCTCAGGCGCCGGCATCATCGCTTCCGGACCTTTTGGTTGCGCGGATGGTTCTCTGACAACCGCTATGGCGCGCTGTATGGGCAAGACCGATGGCCCCATGCCGGTGGCGGAACTGATTGATGGAATCAACAATGCACAGGAACAGAACCTTGTCGCGGACACCAAAAACCTGGCCGATGATCCGGTCTGGATATTCCACGGCACACTCGACACCACCGTTGCTGCCGAAGTGAACGACGCAACCGCAGCACTTTATGCAGGCTTCATACCCGACGCACAAATGGTCTATGTGAATGATTTCCCCGCCGTACATAACTTCCCAGCCCGTGGACATGGCAGCGCCTGCACCGCCATGCAACCGCCATTGGTGGGTGATTGTGATTACGATGCTGCCGGTGAAATCCTGCAACACCTGTACAGCGGTTTAAAACCACCGGTATCAGAACCTGAAACAGCCCTTCAGACGGTATCCCTGCCAGGTGCTGCTGAGGCCGGGCTCAGCGAAACCGCCTATTTGTTCGTTCCGCCGGCCTGTACCAAAGGCGAACAGGCTTGTGCGCTACACCTGGTGTTGCACGGCTGTGCCCAGTCCGCTGTCCAGGTCGGTACGGATTTCATGCAGCAAAGCGGTTACTTTTCCTGGGCGGAAACAAATGATATTGTTCTGGCCTTCCCGCAAGTTGTTCCCGGAACGCTGAACCCCTATGCCTGTTGGGACTGGTGGGGTTATACCGGACCCGATTACCGCTGGAGAAACGGTAAGCAGATGGTCGTGGTAACTGACTGGATCAAGAATCTTTAAAAACCTTTACATTTAAAACTCAAAACCAGAGGGTCTGACCCTGATGATCTGTCCGGCTGCTTTTATTCCAGGTAATGCTGATGCGCCATTACCTGTCCGACCTTTGGTTGAAAAATAATCAGAACCTCTGCTGTCTTTCGTGTCTGGTTCCGGTAAACATGCGGTTGCGTCGCGAGGAATAACAAACTGTCCCCTTTTTCAAGATGGTATTCCTCCTCATTGATCCGGCATATCAAAGCGCCGCTCAGGACATAAACCAATTCTTCGCCCGAGTGGGTGATTTGACCACTGGTGCTACTGCCCCCCGGTTGGATGGTCATTAAAAATGGTTCAATCTGCTGATTTTGCAGACCGCTTCCGAGGTTCTCCATCCTGACCCCAGCGGTTTCTGAAGTTGGCCTTCGATTTTTCTTTAAATGGATTACCTGGCCATCAATCTGCTGCTCAAAAAAAGCGGTAATCGGCACCGCTAGTGCCCTCGCCAGGTTATGCAACGACGAAACTGTCGGCGAGTTATCTCCGCGCTCTATCAGGCTGATCGCATTGGTCGAAAGACCGCTCAACTCAGCCAATGCCCGCAGTGACAGTCCCCTTTGGGTTCTCAGTTCCCGGATACATCGTCCTACCAGTTGCTTATCACTCATGATTGATTCCCTGGTGTTAATTATTTATCAAAAGCATTATCCATCATTTGTCATATTTGTACCAATATAATTGACAAATATACTTAATAGTTGTACATTAATGGTGAAGAAATTATCATGAAACCAGAGGTTCACCAGGCATGAAAATCGCGATCGTTTCCGATGACGAACAAACCATCAGCCAGCATTTTGGCCGTGCTGAAAAGTACATTGTTATTTCGTATGAGCAAGAGAAGATTATAGAACGAAAATCGCTTCCCAAGCTTGATTTCTGCCATTCTTCCCACCGGTATCACGGCAGGCACGAACACCGGTCAGATTCCAGGGGCCGAGGCTTTGGTCATAATTCCAAAGCCTCACACGAACAGATGTTTGAAGACATCAGGGACTGCGACGTCCTGGTTAGCCGCGGTATGGGGCGCGGTGCCTATCTTGATCTTCAGCGACTGGGCATCAGACCGGTTATCACCGACATTGCAGATATCAATATCGCCATTCAAGCAGTAATGGATGACTCGATCATCAACCATGTTGAGAATCTGCACTAAATTATTGACGAAGGAGAGCATTATGAAATTTTCAATATTGGTCATTCCCCTTCTCCTGCTTCCCCTGCTGCTGACTGCTTACAGCGGTCAAACCGGGGCGGCGGAGACGGGCTTCATCACCGGTAATGTGTATTGCGATCACGACAAAAACGGTATTTGTGATTGTGAAGAAAAAGGCCTGAAAGAAATCCAGGTTCAGATTTTCACCGAACATTGCGGCGGCACGCCCCTGCAAACCGTTGCCACCGACGAGAAAGGCAATTTCGCCTTCACGAAGTTTAACCCCGGCACTTACTTTATTGCAGTTGACCTGGATTACGTTTGCGGAGGGCGTATTCCAACGACCAGCAACTGTCAAAAGGTGAAACTGGTGAATGGAGAGAACATAAATCTTCCAGCTTTTGGATACTCAGAATTCGGTCAGTAACTCCTTCGCATGACTGATTCCTGAGTTCCAAAAACCGGGACCAGGGCAAAATTCCAGAAACTTTTTGTCCTGGCCCCATCATCGGCAAACTGCCCGAATATCTTTCTTCTTTCTTAATCCCCTGGTCTGATACTGAATGAGAGGTGATAGATACCACCCTCGAGAGTACTTTCAATCGAAGTGGGAGCACACTTGTGAAAGATGTGGAGCATCCTGGCATTATCATGCAGCACGTCTGCGGTAAACCGTCCAATGCCACGTTTCCGCGCGACTTCCAGCAGTTGATTGAACATGGCGATTCCTACACGCTGCCCCTGCCAGTCATCCCTGACGATAAAAGCCACCTCTGCCGCATTGCTGGCCTTATCGACAGAATAACGACCGACTGCGACAATCATCTCATGCTCATCCTCATGTGTAACACTGGCCAGCGCCATGGTATTCACATAGTCAATATTGACAAACTTTTTCAGTTTACGATGCGGCATGGATTGCATTTTAATGAAAAAGCGATGATATAAAGTCTCCGCAGAGCAGGCGTAAAAGAGATCCCGCATCATATCTTCGTCTGTGGGAAGAACCGGGCGCATATGAATGCTTTTACCGTTAGCGCTTGTAAACCTTCGTTCAAAAGAACGACGGTTCAGATCGCCATGACCGTAAACGGCCACCTGGTCGCTATAAACAAGCTTCCGGTTACGCGCCTCTTCCATCAATTGTTCACGGTGATCAGGATGTGCAATATGAATCAGAGCCATGGCCCGCTCTCGTATGGTTTTGCCATGCAGGTCAGCGATACCATACTCGGTGACCACGTAATGCACATCGCCCCGGCTTGTAACAACACCCGCGCCAGGCGTCAGCGTGGGTACGATACGTGAAACCTTCCCGCCACTGGCAGTGGATGGAAGCGCGATGATGGGCCGGCCCTGGTGGGAGCGCGAAGCACCGCGTATAAAGTCAACCTGGCCACCGATACCACTGTAGAAATAGGTGCCAAGTGAATCGGCACAAACCTGGCCGGTCAGATCGACCTGCAGGGCCGAATTGATCGCAACCACGCGGTCGTTCTGTGCAATACGAAACGGGTCATTGGTGAACTCCGAAGGGTGGAATTCACACATCGGATTGTTATCGACAAAATCGTAGAGTCGCCGAGTGCCTAAAACAAAGCTGACAACAATTTTGCCGGTATGGATGTTCTTACGTGAACCGTTGATAACACCCTTCTCAACAAGATCGATAACACCGTCGGAAAGCATTTCTGAATGGATACCAAGATCCTTCTTGTCGCCCAGGCATGACAAAACCGCATCGGGGATCGTGCCAATACCCAGTTGAAGGGTTGAACCATCCTGGATGAGATCGGCGATATGCTGCCCGATATCTTTCGCCACCTTGTCAATCTTTCCAGCCGGCACCTCGATAATGGGTACATCACTGGGAACCAGCAAATCGATGTTGTCTATGTGTATAAAACAATCACCAAGCGTGCGCGGCATATTGGGATTAATCTCTGCGACCACATAGCGGGCGCTCTCGGCCGCCGCCTTGGTAACATCAATGCTGACCCCGTAACTGCAATAACCATGCTCATCAGGCGGTGTCACCTGGATCAGCGCGACGTCGATCGGCATCTTGCCGCGCCGAAAAAGTCTCGGAACTTCTGAAAGAAAAACAGGTGTGAAATCAGCCCTTCCTTCCGCGACTGCGTCGCGAACATTCGGACCGATAAACAAGGCGTTATGACGAAAACCATCTTCCAGTTTTGGATCCGCATAAGGCGCGACCCCAAGAGTAAGAATATGCGTAATCTGCGTGTCTGCCAGTTCCTGGCCCCGATCTGCGAGTGCTTGGACGAGTAGTTGCGGTTCCGCCGCCCCCGAACCAATGAAAACTCTCTGGCCGCTCCTGACCTTGGCAACTGCTTCGGGCGCTGTGCTAACTTTGGAACTATATTTTTCTTGCCAGTTGTTCATTGAAATATCCTTGAAACTGTTAATCATCGAGGTCAAAGCAAATAGCCGTGTATTACCCGTTGCCGACCGCTTTTGTCGCAAGAGTCTTGCGTAAGTGTTCGTGAAAAGCCAATAAGTCCGAATCTTGCGTCAGCAGATTCTGATACACCGGGTTCGCTTTGAGCTTGGCATACGTGATTGAAGGTAAATATAAATCACGCAGGAAGTGAATTAATTTCAACGTGCGGAAAGCATCAAACCAGGTATGCATCTGGCGTATGAACTGGTCAAGGCTCCTGCTTTGCCTGAAGGCATGCTCAAGCGCCTGTTCCGTTTTGATTTCCTGCAGGCTCCTCAGAAGAGCTTGCAGTTCATATTCCTGCACATCATATGGTTGATCCATAAAAACACGGGTGACCAGTACAGCAGACCCGGAATGCCAGATCGCGGGCAGACTCAGCAGCCAGGTCTTTAACAAGCCGAATACTGCCGGGTCGTAGAATTGAAACTCGCTGACCGGATCGGCAAGCCCGGTAATTTTATTGACCGCCGCACCGGTACCAAATGGAACCCGGTCAGAGCGGCGGGATTCAATCTCGATCACCTCGGTGTCCGTGCCCGCATCAAGCTCCAGCACCGAACCTACCTTGGCCAGCTTATTGAGTAAATAAAAGTCCTCACCTGCCTCGCGCTTGGGAAAACCCCTTACCTTTGCATAGTTGACTGCGCTGAGCGCCATGGTGCTGCCGATGGTGTGAAAAGCATAGGGTGAATGGGCGAATCTCATACCGGCCACGTAATACCGCAGGGATAACTCATATAAATGGGTCGCCATGATAACTTCGCTGCTTTCGGACCTGTCCCGGTCATCGGAGTGACTGAAAGGATAAATCAGGGCCGAGTATTTCGAAGCGGGGTCCTCAATGGCGTTGCTGCGCGTGAAGTAGGTCTCAGGCAGTCGCACATCGGCATCGGTGCAGTGTATCCAGCCAGAATTGATACGTTGCCGGTGGATCAAGCTGAGCGCGAGGTCGGCACCAATTTTGCGGGCAAAACCAACACCTCCCCTGGCGGGTAATCGCCGCCCATCACTGAAACGGTCCACCAGCAGCAGGTCGCGCTCGGCAAGCGTATCGCGCCACAGGCTTAAACCCGGGCCCGGGGCGGACTGCCACTGATGCGTGAACCGTTCCTGCACTGCTGCAGCCAAAGCCCGGTTGCTTGATGAAACATTCTGTGCGGCATTTTCCGGTTCATTGATCACCAGTATCATCAGGCTGCGACCACCGCACGGAGGCGGTGACCGGAGCAACCCGGCGGTCTCGTTACAGGCGGGAATGACCACAACGTTTTGCCAGGCCGCCTGGTCCGGCAGGCCGTCGAGCGCTGCGGCTTCAGGTTCTGCATATTTTTGCAGGTATTTTTTCACTTCGGCTTGCTCGCCCGGTCAGCTTCAGTGAAGCGCTAGCCGGATAGGCAGATCTCTGACGATGGCGGCTTCGGCTACCAGCAACTCATCAAGACGCTGTTGTACCTCGCCTGAGTCAAAATAACGCTGGGCAAACTGCAAGAACAATTCTTCGTGCCCCTGCTCGGAACGCGTAATCACATCGTAAAACCGCTTCAATTCACCTCCCGGCAAGGCTGCCGCGATCAATCCAAAGCGTTCGGCACCACGCGCTTCGACGATGCCGGCGATGAGCAAACGATCCATCAAATAAAGATCACTCCCCTGCCGGGCCTCGCGGCGCAGGGCATTGACATAGGGATCCTTTTCATCGGGCAGCAAGACCAGGCCGCGATCCTGCATAAGCTTAACCACTGACCGAAAATGACTGAGTTCCTCCAAAGCCAGATCAATCATGGCGGTCACAAGTTCCGGTCTGTCTGGATAATGCGACACCATGGTCATTGCCATGCTGGACGCCTTTTTCTCCGCTGCAGCATGATCCGGCAAAAACACATCCATGGCATTAACGATTCCCTCGGCCCAAGCGTCAGGCGTTTTGAATTTCAGCTCGATCATTGCTGTGATTTCCGTACTTGCACAGATACTAATTTTACCCTGAATTTGGGCCGCGGAAATGCTTGATGCATACTAGTGTAGTGTCTACCCTAGCGCAGTGCATCGCAATTAACAGGCAAATAAATGGACGGGCAAATGAAACGCTCTGATATCACTGATGAGTATCTCCAGGCGCTGGATCTTACTGGAAGCAAACCCGACCTGGCCTTTTTAAGTGAAATAACGCGGCGTCATGCAGCGCGGTTTGCCTTCTCCAGTGTCGGACCCATGCTTGGAGACGATCTGCCCCTAGATGTAGAATCGCTTTACCGGCGAATTATTGTGAACCGTCGTGGCGGATACTGTTTTGAGCAAAACGGTTTTCTTTTTGAAATGCTGCAGGAACTGGGATTCGAGGTGAGCCTGTACCTCGCCCGGGTCATCTATAACCAGGATATCCATCCGGGCCTGACGCACCGTATCACACTGGTGAAAATCGATGGCGAACGCTACATCGCCGATGTCGGATTTGGGCCACTGGGGCCGCAATATCCGGTCAGCATGTCAGGTAAAGCGTCTCATGAAAGTTTCCGGATATTCCGAATCGAGGAATGTCATCCGGGAGAGTTTCACATGCAAACCCTGAAGGACGGGGAATTTTACTCGCTGTACAAATTTGAACTCGTCCGCTACGGTCCGGCGGATTGTGAAGTGGGCCATTTTTATTCTCACAAATATCCGGGCGCCACATTCGTCAATCATCTCGTTGTTTCAAGAATCATGGATAACGAGGTCCGGTCATTGCGCAATCACGAGTTTTGGATAATCACCGCCTCCGGAGATCAAAAGCACAACATTTCAGATGGTGCGCAATTGAAATTGGTCCTGGACAACCGCTTCGGTATCAATGTCAGCGAGGCCGAAGGTCAGCGCCTGTTCGAGCGAACGACCTCCTGATGGCACTGCTTTATCCGAATTAGCCTTCGCAGTGTCTGATGCGGATTGAATTGAAACCCCCTTGACGTCAAAATGTAAGGCTTGCCCATCCTTTGGGAATTTGCCGATTGTTTGAGTGGCAAGACGGTAGAAAACGACTGAGGCGACAGACAGATCATCACTGGCAGAACGGGTATGAAACTCAAGAGACGTGATTTTATCAACTCGGCTGCACTATCGGGTGCAGGGCTTCTGCTTGCACCTGGTCTTGTCCTGGGTAAAAAAGCGGCAGATTCCGAACTGCGACTGGGTTTTATCGGGGTTGGCCTCAGGGGAACATGGCATCTCGAAAACTCACTCAAAAGGAATGATGTCGAGGTCGTGGCGATTTGTGATACCAACCCTGAAAGGCTTGAAATCTGCCGGCAACACATTGCCAATTCAGGTCAAGGAAAAACCAGGGAGTTTGGTAGCGGCGATTACGATTACCGGAACCTGCTGGAGTTAAAAGACCTGGATGCAGTGATCATTTCAACACCCTGGCTATGGCATACCCCGATGACGGTTGATGCCATGAAAGCCGGAAAATATGCCGGTGTGGAGGTCTCGGCTGCGACCTCGCTTGCCGAATGCTGGGATCTCGTCAACACGCATGAAGAGACCGGTACACACATGATGATTCTCGAGAATGTGAATTACCGTCGCGATGTCATGGCTGTACTGAATATGATTCGCCAGAATGTTTTTGGAGAAATGATCCACTACCGTTGCGGTTATCAGCATGATCTCCGGGCCGTGAAATTTAACAACGGAAAACAGCCCTACGGCGGCGGTGTTGAATTCGGTAAGAAAGCGGCGAGTGAAGCTCAATGGCGAACCCTGCATAGCCTGAAACGTAATGCCGATCTTTACCCGACACATGGTATAGGCCCCATTGCCGCTTATGCTGACATCAATCGCGGAAACCGTTTCGTATCCCTGACCTCGCATGCAACAAAATCACGAGGTTTGCATGACTACATAGTCGAGCAGGGTGGACCGGACCATCCTAACGCCAGCCTGAAATGGAAGCTTGGCGATGTGGTGACCACGACCATTGAAACGGCGAATGGCGAAACCATCATCGTCACCCATGATACCAACCTGCCCCGCCCTTACTCTCTCGGGTTCCGGGTGCAGGGGACCAGGGGGCTTTGGGAAGTCGATGGCAACAGAATTTATATCGAAGGTCATTCAGAACCGCATCGCTGGGAAGAAGCCGATGAATGGCTTCAGAAATACGATCACCCGCTATGGAAAAAATTTGGCAACGATGCCGAGGGCGCAGGACACGGCGGTATGGATTTCTTTGTACTCAATGCATTCGTTGAATCGGCAAAAAGGAATATTTCACCTCCGCTGGATGCCTATGATGCAGCGGCCTGGAGTGCGATCACGCCGTTATCGGAGGTTTCAATTGCCAACCATGGTGAAGTACAGAACTTTCCTGACTTTACCCGCGCTCAGTGGATAAAGAGAAAGCCTTACGACTGGATTAAAGACACGTGGTAATACCGGCATGTGTCAGCACCTGCGTGTTTCCGGCCTGAAAGCATCATGAAGAAGTCACGTGTACCCACCACCCGGATCGGACGTCTGGCAAGGTTGGGCTTAACCGCAGGCGAGTTGGCGCTGGGTGGTGTTGCTGAGTCTGTACGCCGGCTTGGCAAAACAAAACCTGAAGACGCCTACAACGTCTTGCTCACGGCAACCAACGCTAAAAAACTTGCCAACCGCCTCGCGGGCATGCGCGGTGCCGCCATGAAGATGGGGCAAATCCTGTCCATGGAAAGTGCAGACTTTCTGCCAAGAGAATTTTCAGATGCGCTGGCTATCCTGCGTGATTCCGCCAATACCATGCCGCTTTCCCAGATCAAACGTGTGATGGGGCGTGAATATGGCAAGGGCTGGCAGAGCCGGTTTATTGATTTTGATTACGAACCCGTAGCAGCGGCCTCGATAGGACAGGTACACCGGGTCTTTACCGAAGATGGACGTGATCTGGCTCTCAAGATCCAGTACCCGGGTGTTGCCAAAAGCATTAACAGTGATGTCGACAACATGGCGATGCTGATGCGTCTGATCAACCTGCTGCCGGTTGAAATCGATATTTCTGGAATTGTCAAAGAGGCTAAGCGACAGTTGCACCAGGAGGCGGACTATATCGTCGAGGCACAGTATCTCAGGGACTACCGTATGCTGGTTGAGGATGAACCGCGCTTCGTGGTTCCCGGCGTGCATGATGACATGACCACCAAACGTATCCTGGCCATGGATTACGTCGAGGGTGTCCCGCTGGAATCACTCGCTGAAGAAGGGGTTGCGCAGGAATTGAAAGACGGTGTTGGCACCTTGCTGCAGCACCTGATGTTCCGTGAACTGTTTGAGTTTCGCACCATGCAGTCAGACCCTAATTTCGCCAACTACCTATACCAGCCAGAAACTGATCGCGTTGTACTTTTGGACTTTGGGTCAACGGTGAGTTTCAAGGAAAAGTTCACCCACCGCTATGCTCAAATTGCGCGTGCAATGATTGATGGGGATGATCAGGTTTTGCGTCAACTGGCTGAGAAAATGGGTTATATCAACCCGGGAAATAGTGACGAATATGTCGAGCGGATACTGAACCTGATCCGCCTGGTATCAGAACCGGTCATCAAGGGAGGGGTTTATGATTTTGGCACTTCCGATGTATTTGCCCGTGGAAGGGACGCAGGTCTCGAGATGTTTTTTGAGGATATGAGCGAGTACCGGGTCCCGCCACCTGAAACGATGTTCCTGCACCGTAAACTGGTTGGCTGCTTCATGCTGTGCTCGCGTCTGGGTGCACGCGTTAATGTACAGGAACTGATCAGCCCTTTCCTGCCCGTCAAAGCAGATGGTTAAACCCGCAAATCTGTAAAGCCCACGATTTGGCTATAGATTGCCTATTTCAATTTTTTGTTTCCATACCTGCGGACCTGTCTTGTGCACGGATTCACCGTTGACGTCCACCGCCACGGTTACCGGCATATCCTTGACGTCAAACTCGTAGATCGCCTCCATACCCAGCTCGGGGAAACCCAGCACCTTTGAAGACTTGATGGCCTGGGCCACCAGGTAGGCTGCACCACCCACCGCCATCAGGTACACGGCCTTGTTGTCACGGATGGCTTCAATCGCCTCCGGGCCACGTTCGGCTTTACCGACCATACCCATCAGCCCGGTTTTTTCCAGCATCGTGCGTGTAAACTTGTCCATGCGGGTTGCCGTTGTCGGACCGGCAGGGCCAACCACCTCGTCACGGACAGGGTCGACCGGACCCACGTAGTAGATGAAACGACCGGTAAGATCCACGGGTAATTCTTCACCCGCAGCCATCATATCAACCATCTTCTTGTGCGCTGCATCACGACCGGTCAGCATCTTGCCGTTCAGCAACAGGGTATCACCGGGCTTCCAGTCCTTGATTTCCTCACGGGTAACCGTATTGAGATTGACCTGCCTGACATTGCCGCCGGCTTCACGGGTTACCTCGGGCCAGTCATCCAGGCTTGGAACTTCCATATGCGCCGGACCGGAGCCATCCAGTACGAAATGCGTATGCCGGGTCGCTGCACAATTGGGAATCATGGCAACAGCCTTGTTGGCTGCGTGGGTGGGAAAATCCTTTACCTTGACATCAAGCACGGTAGTCAGGCCTCCCAGACCCTGCGCACCAATACCCAGGGCATTGATGCCGTCATACAACTCCAGGCGCAGTTCCTCCGCACGTGTTTCGGCGCCCTTCTCTCTCAACTCCTGGATATTGATCGGTTCCAGCAGTGCCTCCTTGGCCATGATCATGGCTTTTTCAGCAGTTCCACCGATTCCAATCCCCAACATACCGGGCGGACACCAACCTGCGCCCATTACCGGCACCATCTTCAATACCCAGTCCACCAGCGAGTCGGACGGATTGAGCATGGCAAACTTGGATTTCGCCTCTGAACCACCACCCTTGGCAGCCACATGCACCTCGAGTTTGTCACCCGGAACGATTTGGTAATGGATCACACAAGGTGTGTTGTCACCGGTGTTACTGCGCGCACCATCCGGGTCTGCGAGAATCGAGGCACGCAACTTGTTGTCGGGGTTCATGTAAGCGCGGCGCACACCTTCGTTAACCATGTCGGTGACGCTCATGTCACCCTGCCACTGGATGTCCATACCAACGTTTAGAAACACCGTGACGATACCCGTATCCTGGCAAATGGGCCGGTGGCCCACCGCACACATACGCGAATTGATCAGTATCTGCGCCATGGCATCTTTTGCCGCGGGGTTGGCCTCCTTCTCGTAGGCCTTGTTTAATGCCTGGATGAAGTCAACCGGGTGGTAGTAGGAGATGTACTGGAGGGCATCCGCTACGCTTTCGATCAGGTCGTTTTGATGGATTACTGTGGCCATTGTGAGAACCTCGTGTCTGGATAAGGCTTGCGCTGAATGTACTGAGGCAAGATTGCCGGAAAAGCAAATCAATTTTACACCATGCACCGGTTGGAGCGAAGCACAGAGCACTTACGAATCTCCTGAGCCTGAGTCATTGACTTGAACCGTCCCATACCCCGCTGACAATTCCTGGCCGACTCATGCCATCGCTCAGCTCGATTACTTACATGCTGACTGGTGACATGAGTTGACTATGACAATTTGATATATCACAATTGAACGCAGCGGAGTTGCTGTATCTAACTACTAAACATAATAAATTTCCGCATTTACGCACTTAACTTTTGCACTTAACTATAGAAAGGAAGATCTTTGATGAAATCACATCCATGGTCAGTAACCGGTTTTGTTGCCACACTTTTACTCCTTACCTCGGCCGTTAACGCCGCTGATTGGGGGCTTGCAGAAAGTGAGCCAGGTGATCCCAAAAGCACAATATTGGCTTCTGCATTTTGTGAAAGCTACAATATTTCTGGTCCGGCTACAGCTCCCGGAGACACCAGCGGCACTTTTGGCGCTATGGAGGCGGGAGACACCTTTACATTCACCGCCACAGGGAATGGAACAGGAACCTGGCGGATCGTAGGAGGCCCAAGTGGAGACCCGACTTACACAGCGGGCGGCACATTTCCGGGAACCCTGACTTACGTGGTTCCAGCGGGTGGTCTGACGACTGACGGCATGGGATACTATGTTGACTCTTACACGGGTACGGGCGACACCATTTCGGGATCCTGTGGAGATGCCGTGTCCGCCCCGTCCGCCCCGGTCCCATCTTTGTCTTTCTGGAGTCGGATATTGGTGGTCGTGTTTATCGGCTTATTTGGCTTTGCAGCATTCCAGCGTAAGCGCCTGCGAGAACATAGATAGCATAAAATTATGGGATCAGAATAACGTGCCAGGGTATTTACTCCGGCACGTTACGCTGAACCTGTTTATTCCGATCAACGCCCGCCTTTTCACGATCAGTTGCCGACACGCACCTCGTATGAAGTGAATTTGCGAATATTGATCACACCAGTATCAAACATGAGATATTGGCCTTTAATACCCATCAACGTACCCTCCACCACCGGATGCTTATCAAAGTTATGCGATTTGATTTTTTCCGGAAACTCCAGGATGGGGTACCTGATACTGGTGACATCGTCACTTTGATCTTCGATCTCATCGGCCGGGAAAATGTCAACACAATGACTCATGTCTGCATGGAACCTGGCTTTGAGTTCATCTGCTTTGGCCGACAAATCCAGGTCCGGCTGATTCTCCTTCAGCATGGTTCGCCAATTTGTCTTATCCGCTATCAACCCCTTGAACGCCGTTTCAACATAGCCTGATTGACGACGGGTATTAACCTTAAACATGATGTTGGCTTGTGTAGCCCCCTGGTCAACCCACCTCGTGGGGATTTGGGTATGACGGGTAATTCCAACTTTTAACCCGGATGTATTGGAGAGATAAACAAAGTGAGGGACGAAACAATTCTTCTCGCCCCATTCAGGCTCACGACACGTGCCTTTATGAAAATGACAGGTCTCGGGTTTCAGAATACACATATCACATTGCGCCAGGCGTCTCATACACGGAAAACAAAACCCTTGTGAAAAGCTTTTACTGGTCTTCTTACCGCAATTTTTGCAAGTGATATTGCCCAGGAACTCGAGCTTCAAATATTTTCCAATATACGGGTTCAGCGATAGTTCCTGTTGGCCTGCCGGTAGAAAATAATTGACTTCACCAGGGTGATTTTCATTACCCAGTTCAACACGCATTTTTCTTAGTGTTCCGGATAACATTTTCTTGGTCACCTGCTGTTTTATGAAGTGCAAACCATCCACCAGTTGAAATCTGATGGCTTGCATCATGTTACCTAATCCTTCATGTCAAAGAAAACTCACCACCAGAAGATGTTTCATTCCGTGTTGATCACTCGTGGATTGTTTACAATTCTCTGACTGCCCCGAAGGGACGCAGACAGCCCCGGGGTTTTGATTTCCGTTCAAAAACAGGATCTTCTGACAATGACAAAAGACTACAGCAGCTATCTTGAAAACAATCCGAATGCCGAAGGCAACTTTGGTGAATACGGTGGTGCCTATTTGCCGCCCCAGCTGATCGGCCCGATGAACGACATTCTCGCGGCGTACCTGAAGATCAGCCGCTCGGCTGACTTCATCAATGAACTGCGTGCAATACGGAAGCATTTCCAGGGCCGCCCCACCCCGACCTATCACGCCAAACGCATCTCGGAGCAATGCGGTGGAGCCGAGATCTATCTCAAGCGTGAAGACCTGAACCATACCGGTGCGCACAAGCTCAACCATTGTATGGGTGAGGGCTTGCTGGCCAAATACATGGGTAAGAAAAAGCTGATCGCAGAAACAGGCGCAGGTCAGCATGGTGTGGCACTTGCCACTGCCGCTGCTTACTTCGGTCTTGAGTGCGAAATCCACATGGGCGAAGTCGACATTGCCAAAGAGTACCCCAATGTTATCCGCATGAAACTGCTCGGCGCAAAAGTCGTGCCGGTCTCCTTCGGTTTAAAGACACTTAAAGAAGCGGTCGATTCCGCCTTCGGAGCCTATCTGGAAGATCCCGAAACCTCGATTTATTGCATCGGCTCAGTGGTTGGTCCGCATCCGTTCCCAATGATGGTGCGCGATTTTCAACGTGTGGTGGGTATCGAATCCCGCGAACAGTTCCAGGAAATGACCGGTGGACTGCCCGATCTCGTTACTGCCTGTGTTGGCGGCGGTAGTAATGCGATGGGACTGTTCTCCGCTTTTCTCAATGACCCTTGCGAGATATGGGGTGTTGAGCCGATGGGCCGCGGACCGGAAACCGGCGACCATGCCGCCACCATGACCTATGGGATGCCAGGTATCATCCATGGCTTCAGGTGTTACCTGCTACAGGATGAAGCAGGCGAACCGGCGCCCGTTTACTCAATTGCCAGTGGTCTCGACTACCCCGGCGTTGGCCCCGAGCATAGCTATCTCAAGGACGAAGGTCGTATCCAATACACCTCCGCCGACGATAAAGAAAGCCTGGATGCCTTTTTTACCTTGAGTCGTCAGGAGGGCATCATCCCGGCGCTCGAAAGCGCGCATGCCGTGTCATTTGCGATGAAAAAGGCCAGGGAAATGGGTCGCGGATCCATCCTGGTGAACCTTTCCGGTCGAGGTGACAAAGACCTGGACTTCGTGTCGGAAAACTACGGTTTCGGTGACTGATGATCAAACCGTTCCAGCCATTGAGCCTCAAATGTGGTGCCTTCATAAAATACTAGTTTATGTTGGCATCACTGACCGATTTGCAAGCCCGTTCAGGATGACCGTCTTTCGGACTATCAATGTCATTTCGTAAG
>Ga0316192_10000028_pt1 | contig 78380 bp, 60 predicted proteins | sample MerIslwburrow_MG_FD_204931 | JGI IMG/M metagenome (GOLD analysis project Ga0316192, IMG submission 204931) | Coastal sediment microbial communities from Maine, United States - Merrow Island worm burrow | ecosystem: Environmental > Aquatic > Marine > Coastal > Sediment | place: USA: Maine...
CGACACCAAAGCACGCATTGCCCTAAGAAAATTAAGTAATCAGGTCACACAAAACAATGCAGATAATAATTTACGACTTAGCCACTCTCTTGCTTTGTTGAATGCCCTTAAAAAAACAGACAATTTCTCTAAAGGATTGACAATTGTTATGGAGCTTCAACTGGTAGGCAAAGATGAGGCCATTCCCCAACTTATTGGGTTACTACAACACCAACGCCTCTACAAACCAGCTGCCAGGGCTCTGGTCAACATTCACATCGAAAAAAAATCCAAACTTATCAAGAATGCATTTGATGATAAACTGCTGAGCGCTAGCCCCGAAACATTAATCACTTTTATCAAAGCCTGTAGCTCCATCCGTTCACAAAACCCCGAAGTTATCAAAAAATTAAATGAAATCAGTAGCAGCCACGCAGACAAAATTGTACAAATCATTTCCTATGAAGCCCTAGCCAACATAGGCCACCCCAGTTCCTCAGACACCATGATCAAAGCATTGGATCAGTTCAAAGGATATGACCTAGGCAAACTCTACACTCTTAATCATCTTTACATAAGAAGATTGGCAGAACAGGACAAACCGAAAGCACTGAAAATTTGCCAAACCGTCATCAACAAAGCCACAACCATCCAAAACCAACAAGGCTTCAGTTTTCTGATAGGCAGCCTATCAGCTTTGTATGATATTAATGGTGCTCAGGCAACCACACAACTTCTTCCTTACCTAACGGATGAGAACATCAAGCTACGTGTTGGTGTAATCCGAATTTTATCTAATTCACCACCAAACAAGGAAGTCGCGCAACAATTACTCGCACAACTCGATTCCAGTAACAGCACTCAAAAACTAGCTCTGTTTGACATTTTAATCGTACATGAAAAAGAAGCCGTTACACCCTATATTATCAAATCGTTATTGAGCAACGACAAGGCTCTCAAGCTAGCCATGCCTTCTTACCTTCTAAAATTAGATGAAAAAAAATACATGCCCACATTAGTGGATCAATTTGTAATTAAGGGAGATCACGACAAATGGACCATCGCATTCCCCATTTTTGAAAGTTTAAAAAACACGCAATCTCTCAACAGCGTTATTGATTTTTACGATACAACTGAATCTGAAGAACTCAAAACTCTCATCCTCAAACTCATCGGTAAAAGAAGTCTCAAAGAACACTCTGCCGTGGCACTGAAAGCATTTAAAAAGGGCAGTCCCACCATCAAAACACTGGCTATCAACACCTTATCCACTACAGCAACCGTTAAAGATATAGAAAGCTTAATCGCTATTATGACATCAGAATCCACAACAAAATCTGAACGACGCTTGTTACAAAATGCGATTGTGTCAGCTATTACACTCAGTGCAGAGCCTCAAATTGGCATACAAAAAATAACAAACTTGTTAACGACTGCCGAAAAACAAAGTCAAGCCCCTTTATTTAACATACTAGGACGCTGTGGTGATAACAAAGGGCTTGAATTGCTAGTAACTTATACAACAGAAAAACATGATGCTAGAATTCAACAGGAAGCCGTCAAATCTCTTGCTTTGTCACCTCATTTTTTTGCTGTAAAATGTCTCGCAAAAGTCGTGCAATCCAGCAACAATGACATTGTTAAAATATTGTGCATCAACGGTATCGTGAAAAACATACTCAACAACAAAACTGTCCCCATACAAGAGGCGAGAAATATTCTTGAAGAAGTTTTAAAACATGCTTCACGCGATGAAGACAAAGCAAGAATCAAACAATTACTGGAAAATAAAAAACTAAACTTAAATAAGAAGTGAAAAGGTTATGCCGTCATGATTAAAAACAACACAACATATTTAACAGTGATCAGCACCTTATTTCTTTTATCGATCAGTATATTTATTGGCTGCGGCCAAGCCAACGATGAGGAAAGTGAATTTACCAGTATTTTTAATGGCAAAGATTTCAGCCAATGGCGCTTACCTAATAATGTCGAAATTACCGATGATTCAGTTATCGGCTACACCATCAAAGATGGGATTATCACATCTAAAACAGAAAAAGTATCCAAACGTGTCAAAAACATTTACACTGAAAAAGAATACGAAAACTATATATTTCGATTTGAATTCAAATTAGACAACAAAGCCAATAATGGTTTAGGGTTACGCTGCTCAAACGATGGCTCAGATGTGGCCTACTCCAACTTCGAATTACAAATCCTTGATAATTCCGCATACAAAAAATTACAACCGTACAGACTCCATGCCTCCATCTATGGCGTGCTTCCTGCAAAAACAGGTGCTCTCAAACCTGTTGGGGAATGGAATTCACAAGAAATCTATTTTAATGGCACTCACCTTAAAGTCACCCTCAACGGTACAATCGTCATGGATAGCGATTTAACATTAATCAAACCACATGGCAAGTTTGCGAAAGGTCTACTCAATGCTCGAGGTCACATTTGTCTAGCAGGGCATGGGCCAGGAATCTCTTTTCGTAACCTACGTATTAAAGAGCTCAAAAACAACATCGCACCTAAAACCCAAGACAACACGCCCCCAACAGGTTTCACTGCTTTATTTGACGGTAAGTCATTTGACAATTGGAAAGGGTTAATGGAATTAAACAAATTAGATAACCCCATTAATCGCGCCAAAGCCAGCAAAGATGACCTAGAAAAAGCACAAAAAGCTGCCGATGAAAGTGCAAAAGCTCACTGGAGCATTCAAGATGGAGCTATGGTCTTTGATGGCAAAGGATACAGCCTCACTTCGACAAAAGAATACCGTGATTATGAATTTTATGTGGACTGGAAAATAGAGAATAACGGTGACAGCGGCATTTACCTACACGGAAGCCCACAAGTTCAAATATGGGACCCCAATAACCAAAAAGCTCTCAAACATGGAGCTGATAAAGGTTCTGGAGGATTATGGAACAATAAAAAATCCAGCAAAGGTCGTTTTCCTCTTGTGAAAGCAGACAAACCCATCGGCGAATGGAACACTTTTTTTATTCGTATGGTCAGGGGAAAAGTGACCGTTTATTTGAATAACAAACTCATCGTCAACAACGTTCAACTAGATCAATTTTGGGACAAAGGCAGCAACGAGCCACTTGAAGAAGGTCAAATTCAATTACAAGCCCATGGTCATAAAGTATGGTTCAAAAACATATACATCAAAGAACTCAATCCTCAACTTAGCGCAAAATAAAAGGAGGTATTATGAAACGACCACTAACCTTATCCGCTATTGTGATTTGTTGCCTGATGAATTGGGCCAACGCCGAAGATAAAGAAACCGTTGAATTGACAATTAAATACCCCAAGCCTCTTGTTAAAGGAACTGAAGTTCCCAAGGGCATCCCAAATCTTGAGCCCCCCCGTGCCAAAGGAACTGCTCCCAAACTTGTCACAATCCCTAAAGGTTGTGAGAATGTGGCTTTTGAAAAAGATGTTTACAGTAGCAATGAAGACACCGTCAAAGGCGAATTGGAGATGGTTACTGACGGAGATAAATCAGGTAAGGATGAGGCCTATCTCCAACTCAAAGAAGGTCTTCAATGGCTACAAATAGATCTTGAAGACTCCTGTACGATCTATGCCGTGCAACTATGGCACTTCCATGCCAAGCCAAAGGTCTACAAAGATGTGATCATTCAAATATCTGACGACGAAAATTTTATCACAGGCGTCACAACCATTTTCAACAATGATGAAGACAACTCTGCCCTCAAAGGCAAAGGCAAAGACAAAAACTATATCGATGAATACTATGGAAAAACCATCACAGCCAATGGCGTCAAAGGCCAGTATATTCGGTTCTACAGCAATGGAAGCTACGGAGACAAAGCCAACCATTATTGCGAAGTAGAAGTATACGGCACAAAATAAACATTGAAGGGTCACTCGTTTGCCCTAGGTTTTATATTTTTACTAGCCCTATTTTTAAGGCTACATAACCTTGATTCTCGCCCCATGCATGGGGATGAAGCTCACCAAAGTTTTCAGTTTCAGAGATTATGGCTAGAGGGTGATTACCAGTACTACCCAAAAGATTTTCATGGGCCAAGTCTGTACTACAGCACTCTGCCTCTTGTAAAACTCAGTACCGCAGAAAGTTATGAGGACCTCAGTAAATGGCATCTTAGAGGACTCACTGTTGTCTTCAGTCTACTGACCCTAGCACTCATCCCCCTTTTCTCCTCGTGTGATAAAAAAATCATACTGTTTGCTTCCTTATTTTTTGCTATTTCACCTTCAATGATTTTTTATGCCCGTTATTATATTCAAGAACCTCTTCTTCTTTGTTTTACGGCTCTGTTTTTACTTTCCCTATGGCGCTATTATCTCAACCCCTCAACCTTATGGGCCATTCTAGGTGGAACGTCTGTAGGCTTGATGCACAGTAGTAAAGAAACATTTATCATCTCATTGTTTTCTGCTGGGTTAGCCGCTTTAATTTGTGGGCGATTCAACTTAAAAAGAATCAATCGAACACACTTTATTTATGCGCTGTGTATGGCCCTATTTATTTCTGTGATGTTTTACAGTTCTTTTTTCACGCATGCAAATGGACCGTGGGATTCAGTAAAAAGTTACGCTGCCCACTTCAATCGTGCCGCTGGAGGAACGTTTTTGGAAGACATCACTCAAGGCAAAGGCCACACCAAACCTTGGCACTATTTTCTCAATATTCTTTATTTCCACTACAACGACACAGCCAGCGAATTTTTCCCTTCCATTCTCCACAACAAACCCTTCCGCCCCTTATCAGAAATTGTCATTTTGTTGTTTGCACTAATGGGCATGTTATTTAGTTTTCGTAAAAAATCATCCCCCGAACAGGTGTCACACAAGTTCTTAAGCATCTATACCTTAAGCATGTTGCTGATCTACTCTTGCATCCCTTACAAAACACCTTGGTGTGCTCTTAGTTTCCATTATGGATTTATCTTACTCGCAGGAATTGGCGCCGCACAAATTTTTGAAAAATTGACTTCCACAAAGAGCAAACTTATCTTTTCTTGTCTTCTAGCTTTATTCTGCTTCGACCTCACACGGCAAGTCCATTTACAATCAGAACGTATCGCCGCCGAAATTCACCATAATCCTTTTGCCTATTCTCACACCACAGATGATTTTGAAGAAGTTGTCGCAAAACGTTTATCATTTTTTTCTGAACATCATCCAGAGAAATTTGACATGCCCATTCACGTGATAACAAGAGACTTTTCTCCTTTGCAATGGTATTTGAGAAAATTTCATTATATAGGCTTTCATGAAAATAATATCCCTGAATTTTTGGAACTAAAAACTCTTCCACTTGTCATCGTTTCAGCAGATAATAGCCTTGTTAATGACAAACTAGCAAAAACCCACCATGCCGACACATGGTGCCTGCGACTCAACGTATTTATGACAGCCCATATACGCAATGATTTATGGGAAAAATATTTAAAGGAACAAAGTAAACATGCGCCCTAACATTTTTGCCTTCAAACTTAGCCTCTTATTATTTTTGTTTATCATTAGCCCACTTAGCAATTATCTGGGCCAAGAAAAAACAGCCTTTGACAAAGCTTCTGAAATGGACTACGGCCCTAGCATATCCATGACCGTTAAAGCCCCTTGGCCCAACAATAATACCACTCTAAAAGGAATCACTGTTCCCTTAAGAGCCACAGTCTACCCTGAAAAAGGCTTCACCATAGGACAAGCTAAAGTTCTTAAAATGCGCTCCAGTGAAATAAAAAAATATACCGATCTTCCCGAGGTTTACCACAAGCAACGAGAAGGCTGTAAAGGATACTGGATACCCCTTCCCGAAGGTAAATACTCTGTCACTTTACAGTTTGCCGAACTCAAACGTAGTTCGCTGTCTGAGCGTGTTTTTGACATCACACTGCAAGACCGTGTGGTTGAAGAAAATTTTGAAACTCTGGCCAACACCAACAAACAAAAATTTAAAGCGGTAGACCGCACATTCAACAACATCTCTGTAAGCAAATATTTGAAAATTTCTTTCACTCAAAAAAGTCTACGCTCCCCACCTTCTATAGCCGGTATCATAATCGCCGGAAATAATTTCAGTAAAAAAATAAACTGCGGAGGGAGCCAAATAGAAGGCTACGATGCCGATTGGGATAAAAACGACTATCTACACGATCCTCATATGGCAGGTATTATTTTTGACACTGAACAAATGCGTTACTCCGCAGCTTGGCTCTATGGCCTACTTGATTTTAATGGCGCAGTGTATAATGAAGTTCACGGCACTTACCCCCAAATCAACCTCAGCGATAACCCTGATTTTCAACAATTTGGAACCAGCAACACTACCGGTTGGGCCCCAGCTGCCAAATACAAAGGCCTATTTCATTGTGGCCGTCAAGTCTTATTCTCCTACACCCTTAACGGTCAACTTATCTACGATCACCCAGGACTTGTGGCAATAGCCAACAACCATGTGTTCACAAGAGACATTGAAACCCCCTCTTTAAAATCAAATGCCACACAAACTCTCCTCACCTTCAAACAAAGTGCCGAAATTGTCACCGTCAACTCCATGCCTATTGCCATCTCACAAGAAGGAGATACGCTACTTGCTGTCGGCCTCATTGGGGATCATTCAAACAAAACATTTAACATCAATAACAATAATCTTACTCTCACATTAAAAGCAGGTGTAGCTCACCGTTACCAAATAGGCATATGGAAAGGCCTCAAAAAAGATTTACCCCAGTTCACCGACTCACTTCAAAAAAAGCGTGAATGGGTTTCCCTCAGCTCTATGAGCCATGGCGGTGAAAAAAACTGGCCTCAAACCCTACACACTCAAGGTCAACTGGCCCCTTCCAGCGAAAGAGCCTTTGCCGTAGATAAAATCACATTACCAGATAGCAATCCTTGGAAATCATGGATGCGTCCGGGAGCACTGGATTTTTTCAAAGAGGGAAAGCGCTTGGCAATGTCAACATGGAGTGGCGATGTGTGGATTGCCAGTGGTTTAGATGATAAGTTAAACAACATCACATGGAATCGTTATGCTACGGGTTTATTTCACCCCTTGGGCCTAAAAATTATTGATGAAAAAATTTATGTCTTGGGCAGGGATCAGATCACCATTCTTCACGACAACAACAATGATGGTGAAGCCGATTATTATGAAAATTTCAACAACGATATGCAAATCACTGACAACTTTCATGAATTTGCCTTCGATCTACAAACAGACAAAGCAGGCAACTTTTATTTTAGCAAAGGAGCTCCTGTCAACGCCGGAGGAGAAGGTTTTGGTACAAACATCACACCTCACCATGGTTGCCTGTTCCGGCTGTCTAAAGATGGCAAAAACTTAAAAGTGATTGCCACAGGCTTGCGTGCACCCAATGGTATTGGCATTGGCCCTAATGATGAAATCACTTCCTCCGACAACGAAGGAGGTTGGACACCTTCTACCCCCATCAACTGGATCAAAGAAGGCGAGTTTTATGGTGTGATGCCCACCTCCCATAGAAAAACCGTAGTCAAAAAACGTGGTAATGTGTTGTGTTTCATTCCTCACAACATCGATCGCAGTGCGGGAGGACAGGTTTGGATCCCCAAAGGCCATTGGGGAGCTCTAGGGGGCGAATTACTGCATCTTTCTTACGGTAATCTAAAAGTCTTTCACGTGATGAAAGAAGAAGTTTCTAACACCATGCAGGGAGGTGTACTGGCCTTTCAACCGTCGGGAACTTTTGATTCGGGGATTATGAGAGGTCATTTCAATCTCACAGACAACCACCTGTACCTCTGCGGATTAAAGGGTTGGGAATCCAATGCCACCAAAGAAGGTGGCCTTTATCGTATGCGTTATACGGGTAAAACCATCACTCAGCCCACTGGCCTGCGGATTGGCAAAAATGGTCTTAAAATTTCATTCCCAGAGCCTTTAGATCCTGCCACCGCTTTAGATGCGGGAAATATTGACATCACTCAATGGGATTACGAAGTGTCTGAAAATTACGGCTCAGACAGTTACCTGCCTCCTTCTGGTAAACATTGGAATCACCAAGCCAGATGGTCTCCCCTGCCAGATAGTGAACTCAAAAAAATTGCTCAAATCAAAGACAAAGAAAAACAAAAAGAAGCTCTTCACAAACTCAAACAACAACACAAAGGAAAAAAACAAAACGTTGCAATCAACTCTCTTTCATTGTCTAGCGACAACAAAACCTTGTTTATTGAAATCAAAAACATTCGTCCCGTAATGCAAATGGAAATTAATTTCACGCTCAAGACACAGGATGGCAAAGAAATCAAACACAGTATCTACAACAGCATTCACCACCTAGGTGATTGGGAGGGAAAGCCTGGAACAGCTCTCACGGTAAGTGACAACAACAAGCCACAAGGGCTCCTACTCACCCTCACCCAAACAAACAAGAAAGATTACCGCATCAGCGATTTTGCCGCATTGCACGTCAACAAAGGCGAAGCCCCTTCCACTTTTTTGGAAGCACAAGATTTTAGCGCATTGTTTGAAGGCTATATCAAATCAAACAAAAATCTAAAAGTCTCTTTCAAAATCGAAGGCAATGGCAAACAACGTTTACTTATCAATGGCCAAGAAGTCATCAGCAACACAACTGTCCCCCTCAAAAAAGGCTTCAACACCCTCCTTATAAATCACATAGGACCTTCACAACACAACAGCACCTTTAGGTTGTACTGGAAGTCATCCACTTTTCCCTGGGAACCTCTTCCCCCCACTTCCTTGTACCACGATTCAGGGCATACGGCCCTCGCGCAAGCACAACAATTACGACAGGGGCGTTTTCTCACTCTTCAAAACAACTGTTTCAATTGTCACAGTGATAAGAACGACAATATCACACTTTCATCTCTCACTGATGCAGGTAAGCGCTTTAACACAAACTGGCTCAGCCAATCAATCATTAATCCCCAACACATGCAAACCCAAAGCCACATGCCTCGTTTACTTGATGCCCTTGACCCTACAACCCAACGACAAGTAGCCAGTGATATCGCCAGTTATCTTGAAGGTTTAGGTACAAACAACACGGCTTCACAACACAGCGCTGAACAAAGTGTTATTGGAAAAACACTGTACGCTGAACTGGGCTGTGCCAGTTGTCACAGTTCAAAAGATCTCTCTTTTGTGAATGCCAAGTACAAAGCGGGAGCACTCAGTGCTTACCTACAATCTCCCCGCACGTTTCACTTAGCAAACAAAATGCCTGATTTTGGACTCAGCAAAGAAGAAGCATTATCTTTAGCCGCTCACCTTCGCGAGGCATCAAAAAAATCGACAATACCCTCATTCCCTAAAGGAAACCCTGCAAAAGGCAAAGCTTATATCATTCAATACAACTGTGTGGCTTGTCACACTATCCCAGGACTGAACAACAAAAAAGTAGCTCCTCCATTGTTTGGAAAAAAAACATCGCAACGTGGTTGTTTGTCTGAAAACAAGGCCTTACCCCAATTCTCACTAAGCCCTGAAGACAACAAAGCCATCAGCGCTTACCTGCAACAAGATAGCACCTCACTCACCCGAGTTGTCGCCGCCGAATACGCCCAACATGCCTTAAATACCTTACAATGCACCAGTTGTCATCAACAAAAGGGGCAAGCTAGCCGTTGGGTTTCTCCCCACAGCGTCCTCAACCAGCAACCACCCGACATCACCTATATCGGTGAAAAATTAAACTTCACTTCTTTAGCGAATATTTTAAACGGAACGTTATCAGAAAAAATGCGCCCTTGGATGAAAGCACGCATGCCCTCCTTCAAACATTCCGCCAACCAACTGAGCCAAGGGCTGATGGCCCTGCAAGGCTTTGATGCACACGCCCCGTCTCCCCACCATAAGGTCAGTGACGCACAAATACAACAAGGCAAACAGTTGGTTGCTTCCACAAGCTGCGTCACTTGCCATGACATCGATAAAGAAAAAGCCAAAGCCCCTTTCGCCTCACCAGCTCCAAACCTCAAGTACTCAGCAAACCGTTTGACTCAAGATTATTTTATAAGATGGATGCACAATCCCCAAAGAATACAAACCACCACAGGCATGCCCCCCTACCCCTACAGCAAAGAACAATTCGACAACATTTTCTACTACCTCAAATCACTAAGCCCCCAACCCAAAACAAAACACCCCACCATCACCAACAAACCTGCTGCTAACAGCTTTCTTAACCTATGGGTATTTGTGACTATCGGATTAATTGCCCTCTATCTCTTACACGAAATTCTATTCAACAGAATTCCACCTACGCAAAAATAATTCTTCCAAAGAATCATCTTCAATCGGATCACACGAAATAAACTCTTTCAACCGAGAATCATAAAACCGAACCATCTCTACATAAAACAGGCTTCTTCATCCTTAAATGATAAATAATTATGTATTAAATAGAGTCTATTTTTGCTGAATGAAAGATTGAGGGTTAGATTAAGATAATATTTGATAGCGCATTATTTTTAAAATGAAATTCTGCAGCACCGTACGTGAGCACATCTGGCCAAGCGTTGTAACAACCATTGCCAACCGTACCATCTGGCAAACCCAAATGTTCTACGATTTTTTCTTTTGTATCGCCTATTGAGAATGTTGCGGTTCTGCGATTGATTGTTATGGTTTTGATTGTGGTGCTCACTTCTTTTTCTTGCCACCTAAAATGCCACCTATGATATCCCCTATTTTGTCACCAATTTTTTCTTTGATTTTATCGGTGACAACTTCTTTGATCAGGGCTTTGAGGATGGCTTCTTGATCAATTGCTATTGTGAGATTATTTAGGCTATCTCCTAAAACAAATCCAGTTTGACCAAATAGGGCCTGAGTGATTTTTTCATAATGTCTGTTGTCTTTGTCTGATAATTTTGTGATCTGAACAAGAAATGCGCAGGCCGAGATTTCTGGGGATTTGGGGTTGAGTTGAATGTTGCCTGTCACTTTTAAACCAGCGAGGCCCTTATGACTTATAAAATCCATCGTCACAGTTGCCACTTGATCTTTGATCGTTGTTTTGAAGACAACTTCTTCATATTGGGGATCAGCCAGGATGGTGGCAATGCGCTTATAACTTTCAGCCTGAGTAGGATCTTTGGCTTCTAAAGCGGTCGCTAGAGCTTTAATGGCGGATCCCAGATTTTTTAGCCATACAGGGTTTTTTACTCTTGCATTTTTAACCAACAAATCTATCGCACCTTCTGCAGAAGAAATGAGTTCTTCTGTTTCTAAACCCGCAGAGGTTATCACTATATTGCCATTTAAGTTACCTTCTACACCAGGCACGATTTTGAAGATAACTGTTTTTATCAAATCAAATAACCAAAAGGCATTAGCTGATTTATCTATCAGATCCTGAGTCAGTTGCACTTCTTTAATCATTGTTTTGGCATGTACCGTTTTTTTACCTATGAAATCTTTATAACCTTGCATCTTCACACTACCCTCATTTACCCCACCACTCAACTCACTCAAATCTAAGCGTTGATTTTTAATAGATAGGGAAACTTTGGAATCTGTGATGGGAATTTCACTGTAAATTAATTTGTTTACCTTCCAATCAAATGTCATTTCTTTGTTGTCTAGGAGTTTGGACAACTTCTGCTGATCTATTTTTTGGCCTGTCTTCTTCTCCGTTGGTTCAGCTTCTGCTGAGGCAAAATTGTTGAGTATTTCATCCACATCCAATAAGGGCCCTGAAATGGAAAGAGCCCCCGTTTGGATCTCTTTGTTTTTTTTCAAAGAACCTGAAATGTTTAATTGACTACGACCCAAACCAACTTTAAGAGCATTTAACTTCAACAAGGGAAGATCCACATAGTTATCCATGCTCACCTCAACGGCACCATCTAAGGCCATTGGCATTTTTTTCTTTTCGGCGGGCAACATAAACTGACATTGCTTCAACGTCAGTGCCCCAACGCCTCCCAGTAAATCGCCTTCAAAACCACCTAAAAGTTGGCCTGTAGGCTGGTATTCTTTTAGCACAGGAAAAATATTAGCCAAAGGAACCAACTCCAGATCAAAATCTTTCAACAGTAACTTATTCACTTTGAAATCTTCTTCAAAAGTCACATTTCCATTGATCGACTGTTGGTCTAATTTTATGGTTATATCTCCTTCTTTTTTGGAATCATAGCTCACAGCAAAGGGCATTCCCGCAGGTTTATTAAGAAGTGTCGACATCAACAACTGGGTATTTGTCAAATCACAATCCAACAACATATTTCCACCATCAGAAGAAAATGTGAGAGCAAGGGGACCATTCAAATCTAGTTCTCCTAAACCTTTTCTCATTTCTTCGCTCATGAGAGGTACAAGTTGATCACTTATAATTTTTACTTGTCCACTTCCCCTGAAAGGAAAGAAATCCTTCTCTACCTGAGCAAGATCTTGTACCGTTGCTGACAAAAAATTGTTTTTACCTTCACCCACAGCTAAGGTTAAAGTGTCAACAACCTGCTCTTTTGAACTGCTACGAACTTGAAAATCCAAAGTCAAAGGATGGTTCAATCTGAACTGAGGCGTTTTTAACTTTAACAACGCCTCAACACGACCTTCTGCGCTGATTTCATCAGGCTTACCTTCAGCTTTTACCGTTATGTTCATCAGTTCATCTGCAATGAGTAGATCTTTTGTGATCGTCGAATCTTTTAGCAGGTTCAATGCTTGATTGAGCCTTAATTGAGCTGTCACATTTGTTTTCCAAGCACCTTCAAGATATTTTCCTGTAGCCTTAGTGGAAAGTAAAACTTCTTCACCTTTGTTGACCGTGAGATCCATTCGCTCCACATCTACGGCCATCGTGTCAAGATTAACTTTAGCAATGATTTTATTATCAATAGAACCTTCATATAAGATGGATTCGTTTTCAAATGACACAGATTCTAAGTTGTTTGACAGATCAAATCGATGATCTGGATTTGTTTTATCGTGTTGTGCTGTAATATGCGTGACGCCCTTACCATAACTTAATCCTTGCACCTGAAATTGAGGGAAATTGTCAAACACCCATCCGGTTCCTGGAAGGTTTATTTTAAAATCCAATTGATGTTGACTGTTTTTGAGATCAAAAGGCCATTTATTTTCTATTGATCCCGAAGCCATCAGAGTCATCACGTCAGGACCTTTGAAATTCAATTGCTTTATGTGAGTCGTTGTGACATCTTCTTTGTTATTGGCTTGCAATTCAAAATTCAATCGTGTCTCAAATGTTTTTTTGAGATAAGGGATTTCCATTTTATTACCTTGAAAATCAAAAGTAAGTTGCCCTTCTTGAACGCCACCTTTTAATTTGACATCAAACTCAGCGACCCCCCCGTAATCTTTCAAACCATAACCCTGTAAGGAAGCAATATTGGTTTTTGCTTTAAGATTTAAAAGATTATCTCTACTTTTTTCAAATTTTTTGTTTTTTAAAGCTTCTAGATTATTGACGAGCGCTTCCACCTTCAAATCAAGAGTCGTGCTTTCCACATTCATTTTTTGCGTCAAGGAATAAACGTCTTGTTCATGGCGTATGTCTGACTTCAAAAAAATGTGCATTTTGGGTTCAGCGATTTTTCGATCCTTGTCTTGATACATTAAGTCTGTGATATCACTTTCCACTGTCATCGCCTGAAATTTTTTGTCTCCTTTTAAAAGGACTTCCAAATTAAGGTCAGCAGCCACATCTAACTTATCAAACAAACCAGGGACATAGGCATCAATGGCCTTTTTTATTTGAGCTACAATAGAAGCTTTGCCATTCAAATCCATCAGCTGAGAAAAACTAAATTCGTCAGTTGCTAATCCAGCGGTGTTAATCTCGATTGAGTTCGCCTCACATTTAAAATAGGTGTAAGGTATTGATATTTTTTCTACCACCAAGGGAGGCAACTTACCCTCCACAAGTGTTGTCTGGAATTTGATAGTAAAAGGATCGTTAGGCAAACTGATCATCACCTTTTCTTTATCCATCACTTTGAAGTTGTTTGGGTCGGCGGTAACCGTCACATCCCATTGTCCATTTTCTAAGGTCGTGAGTTTTATTTCTTTTTTGAGGCTTCCTTGAATGTCATTGGGGAGTTTTTCGCCCATCTCTTCTAAGGCGAGATTCACCTTCTCAAAATCTGCGATCAATGTCATGTGTATATCTTTTAAGGTATGCACCGCATCATCAATATTTCTAACAGCACCCGACATCTGGTAACTTAGGCCTGTTGATTTGAAAATAAGGTCCTCCACAACAATCCCTTTACCTTGTGATTTACCTGTGACTTTCAAATCAGCAAAAGCCAAAGGCCAAGATTTACCTGCTTTGTCACTGTATTTAGGCTCCAGCACATTAAGATCGGCATTTAATTTTCCTTGTGAGGTGTCACAATCCAATGTTAATTTTTTCAATGTGATTTCTTGTTCCGGAATGATGACATGGATATCTTTTAAAGTGAGTTGCGCTATAATTTCAGGAATTTCAAAGGCCGACGACGACGTGTTTTCAGGGGGTTGACTCATCAATTCAACTAAGTTCAAATCGACTCCTTCAATAACTGCTTCAGGTACAATAAATGTATTTTCTAGGGCTGCAAAAATATCTATTGTCAGATTCAGATTTTTTACCGTCCCCATCTCTTCAATAGTCAACTGAGACAAATTCACCGTGGTTGGAGAAGAATAAGAAATTGAAAGGGATTGCAAAGAAGTTTTTTTACCCAGTGCTGATTCAATTTGTGAAGCAACGATGGAAGGCAGCCATAAGGAGTGCGATAGAACGATCACAACCAAACCCACAAAAATTAACAACATAGGTAATACTAAAAAGAAAAACCATTTTTTTTTAAATAATCGTTTCATCACCAATCCTTTAATGTCTCGTTCACATTTTTAAAACCATCTAGCACTGAAATTCCCCCACTCCATGTCCCTACAAGAGCTATATTGCGGTTGTTTTTATGAAAACGTGATTTCAACATATCTATCGTGTACATATTTTTTTCATATTGGGGCAAACCTGGGGATAATAACTGGCTACGCACATCTTCAGCATCCCCTTGCATTTTTATGGAATTCCGCAAAATGTTGATAGCTTTATCTTCTATCTGAGATTTCGACATATGGTTGACATTGGGGAACCGTCTGCCTCCCAAAAAAACACAAAAATGTTTTTGCCTGTCTTTACGGGGGAAGATATCTGAAATAAAAAGAATGCCTAATGCTTCTTCCATAGGATGCTGACGTCCAAACAACACGCCAAAACCATTTGTGGGCACAGGTGTTGTGAGCTTGGCCCCTCTCACATGAACCACTGCAATACCTGGGCAGGGAATCTGCTGTAATGCTGATGACAACGAACGACTTTCTTTTTTAACAATCCGTGACAACTTTCCCGCTGTTAGAGCTAACACCACCTTGTCAAAGGTACTTTTTTCCCCTTCTTCAAATGTTAATGTGATAGATTGATCAGTTTGATCATAAGAAACAAGTTTTTTGTGAAACTGTGGTGAATTTTTTAAACGGCTAGCCAAGCCATCAACTAAAGTAGACATTCCTCCATCAAAATTAACCAATTGAGTTTTTTTCTTCTTCTTTTTATTTTTTAACAATTTTATTCCTGCCCTTAGCACGGAGCCATGGTCATCTACCATGCCAACAATTTTAGGGAAAGCATGTCTTGCAGAAAGAAGTTGACTATCACCACTGTAAATACCACTGACGAAGGGATCCACTAAATTGTCAGCAATTGTTTTACCAAAACGATGAGAAAAAAATGAAGACACATCCTGATAAGGATCACCTTGAGGCACAAAAGGTTCGCATAAGGCTCTCACACAGGCCCCCACACCAAGAAGTGGGCTAAATAGTGCTTTCAGTGGACCGGTAGGAAGTGGAATTGCCTTGCCATTTTTCCAAACATATCGAAAACGAGCCCTGCTATCTGCAACTCGCTGTTTCTCTGAGACTCCTGCCAATGTGATGAGTTCATCAAAAGATTCATGACTACTCAGTAAAGTGTTTGGCCCCCACTCAAGAGGATCACCTGCAAAATCTTCTGTAAATAGACGTCCACCCAATCTTGAAGTGGCCTCATACACAAAAACCTCATGGCCTCTATTTTCCAAGATTTTAGCGGCCGATAAACCCGTTATACCTGAACCAACAACTGCAATTTTCACATCTGAATTGTATCAGTTATGCTGAGGATATTCTCAAAGTATTGCCCTACCATTAAATCCCAAAAAACCACACATACAGTTGATTGTGTTTGATTGTTATGGGTATTTAGAAGTATTTTCACTCTTTTTAGACGTTGATCTACAATAAATTAATATTGACAAGGTATCCAACGTTTTTCATGAAATAAAACCCCATTCCAAATACATTACAAGAACTGTCATATGTCAATTATTCTTGAAGTTACACCAATGATTTCCAATTCTATTTTCATAACAATCTTAATAACAGATAATAGTTGTCATGAAAGAAAATGGTGTGTTAACTACTAAAATAATGATTGGAATTCTCGTTGGGATATTTCTGATCGGATCAATTTATGATGAATTTGATTATTATCTTAAGGGTAGTATGCATCTCGCTCGTTCAGACGTTGAATTTCAGTCCGTTGATAAAAACCACCAATATATTACGGAAGATGGAAACAAATACATTTTGAATGATGGGCATTTTACTTTTTTGGGAATAGGAGTGTTACGTGGTGAAATTTGGCGTTTGATCACGGGTGGATTTCTTCATAATGATATCGTACATTTGCTCTGTAATTGTTACTGTTTGTGGCAATTTTTACCTTGGATAACTACTCAATTTGGTAGATTTAAAGCACAGTTAACACTATGGCTAGCGGTGATAGGTGGTGCTGTTTTATCTGGATTTAAATATGACGAGAATGGTTTGGGAATTTCAAATATTAATGGACTTGGAATATCCGGTGGAATTTTCGGTCTATTTGGTGTTTACATTTTATCGCTATGGACAATCAAAAAATACAATGACAACCCTCAAATACGCAACGCCTTGAATTCAGCCTATTTGATGCTAGGAATCAATCTTTTTTTAGGCTTCTCTATCCCAAACATTTCAAACCTAGGACATATAGGTGGATTAATAACAGGATTGATTTTGGGAAAAATATTTATGCGGCCCAAATACGAAGCGATTTCTTAAGCTCTCACTTGTAATTAAAAATCAAATCAAGATTCATATCATCAAAGGGAAATAGAGGAATCTGGAATGCTCATTTATCCACACATTTGATTGGTGTTTTTGTAAACCTTAATAGAAAAATTAATTTATTTTATTATTTGCCATTTATAGGACATACTTTCCATAGTGAACTGCCACAGGAATTTAAAGCATCGCTGAGATTTAACCGATAGTATAAAAAAGCCTTTAAAGGGGATATCATGCGCATTTCTAAAAAATTACTTCTTATACCTCTACTATTCATCATGACTGTTGGTTGTGAATGGGACAGAAATATGAATTATGGCCATAGACGCCGTCATATGTTCTTCCGTACCAGTAGAGCGATGTTCAGCCCATTAGATACCCTAAATGTGGATGAGGCAACGATAAGAGACTTAGAATCTATCCGTTACAACAAGCCTAATTTAAAGTATTACACGGCCCCAAATTGGATGGCCAAAATGTCACACACCCCTGAAGTTGAAAAGTTGGCTTTGTATACTTTGGAACCAGGTAGTTCCTTCAGACTAGATATCGATGGTGAAGAAGAAATTTCTAAAACGTATGTGGTTGGACCAGATGGAAATATTGAAATTCCATTGGTTAAGAAACCTATACATCTCTCTGGCTTGACTTACGAAGAATCGAAGGCCCTTATTACTAAAAATTTAAAAACATACATCAAAAACCCCTTAGTCAACACCAATGCCGTACTCATCAAACGAGATGAAACCGATGTCTACAGTACCGGCGAAGCTATCATGCTTGGTGCCTATGGTGGGACTGATTCAATTCGTGGAACAGGCCTTGATAATGGGCGAACTGATACGCCTAATGGTGTTCCTGCTCGTATAATTAATCTAGAGGGCGAATCAACCTTTCTCAAGTCCATTGCCATAGCGGGTGGTGTTAAAGGCGATGCCGATATGCAAAATATCGTTGTTTTGCGTGAAATCAACAACGAACTTAATGTCATCGTCTGTGACTTTCAACGACTCACACAATTTGGAGATATGGCTCAAAACATCCGAATACTCAAAGGGGATATTATTTACGTTCCCCTCAGAGAAAACTCCTTCGGAGAACAGTTCAACTACGAATGGAATACTGTTCTTAGGTACCTAGGTGGCTTGATCACATGGGATTTTGCCCTTGAACAATTCAAGAACAATGGACGATTCAGATAACAGGCAACATTCAAATAACCAAATAATTAAAGGCGAACTTCGGTTCGCCTTTTTTATTTGTCTGAGACACTCTCATGAATCCTTATGTAATTTCGATAACGGTCAGGATTCAAATCCCCTTCTTCCAACGCTTGCTTGACCCGACATTTGGGTTCATGAATATGTGAACAAGGTTGAAAATGGCATTCCTGCCCCCATTTTTCAAAATCAGGCAAAAAATGGCTGACCATGTCTTCAGGAATTTTCCATAGTCCAAACTGCTGGTTTCCTGGTAAATCCACAATTTGCCCTCCTTCAGGTAAAGGAAACACTTCTGCCCAGGTGGTGGTGTGCTTGCCTTTTGAGGTTTTCCGGTTCACCTCTTGGGTAGGTGCCAATTCTTCTTGCAAAATTTCATTGAGCAAGGTACTTTTGCCCACTCCACTTTGTCCGCAAAAAGCGGTAAGCTTGTCTTTAGTGATTTCCCTTACCCTATCGACACCCGTTTTATCAACAGATGACAAGGCAATAATAGGAATTTGAAAACCACTGTACATTTCTGCGATTCGATCAAACTCTTCTGCCTTGACCAAATCCATTTTTGTCACCAACACAATTGGCGTGACATTACCCCACAAAGCAATTACCACAAGACGATCAATAACTTGAGATTTGAAACGGGGTTCTCGTACACTAACCATAATGCACACCTGATCCACATTGGCACAGAGAATTTGCTTCAAATGCTTACGATGCGTGGAAGGGCGGCAGAGCTCACTGCGACGAGGTAATATTTCTTCAACAACACCTATCCCTTTACGCAGTACTTGTATTTTGACATCATCGCCTACGGCTAAGTTAGTGATGCTTTCTCTTTTTTCATCTTTTTTGAGTTCTCTTAAACTGCCACGTACACTGCAGAGTGTCCAATCTTTTTCCCCTTCAACAACAACATCTACCTGCCCTCGATGAACGGCAACGACAAAAGCATTTTTGAACTCAATTTCAGGATTAAGAGAATTGTCTAATGAGGTGATTTCTTCCATAACGATTAACGGATATCCCGAATACGTTCTTCTTTCATTTTCTCTTCCATGCCTAAGCGCCGAATCAATGAATCCAAGCCTTCAACAATAATATTATTGGGTTTCAACTCGCATTGAAACACCATTTCTTTATTAACCTTTTCTTTAATCTCCGCTTCAGAAGCTCCTCTTTCTAAGGCCAGGTACACCGTAATTTGATCCATCCCCAAAGGATCATTGTCTTTTTTTGAAATTTCAATCTGCCATTCTTCAATACCCGACATATTTGCCAGTAAAGATGTCACAATGTTAAAATCTATCAGGGTGCCTTTAACTTTAGATAAGTGAAAATCTTTTTTATTGGAAACACGTCTCACATCTGTCCCCATACGTGGAAGACTTCTTCCACAGTATGGACAAGATCCATAGGTGATGCCACCTTCGATAATGTCACCCGTACGGTAACGCAATAAACAACTACCACGACCTTCAAGAGTGGTGTACACCAATTCACCCGTTTTACCTTCATCCAAAACCTGTGTGGTTTCGGGATCAATAATTTCTAGATAACTGGTATCAGGATAAAGGTGAAAACCACTGCTCTCATCTGAGGGACATTCCGCCCAACACTGACGGCCTTCAGTGAATCCTAGTATCGAAAGTACCTCTACCGAGCCAGCACCCATACGTCCCAAAATTTCTTTGATACGCTGTTTGAGTAAAGGAGTTACTTTTTCCCCCCCCAGAGCAACTTTTTTAATGCTGTTAAACTTCAAACCTTCGGATTCAGCCTGCCTCAGCATATGATAAAAATATCCAGGAATACCCATCAAAATGGTGGGTTTCATCTTATTTATCAAGGCTAAAATTTTACTTGTCCCCATCACATTGCCTCCACCCGTGTTCAACATAAACATTCCCGTACCCATGGAAACCTGAAAAGATTGCCAAAAGGCCAAGTGAGGAGCATAAGGGAAAAGATTTACTGAAACATCTTCAGATGTTGCCCCAATGACCTGAGAAAGGCGGTGTCCTACCTGACTGCTCAGTTCCATATCATAAAGAGAATAGAAAAAAGGCGTGGGCGAGGAAGATCGGCCCGTGGTTAACGTGAGGGTTACAGGACGATATTCTAAAGAAATCTCTTTTTTTATCGCTTCCCTGCCCTCTGTTAAGGCTGCTAGCATCATCCCCATTTTTCGACTAAATGAACTATGTTGACGCAGGTCGTCTGGTGTAGGTTGCAAAATCAAGTCTTTAGGATTGTTAGGGTGTTCTTCCGTTGAAATAATGTCTTTTTTTGAACAAAAAGGAATTTTATCCCAATCTTCTAACCCCTTGAATGTTGAAAGGTTTACTCTACTGCCTGCCAAAAATCTCTTGTAAAATGGGGAAAAAACCAATTGTTCGCGCAGAAACTTCTTCAACAAAGTATTCTGCAACTCTTGGATCTCTGTCTTAGAGAGTTTATCCCAATGAGAAATGAGTTTGGGCCTTGAAAAATTCAAATGACTGTTCATTAATATTATTTTACCCTATAAATTGTATTTTGAGCGGAAATTCAAAGTTTTTTGTTTTGTAGAAAATGCTTTAGAAAAGTTAAAGTAAAGTATTAAGTTATATGTAAGCTCGCGTCGATAGATTATTAGACAGGGAGAAAACAATGCAAATACCATCATCGGTAAAACTTAATATACCACGACATTTTTACGAGGATCCTCAAAATAACTCCAGAGACAAAAATCTCTCACTCAGCGACTCCCTCACCCAACTCGAATTACACAGGGAAGTGCTCGATTTTAGCTCGCAGGAAAATGGTCAAGATATTCAAGGCCACATGGAACGATTAGACCTTACTGCGCGATTCACATTTGACAATAAGATTGTCGACCTTCATATCGAGGTTGAAAGGCAAGTAATCGCTTTTGGTGCAACACAACTACCTGAACAAGACAAAAAAAGTCTTCTTGATTCGCTCTCCGAAGAGGTGAGAGAAAAAATTGAAGGTTATTTGAATGCAGAAAATGGCTTCCCCTCAGAATTGAGTCCGCAAAATGTGTCACAAAACATTTTTAATTTCGCCACGTCCAACTACAATAATTTTTTAAATGGACACATGGATGAAAAACCTGCAAGACAAAACTATCTAGACAAAATTCAACCCGCTGTTGAGAAAGGTTTTGACGACGCCTTAACCCTTTTAGATTCTTTTTTAACAGATGATATAAAAAACCTGATATTAGAAACTAGAAGCCTTACTCAAGAAAAATTTGACAACTTTTTAGGCTTAGATGTCGCCGCTTAAAACCCGCGTTGCTGCTGTAAAGCTTCATAAGCTTCTCTGATTTTTTGAAATTTTTCTTCAACCACTTTCTTAAAATCTTCGGGCATGCCTTGTGATAGGACACGATCAGGATGACACTCTAACACCATTTTTTTATAACTTCTTTTGATTTCATCCACAGAAGCATCTGGATCAAGATTAAGTACCGCATAATGAGAATCTGAGGTAAGTTGGTATTGTTTTTTGAGGTGATCATAAAGTGACGAAGGCGTACCAAACAAACGTGCTACTTCATCAATAAATCCTTCTTCTTTAGGATCAAACACCCCATCGGCTGCCGCCACCCGTAACAACAGATCTAACATTCCCTGAAGCATTTGTGGTTGCGCTCTAAAAATGTCAGCAAACTGCGAAGCGAATTCCTGATAATTATAAGGGGAGTTTTTAGCTTCATTAAAAATCTGACGAGCCACTTTAGCTGACGCTTCATCAAGTTTAAGTTGTTCTTTGATAAACCGATCAACTTCCTTAATTTCTTCAGTAGACACATTCCCGTCAATCTTGGCCAATTTACCAAGCAAAGAAAATGTGGCCGCAAAAAAGATGGTCTGAGACTGCTGATGAGACGAGATTTGTCTTTGAGCACCGCCCCCCACACCTGTTACCACATCAGACAACACTATCCCAATAATAGCACCAATAGGCCCTCCCAAAGAAAAGCCAAACAAACCACCCGCAATACGTGAAAACAATCCCATAGTTCAAGCATTGTATCCTCAAACGCCCTATCTCACCAGTAGAACAATACGAGCTTACTTTTGAATAAAAACTTCGGCCAATACCGATTGATTGTCTGACAACACAATAGGCATTGCTGTGTAATGTGACATTTTTAAATGTTGTCTGACAAAAACATGATCCAAACACATTGTTGCTTTATGAGAAGGGAACGTAGGATCTTTTGGGGGCCATGTAGAGATGCTTAGCGAATCTTGAAAAATATTTAACGTGTTTTCGTCGCTTGTTAATGAGCAATTAAAATCGCCCATAATCACAACGGGACGATTTACTTTTTTAATAACTTCAACCATCTTTGCCACCTGACTTTTTCTATTTGAAGAAAATTTGTAATCCAAATGCTACAACGATGGCGATAATTTTCTCTTCTACTTTCACATCCGCCACAAAAAAACCTTTTTCCCCCACAGTCGCAGTTCCAAACGCGTGGTTTTCAAAAAATAATCGGATATGTGCTAAGGATCCCATTACCATAATCACCAAAATAATACACGGCACAAACCAGTACCCCTAATATTGAAAAAATTAAACACCATTTTTTTATTCTTTTATTTTTGATAATTTTTTCAACATTCACTCACACTCCATACACACAATGACGGTCCTAATATTAATTTTGATATTATAACTGATCTATCACCCCTACAACTATCAACAGTATAATGCATCAATGATCACACTAGAAAGACATTTGGTATTAAGTGGCAAGGGCAATCGTAGGAAATGTGCTTATTTGATACGACGAGGAGAGGTGACCGTTGGTGACAAAATTGTCACAGACAGCAAATTTCTTGTGAGTCATACAGATTGTGTGAAATGTGATGGTGAAACTTTAACGGCAGCACCTTTGCAAACGGTGCTTTTATGGAAGCCTCCCGGTTACGTTTGTCAACATGGTGAAAAAGATCCCTCGGCTTACGAATTGCTCCCCCCTATTCCAGGTTTATCTTTAGTAGGCCGCTTGGATAGAGACAGTGAAGGCCTGATTATCGCCACCAATGATGGTGACCTATCACATCATCTGACTTCTCCCGAACACCACGTTCCAAAAACCTATCATGTTAAAATCAACGGCCGAATCACAGATAAACTTCTTCAACACTTGTGTTCTGGACTGCCTCTAGACAACCAATCAACGCGCCCATTAGAAGGAAAAATTCTTCGGAAAGAAGGTTCCAACACATGGATTCAACTCATTTTGACCGAGGGCAAAAAAAGACAGATTCGTAGACTATGTGAACAAATAGACAAAAATGTTATTCGGCTACTCAGGGTTTCTATTGGCGAACTCACTACCGCTCATCTCAAACCTAAACAATACAGAAAGTTAAAAGAAAAAGAACTCAACAAACTGTAAAACGTTGCTGAAAACTCTCCCAGCACTGTGACCAAACTTTCTGCTGTTCTTCGTTGCCTTTCAATAAAGAGTGCACATGTTGATTAACCCTTTGATTAAAAAAATCAACCTGATCTCTCGTCATCCCCTTGAATCCTGCAACAATTTTGTCACAGTCTACATTCAAAGATTCTTCACTTCGGCCCGAAAACAGCAGCAAAAGGATTTGTGAAGCAACTTCATGTAAACCTTCATTCAAAAAACCCTCACGATCTAAAGGTGGCCATACTTGCCAGTTGTTTTTCAACGTTTTGATCACTTTGTTATTCATAACTACCTTTAACCCTGGCCACCACCGTTTTTTTTGAAGTGAGGTCATCTCCTTCACCCCAATCGTCTATCCCATCAGGGCCATATGAATAATTTTGAAAACCTTTTACTTTTAAGAGTTGCAGGGAACGCCCCCATCCATCTATAAAGCCTCTACTTTCTTCATAATAAGGAATTTCAAGCCGGTATTCATTAATTTCTCTAAAAAATTTTGAATATATGAGACGATGTAACTCTAATCTTCCTTTGGCCGCAGGCAATTCACCTTCCTCATTCATCAGAGTTAAAAAATGCTGTATTTGATTGAGACGGGTTTGAGTAATAACCTGTGGGTCCCATGTGAAAGTGTCATTGCAAGAGCACAGCATTGTTAAAAAAACACAAGATAAAATGTGTGAGAGATTATTTTTTTTTGACAACCGCCACAACCTCTGTAGGTCCATCACAATTAAATTTACCATCTGTGTTATTTTTTATCTCAAGAACTTTGCCTTTTTTTTTCTTTTTCTTTGTCGTCGCTTTCGCTTCCGTAACTACGGGATCTATCGAGTAGACTTTGAGCCCAATTTTACCTAAACGTATACGATCAGAGAGTTTGAGCACATGCTCATCAATTCGTTTCTCATTAACAAATGTCCCATTGCTGGAACCCAAATCTTTTATCACCACACCCTGAGGTGTTCTTTTGATTTGCGCATGGGCACCGCTTATCTTTGAATCTGTCAAGCGCAAAGTGGCCGATCGAGAGCGTCCTAATGTCTCGACGTCTCTCAATAGCTTTATTTTTTGTTTGAATTCGCCATCCAAATAGATTTTTAATGTTATCATCTTAAACCTCTGCGTATTTGATATTTGTATATATGATACCACACAAACAATCTCTATAATTCACGTTTAAATGAACTACTTAAAAAAAATATTTCATTTTCTCAAAAATCCATCAAAAAAAGCTCATTTGCTTTTTTGGTTAATCACACTTAGTTGTGGTTTTGGTTTACGTTATATCACGTATAAGGAATTAAGCCAGCAAGACCTACTAGTCAGTAATGAACTTCCTGGCATGGATATGGAAATTTTTCTCAACTGGGCCAGATTGATGGAAAAAAATGACCGCTGGTTATCAGATTTTAAAATTTCTGAAAAAAATGAACCTGTTCCAGTGATACATTCAACCTACCATCAAGCTCCACTCTATCCTTATTTCTTAGCTTTAAGTGCAAGATTATTTAATATTGACTTGAATTATGGAAAATCCGACAAATTACATGACATCAGTATCGCTGAAAATTTACAAATTCCCGGACGACAGTGGGAAGGAATGATTGATGATATTCGCATTTACAATGTGGCTCATAGTCTACAGCAAGTAAAAAATCAAACAACCGATGGACTGATCGCGCATTGGAAAATGGATCTTGAAGAAAAACAACTTTCCGACAGTGGCCAACACAATATACGTGGAAATCTGATAGGTAATCCAAATCCTATCACAGATGCCGCCCCTGTCAATTTCAACAATCCTGCTAGTTATTTATTTGACGGCAATGATTACATTCACATTCCCAACACGTCACGACTGCAGCTCAAAAAAATCACCTTAAGTTGTTGGATTAAAGTACAAAACTTTTCAAAAAACTATCAAACCATTATCGCAAAAGGCGATGAACACTGGCGATTATCACGAAATCACAACAGTAATACTTTACAATTTGCCGTTGCTCAAGGTGGTGGGTGGGTCAACGGCACAAAAAATGTAAACGATGGCAAATGGCATCATGTGATGGGCGTTTATGACGGTCATTCTCTCTACCTCTATGTGGATGGACAACTCGACAACAAATCCACTTACTTTGCAGGCATCGCTCAAAATGAAGACTATAAAAAATTATTTATCATTCAATTACTATTAGGACTTATTTTACTTTGGCCTTTACACGAAATTTTGAGAAAAATAAATGACTTGAGCACCGCTCGCGCTGGTACTTTTCTATTTGTATTCAGCCAACTTTCTGTTTTTTACGAACTGTTGTTTCTTAGGAGTTCAATACTAGCTATCATCTATATGTTTCTCATTCACAACTTATTGTTACTGGCGAGCAGAAAAACTATTCTTAGGGGATTTCTCTCGGGTATCTTCATAGGCCTAGCTTGGGCCTGCAAACCTACGATTATTATTTTTATCCCTCTTATCTTGTTTTGGCTACTATGGCATAAAGATCGTATTGAATCATGGAAAGCTTGGAGCTTAAGAATTTCTTTGCTTTTTTCTGGAATTTTCCTCATACTCTTTCCATTCGTTAGCCGTAACCACGTAACTGATATCCCTCTACTTGAACTCAATTCACGTGGCGGACCATTAGCCTACATCAATGGTAATAGCTACCATGCCTTTGAAGAAGGAACAAACATTTCAAACCCTGGTAGCACTCAAGGTATAGGCTATGACCTTGTCGATATCAAACGCAAACATTTCAATGACGATGAAAGTAAGGATGATTTTAAAAAAAGTATAAACAAACTAATGACTGCCATTCATTTCACACTAAGGGATCATTACCGAAGAGAAACATTAACCAGTCGTTTTATCCCCATGCAATGGAACAAAATTAAAGCTTTTTTGAATGGTTTTGAAACACCGAACAACAGTAACATTTATATAGCAAAAAAATATTCTTCTAACATAAATCTATTTTTTATCACTTCATCCGTTGTCTGCGCACTCTTTGTGATGGGATTTGTTTTTATTCTACCTCACTGGAAAAAACCCGATGTCTCGCTAGTTCTGGCTTTTGTATTGTTGTACATTGCTGTAACTGTTGCCTTCTTCTTTATAGGAAGATTTCGCTATCCTGCAATCCCATTAATGTACGTTATTGGCATCTCTGGAATAGCACATATGCTTCCCTCTCTCAAAAAAGCTACTAGTAGACGAATAGTTTTAACCTTATTGGTTGTTGTGGCATCCATTGGAATAGCATGGCCAAGAGATGTTCGTGGCGGCATATACCAAGAAACCTTTAAAGAATACCAGGGCATACGGTTAAATGACTATCACAATCACAGCATCAGCAAATCTCATTTGGGAAAATGGGGTGAGATGTTAAACATCACCCATACAGGACTCAGCCAAAAAGAAGGCAGTCGCAACCCTTATTTATGGAAAACATTTTTTATATGCATCAGTAACCAAAGCTCCTTTAAAAATGACGACTTGAAACAGAAAAAAATAGAACTTTGCAAACTTTTTTGGAAAAATATCAACAAAAATCAAATTCACCCCATGCAAAACTTGGGTTTCAATAAAGATCAACTCGATGCTTTTTTCGCCTACTGCATTGACCAATTATATTTAGAAGCAAAACAAAACTATAAAGAAATTGAAATGAAACGTTATGCACGTGCCGCCCAACAACTTTTCAATTTGGGCAATACAAAACAAATACAACAGTTTAGAAAACAAACTAATTTTCTACCTATTGTCAGCCTTGAAACATACAACCAAACTCTGGGCATAAAAAAAGGGCATCCCTAAGGACACCCTATAATCATTATTCAGATTCTGAAATACTTATTACTTATTCACTCAAAGCGGCCATCAAACCACCTTGTGAAACAGAATTTAAAGGCAGTTCCGCCATACGAATGTTTTTAACGGGAATCGGGAAATCAATCTTCTCGAACTCTTCTTTGAAAACCTCAATAAAATTCTTTGCTGAACACGTTCCGCCAGCACAAACAATTTCAATCGGATCTGAGAAAACCGGCATACCATCACCAGCTTCAAAACGTTCTTTAATATTCACCAAAGTGTAATTGATCAAATTACGATAATATATGGCAATAGCTTCTTCTTCACGGCCTGATGGATTCAAAAGGTCAGCACCTTTTTCTTTGATCATAGCGGCACGTGTCTGATTAATTCCCAAAACATTGGCAACATTTTTGTCAACCCAATCACCACCGCGTGATGTTGAAAAAGTTAAAGCTGGCATCGCACGATAACTCACGCAAACGTTGAACATTCCGCCACCGCCAGAAATGCCGATACCCGTAAATTCTTCTTCGCCCAACTCTGCAAACACAACAGCATGACCTTCAGCTAAAGCTCGTGGTGTGTAGCCCAATGAACTTAACACTCCAGCAAACACTTCTTTGTGATAAGTCACGTTAGAAGAACTATCTACTGGCTCACCTGGAACAGAGTAATAACACAGTTCACCTGGTTCGTCGGGATCGCCTAACAAATTTTTGATAATCATTTTCATGATAGGCATAGCATTAATTTCTTCTGGTGAAATCAATCCATCTTTCATTGGACGACGAGTTGTTTTGTTGAGTACATTTGCCAATTCAAATGCAGCTTCGCCTACAACATAATTTTTGTTGTCAAAAACCACATAAGGCACATTTAACTTCGTTAACATGTTCTTACTGTAGCTATCAACTTGAACGTCAATAAAAGCATTTCTTTCTTTAGTGAATGAAATATCGTCGCCATCTTGTATTGCAGCAACCAAATTTACAGTCCCAATATCTAATCCTTTACCCATAGTTACCCTCTCTAAGTGGTGTTCTTTTTTTACTAAATTACTTTTTTAATCTCAATTACTCATCTTCATCAATGCCACGCATTTGTTTGAGGCGTGACAAACTATTATTGAGTGCTTTTTTATTCGATGTTTCTTTTTTGACATCAAAATTTACCAAATTACTTTCAAGTTCTTCTTTGAAAATGTTTTCCAAAGAAACCGCAGGCATATCTGTATAGGCAGTGTCACCTTTGCCACCGCCACCAGTGACCTGAATTTGACTGATTTTTTCACTTAAATTTTCAGACATTTTATTGAAAAGCGCTTCCATGTTCTCTGCAATAACGTTATCAGATTTACCAAGTTCCTCAAGACGCTGACGAATAAATTCTTTTTCGTTTTGTCCTTCTTCCTTCTGGGTCAAATCGGAATTGTTTTTAAGCCGTGTGTTTTCTCCTCTCAATTCATCAATCAAAGGTTGTTGTGATTTCATACCTTCTTCAAAACGGCTTGAGAGTTCTTCTAAATGTTTAGATTTATTTGCTTGTAATTCATTTTTTACTGCATCCAATTCAGATTGTATTTTGTCAACAATAACCTGTTGAGATTGCACACCTTCATCAAAGCGTTGCGACATATCAGCAATTAATTCAGTATTACGCGATTCCTCATTGCGTTTAGTTTTTTCAATTTCATTTTTCAATTCGTCTACAAGGCTTTGCTGCGATTGCACGCCATCCTCATAACGACGTGCCATTTCATCCATATGCATTTTCTGCATAACACGAATTTGTTCATTCAGATTCATCACTTCTTTAACAAGGTCATTTTTATCTTGTTCTGCAATATCAGCTTTATCTTTTATCGCTTTTTGCTCTTTAATCAAACGATTTAATTCTTCTTTTGATCTATCAAGAATTTCTTCTCTCTCATGTTTTGAAAGTAAATTTGTTTTTGACGCAATAACCCTCTGAACCGTTTCATCAATCAAACGAAAAATAGTTTGTTTGTTAATGACTTTGACTCTTTGAATACCTTTTTTAGCCAAATCATCGATATTGACTCGCGACGTACCCTCATCAATAGATTTCTTAATATCAATTGCCTCTACGGCTCTCTGCTCTGATTCAGAACTCAAAACTAATGTCTCCTCGTTACGAGTTACTCCGACCTTGTGTCAGATTGCCTTAGCATAGCAGGTCCGTTATAACACATCAATCATTCTTTTTGGTCGAAAATTAATGTTTTTAAATGTTGTGCAATTTATGACAAATCCAGTTAAAATTTAGAGTTATGACTATTATGAAAAAGATATTGATATTATTCACACTAATATGTGCACATTTTGGATTGTCCGCACAAAATACCGTTAATGATGAAATTTATACTCAAAATTGGGAAAAAAACCGCCGGCCATTTGCCGTGTATGTGGGTGAATTTCTGCCAATGAATATTGATGCAAACTCAGAGACACATCCTCTCTTAGATATTTTTATTAAATATCATTTCAAATTTTTTCATTTCCAATCACTGAAGAATTTACCAACCGAATTCTCAAAAAAATGCAAGTATAGGGAGAAAATTTACCTTTTTCACTGTGATGGAGGCCAAAGAAGGATTATTGATCTATCAAAAATTAAATCATTACACGAATTTGATAAGGAAATGGCAAGTTATAAACACGACAGTGATAAGCGTAGAGAAAAATTACTCATGATGACCATTAGAAAACATGTTCGCACCATGTCTCAAACAGTCGTTAAAAAAGGGGCTGAATCAAATAAAACGGAAACCTTAGAAAACAACAATGTCCTCAGTAATAATTCTTTCACTTATTCTGGCAAAGATATATCAGACAAAGAATACACAGCTCATCGTGAAGCCCTTCTTACCATTCAACAAAGAGAGAAAATCGATTGTTCGGAAATAATAAAGAAATTAGATCTAGCACGCAGACAATATAAAGAAAATAAAATTATTAATGGCTCAGATCAATTGAAATTACCTGGATTACAAGCCAGTGAAAATGCCAAAATTGCCCTAACACGACATCAAATTAATCGTTTATTAACAAAATGGTCTTATGGTCAAAATGCAAATCATGTACATAACGCCAAAAATTACATGGTCAACAGTCATAAAAGTTGTCATAAACATATTTACGCAGCATTAAATTCTGGGGATTTCAAAAAAACAAATTCCGACCTAGAGATAAAAAAAAGACAATTCATCACTCTATCTTACCAAGGGCAACAGATTGAATTTAGCGAAATGCTTATTCAACTTCCTGAAAAATACGATGGTCAAAATGCCTACCCTCTCCTTTTTCGTTTTCACGACAATGGAGAAGATTTTGAAGACTATGCCGCTACTTGGGATAACACAAGTATTGTTGGTCAAAAATACATTACAGTCACTCCTACCTTATCTTTTACAGAACAAAAAAACTGGAACTGTGTTGGTTTTAAAGATTTTTTTCTTAAGGCGCACAACTATATGCTCACTAATTTCAATATTGATCCTGATAAAGTGTATTTTTCTGGATCACATTCAGGAGGAGCTGCAGCTTTTGTATTGGCTCAACATTTTCCCGATTTATGTGCTGGTATTTTTATAAAAGGACAACTATCATGGCTACAAAACGACCATCAAAATAAATGTCTTTCTCTTATCAAAAAAATAGCAGGTTTTTATGTGGTTGGTTTAAATGACAGTAAGGATAATATCGAACAGTTCAAAATAGCTCAAACATTTTTTAAACTTCATCAAAATAACAATGTGAAATTTTATTTCTCAAGAAACAGAGAAACTGATCAATTAAAAGCCTATACTTTCCTACTCAAACACAAGAGAAACCCCTTTCCCCATCAATTTTCTTCCTATTTCTTTTCTAACCCCCATAACGATGAAAATCGTCACGACACCCACTATTGGATCAAAGCACTTCGTTTTGATCACAAAGGAAGCGTCTGTCAGATAAGTGTCAAGAACAACCACATTTACATCAACTCAAAAGAAGTTAAAGAACTAGAACTTTATTTGAATGATGACATTGTTAATCTCAACCATACGGTCACCGTTTCTCTTAACGGCAATCTGATATATCATGAAAAAGTAAAACGCTCGCCACTTTTTTTATTGAACCATTATGAGAGCCACAAGGACCACAAACGTCTTTTTTGGAACAAAATTAGGATAAAATCTTTTGAATAATCACAATTTATTACCCTTTAAATCAAAAAAAACAGTAGAATATCTGAACGCATAGCACACTAATCAATTAGGAGATATATATGAAACTAATAAAATTTTCCAGTATTATTTTTTTATTCCTTTTTGCCGTATCGTTTAGCACGGTAAAAGCTGAAAGCAATGAAGAAAAACTGAGTAAAAAAATTGCCACTGGCTTTGTGGGCAAGGGCAATTGGATCCTTGATTTTGATGAAGCCTGTAAAAAAGCAAAGGAAGAAAAGAAACCGATTTTTTCCTATTTCACACGGAGCTATGCTCCCTGACCACCTTGCTTACAATTAGAAGGAGGTCTCTTTCTATCAGAAGAATTTATCAATTTCACTAAAGACAAAATTATGTACCTCAGTATCATGTCTAATGTTCCAGGGCGTGCTCATGATAATATGCTGAGAATGTACGGTTTCAGAGGATTTCCTAGCATGGCAATTCTTTCACCTGGTGGAGCGAAGATTACTCAACCTGCTGGACGTGGTATCAAAGCTTTCCAAAAAGCCTACGATGATGCCATTGCCAAGCTCAAAGAAGATGCAGAAGGTATCAAAAAAAGTGAAGAAGCCGTTACCGTAAAACTAAAAGCAGCCGCTGAAGCTGCAGCTAAAGCAGCAGAGGAAGCTGTGGCTTTCAAAAAAATGCTCGAAGAAACTAAAGCCAAAGCTGAAAAAGGCGACAAACAGGCCAGTGCCGATATTGAAATTTACGATACTATCAAAAAACTGAAGAGTCCGAAATCTCGTGATGAATATATGTCTAATAAAAAAGCTTTATATGAACTTTATAAAGCAGGAAAAAAACCGACATTTGAAAAAACAACATTCGAATATTATTCAAATGTTGTGAACCTCTGTATCGAAAACAAAGACAAAGAAAATGCCAAAAAATCGATCACTAATCTGAAGGAAGCTTCAAAAACGATGATCAAAAAGAATCCTCAATGGACATCACAAATCAATAAATATATTGAAGATTTAAAGACAAAAATAGACAAACTTTAAACAAGCCATTATTTTATTCAGACAATCGATTTGAACTCGATTGTCTGAATTTTGTACTTTTTTTACATCTCTTTTACTCATACTAAAGGAGATCCATGAAAATTAGAAGCCAATCAACCCCCTCTCACAAAAGCAAAGTTCTCAACTACTATCATCAGGCTCTAGACAGAAATTTTTTGACCGTAAAAGAAACAGAGTCGCCCAAAGGCAACTCATTTCCCAATTCTAATAACATAAGCAATGAAGTAATGACAATTACAATTGACAGTATTAACTACCAAATACGACCTTATCAAATTTCTACTTGTAGCCTAAAAATTGTTTTGATCGCTGAACTGAACAGTATTAAAGTTGTTGACCGTTTTGATTTATATGTGGCTAATGCGCGTGAACAATTTATCAAAAGTTGCTGTAAGAGGTTTTCGATTGATGAATTGAGTTTAGAAGAAGATTTATACAAAATTTTAGACATCGTTGAAAAAGACCGAGATAGTTAAGATTTTGATGAAAAACGTTGGGACGGACACATCTGTCCGCCCCTACACCAACTTATTTATTGTCTTTAGGTGGGTTTTTCTTTTCCTTGGTGTCTATCGCATCTTTAATCTTACCAAGATACTCAGGAAGCTCCACGCCGGCCATAGAGGCCACTTCTTGTAGTGGAGGCAGAGTTTTGACCATACTAGAGAGGAAATTAGCGGTGGATGAACCACCTTCACCATTTCCCCCTGCTCCGCTATCCCATACGGTGACTTTATCGATCTTGATGTTTTTGATCGCTTCCACCTGTTGTTCAACAATATCTTCAATCTTCTCAATCATCAACAAGGTGGCCGCCGCTTTAGCATCCCCCTCACAACTCTTGATTAAGGCTTCATAACCACCAGCTTTGGCATCCAAAACCTGACGCACACCTTTGGCCTCCGCTTCGTACTTCATCAATACCGCATCGGCTCTACCTTGAGACACCAAACGAATTTTTTCAGCTTCCGCTGAGGCTGCGATTTCGATTTTGCGTTTTTCTATTTCCTTTTTAACAACTTCTTCCGCATTCAAGCGTTCTTGCTCTGCAGAATACTGAGCTTTTTGAATCTGAACATCCGCCATACGCTTGGCCACTTCACCTTCTCTTAAAGCCTCCGCTTCTTTAACTGCTAAAGCCGCATTGGTTTGAGCGATTAATGCTCGTGCTTCATTTTCACCTGAAACCGCTGTAGCTTCTTGAGAGTGAACATACACACGTTTGTCTGCTTCAGCTGCTTTTTTACCTTTTGCCGCTTCGGCTAAGTTTTCGGCAACCTTAATTTCTTGTTCTCTTACCGCTTCGGCCTGACCAATTTTACCAGTCTTCTCTTGAATAGCCACATCGATCATCGCTTTGTTGGTGGCTTCAGCCGCCGCTTTTTTACCAATACTTTCAATATAATCTGATTCATCCGTGATGTCAGTGATGTTCACGTTAATCAAATACAAACCAATTTTATTAAGTTCAGGCTCCACGTTTTTACGAATCATTGTCATAAAACGTTCACGGTCCTGATTAATTTCTTCAATTGTTAAGGCCGCAACTGTCAAACGTAATTGCCCAAAAATAATCTCACGGGCCATATCTTCAATAGCCACTGATCTCAAACCAAGTAAACGATCTGCCGCATTTTTCATAATAGTTTTTTCAGTGCTGATACCTACGGTGAAAGTACTGGGAACATGAATACGGATATTCTGTAATGACAACGCATTTTGTAAAGGAATGTTGATAGTCATCGGCGTTAAACTCAAAAACTGATAATCTTGAATTAATGGCATAATAAATTTACCACCACCATGAATCGGCATAGAAGATTGTCCCGATCCCACCTTACCATACACAACTAAAATCTTGTCTGATGGACAACGTTTGAAACGTGTTGCAAAAAATACAATAAATATAATGGTCAATAAAATAATGCCTACAATTGACAAGAGGCCCCATTCCATCTCTGCTAACAATAAACTCATTTTTTCTCCTTCCAAATTATTTTCAAACACGAACAACTGACAAAGTTTTATCATTTATCAATCTTACGACTTTCACTTGTGCACCTGTTTCAATTTCTTCTTTTGCTTCTGAAACAGCATCATACACTGTTAATTTTTCTTGAACGACAACTTCTACTCTTCCAACAGCGTCACCTTTAACAGTTAGATAAACACGACCTTTTTGACCAATCGCATTTTTCATATCAATATTTCCACTGGTTTCCATTTTCTTCATCGCTGAAAAAACTTTGTAAACTCCCCAACCTGTTACAAAACCTGCAATTGTGGCACATATCAGCGATATAAAACTACCTTGGCTGGATTCATGCAAAACGGTCATACCAATCAAACCAAACATCATAAAAAATCCTGAAAGGGATTGAACAGATAACCATTGAAAACTGAAATCTGAACTATGGTCGATATCTAAATCCATATCAACATCAATGTCCACATCTGCATCAGCACCACCAATCAAAGACAATATCAACTGGATAATAAGTACACCACCACCAAACAATGCGCAAATCACATAAGCTTTTTCTAAACCAGGTAGTCCGGAAAACCATTCCATAATTTTCTCCTATTCTTATGATGCTAATGTAAATTAATTGAGCTAATTTCTCTATTATAATGCGTTTTAATTTTTATAAGACAAATTAAAAATATCAAAAAATTAATAAAAATTTCTCATCAACAACCTAAAATTTTAAATACCTGATCCACTGTCTTCACATAATGAAACCTGAGTTTTTTACGGACATCTAAGGGAATTTCTTTAATATCCTCTCGATTAGCATCACACAAAATCACCGTATGCACCCCCGCTCTCTGAGCGGCTAAGACTTTGGATTTTATTCCACCCACCGGCAACACCTTGCCGGATAATGTCAATTCTCCACTCAGTGCCACCCCAGGATCCACATTAACCGCTTTGATCAACGACATCAACGAAGCCGCCATTGTGATCCCTGCACTGGGACCATCTTTAGAGATTGCCCCCGCTGGCACATGCAAATGAAATTTCTTTTTATCAAAATCGTATTTTCCATTCATACGACGCCGCACTACTGTGTCTGCCAAGGCCGCACTTTCAAGCATAACATCACCCAATTGACCAGTGATTTTGATCGGTTTACTGTTACCATCAATCATCTCGGATTCCACATTTAATATCATGCCACCCACTGGAGTCCAAGCCATTCCCGTCACCACACCCGCTTTAGCTTGTTCACGCACATGTTCAGGGCTTACCTTGGCATTACCCAATAATTTTTCCAAATCATTTTCAGTAACTTTCAAAGGTAATTTTTTCTTCTCAACTTTGCGCCGTGCTGCTTTACGGCACAACGCTCCCAAGCAACGGTCCAACTGTCTGACACCCGATTCTCTTGTGTAGTTTTCCACAAGAGAAGAAATCACTTTTTTGGGAATAGAAATGTCTGATTTTTTCAGACCATTTTCCTTAAGACTAAGACGTAAAAGATGCTTGCTGGCAATGTCTACTTTTTCTCTAACGGTATAACCTTCAAGATACAACACTTCCATACGGTCTCTTAATGCCTGAGGTAAGTTATCTACTTGATTAACCGTGGCAATAAAAAGAACTTCTGAAAGATCAAAAGGGAAGCCAATATAATTATCTTGAAAACTTGTATTTTGTTCACTGTCCAACACTTCAAGTAAAGCAGCCGATGGATCTCCACGGTAATCATTACTCATTTTGTCAACTTCATCCAACATAAAAACAGGATTTCGAGTACCCGCTCTTTTGAGTTCTTTTATCACTCTGCCGGGCATCGCTCCAATATAGGTACGGCGGTGTCCTCTGATTTCACTTTCATCATGCATACCGCCTACACTAATACGAATAAATTCACGATTCATCGCACGGGCGATAGAACGTCCCAAACTGGTTTTACCCACACCGGGAGGACCCGCCAAACAAAGGATTGAACCTTTGGAATCTTTTTTCAATTTTCGCACGGCCAAAAATTCCAAAATATGTTCTTTGATATCATTCAAATAGCTATGATCTTCATCTAACACTTTTTTTACTTTTTTGAGGTCAAGATTATCTTGGCTCACTGTGTTCCAAGGTAGTTCTATCACAGATTCTATCCAGGAAAGTATCTGACCTGCTTCAGAACTTGAAGCAGGCATTCTTTCAAGACGATCCACCTCTCTTAGCAATTCTTTCTCAATTTTTTTGTTCAAGGATAAATCCACAATTTTTTTTCGTAACCCTTCAATTTCTGCCACATCATCTTTGGGAGCACCCAATTCTTCGCGTATGGCTTTCATCTGCTCATGTAAATAATGCTCTCTTTGTAATTTGGTGATTTCCCCTTGAACTTTATTCTGAATGCGATTACCCAACTCCGCCATCTCAATTTCATGTTGCACAAGCACAAGTAATTTTTCTAAACGCTGTGTCACATTATTTTCCACAAGCAAATCAATTTTATCAGCAATGGAAAAATTTAAAGCCGAGGCCACAAAATCAGCCAAACGAGAAGGGTCATCAATGTTAAGAAGAGCTACCTTCATTTCTTCTGGTAAACTGGGAACCAGTTCCAGTACTCTTTTGAATTTTCTACTCAAAGTTTCTACCAAGGCTTTTGTATTTTTGGTAGCTCTTTTTTTTGTTTCTTGAATCAATCTAAGATTCACCATATAACTGTCTTTGGTGACATACACTTTTTCCACAGAAAAACGCATTTCTCCTTGCACCACTACTTGCATAGAACCATCAGGAAAATATATTTTCTTTAACACATTCACCACAGTTCCCCCTTTGTAAAAGGCTTCAGAACTAGGATCATGTATTGTTGGATCTTTTTGAGTGAGCAAGGCCAAGGTTTGTGAACCTTCCTCAACATCTTCCAATAAACGAATGGTTTTGGCACGATTGACCTGGATGGGCACAACCATTCCTGGAAGTACCACTATATCCCTCAAGGGAATAAAAGGATAAGTTACCGTTTCATTCCCTTTTTTTTTAGCGGCAGACATACTTTGACTTCCTGCTCAGATAAGGTTTCATTGTTCTCAAATCACCCTCAGAACCTTCTCTACCCATGCCTGCAAAAGTAGCTAACTTACCAAACTCCACACCTGGTTGATTATAGGGATCTACATTGTAAAGATAGCCCGAAAGTGAAGTTTGAATCATTGTCATCTGTAACAGAGCACCAATCACTTCATCTGTTATTTTAGGGACCAACAAATGGCAATTGGGCCTTTCCGCACGTGTTAAGGCAGCTTCTGTGCCCACCCTTTCCGCTTCCACCAAACGTTGCAAATTAGAGCCACCAAGATACTCTAAGCTCTTATCCATTTCTCCTTGTGGGATACGACCGCGAGAATGAAAGCGCTTGACAGATAAAAATGTCACGACTTTATCATTAGGACCTTCGACATAAAGCTGGATTTGGCTGTGTTGGTCTGTAATACCCATCGCTCTAATGGGCGTTTGTCCGTTGTGAACACGCTGTCCCATCAGGTTTTCTTTTTTACCCAAGCTTTCAGCCCAGAGCTGCCGATACCAATCAGCCACATCCCACAACTTTCTGGCATAAGGCATCCACACTGAAATTGTTTTTCCTTTTTCTTTGTCTAATAACCAGTGGATCAGCGACATCGTGGCCGCAGGATTCGTGCTAAAACGTGGTGTCAAACACAACTCCGTCATGTCCTCCGCCCCCTTGAGCAAGGCTTTAATATCAATACCCATAAAAGCCGCAGGAATCAAACCTACGGGTGTAAATACAGAAAAACGACCACCCACATTGTCGGGGATATCAAACGCTGTGATGCCTTGTTCGCGGGCCAATCTTCTTAACGTACCTTTTTGAGGATCTGTCGTAAAAAACATGTGGTCTTTTAATTTCAAACCTTTACTTTCCAACCATTCTCGAACAATCAGAAACTGACTCATAGTTTCTGCTGTTGCTCCCGATTTTGAAATAACATTCACCAGTGTTTTTTTAGGCTTCAAACTTTTTAAAAGACTAGTGAAATAATCAGGATCTATATAGTCTGCCACATGAACTCTTAAGGCACCTTTTCTTTTGCTACGACTTAAAGAGTTGAAGTTAGGCGCGCACAATGCTGTTCTGAGCGCAGTTGTTCCTAAAGCAGATCCACCTATCCCTAACACCAAAACATCATCGTATTTATCTTTATTGTTTTCAACAAAGGAGAGAATTTCTGTAAGATCTTGTTGGGGAAGATCCAAATATTTTCTTTGTCCGGCTTGTCTTTCAGCCTTTAATTTTTCAACAGATTCGATCACTTGAGGTCTTGATTTTTCAATGTCCACATCTGTTAATCCATGGACACCTACTTTATCCGCCATCACGTTGTTAAAATCGACTTCAATCATTTTTGTTCATTCTTTCTTTATTAGGTGTTTGCGTTTTTAAGCTCACGGAGTTGTTCCAATAATTTTTTTTCTTCGGCAGTAATGGTTTTAGGCAATTGAGGTCGAATCACCACAAAATGATCACCGTCAGCACCACCACCTTTTACGCCATAGCCTTTAATTCTCAATCGGGCTCCATTTTCTAATCCTGGGGGTACTTTTAACTTCACCACACCATGTATTGTTTCTACAGGACATTCTATGCCGAGAATTAAATCTATGTAATTGATAACCAAATTTGAAAGCAAATTTTTGCCTTCTCTCCAAAACACAGGATGAGACGAAACTTTTACTTCTACGCGAATATCCCCCTTAGGTCCACCGGCAATACCCGCATGTCCCTGACCTTTCAATCTTAATTGGTTACCTGAAACCAAACCAGGAGGAATTTTTACCGCAAGACGTCTATTGTCATGGTTTTCTATAGATATTTCACCACCTAATATAGCCGTGTTGAATGGAATCTCTACATGAACCAGAGTATCTTGACCTTTTCGAGGACGTGGTTGTTGACGGGGGCCTCCTGAAGAGAAGTCGCCAAAAATGGAAGAAAAAATATCGCCAAAATCACCTGATTCAGAGTGTTGGCTTCCACCCATACCTCCACCACCAAAACCTGGCCCATATTTGCGAACTTGATCGTATTGTTGACGTTTTTCTTTGTCTGACAAAATCTCATGAGCTTCAGAAACTTGTTTGAAACGTTCGCTATCCCCACCCGTTCTATCTGGGTGATATTTTTTAGCTAATTTCCGATAAGCTGATTTGATTTGGGCGTCAGAAGAATCTTCACTGACACCCAAATCGTCATAATAATTACGCAAGCGTTTATTCTTTCGCTTCGAAATCCGCGTCGATCACCGTTCCATCATCATCTGACTTGGGAGCGGAATCTTCAGCACCCGAAGCTGCACCTGCTCCGGCTTCTTGCCCCCCTTGTTGTTGGGCGGCCTGTTCTTCCTGAGCTTTTTTGTAAATGATGTCACTCATTTTATGAGAAGCTTCTTCCAAGGTTTTTGAACTCGCTTCAATTCTTGCTAGGTCATCACCCTTGATTGCCTCTTTGACTTCTTCAATTCCCTTTTCGATATTCTTTTTCTCATCGTCAGAAATCTGATCGCCTACATCTTTAAGTGATTTTTCGCAAGCATAAGCTAATTGATCAGCTTTATTTTTAGCTTCTGCGATTTCTTTTTTCTTCTTGTCTTCATCAGCGTGCAATTCAGCATCTTTACGCATTTTCTCAATTTCTTCCTCACTCAAACCGGAAGAAGATTCCACGCGAATTTTCTGCTCTTTACCTGTACCCAAGTCTTTCGCCGTGACATGTAAAATGCCGTTAGCATCCACATCAAAAGCCACCTCGATTTGAGGCACGCCCCGTGGCGCTGGTGGAATTTCGTCCAGACGAAAATTACCAAGAAGACGATTGTGTTCAGCAATTTCTCTTTCGCCTTGGAACACACGTATATCTACTGCTGTCTGATTGTTTTCAGCCGTGGAAAACACCTGTGTTTTTTTAGCAGGAATGGTGGTGTTCTTTTCAATTAATTTGGTGAACACCCCATGTAAGGTTTCAATACCCAAACTCAAAGGTGACACATCTAGAAGAACAACTTCTCCTACGTCATCTTTGTTAAGAATCCCCCCTTGAATCGCAGCACCCATGCCAACAACTTCATCGGGGTTCACACTACGATTGGGTTCTTTGCCAAAAATTTTCTTAACCATTTCTTGAATCGCAGGAATACGGCTGGAGCCACCTACTAAAATAACATCCGAAATTTCAGAGGTAGAAATGCCCGCATCTTTTAAAGCCGTTTGACAAGGGATTTTTGTTCTTTCTACAAGTTCTTCAGACAATTGCTCAAATTTACTTCGGCTGATTGTCATGGCCAAATGCTGCGGCACATTATCAATCGCTGTGATATAAGCTAAGTTAACATCATAAGAGGTTGTTGATGAAAGAGTGATTTTACACTTCTCAGCTTCTTCTTTCAGACGATTCAGAGCCATGAGATCTTTACGCAAATCAACACTCTTATCTTTCTGAAATTCATCCGCCATATAGTTGATCAAAACTTCATCAAAGTCGTCCCCACCCAAATGAGAATCCCCATTGGTCGAAAGTACTTCAAACACTCCATCACCCACTTCAAGAATAGACACATCAAATGTTCCACCTCCTAAATCGAATACGGCTATTTTTCCATTTTTTTCTTTTTTATCGATGCCATAGGCCAATGCCGCAGCCGTAGGCTCGTTGATAATTCTGAGGACTTCAAGGCCCGCAATCGCCCCCGCATCTTTGGTTGCTTGACGTTGAGCATCATTAAAATAAGCAGGAACTGTGATAACTGCCTGGCTCACATCATGACCCAAATGGGCTTCCGCCACACTTTTGAGTTCTTGTAACACTTTTGCAGATATTTCAGGGGGTGTGTATTCTTTATCACCCACCTTAACTTTCACAAGATCACTGGGCCCACCCACCAAATCGTAAGGAACCAATTTCTGTTCTGATTTTACTTCATTGTTACGACGTCCCATAAAACGTTTGATGGAAAAAATCGTGCTTTTTGGATTGGTCACTGACACACGCTTAGCTGCCTGACCCACCAAAATATCACCATTTTTATTAAAGTTCACAATAGAAGGTGTTGTGCGGTGACCTTCAGAGTTTTCGATCACGATGGGCTCACTGCCTTCCCATACGCTGACAACTGAGTTGGTTGTTCCCAGATCAATTCCAATTACTTTTCCCATATTTTCTCCATTTTCTTTTGGTTATCTTTGTAAAAGCAATAAAGATGCCAGACAGCGTTAAAAACATAAATCATTAATTGACAATGACTTACATTAAAATGGAAAACAAAAGAAGTCTCTTGCCTAAATGACACATGCCGATATGACATGTCAATATGACTAATAAGACAATATTTTGACACAAAATGGCCGAATAAAAGATATGAAGATTATTAAAAAACTCATTATCACCCTACTTGTGGGTGCGGCTCTCTGGGCTGCCAGTGCCAAATGGCAACAAGACAGTATTGAAGAACTTCTCAGCCAAAATAAAAAACTCAAGCAGGCCATCACCAATCTCACCAAGGAAGATCAAATAGGCTATGCCAAGGTTATACGGCAAGAGGACAAAAATGGTATTCCCCACACCACCTTCAAATTTGTAGAAACTGCCCGAGACGACAAAAGCAAACTCCTGCTTGAAAAAACCTACACCATAAAAGGAGATGTCATCCACTTTGATGCTCTTATCGTAAAATTTGACAATAAAATGGTCCTAGATGGCAGTAACCGTTCACTGTATCTATGGAGAAGAGTGTATGGCGAACATCGCCCCCCCGAAGAAGGCTTCCCCATAGAAAAAGAAGGACAAGAACCCGAACGATACCAAAATTTTTTAGGTGAACTCAGCCTTATGGACAAATTTTTACTCAAAGAAAATCCAAAAGAAAAGTTTTGGAGCAGTATTTGGGATTTGGCCAATGACCAAAAAAAATTACAACAATTTGGCATCACCGCCGTTTACGGCGACGTAAAGTACCTCAAAATGCAACCCAAATTCATCTACATCTTCAAGATCACCAACACAGGAAGCATTTTCCCAGAAATCGTCCCCGAGCTATAGCAGGCCATAAAGTTCACCCCAACATATTAAGAACAGCCGATTCTTTAGACTCAATAAAATCACCCGCAACCTTCTTAAAATTCAAAAAATGTTCGGTATTTCTATGACATTCAAACGCTTCTTCACTCTCAAAAACCTCAAGAAACATAAACGTTTTTGGATCTTCCTGAATCTGAAACAAATCATAGCTCACACAACCTTCTTCATTCCTTGAGGGCTCTACCATAGCTAGCAATTCCGCTTGCAATTCCGCTTGTTTCCCCTCTTTGGCCGTGATGTATATTTTTTTGACAACGCTCATATCAATGACCATCCTGATAAGCCACAAGCGTTCTTATTTTTACAGAATTCAAACGACGTTGATTTAAAGCCCACTCATTTTGCGTTTTTTCATAAATTTTTACAAGAATTTGATTCCGCATACGTGCATGAGTGATCGCAATCTCAAGCTGATCTTTGTTTTTCTTTTTATCTTTGCTATACAGATTTTCTCTAACAGTAACATCTGTCTTAAGAATCTCAGCCGCATCCATTAGGTCCTTCTCACTGGCTTTGCCAAGATTTAAATTAAGTGCATCGTCAGCCGTTCTAAGTTTCTTTTCTTTGGGAGGAACAACAATATTTTCTTTCTTACGAATAACTTCCATCTCTTTATGAACTTCAGCCCTGCGTTCTGCTGTTTGAAATTCTTTGTATTTGGCCACATCTTTTTTAACATCACTGACATCTTCATTAGCAATCGATTTTAATTGATCTTGCAACCTGTCTGAGAGAGAACTTAAATCTTTAAGAAGAGCTTCTTTATCAATTTCTGCAATTTTCTTTCGTGCTACTTCACTGAGTTTTATAGATTCTTCACTAAATTTATTAGCAAAGGCACCCAATTTCTCAGAGTAACCACCCTCTGTCGAATTAATCTCATCTTTGTTGTCAAAATAAACCCATCCCGCAAAACCAATAACTGCCAAGATAATCAAAACAACAAGTTTTGTCAGACACCCACCCTTTTTCTTATTAGGTGGCAACGGTTTCGCATTTTTTTTAGCCATGTCTACTATTCCTTTTCAAATTTAGCAAAATATTATACCAAAATACCCTATTATTTCACGATCATTCCAAATCTATACAACCAGACCGCCCTCGAGTTATTTACGAGCCACCACCATCTGATAATCCTCAAATGGCTCCGAAAAAAGCCCCTTTCGTATCTCTACCTGAAAACCAATATCCTCAAGCAAATATTTCACCTCTGGCAAACAAAACGTCAAATAATACATAAGAAAAGGAGGCTTAATCAAAACATTTCTCACATGAATCGCCATATTAAATAACTTAGCCCTCCAAAATCGCGATGACAACGATGAAGGGTAATCCGCCGTAATAAACACATAACTCCCCCCAGGTTTCAATATTTTTTTGATGCCTGTCAAATACTCTCGTTCTTCACTTTTCAAAACATGCCCCAAACCACCAAAATTAGTCACCAAATCAAACTCTTCAGCAAAAGGCAGTTCCATTAATTTCCCTTGAACAAAATACAACTCACATTTTTTTGCCGAGTTCTTTAACTTCTCACTGGCAACTGACATCATTCCTCGGCTTAAGTCATAACCCACCATTCTTGACTGACAATAAGGCAACACCGTTTCCGTCATCGCCCCTGTTCCACAACATATATCTAAAGCCAAATCAATAGGCTTCCACTCACTCAATTGCTGACTCATCACATTCAACACCTCATCAGAAGTACAGTAAGGTGTGTTATCAAATTTTGAGGCGATAAGATCGTAGCCCTCTTGAGTCGAAGACAAACTCTGTTTCACTAGTTCAAAAAAAGTCGGGCCTTTTTCATCGCAATTGATTGCTTTCCAATCTCTCATATCTATTTAATCTCTGAAGCATCTTTAAGAGCGGGAAAATCGATACGCCACTTGTCAACAACGGTAGATTCTATGTCCATCTCAATAACTTGTTCTTCATCGCCCGCTTCTACAATTATTTTTCCTATGGGATCAAACAACACACTGCCACCCTCATATGAAATTTGTGGGTCTATCCCACAACGATTAACGCCCAACATATAACATTGATTTTCAATCGCTCTCGCTTGCAACAAGCTCCGCCAATGCGCTGAACGACTCCCAGGCCAATTAGCCATCACCACCATCAATTGCGCCCCCTTTTTAGCCGCTGGGCGAAACAATTCAGGAAATCTCAAATCATAACAAATAAAAGGCGCAACCTTAAAATCCTGCCATTGAAAGAGCTGATACCCCGCACCAGAAATATATTTCTCATGCTCACCTGCCGGACTGAACAAATAGGTTTTCGTGTACCTCACCAACTCCGCACCCTCATGATTAACGGCCAATGCTTGATTAGAAGGCCTATCACCTCTACACGGTGACACCACGCCTGCCAACACGCATGATTGCGTTGTGCGAGCTAATTTTTTAATAAAACAATCCGACGGCAAATCTTCGGACTGACTAGTGATATCTGTATCCATACTAAATCCCAGATCAAACATTTCAGGTAATACAATTAAAGATCCTGAAGGAATTGTTTGTTCGGATAGTAACGATAAAATTTTATCGTGATTGGCTTGGCGGTTTTGCCAGATAATATCTGTTTGTAGGGCAAAAACTTTCAAGACGAGGAAGCCAACTTTGAATTGTTTTTTATTTTGAGTTGTTTGAATTCGACACTATCAATCAAGGCATTCCAACTCGCCTCAATCAGATTGGTCGACACACCCACTGTTCCCCATGTATCCTCTCCATCCGTAGATTCAATCAAGACACGAACATTAGAATCTGTACCATTGGCACTCTCCAACACACGTACTTTGTAATCCACCAAATGAATGGATTTGATTTCAGGAAAAAGCTCTTCCAAAGATTTACGCAAAGCATTATCAAGAGCGCTGACAGGACCGTTACCTTTAGCTGAGGCATGGACAATTTCTCCATCAATATTAATCTTGATCGTCGCCTCCGCCAACACAGGTTCATCATGGCCCATTTTTTCATCCACTACTTGAAAACCTTCCAAGGTAAAAATACGTTCGTACAAACCAAGTGTTCGTCTCAAAAGAAGTTCGAAAGAGGCTTCACCTTCTTCAAAACTAAATCCCAAATTTTCTAAATCTTTTATACGAGTCACAAGGGTTTTAAGACGTGGATCTTTTTTATCGATTTCAATACCAAATTTTTCTGCCTTGTAAATCAAATTACTTACGCCTGATTGATCGGATACGGTAACCTGCTGTTTGTTTCCCACCCATTCAGGCCTTATATGCTCATAGGTTTCAGAATTTTTCAATATCGCTGACACATGAATGCCTCCCTTGTGGGCAAAGGCATTTTTACCCACAAAGGGTTGATTGTCTGAGGGGACCATGTTGGCAATTTCTGAAATATGATGCGACACTTTACTCAATCGCTTGATACTGTCATCCGATAGGCAATTAATACCCAATTTAAATTTTAAACTAGGAATAACCGAACAAAGGTTAGCATTGCCACAACGTTCACCATATCCATTGATAGTACCTTGCACCTGCACAACTCCATGTCTCACGGCCATCAAAGTATTAGCTACAGCCAATTCTGAATCGTTATGGGCATGAATCCCCAAGGGCACCGTGATGTGACCTTTAACTTCATCAACAATACAGCCTATATCGTAAGGCATGGTGCCCCCATTGGTGTCACACAACACCAACACCTCGGCCCCTCCCTTTTCAGCAGCCTGCAAACATTTGATCGCATAACTAGGATTACGTTTGTAGCCATCAAAAAAATGTTCCGCATCAAAAAACACCTGCATCCCCGAATCTTTGAGAAACTTCAGGGAGTCATAAATAACTTCAAGATTTTCATCCAAAGAAATTTTAAGAGCTTCTTTCACATGAAGATCCCAAGATTTACCAAAAATACAAGCAACGGGAACTTTAGTATCCACTATTTTTTTAAGTAAAACATCCTCTTCGGCAGAATTTCCAGGACGGCGCGTGCTACCAAAAGCAACCATTTTGGCATGTTTAAGTTTCACATCTTGCATGGCCGTAAAAAAACCCTGTACCTTAGGGCTAGAGCCTGGCCATCCACCCTCTATATAATCCATACCGAAGTCGTCTAAGATTTTGGCAATTTTTATCTTATCCTCCACAGTGAAGGAAATACCTTTACCTTGTTGACCATCTCTTAAAGTGGTGTCAAATAGCTGGATCTGACTCATCAGCTGCTAGCTGTATCCTGCGAAAAATTAATACGTTCTGCAACCAACTCACCCATTTCTGTGCAACTCACTAGTTTGCCGCCTTCTTCTAAAATGTCACCGGTACGAAAACCTTCTTCCAATACCTGACACACCGCATCTTCAATCGTCTGCGCTTCTTTCTCTAATGAAAAAGAATGCCTTAACATCATCGCCAGTGAAAGAATCGTCGCTAAGGGATTGGCTTTATTTTGACCCGCTATATCTGGAGCCGATCCATGAATAGGTTCGTACAATGCAGGCGTTCCTGCCACGCCCACAGAAGCAGAAGGCAACATACCAATAGATCCTGTAATCATAGACGCTTCATCTGACAAAATATCACCAAACAAATTACCCGTAACAATCACATCAAACTGACGGGGATTTCTCACCAATTGCATGGCCGCATTATCCACATACATCGTCGTTAATTCCACTTCAGGATAATCAGGGGCCATTTCATCCACAACTTCTTTCCAAAGTTGAGACACATCCAACACATTTGCCTTTTCTACAGAGCATAATTTTTTGCCACGTTTCATCGCTGTTTCAAAACCTACTTTAGCAATTCTTTTGATTTCAGATTCTTTATACACCATGGTGTTGTACGCAACACGTTCACCGTTTTCTATTTTTTCACCTTTTGGGGTTCCAAAATAAATACCACCTGTTAATTCGCGGATCACCATAATATCAATACCGTCACCGATCACTTCATCCTTAAGAAAAGAAGCATTTTTCAATTCTTTAAATAGAAAGGCTGGTCTCAAATTAGCAAACAATCCCAATTCCTTACGGATGGCCAAAAGGCCTCTTTCAGGGCGGATAGCCTTATCAATTGTATCCCATTTAGGGCCACCCACCGCACCTAGCAAAACAGCATCCGCCGCCTTACATTTATCAATGGTTGCTTGTGGCAAGGGCGTGTTTTCAGCATCAATGGCCACACCACCTATAAGAGCATTCTCTGTACTGATCTGATGACCAAACTTGTTCGCCACTTTATCAAGCACCGCAAGAGCTTGTTCTACAATTTCAGGTCCGATGCCATCTCCGGGCATAACACACAATTTAATATCCACTTCGTTTGCTCTCCTATATTCCTATTTTTTTGGCGTATTCAAACACATCGCCGGCTTCAATAATTTCTTTCACATCTCCTAAGGGGTTAAGAGAATATTCCGTGCCTTGCGTGAGGTTTTTGACACTGTCTTTAGACGTATCAATTTCCACTTCATCCCCTGTGACAAATTTATCTGTTAATTTTACTGGAGTTTCGTAAGGAACCAAGTAACCACCATTCACACAGTTTCTAAAAAAGATGCGTGCAAAAGATTCAGCCACCACCACCGTTGCTCCTGCTTCCTTAATCGCAAAGGGAGCATGCTCTCTAGAAGAACCACAGCCAAAATTCTTGCCTGCTATTACCACAGAATACTCAGAAGAAAAACCCTCTGACACAAAGCGTTTATCTCCACTAGGCAAACCCGACTGGCCTTCAGGCACTCCAAACAAAGCATATTTGCCAAAGTATTTGCGTTCTTCATCATTAGATGGGTCATATGAAAGGTACTTGGCCGGAATAATCTGATCCGTATCCACATTATCACCTATAACATATACTTTTCCTTTAATTATTGTTTCCACAACATTCTCCTTATAAGTATTCTGTGGGATCTGTAATTTTACCGGTCAACGCTGAAGCAGAAGCGACATAGGGTGAGGCCAAATAAACTGAGGCTTGCATAGAACCCATTCTTCCTGGAAAATTACGATTGGTTGTGGAAATCACCACTTCATCGTTATGGGTTCTACCAAAGGAATCATCCGGCCCCCCCAAGCAAGCTGCACATGAAGGTGGGCCAATACGACAACCCGCATCTTTAAAAATCTGCATTAATGTTGTGCCGTCAATCTCTCGTTCATTCATTTGCTTTTCAACAAAAGTGGTTGATGGCACAATAAAAGTATCTATCGCTACTTTTTTACCTTTCATCACCTGAGCTGCTGCTTCAAAATCTGTGATTTTCCCCCCTGTACACGAACCGATATAGGCTCTCGTCAAAGGAGTTTCAAGAACATCTCTCACTGCTTTTTTATTGTCAGGAGAATGAGGTGCGGCCACAATAGGTTCCAATTCACTCACATTAATTTCGTATACAGCTTTATAGTTGGCATCGGCATCCGCTTCAAACAATTCAAAGGGCACATCCGTTCGAGCCTTCACGTAATCAATGGTTTTTTGGTCTGCCGCCATTACCCCATTTTTTCCACCCGCTTCAATCGCCATATTGCAAATGGTCATACGTTCATCCATAGAAAGCGCATCCACCACTTCACCTTCAAACTGCATGGCACAGTAGGTCGCTCCATCAAAACCAATTTTTCCAATTATATGAAGGATCAAATCCTTGGCCATCATGCTTTTAGGTAATGTGCCATTGAGAACAAACTTAATCGTTTCAGGAACTTTCAACCACGTCTTGCCTGTACCCAAAGCAAACGCTGCATCTGTATTCCCCACACCGGTTGCAAAAGCACCTAAAGCCCCATGAGTACAGGTATGAGAATCTGTACCCAAAATAATTTCTCCTGGACGTACATGGCCCTTCTCTGGCAATGTCACGTGGCAAACGCCCATGTAGTTTTCCGTATTAGGTTCATAAAAATGAGGTAACTCATGTTCATTCACAAAGTCACGCAAAATATCAATATTACGATTGGCCTTGCTATCTTTAGTAAAGATATAATGATCAGGGATAATAACGACATTTTCTTTGTCAAACACCTGCGCATCTTCACCAAATTTTTTTTTAAAAATTCCTATTGTTCCTGGCCCACAAACATCATGAGTCATCAGCACATTGATCTTAACCCATACATTTTCTCCAGCCTTCACCGAGTCTCTACCAGCCGCTTTAGCAATAATTTTTTCTGTTAGTGTCATTCCCACGTTAAAAATCTCCATTTTTTTTGTAGTCTCCAGCCCTTAATACACAAATGGACCTTACGTCTACCATGTACGCCAAAAACGGTTAATATCGTACCATATATCACCCATCTTCCGCGATAATACCTCAACAAGAAATCAAAGGATTTTCAAAATAAATAGCTAAATTCGAAAATAAATACTGATTTTGAATGCTTTTGGGGAATACGCTACTGAGAAAAAATAGTTTATCAAAATCCTCATATTTCTGACTCATAATACACAAAACCCAAATTTGGGCTTGTCCATCTAAAAAATTATATTTTTACAACTACTTCTAAAAAACTAGTTATTTAAACCTCAACCACATTTTCCGTTAACCACATTGCCTCTGCCGTTTTAATTAATTTATCCTTTGTTCTATTTGACGTGTACATGAATTTGCTATTTACTTCTAATAAATATTTGTAGCATCTTTCATAAAGATGACAACCTTTATCGACGTCTATCGGGCCCAAAAAATAGGAGAAATAAAATGAGTATGTACGATACAAAAGCTACATCTTCTAAAAAGTAAATAACACTACCAAAACTATTTTGAGTTTTCTTCAAAATCAAGAGTTTTTGAATCGTTTCGTGACAACAAGGATATAGACGTGAGAACCAATATCTTGGATCTTTCTTTAGAAATTTAAATTTTAAAGCAATTTATTTTGAGGGATTTTTTTAATCAAAATACACAGACAAATACCCTCCACATCTATACAATTAATCATTCGCAAGACAGCGGTGAATTGTGGGAGGTATCTCCCAACGTTGACTATCGTTTTCTTTATTATCACGTTATCCTAATCACAAACACAATTTCTTCTGTACAACTTAATCAATTCGACAACCAACAAAACAGATGATGCAACAATAGCACTCAAGAGCCAATCAATCATTGACAACGGCACTGTTTTAAATGTTGAATTAAAAAAAGGAACGTGAACCACAGCCACTTGAAATGATACAGATACGATTATTGCAAAAATAAGCCATTTATTTGTAAAAACACTTGATTTAAATAAACTTTCATTTTCTGATTTTTGATTCAACGCATTAAACATTTGAAACAACACCAAGGTCGTAAATGCCACTGTTTGTGCATAAATCAAATCCGATTTATACATGTTAAACAGCAACAGAGTGCCCATCATCATTGTTCCACCAATAACAAACATCATACTACTTCTGTATTTATTAACTATTTTTTCATCCACCTTTCTGGGTATTTTTTTCATAATTCCAGGTTCTGCAGGCTCTACCCCTAATGCAAGTGCCGGGCCACCATCTGTAACCAAATTAATCCATAAGACATGCAATGCAATTAACGGTAATGGCAATCCTATCACTATGGCAACAAGCAAGGTCAGCACCTCACCCATATTACTAGACAATAAATATTCCACAAATTTTTTGATATTATCAAATATTTTTCTACCCTCTTCAATTGCATTGACGATGCTTGCGAAATTATCGTCCGCAAGAATCATGTCGCTACTCTCTTTGGCAACATCCGTACCTGTTATGCCCATTGAGATTCCAATGTCTGCCTTTTTTAATGCTGGCGCATCATTTACTCCATCACCTGTCATAGCAACAACATGATTGTTTTTTTGCAACGCTTCAACTATCTTCAATTTATGTTCAGGATTCACTCTTGCAAATAAACTAACACGCTCTACCACTCGTGATAAATCCGCAATACCTTCCAAATCAGCACCCGTCAAGGCTTCTCCACTAATGTTCAACTCCTTCGCTATAGCCTTTGCCGTATCCACATTATCTCCTGTGATCATTTTTACTTTGATCCCAGCCTCATAACATTTTTGTATCGCCCCTTTCACTTCTTTTCTTGGAGGGTCAATCATCCCTTGAAGTCCTACAAATATCATGTTTTTTTCTATTTCTTTTTCATCAGCGCCTTCATCAATATCTTTATACGAAAATGCAAGAACTCTGATAGACTGCGATGCAAATATTTTATTCTGATCCAGAACCTTATCTTTTTCTACTCTACCAAACTCCACTATTTCACCATTCAAAAACATCCTATTGCATTTTTCAACGATCATTTCCGTTGCACCTTTTGAATAGGCAACAAAATTTTCATCTTTTTTATGCACTGTTGTCATCATTTTTCTTTCACTGGTAAATTCTATTTCTGACACTCTTGGCATTTCATTTGATATCTGCCCTCGATTCAAACCCGCCTTTTCTGCACTCACCAGCAAGGCGATTTCCGTAGGATCTCCAATGACCTCATTTTGTTTTTTTGAGTTGTTATTTAGAAATCCTATTGTCAAAAGTTTCTGTAAAGCTAACGACACATCACAGGGTTGACTTTCTTTTGAAAACCCCTCATCTGATATCGTAATAACTTCCATATTGACAAATATTTTTTTTACAGTCATCAAATTATGTGTCAACGTTCCCGTTTTATCACTACAAATAACTGTGCATGCACCAAGTGTCTCTATTGTGGGTAGCCTTCTCATAAGAGCCTTCATTTTTGACAGTTTTTGGAGTCCACCTGCAAGACTCATTGTTACAACTGCAGGTAGTCCCTCAGGTATGGCAGCCACTGCAATGGCTATTGCCGCCAAAAACATGGTGAATGGTTCCGTTCCTTTAATTACACCTAGCGTGAACATGAGGATAGCTACTCCTGCCACCACCATACTTAGGTATTTTCCTAATTGTCCTAATTTTATTTGCAAAGGGGTCAATTCTGTTTTTGTTTCCTGTAAAAGCTTTGCTACCTTTCCAATCTCTGTCTTCATCCCTGTAGCGATCACAATCGCTTTAGCACGTCCTTTGGTCACAATGGTTCCAGAGAATACTGTATTTTTTCTATCCGCAACTTCTACACGCGCTTTTAAGGCCTCTGTGGATTTTTTAACGGCACTGCTCTCCCCTGTTAAAGCCGCTTCCAAACTTCGCAAATTCACACATTCAATCAATCTGGCATCTGCTGGTATTTTATCCCCCGTCTCTAAAAAAATAATATCACCTGGCACCAAATCTTTCGCAAATACAATGATTTCAACACCATCACGTATCGTCTTAGCTTTTAAGCTGATTAATTTTTTTAGGCCTGCAATTGCCTTTTCAGCCCTATATTCTTGCGTGAACCCAATGACCGCATTTAAAATTACGATAATCAATATCACATAAAAATCAATAATTTCACCAACAAACAACGATACTCCCATAGCTGCAATCAATACCCACACGATTGGACTTTTGAATTGAGACAAAAATATCTTTATACCATCATATTTTTTAACCTGTGATATTTCATTTGGCCCATACTGCTTTAACTTCTCTTCCACCTGCCCTTTACTCAAGCCATGTTCAGAACTCCCTAATTCTGAAAATATCACATCTATTTCTTCTGTCATTGAGATCGTCATGTTTTTTTGCGCATTTTAAATTTTATTTCTTCTACCAAACAATAAAAAACAGGCACAACAAAAACGGTGATCCACACCACTGTCATCCCTCCAAATGAAGGAATGGCCATAGGCGTCATCACATCAGAGCCTCTACCTGTTGATGTCAACACAGGGATCAATGCCAAAATTGTGGTTGCGGATGTCATCAAACAAGGCCTGATTCTTTTTTTACCTGCCTGAACGGTGCATTCCCTGATAGATTCAATCGAATCTGGTACGTCTTTATCAAATCTTTGTTTCAGGTAAGTACTGATCACAACTCCGTCATCGTCAGCCAAACCAAATAAAGCCAAAAATCCAACCCATACGGCCACACTCAAATTGTAGGGTTTAACATGAAAGAGTTCTCTAAAATTAATATCAAATACCGTGACATTCAAAAACCAATCTTGGCCATAAAGCCACAGCATTATAAAACCACCTGACCAAGCTACAAGAACACCAAAAAATATTAGCATACTTGTTATTATTGACCTAAATTGCAAATACAACACGATCAAAATCAAAAACAACGACAAGGGTAATAAAACAAACAAGCGTTTCTCAGCCCTTATTTGATTTTCATAATTTCCTGAAAATTTGTAAGTCACTCCTTTAGGTCTAATAAACTGTTTGGATGCTTCCATCGCTATAAGATGCTCACTTGCCTTTTCCACAACATCCACTTCGGAAAATCCAGGTTTCATATCAAATACCACATAAGCCACAAGTTCTGTATCTTCACTTTTTATAGCTTGAGGGCCCTGTACATACTTCACTTCAGCAAGTTGCTCCAAGGGAATCTGAACACCATCAGGAGTCGGAACCAAAATGCGCTCCAAAGATTCAATATCATCACGTAATTCACGGGCATAACGCACCCTCACTGAATAACGCTCGCGACCCTCCACTGTTGTTGTAACTGTTTTACCGCCAATAGCTACTTCGATAACGTCCTGGACCGCTTCAATGTGCAAACCATAACGCGCGACTGATTCGCGATTGATGTCAATCTCGATATAAGGTTTACCCACTACTCTGTCAGCCACCACTGTTTCAGGTTCAATGGAAGGCACACTCTTCAACATCTTTTCTATTTGTAGCGCCGCTTTATCTATCGTTTTAAGATCAGGGCCATAAACCTTCAACCCCATCGGAGCCCTCATCCCACTTTGCAACATTACAATACGTGCTGCAATAGGCTGTAATTTGGGAGCTGATGTGGTGCCTGGTATTTTGGCGGCCTTGAGAATGTTATTCCATATATCATCCGGATTTTTGATATGTGGCCTCCATTGACGGAAAGCTCTGCCAGATTTTTCTGGAATCAATTTTCCTTCGTTATCTTTGACAAATTCTTTTTTGTCTTTGTCGTATTTATAAAGAATAAAATCACCTTTTTTGTTAACAATATATTCAGATTTATAGGTGATCACTGTTTCAATCATTGACACAGGGGCCGGATCCAATGAACTTTCTACCCGACCGATTTTACCCACGGCATCTTTCACTTCAGGAATAGATTTGATGGCCATGCCCTGTTTGTGAAGCACATCCATTGATTCACCGATAGAAGCATGTGGCATGGTTGACGGCATAAGAAGATACGAACCTTCATCAAGAGCCGGCATAAATTCTTTACCCATATCCTTCCAAATATATAAGCCCGATATAACAATCAAAATAGGGAATGACAAGAAAAGAAATTTATTTCTCAAACACCATCTCAAAATCGGCTCATAGCTCCATAAAAAAAGTTTAACCATCACAATGAGAGTACCAATAAGCAACAACACAAAAACAATGTTTCCAAAATCTCTCTCATGTCCCAGAGGGGCCCAGTGTTTGGCTAACACAAGTGCCACGACTACGGCGACGATATAACTCACGCTTTTAACAAACACCATTTGGATAGTGTGAGGGAATTTATACTTGCATAGATAATACAAACCTAATGACATCAACAATACACCCACCCAGATAAATGAAACTGAAACAAAATAAATACCCGCAGCAACAAGAATCCATTGGGCCGTTTTTTTGAGTCGCTCAGAATAAGATCTATCAGAAAAAAGTAGATGAGACAAAGGTGGAATCACAACAAGAGCAACCACAACCGACGCTGCTAAGGCAAATGTTTTGGTAAAAGCTAAAGGTTTGAACAACTTTCCTTCTGCAGCTTCCATCGCAAACACAGGTAAAAAACTGATAATCGTTGTTGTAACAGATGTCACAATCGCTGAGCCTACTTCAGAGGTAGCGCGATAAATAACTTCTAATCTTTTTTCATCTGGTGGCGCGGCATCGAGGTGTTTTAAAATATTCTCACAGATAATAATTCCCATATCAACCATGGTGCCAATGGCAATGGCAATACCTGAAAGAGCCACAATATTGGCGTCTACATTGAACAGCTTCATGGCAATAAAACAAATCAATACGGCCAATGGAAGTAAACTTGAAATGAGAAGTGAACTTCTCACATGCAAAACCATAATGATCACCACGATAATAGTCACAAGAATTTCTTCGATCAACGCGGAATTAAGCGTTCCTAAAGTTTCATTGATCAAAATTGTACGATCATAAAAGGGCACAATAGACACTTGGCTAATCGTCGCCCACTTGGGCCATTCCTTCCTCGGATGACTGTTGAGCCACTCCATCCAAGCATCCTTATAAAGAACACCATCTTTATAGGCGGCGAAACCTTCTGTGAGAGCAAAATTTTCCACTTCCTGTTTATTTATTTGTTCGAAATCAATCACTGGTTTTTTGGGAAGTCCAGGAGCTATTTTCTTGATCGTTGACTTGATATTCTTTATAGCTTCCAAAGGATTAAATCCATACCGCACCACGGCCACCGCCCCCACAGCTTCGGCACCTCCTTTATCTAAAGCCCCACGTCTCATTTGCGGCCCCATAACCACTTGGGCCATATTTTTAACATATATCGGCGTGTTGTCATTAACTTTGACAACCGTGTTTTCTATGTCCTCCACATTTTTAATAAATCCTAAACCACGTATAAAGTATTCAACCTTGTTAACCTCTATGGTCTTAGCCCCCACATCAATATTAGACATTTTGATTGCCTTAAAGATATCTTGAAGCTTAACGCCATAGGAGCGCATCGCATCAGGGTCAACATCCACCTGATACTCTTTGACAAAGCCCCCGATAGACGCCACTTCTGAAACTCCTTTGGCGGCTGTTAGAGCGTAACGTACCTGCCAATCTTGAACACTACGTAATTCTTGAAGATCCCAACCTCCTGTGGGCTGACCATCAGGATCAAGCCCTTCTAAGGTATACCAAAAAATTTGCCCCAATGCCGTTGCATCTGGGCCTAAAGCAGGTTGCACTCCTTGAGGCAGCATACCTGTAGGCAAACTGTTTAATTTTTCGAGAACACGACTGCGTGACCAGTAAAATTCGGCATCTTCTTCAAAAATAACATAGATCGATGAAAATCCAAAAAATGAAAAACTCCTTACAGTCTTCACTTTGGGAATGCCTAGTAACGCCGTAGTCATAGGATAGGTGATCTGATCTTCAACGTCTTGAGGTGATCTCCCCATCCATTGGGTAAAAACAATTTGCTGATTTTCACCAATATCGGGTATGGCATCCACTGACACCGGATCCCGTGGTAAACCACCCAAATTCCAATCAAAGGGAGCCACAAGCGAACCCCAAACCACCACGAAAAGAATTCCCAAGAAAACAATCAATTTATTTTCCAAACAAAAACGAATTAATTTATCTAATAAAGAATATTTTTTATGGTCAGTCATTTGGGGAGTCCCCTTGCTTGTAAGGTTTTTTTAATCTCACCACAGCCCAGCATAGATGCTCCAAAATAAGGATTTTTGACAGATTTATTATTTTGCAACCATAATGCTCCTTTACCATTTAAAGCCATTGGGCAAAAAACAATGTAGTAAGGAGTACTATCTGAATGACCAAAATATTCTTCGATATCAACTATCGCCATTGACGTTCCTTCAAAAATGCCTCTTGCCTGTTTGATATCGCTTGATTCAGCACCCTGCGTCGCCATTTTTTTAAGAACCGATGACAACTCTACCCACAACACCCGAGTATCTTCAGTAAAAGTCGATTGATCAATATTTTTAATAATTTTATTTAGATCTTTAAAGGCTGATTTAGCTTCTTCTAATTTATCAGTAACCAAAGATTTTTGAGTACTCAGATAAGCTGTGTACAGAGGTGATAAAGAATCACGAAACTCTTTTGTGACAACTAGTTTTAGTGTGGATCTCCGTTCTTTTTGCCTCTCTCTTAATTCAGTCGTTTCTTCTCCCTCGGTATGATTCATCATGCTGGATTTAGCTTGAATTTGCAGAGCACTGTCAATCTTAAAATTGCCATTCACCACCACCCATTCATCTCCTTTAAGACCTGAATTAACAAGGTAAAAATTTCCAGCTCTTGGACCTAACTGAACTTCCACCCCTTCAAATGTGGGTTTCATTTTGTTTCTGTGTTCCACATACACCACGGCTCTTTTACCCGTTTTGAGAACTGCCGTAATGGGAATAACAATGGGAGCTTTGCTATCTTTTGTGCTCACATAGCCGTATTTGTCTGCGGGTACGAGCTTCATCCCACAAATATCACAGTTTCCGGGTTTGTCTTTGACAATTTCAGGATGCATAGGACTGATCCATTTTCCTGCAAGACTTGGGCTCATGACTTTACCTTTTTCGGCCAAACGGGAATACACTTTTGATCTAACAAACATACCTGGTTTGAGTTTGAAATCAGGATTTTTTACGTTAACCCTTACTTTAACGGTACGCGTTTTTTCATTAAGCTCTGGATGAATAAAAGCTATCTTGCCTTCAAACTCTTCACCAGGAAAGGCATCGGTGGTGACCTGTACTTTTTGGGCGTAATGAATATAGGGAAGATCTGATTCGTAAGCATCCATCAAGATCCACAAGTGAGAGAAGTCCGCAATGGTCAGTACTTTGGCTCCCGTATTAACATAGTCTCCTTCATTCACCAACTTTTTAACTACGATTCCACCACTTGGCGCATAAATTGTCATGTGGTCACTTGCCTTACCCGATGTTTCAATGTTTTTGATTTGCTCTACGGTTAAACCCAAAAGTTCTAACTTTTTGCGTGACGAAGTAAGTGTACGCAAATTGCTATCTTTCAAAAACTGACTTTGTTCATTGGCTGACTGTTCATATCTCTTTTTGGCCTCAAGCAATTCTTGCTGAGCGGTTAGCAAATTGGGACTGTAAAATTCGGCCAAGTGTTCACCTTTGCCAACACGGATGCCCGTATAGTCCACATACAAGCGATCAATACGGCCTGGCACCCAAGCTGAAATGGTCGTGACCCTTCTTTCATCATAAGCCACCTTCCCCACCATTCGAATCTCTGTATTAACATATTGACGACCAATCTGAGTAGTTTCAATCTCGGCTAATTTTTTGGCATGTTCAGACATGGTAACTACGGTTAGCCCAAGCCCATCATCTGTACCATCAACTCTAACAAGAGTCATTCCACAAATTTTGCATTTTCCAGGTTTAGAATAAATCATAGGATGTTCAGTCATTGAACATCTCCATTTACTTTCTTTTAAAACATTCTCCCCACCATTAATGTGCATTGAGTGGTCCTCACCATGATCCATCATTGTCATACGCCCTATAAAAACTGACACGAGAGCTATAAAAACCATTATCACAAGTTGTTTGACATTTAAATTATTCATAAATCGTTCCTCCACAAATAGACTCAAGATCAGCTAAACTTTGTTCGTAATTACTGTTGGCTCTCCAGTAATTGAGCTCAAATTTCAACAAACTTCGTTCACTATCAATAAGATCGAGAACCGAAATGTTTCCAGATTTGTACGACACAAGACTCACATCGTAACTTTGACGTGCTCTGGGGATAAGCGTGTCTTTGTAGAGTGAAATTTTCCTTGCTGAATCATCCAATTTGAAAATAAACTGTTCTAATTTGGCATCCAAATTGTTTTTGAGCTGACCCCAGTCAGCATACACCGATTGCAAATCTGCTTGAGCCTTAGATTCAATCGCTTTATATTTTTTTCGATCAATGGGAAGAACTAGTGTCGCTCCTATGGCCAATGGGTCTTTACCACTGTCTTTAACAGGCATTGTGGATTTTGACTTTTCCGTATTAAAATTCTTCAATCCTACGGTAACATCGGGATATCCTTGTTTTTTGGCAAGGTCAGAATTCTTAATTTTTATTGATATTTTTTCAACCATCATCAAGAGTGATGGATTGTTGTTATCGAGTAACTTCTTAAATCTGTTTTTATCGATCTTCATTTTTTTGGCCTCAGCTGTTTTGGGCCAAGGCAGTAACGATTCTTTTTTATGGTTGATTGCAGAACTCAATCTGGCACTCAAAGTGGGCTGAATGCTTTTAAATGTCGTTAATTCATTTTCTACTTTTCCTATTTCAATTTGAACACGCAACAAATGGCTTTGATCTTTACCACCCTGTATTTGATTTTGAACTATTATTTCTAAATGTTTGAGTAACTTCAAATTAGATTCCGTAATTTTTACTGCTTGTGAATAATAAGCATACTCATAATAGGCCATTTTAATCTCGCGAATAACTTCGAGACGTTTTGAAGCAACTTGCCACCACAAAACCTCTGCTTGTTTTGCAGCCATTTCACCACGCAAGCGATACTTGCCAAACCAAGGGAACATTTGCGATAAACCTAATTGAAAAAGTTGTGCCCCTGTTCTAGTTTCAATGGGGATGAGAAGAGAGGTAAAAGAAAATTTTGGATCAGGAAGAGATCGAGCCTCAGGTATCGCATACATAGCTGAACGCCATCTATCAAAATCAGCGCGTAAACCCAAATTATTCAAAACACCGAATGTGATATAAGTATCAAGTATTGCGGAGTCACCAAGTACTGGCAGAGGTTTTTTGATGAGGTAATCATCAATATTCTTCCAGCGTTCCGATGGGCCATATAATCCTTGAGTACGATCGTCAATAAGTTTTTCTTCCTCAGTACTCAGGCCACAACTCACAAGAAAAAGAAGCATCAGTAATTTTTTACATTTCATAGTGTCCTCACAAATATTTTATTAAAAAAATAGGCATCAAACTCAGGCGTACTTATGCCATACAGTTCAAATAAACAACTGTGAAGGCTTTATATAAGAAGACGTTGGTGAAGTAAATAAAGTTGGATTGGAAAACCCGGGGGACCGGTAAAGAAAACAATACGTACATCATTATGTTTTGGAATGACAGCCGTTAAATTTTTCTGACCTAAAACGATTTGAAATTGATCGTGAGAAGGTACCACAAACTTTTCTGCATTATTGTTCAGTGGTATATGATCTTTGATTTCACAATCACAGGAATCTTGCTCTTGTTCTTTATCTTGAAGCGTAATTTTTTCTACATGAGAACCACAACATGATTTTTCACTATCAGTCAACTTAAGTTTTAGATTTCCTTCTTTAGAACCACAACAACAGGGAGAAAGTCCCATACCGCAATAACGGAAAGGTGCCTGCCCCATCAGAAAGGCAATAATAAAAAAACCTGCGACTAGTTTTTTTGTCACGTTCAAAATCAATCCTCTATTCACCAAACAGACAACAATGCTATATTATTTCAACAATCACAACAATATCTTTATGTAATGTACATTCGCAAACGCTGTTCCTCAATTTTTTAGTTGCATACTGGGCATAATCGCGTAGTTCTAACACCTTGACATGAAAAAACAACACATGCCGTGACATTTTCCCCCATCACTGGGAGTGTAAATAAAAGCAACATAATTGATCGAATTATATTTTTAGATGGATAAAAAAATTCAGACTAAACTTTTGATCGTTCAGTCTGAATTTTTTTGAGAACATTAAGTCTATCGCGTTTTGCTTTTCTATTGACAGCCGTTGGTTTCTCAAAGAACGACTTACTGCGGAAGTCTCTCAGAATACCTGCACTACTGCAATTTCTTTTGAAAAGCTTAATTGCTTTATCCGTGTGTTCGGTTGTTTTAACAGTAATTTTCATGCGTTAAAAATTAAACTACTTTAACACCGATAGCACAAGGTCCTTTTTGGCCTTCACCTACTTCAAACTCAACTGTATCACCTTCGTTAGGCTGCTGCCCACTGACTTCTGAAGTATGAACAAATAAGTCCTTACCATTTTCTTGTTCGATAAAACCAAAACCCTTAGTTGGGTTGAACCATTTTACTTTTCCTGTTGCCATTTTTTGTTTCTCCTTAAAATATTTGCAGTATTCTAATACTCCTACAGGCTCAATGTATCTATAAAATGTCAAAAAAATATCAAAAAGTTAAAAAAATAGATGTCTCATACTCAATCAAGTCCCTATCAAACTCTAAAATTTCTAAAAAATTGCCATTTTTTTTCAAATAATAGAACATTTCACTTGTAGGAAAGAGCACACGGGGTCTCCCTATAGAACATCATGACATAAACAAATCCTTGATTTATTTGATCGTTGTCAATATTTCGCTGCTATAAACTTGCAAAATAAGCCACTCCCATAGTAAATTTCACTTTATCTCTTTGAAATCACATCATCAGCTTTATATACTAAAATGGAAAGAAGGTTGTTATGCTCTGGCATTCCCTCAGGAGGATTGTTAGAGAGAGAGATAATAGACCGATAGACCAAAGCAAGCCACAATGATTAAAGGCATTGCTGCTGGTGCAAATCCCTATGCCATTTACCAACAAATGCTTGGCATACAAAATAAACTCAAAGATTTTAATGAAATTGATACCAATGCGGATAATTCAATCAGTAAATCCGAATTTTCAATGGCTCTTGAGAGTGTTCAAGAAAGTAAACCAAACGAGCAAATAAACAAATTTTTCTCCCAAATTGATGACAACCAAGATGGCTCAATCAGCCGTTTAGAACATCAATCCGCCTTTGATCGCCAACAACAAATCATTGAAAAATTTATCAATAATAGCGATAAATTATCCACTCAATACGCCATGAGTGATGCGGCAAATGAACAAAGAGCACAATCCGTCAATAGGCCCAACATTCAAAGCGTTGATCCTTTCGACTATATGATGGAAAACATTCAAGCTCATTCAAACAAAACACCTGACAACAACATTGTTGAAACCATCATGGAAGAGTTCACCGCCTCCTCCTCATACCCCACTCAAAGCTCAAACAACATCTTCAACAAATTATTTGCTACCGCCGCATTGATTTAATGGAAAAAATCTCCACATTTGCAAATCTATAAGAAAAACACCATTTCAACCAAGAAGACCGCTTTACGGCATCGTTATAAATAAACTTTAACTTTATACTGTAAATCTCACAAATTCATCAATACAATAACATTACTTTTTTAATAATGTTTCTACAAAGGAGAAATACATTGAAACACTTCAAACCTTTTGCTGTTTTATGCGTATTATTATGCCTTAGTGCTTGCGTTCAATCAAAGTACGAATTCACTCTAAATCCGGATGGCAGTGGTAAGGTTGTTTATCATACTCAAACAGAGCCAGACAGTTTCAATATTAATGGTGATGATAATGATGAAGATGACTATAAAGAAGCAGCTCTTGATGAAGCAAAAAAAATAGTCAACAAATCAAAGGGCGTCGAAACTTGGAAAGATGTTAGTTTTGGTGTTAATGACGAAGGTAAAATATTTTTTAAGGGTACTGCTTATTTTAAAGACTACCACGCCCTTGGTCTCGGCGAAAACAGCGAAGATGCTCCTCCCTCTTTTGAGACGTTTAAGTTAAATAGAAATGCCAAGGGAGAGCTTGTTTTCGCAATGGATAATAAAGACCGTAAAGACGACAAGAAGGTAGAAAAGAAAAAACTAAGTGATGCTGAACTTGATAAAAAATTAAAAAAAGCAAAAAATCAACTCAAACAACATATCATCTTAATAGCCATGGTCCTCGGCAGCCGTAAAGACGAATATTACTTCAAATTACCAGGAACTCTTTCTAAAGTAGAATGCTTCAAAAAAGATAAAGAAGGCCGTTTGAATCTAACTATTGACGGGTCCAAAATTATCGAAGTTTTTAAAAATCTCGAAAAAAATGATGAACTACTCAAAAAAATGATTATAGATGGCAAGAATATTACAAATGACGCATTTCTGACCCCTGAAATATTAAAGCAGATATTTGGAAGTGATAAAACACCTACAGCCACCGCCAAGGGAGAACTCACTGCTTTATTTGACTATAAAAAAGAAGTGAACGAAGCCAAAAAAGCTTTTGAAGCCATCAAAAAGAAATTAACACTAACCACGCTTCCACCCGCCAAAGGCGATGGACTTAGCTCCTTGCGTGTAGGTGGTGTGACATATATTAAAGAATCAGACGAAAAAAATGAGATTCGCCCCATGCACCAAGATAAAGGGATCACTATGTCTGTTATTGGTCAGTTTTCGGGTGCCATCCTAAACTTTCAAGAAGTCCGTTTAGATTCAGCCATCACCTTAGAAGGAGAAGACATTCTCCCCAGTACAGAATGGAATCGTACATCCAATTTCAACAGACTTTCAAAAGACTTCTCAACAGGCATTTTTGATCTGCAAATGAATTATCCTGAAAATCAATTCAGTGGTTTCAAGGAAGTTTCCGGAGAATTAACTTACCTCGTCGCCAAAGGAACAAAAAAAGAAGACCTTGGTGTTATTTCCCTCTTTACTGGAAATAAAGCTGACAAAATGGGTATGGAAATCAAAAAATACAGCAAATCCGACTTTAACGACGACAGCTATGAACTAGAACTTCAATTAAAAGTTAAACGTACTAACGTTAAAGCCGTTGAATTCTATGATGAAGATAAAAACAAAATTGAAGTCCATTCATCGGGATATCACTCTTCCAGCAATAAAGTCACCTACTCCTACACTAAAGACAGTGCCTTTCCTGAAAAAGTACAAATTGTGATTTTTCTACACGACAACATACAAAAATTCATCGTCCCTTTCAAATTTGAAGATTTGGACCTCTTGGGAAACAAACTATAAATTTTGAACTACTTCCAGTTATTTTATCGTCATTCCCGCGCAGGCAGGAATCTACACTTATGGATTCCCGCCTGCGCGGGAATGACAACATGAGGTTAGTGAAACCTTTTTTGGTATTAACAATCGCATTCATCCTCATTTCATGTAATGAAGGAATTAGTGTTGGAGCCGAGCAAACGGCCTTGTATGAAAAACTACTCAAAGATAAAAAAGTTGCTTTAGTCGTTAACCAAACTTCTGTCGTCAAAGGCCAACACCTTATCACCGCATTAACAGCTAAAAAAATAGCAGTCGCAAAAATATTCACACCCGAACATGGTTTTGAAGGTCAACTGGATGCGGGTGAAAGTGTAGGAAATAGCCAACATAAAAAAACGGATATCCCCATTGTTAGTCTCTATGGCAAGAAAAAAAAACCGCTGCCTGAAGACCTGAAAGGCATTGAGGTTATTGTATTTGACATACAGGATGTTGGTATACGTTTTTATACCTATATCAGTACCCTGCACTTTATTATGGAGGCCTGCGCTGAAAACAACATAAAACTCATTGTTTTAGACAGACCCAACCCCAATGGACGCTATATAGACGGGCCCATTTTAGACATGTCATTAAAATCATTTGTAGGCATGCATCCCATCCCCATTGTCTATGGCATGACAATAGGTGAATTGGCAACAATGATCAATGGTGAAGAGTGGCTGGCAAAAAAATCAATCTGCGATCTCACAGTGATCCCTGTAAAAAACTGGAATCACCGCATGAGCTATCATCTTGAAATACCCCCTTCTCCCAATCTCAAAACAGATGTGTCTATTGCTCTCTATCCTTCTCTTTGCCTCTTTGAAGGAACCAATGTGAGCGTTGGCCGCGGAACGGACCATCCTTTTGAACTCATCGGTCACCCCCAGCACCCCATACAAAATTTTAAATTCATCCCTCAACCTAACCGAGGGGCAAAAAACCCCAAACACAATGGAAAAGTTTGTTTTGGTAATGATCTATCAAAAACAACCCCTCAATATCTCTTCACACTTTCTTATTTAATTGACTTTTATCAAAAATCTCCATTACCCCAAAATTTTTTCAACGACTACTTCAATAAACTTGCTGGTAATCGCATTTTGAAACAACAGATCATCGATGGCATGAGTGAAAAAGAAATCAAAAAAACCTGGACCACACAGTTAGAAAAATTCAAAAAAACACGAAAAAAATATCTACTGTATGAAGACTAATCTCTTTATTACCTCCGCAGGTGTAGGCTCTCGCCTTCGCCCTATAACAGAAACCATACCCAAACCTTTACTTCCACTAGCGGGAATTACCGTGATTGAACGTTTGTTGTATACCATACAATCCTCTGTAACCATCGACAACTTTGCCATAAACCTCCACCACAAACCTGAAATTTTTGAAAAGTGGGCCGAAGAATTAGATGCCACGCTGCCCCAGCCAATTTTTTTTTATGAAAAAGAATTACTGGGTACAGGAGGCGCTCTAATCAACGCCCAAGATTTTTTTTCACAAGAAACTTGCCTCGTTGTGAATGGAGATATTTTGACTGACATTGATTGGGCCGCATTGATACAACAACATCATGATTCAAAAAACATGGTCACTCTCGCTGTTAGAAACCACCCTCACGAACGTCGTGTGGGTTTAGATGAACAAGGTCAACTGCTCTGCATTGACCCTGAAATGAAAACAACGGGTGTGTCTCAATGGATGGGGTACGCCTGTGCGGCCCTCTATGAACCTGAATTTTTAGCGTATTTGCCCCAAGGAAATTCACATGTTGTCCCATATTGGGTACACGCCGCTGAGAAGACACAACGGGTTGGCAGCTATGACATTGGCCAAAGTAACTGGTTTGATCTCGGCAATGCTGACAGTTATGCCGAGGGTATTTTTCACTGCTTAAATGGCGCACAAAACTTTTACGCTGAACCCCTAAGAACTCCCTGGGATCTAAAGGTAAATGGATACTGTGTGATTGAAAACAATGTTTCAATTGGCTCACATGTCACACTAAGTAATTGCATTTTATTGCCAGGAACTCATATTGAAAATAGTGAACACTGTGAGAATGTTATTGCAGGTCCAGGTTTTCGACACAGGTTTACAGTGCCTGACATCCCTAAAAAATCAACAAAAAAACTCGTCGGCCACGGCGGTTCTGACCGTATCTACTCTCGAACAAACAACGGTATTTTATTGGAATACAGTGCTTTTGAAACCTCTATTGAACGCCAAATCGAACTAACAAATGTTTTGCATAAAAACAATATTTTCGTTCCAAAAATATATTGTTCAACACCATCAAAAAAACAACTACTTCTACAAGATTTGGGCGATACCACCTTCAAAGATTGGTCACTGTCACAGAATCCTGTGACAATGAAAAATATGCTCAACAACATTTTGGATCAACTCATCGCTTTTCAATTCACCGATACCAGCGCCCTGCCTTTCCCTCAGGACAAAGTTTTTGACCACAAAGTGCTGCGATGGGAAAGTGACTATTTTCTACATCGCTGTGTTTATCGCATTTTTGACTCAAAAGATTTTTGCGCCCCTTTTTTAAAAGAATTAACAACCGAGTTTGAAACAATCGCTAACGAAATTTCATCTCTGCCCCGAGCTTTAATGCACCGGGATTTTCAATCTGAGAACATTATGATTCATCAAGATCAAGCATGGTTCATTGATTTTCAAGGTGCTCACCAAGGAACTTATTTTTATGATGCGGCTTCCCTTATAGACGATCCCTACCTCTTTCTCCCACGATCGTGGCGCAAAGTACTGGAAAATTATTATGTGTCAAAGGTCCGCAAAAAAAATGATCTCAGCGAAAGAGTATGCCAAAGGGCCCTCGTTCTATGCGGTGCCCAGCGTCATATGCAAGCGCTTGGGGCTTATGGATTTCTTTCTACTATAAAAGGGAAACACAATTTTCTTAACTATGTCACACCCGCTCTTCAACTATTGCATGAAGAAACAGAAATCTTACAAGAAGAATTTCCCCTATTAAAAAAATGCGTTGATGAGTTAATAAGGATTAATTGTGAGTAACGCTGGTATTGGCCTTGTTATCTTGTTTGTTTATTTCGCCGTACTCTGTCTTATTGGCAAAATAACAGGTAAAAAAAATTCCAACGATGATTTTTTTCGTGCGGGGCGCAAATCGCCATGGTTTGTTGTTGCCTTTGGCATGATTGGTGTTTCACTATCTGGAGTAACCTTTCTTTCGGTCCCTGGCACAGTTGTCAATAAACATTTTTCATATATGGAAGTTGTTTTGGGGAACATGGTAGGTTACTGGGTGATGGCACTCATTCTACTACCACTTTACTATCGGCTGAAATTAACATCTATTTACACTTACCTCAATCAACGTTTTGGCACACAAACTTACAAAACAGGCGCACTATGTTTTTTATTGTCACGTATTGTTGGCGCTTCACTAAGACTTTTTCTAGTGGCCGTTGTGCTGCACAAATTAATCTTTGAGCCTTACGGTCTCTCATTCATGTTCACAACTTTTCTTTCCATCCTGTTGATTTGGACATACACATTTAAAGGTGGCATCAAAACCGTCGTATGGACAGACACCTTACAAACGTTTTTTTTGATTTTCGCCTTGATTTATTTCACATTAACACTTCCAGGTATCATGGGCATGAATTTTACAGAAAGTTTTAACAAAGCAGAACAATTAGGACTTACTCAAACATTTACAGGGTGGGGAACATTTTTGAAAAGTTTTATTTTCGGAATGTTTTTCACTGTGGTGTCCAACGGCCTAGATCAAGACATGATGCAAAAAAATCTTACTTGTATCAATCTGCGTTCTGCGCAAAAAAACATTTTTTCTTTCAGCCTTCTTTTTGTCGTCGCGAGTTTTTTTTTCCTTCTATTGGGAGCCATGTTAACACTATACGCCCAGAAACATGCACCTCATTTAGTAGGAGACGAATTGTTTCGAAATGTGATTGAACATATCAATAGCCCCTTGACCTTTGTCATTTTTATTCTTGGTGTGGTGGCCGCTGCGTATTCCAGTGCTGATTCTGCTTTAGCCTCACTGACAACATCCTATTGCGTCGACATTGGCAACATTGAAGAAAAACCCGAAAGTGAACAAGTGGCCTACCGCAGAAAAGTGCATATCGTTTTTTCAATCATATTGTTTCTCATCGTCATCATTTTTCACAGCTTAGGGAGGGCCAATGGCAATAACGACGTTATCTGGACGCTTTTCAAGGCCATGGGCTACACCTACGGTCCCTTACTAGGTTTATTTTCTTTTGGTATGCTGTCAAAACGCAAGGTCAACGACAACAATGTTCCATGGATTGCCATTGTTTCCCCTGTTTCTTCTTATACTCTCAATTACTTTCTTTCAAAAAATGGCCATGATATTGGCATTGCTATTCTTTTAGTGAATGGCCTGACATGCTTTATACTGTGTTTGATTTTTTCGCAAAAAACATTAAATACAGAACAAAAAATAGTGGAGTAATCTATGAAACCTATTTTTGTTATAAGCCTTATTCTATCAACCCTTTCTTGCAAAAACATTGCAGTAAGCGGAGCCTCCTCTGGAGGACATATGGCTGCCTTAATCGTCACCAGTGCTGGCTAAAGAGTTGGAAGGAACAGACCTATACCACAACGCCACAATAGAACAAGAACATTGTGACAAGCACGGTGAAAGGCTGCATACACTTTATCAAGAAGCAAGGCTCTACTCCACCTTCCAAGTGATCGCAGGTGCAGGCCATGGTGACCCAGAATTCAGCGACAGCACAAGAAAAACATTGACTCTTAATATGCTCAAAACAGCTCTACAACGCTAAAATTTTGAGTATAATACCTCACTAAAATAACAAGGAGACGATTTTGTTAAATAGAAAACTAAAAATGGGCATGATTGGTGGCGGCCCTGGTGCTTTTATTGGCGACGTACACCGCAAAGCCTCGCGTATGGATGGCGAAATAGATCTTGTCGCAGGCGCTTTTGATATTGACCCTAAAAAATCAAAACAAATGGGAAAAGAATTAAAAATTGATTTCAACAGAGCCTACTCTGATTATAAAGTGATGATAGAAAATGAACTGAAGCTACCTTTAGGTGAACGTGTTGACTTTGTCGTGATCACCACCCCCAACTTCTTACACTACCCTATTGCAAAAGATTTTTTAAAAGCAGGATTTCATGTTCTTTGCGAAAAGCCCATGACACTGAACGTTAAAGAAGCTAAAGATCTTCAAAAACTTGTACGTAAAACAGGAATGATTTTTGGCCTCAACCACAACTACACAGGTTATCCCATGGTCAAATTGGCCAGAGACATTGTCGCTAAAGGTGACTTGGGGGAAATACGTAAAGTTGTTTCAGTCTATCCTCAAGGTTGGTTGGCCACCGCTATTGAAAAACAAGGCCAGATCCAGGCCTCTTGGAGAACTGACCCAAAAAAAAGTGGCGGCGGATGTATTGGCGATATTGGCAGTCATGCTGAAAATTTAGCTGAATATATTACCGGGTTACAAATCACCGAAGTTTGCGCCGATCTCAACACCTTTGTTAAAGGAAGACAAGTGGATGATGATATCTCTGTGCTTTTAAAATTTAACAGCGGTGCCAGAGGTATTATTCACGCCTCTCAAGTGGCCATAGGTCAGGAAAACGGCTTAGGGATATGGGTCCACGGTGACAAAAAAAGCCTTGAATGGCATCAAGAACACCCCAATTATTTAAAGGTGAAATCCGCCAATGGCCCCGAAGAATCATGGCAAAGGGGCAATGAGTATGTGGGCAAAAAAAGTAAAGCCGCCGCCCATGCCACACGCTTACCTGCAGGGCATCCCGAAGGATTTTATGAAGCTCTAGCCAATATCTACCGCAATTTTGGAGATAGCATTCGTGCACATATCACTGGCAAAAAACCCTCTGCTTTAGCCCTTGACTTCCCCACCGTAGACGATGGTTTACGAGGCATGCAATTTATCAACACGGTTATCAGTAGTTCCACCAGCAGTAAAAAGTGGACTAAGTTCAAATCTTAAAAAAAATCAAGGGCGTAGCTACCGCTGCGCCCTCACAAATCATTTCTTAACAGCTGCCATCCAAATCGTATCATACACATTAACATTAAAAAATTTACCCTACATTGTGTCAAGTCGCACTCTTGATCAATCGCATTAAAATTGACACTTCCTCAAAGATCGCAATTTTCTAAAATTTCTTTTTTCATTTCGCTCAATATCTGTTGGATGTGTTGGTCATATCATACAATACACATTTAGAATATGACACATGTATTTGACATTCAGGTGTTCTCAATATGATTTCAGAAAACCATACACGAATCACTCTGACATACAACGTCAATGAAAATGATATTCATGACATGAACATGGACTATGACAACTACTACTCACACACAAACAGAAATTCTTGCTTTTGTTTTGCTATAAAAAAACAAGAGACTTATATCGCTGCTCGTGATCATTTGGGGATATGTCCCTTATTTTATACATTCACAAATAACGATGTCCACTTTTCCACAAACATCATCGACCTCGTTGATCAGAACAGTGAGTTGAATGACTATGGCGTACGTTGTTTTTTAGGCTTGGGGACAACAAAAAATTACCCCCTGTTCAAAGACATCTTTATAGTACCTTCAGGTTCTGTTGTGGAAATAAATCCCACACAACAAATTGTCAAAACTCTCTACACCTATTCTTTCAAACTAGATGACACCTCCATTAAAACAAATTCTTTTAAAAACCTAACTGAACTCTTTGAAAAAAAATTTGAAAGGGCCATGTCACGCCTTATCACAAATGATGAAGTTGGCCTGTATTTGAGTGGCGGCATTGACTCAGGACTTATCTCTTATTATTTAAAAAAATCAGGAGTTAAAGTTCACGCCTACACCTCATTACCTTGGGGAGTTGAGGGTTCTGAAATTCAATTCGCGAAAGAGAATGCACGTCTTACAGATATTTATCGGCACCATATCGACACTCTCGATTCCACAAAATATTCTTTGTATTTAGAGGAGATGTTGCCCAAACACAAAACACTCAATGGCGTTAGCTCCTCTATTGCTGTTTCAAGTTTATGGCACAACACCCCTATTGCTGAACACACACAAATATTTGGTGGGCAGAATGCCGACACTTTATTTTGTGGAGAAAAAAATCAGTACCTTCCTTTCTTCGCACAATATTTTCCACATTCTTTAAAAAAATTATTATCCTATGATAAACATTTCGGATCAGACAACTTAATCAGTCAATCCATCTGCAATAGATCCCATCACATTGTGAACAGTGACGAACATTTTAACCTGCCTCATTCTAAAACCATCGACAACAACCCACTGATCCAATTAGGCATTGCCGGCATGATGATCAGCAATACACCCGCCGATTCAGAAACACTGATGGGCCCCTGCTTAGCACAAAAAATCACACACTCAAATCCCTATTACGACATGGACCTCATTGAATTTTGCCTGCAAATCCCTTTAAAACACAGAATATCATTCAACAAACATTCAAAAATAAAACTCTCCCTCAACAAAAGGGTCTTACAAAGTCTTTCTGAAAAACATTTCCCAAAAAATTTAATTTACAGAAAAAAATGTTTCACCGTCCCCATGCAAGCAAAAGACAATGAAGGCAAAGCATTTTACAATGCCTTACCTCAAAGCTTTGACGGAATCTATCTCCCCGATCAAGAAAGTAGAGTAGCCGCCAAAGCCCTCCAAAATTTTCTAAACCTCTTAAACAAAACATAAAATCAAACAAACACTATCACCAATGCTAAAGCTACGGGGATTATGATTTAGAAAATTTCCCTTATTCACCCACACCAACCCTAGCCCCTAAAACCAGTGTACAAAAAACCAAAGAACTCAAGGCACATGGAGGTCCATTGGGGATTTTTTAAATCAAAATCCCTGTAGCAACACCCCAGCACCCAAATTAATCCCCCAAATAAAAAAAACCACTGCAATTCCCCCCTACAAATCGTTAAAATGCTTCTTTTTGAATAAGGATTTCTATGTTTGACCCCTTCGTCTCAACACCCAATCAAGTAGAAGAAGAATTGAAAACTCTTGATTTTTGGAAAGAAAAACGAATCTTTTACAAAAGTTGTGATCAACGTTTGGGCAACAAAGAATTTGTCTTCTACGATGGCCCACCCTTTGCCACAGGTTTGCCCCACCACGGACACCTACTTGTCAGCACCATCAAAGATATTGTGGCCCGCTACGCCGCCATGGAAGGCTATCATGTGCGCCGCCGTTTTGGTTGGGATTGTCATGGTTTGCCAGTTGAATTTGAAATTGAAAAGAAGCTAAAAATCTCTGGCAAAAAAGAAATCGAAGCCTTTGGCATAGACAAGTTCAATGAAGAATGCCGTAGCATCGTTAATCGTTATACAACTGAATGGGAACAAACTATCACGCGTATGGGACGCTGGGTAGACTTCAACGACCAATACCGCACACTGGATTTGGAATACATGGAAAGTGTATGGTGGTCTTTCAGTGAACTATGGAAAAAAGATCTGATCTATGAAGGTTACCGTATTCAACCTTATTGCCCCCGTTGCACCACCCCCCTTTCCAACTTTGAAACCAATCAAGGTTACAGAGATCGCCAAGATCCTTCCGTAACCGTAACTTGCCCCACAGAAGATGGCAAGCTCACTTTTCTTGTATGGACAACGACCCCATGGACCTTACCTTCCAACACAGCTTTATGTGTGGGCGCTGACATTGATTATGATTTTGTAGAAAAAGATGAGAAAACCTTTGTGATTGCTTCAGGTCGCCGCTTAAGCTACTTCAGTGAAGAAGATAAAGTGATCAAAACAGTGAAGGGTAAAGAGCTTAAAGGGCAAAAATATCAGCCTCTATTCGATTACTACGCTAAAGATAATAACAACCCCAACGCTTTCACGATTTACACAGATGATTACGTTAGCGATGACAACGGCACAGGCGTGGTACATCAATCACCCGCTTTTGGCGAAGACGATTACCGCATTGGCCAAGAAAATAAACTGCCACTCTGGGACCCTTTTGACGAAGAAATGAAATACAAAGAAATCGTTCATGATTTTGTGAACTTAGGCGCTAAAGAAGCCGATAAACAAATCCTTAAATCACTCAAGAACAAAAAACGTCTACACAAACAAGCAACGTTAGATCACTCTTACCCCCATTGCTGGCGCTGCGATTCTCCACTGGTGTACCGCGCTTTATCTGCCTGGTTTATGAACATTGAACCCATCAAACAAAAAATGGTCGATTGCAACCAACAAATCCACTGGGTACCGGGCCACTTAAAAAATGGACGCTTTGGCAATTGGTTAGAAAATGCCCGAGACTGGAATCTGTCTCGCAACCGTTATTGGGGCACCCCTATCCCCGTGTGGCTCTGTTCTGAGGGGCATAAACATTGTGTGGGTTCACGGGAAGAACTAGAACAACTGTCGGGCAAAAAACTAGACGATCTACACAAACATTTTGTGGATGACCTTGTCTTTGACTGCAAGGAATGTGGCCAAGAGATGAAGCGCACTCTTGAAGTATTAGATTGTTGGTTTGAATCAGGCTCTATGCCTACCGCACAATTGCATTATCCTTTTGAAGAAAAAGACTATTTTGAGAGCACTTTCCCCGCTGATTTTATTGCGGAAGCCACTGACCAAACACGTGGTTGGTTTTATTCGTTGACGGTGTTAGCTTCGGCTCTCTTTGACAAACCTGCTTTCAAAAATGTGGTGGTTAATGGTTTACTTCTCGCTGAAGATGGCAAAAAAATGTCAAAGAGCAAAGGGAACTACACCCCACCCGGACAACTCATGGCCGAATTTGGCGCTGATCCTTTCCGGTTGGCCTTAATCAACTCTGCCGTTGTGCGTGGTGGTGACGTGGCCTTCAGTGACGATACTGTTAAAGAAGCTTCGCGCTCTGTAATTATCCCTTTAATCAATTCATGCCAATTCTTTCTCACTTACGCCAAGGCTGATAACTGGATCTTGCCTACGGATGGGGAAGCACAACAAAGCTCTGAAGTTGAATTGGATCGATGGATACTCTCTCGCCAGCAAACCCTTATAAAACAAATTAAAAAAGAAATGAAGGTGTACAACCTCAATCGTATGGTTCCACCCCTGTTAATTTTTTTGGATGAACTCACCAACTGGTACATCCGTCGTAGTAGACGCCGTTTTTGGAAAAGCAGCAATGACAGCGACAAACAAGGGGCCTACCTCACCTTACACCGCGTGTTAGTTGAATTTTTAAAAGCCTTAGGGCCTGTGATCCCTTTCACCACAGAATTTCTCTACAAAAAATTAATGGCTTCCCAGAATGAAGAAGCCAAAACCAGTGTGCATCTCTGTGATTATCCCGAAGTCAATGAATCATTGATTGATCTTGATTTAGAACGTCGCATGGCACGTGCGCGTAAAGCCGTCACTCTTGGACACGCTTTACGTAAAGAACATGAACTTAAAGTACGCCAGCCCCTCAAATCACTCACCTTGGTCGTACAAAACGCGGAGGAACGTGAAGATTTTGAAAAAATGAAAGAACTCATACTAGAGGAACTTAATATCAAAGATATTATTTATACCGAAGAAGAAACTTCTTTGGTCAGCCTCAGTGCACGACCCAATTTTCAAACTTTAGGTAAACGTTTAGGCCCCAAACTCAAGACCATGGGTCCTGCGCTTAAAAATTTGGACACAGCATCCATCCTCAAACTCAGCAATGGCGAAAGTATCGAAGTTGAAGGAGAATCTTTTGATTCCAACGACATTCTTGTTGATCGTAAGGTCAAAGAGGGCATGGTTGTGGGCAGTGATGAAGGTATTACCGTTGCTTTGGACCCCCACCTCAGCGAAGAACTCAAACTAGAAGGTTTGGCTAGAGAAATTGTGAACCGTTTACAAAACACCCGTAAAGAAAACGATTTTGAGGTCAGTGACCGCATAAAGCTTGAATTACATTTTCCTGAAATCCTAAAAAAAGCTTTTGAAGCTCATAAAGAGTACATCATGGATGAAGTTCTAGCTCTTGATGTTGAATACAGTGACAACACACAAGCCAGTGATTTGACAATTGATGAACACCCATTTCAAGTAACTATCACAAAAGTACATAGCCAAGAAAGTTAATATGCTCAAAACAAATGAAAGTGATCTCGTCCAATTCGCCGTACAAGGTTATGTGCGCTATAGCCTATGTTTTGGCCCTGAAATTTCCACCGAAGGAGAACGTTTGGTGGTGCCCAGTGTGGGCGGTATTGTGTACAACGTTAAGATTGGCGACCCCATCTCCAAATTTGTGGGCGATCATATTGAACCTGCCGTCAGCGCTACCGCAGATAGAAGTGGACCCCAGAACAACCCCAGCCACAGCTTCAACGCCTACAGCTGTATAGGTAACACGGCCACTGTGATCAGTGGCGATGCCAAAGGTGCCAAGGGTACCGTTACCGGGCGTCATGGTGGTGTGGAACATGTGATTATTGATTTTCCCGATAAAACTTTGAACAAGATGGCGGATGGAGACAAGATACAAGTGCGCTCCCATGGCATTGGCATCAAGTTGATCGAACACCCCGAAATCCATGTGCAGGGCATAGACCCTCGTCTGCTCAAAAAGATGGGTATCAAGGCTATGAAAAAAAATGCTCTTCGAGTACCTGTTACCGCCATCGCCCCTCCCTACTTGATGGGATCAGGCTTAGGTTCCGTGTCTTCTCATACGGGTGATTACGATATACAAAGTTCTGATCCTGACGCTTGGAAAAAAGCAGGTTTAGATAAATTGAGGTATGGAGATTTTGTAGCCCTTCAAGATCAAGATGGGCGTATCGGTTGGAAATATCGCAAAGGTTGCGTCACTATTGGTATAGTCGTACACTCTGATAGTTATCTCCCTGGGCATGGACCTGGGGTAATGACTCTATTGAGCGGCCCACAAAAAAGTATCCTGCCAGAAATTAAAAAAAATGCCAACATAGGTTCTTACCTCAAGATTGGTCGCTTCCACAAAAAATAAATGGCATAAGCTGCCGTTTCTAACGGCAAGTTCCGTCACATTTTGCCGGCTTTTTCTTGCTCTTTGGCGAGTGTTTTTCAATGTTTCCCTAAACCCTTAATAACTAACGACTTAATTTTTTTTACTTTTATTTTATTTGTGGCACGACACGTGCTCTTTATAAAAACCTCTCTCTCTCTCGGACGGGAAGAAAAATCTAAAATTTTCTTCCTGTCCATTTTTCTCAAAAGTCAATGCAACATTCTAAAACTAATCACACAACTGAAATGTCATAAAAATTTTTTGCTAGAAAGTTAAGTCTGACTTTTAGGCTTAGTAAACTTGATTTAAGTTTTGAATGATTTTTTGATCAGGTTTTAAAGTAATTATTTAACGATCAATTTGACAATTTGGCAATGCTTCTATAAGTTTTTTATATCCCTTATCGTCAACATTAGTTAAACGTATATCTAATGTATCTAAAAAATTTAACTGAGATACAATTTCCAATCCTTCTTCTGAAAGATCTGTACTAAACAATGACAATGACTTTATTGACATTAATTCATTTAAATTTAATCCCGTAACGTTCGTTTCTCCTAAACATAACTTTGTTAAATTTGTCAAAAATGATAGTGCTTTTAAGCCCGCATCTGTAATTTTAGTCCCATACAAGCTTAATTCCCTCAGATTTGACAATGAAGATAATTCTTTCATTCCTTCATCTGTAATAGATGTGAATCTCAAATCTAAAGAAGTTAAAGATGAAAGCAATGACAACTCTTTCAATCCATCATTCGTAATTGATTTACAGCATGACAAACTCAATTGAGTCAAATTTTTTGCTTTCGCTACATTTTTAAATCCTAAATCTGTAATGTGTTTCATGCTTGTCAAATCTAGCTTCTTCAAATCCATTTCTGCTAACAAGTTATTTAATCCCACATCTGTTATTTGCGTTCCGCCAATCCCTAGCGCTTTTATAGATTTTAATGAAAAAATATAATGTAAATCTCCATCTACTATTTGTGTACCAGACAAATATAACTTATTCAATGATTTCAAACCAGATAAATGGCGTAAACCTTTACCTGTAATCTTATTCCCACACAAATACAACGTTTCTAAAGAAATTAAGGGTTTAAGATATTCAAGTTCTTTGTCTGTAATTTTTGTGCAGTTTAAATTCAATTTTTTAATATTATGTAAGTTTTCGACGGTCCAATCACCGAATTTGTCTTTATTTAATTCCATCAACCATTTCAACACAACTTCCAAATCAGCGTGATGGCTATTTTTTTCTTTTAAAGTTTCCACTTCTTTTTTGGGAACACGCATTCTTTTATCAACTCGGACACGTTGAGCCGTTGTCTTATACTCAATCTTCAAATCACTATTTGACAAATCATGACTATTAACACTTAAAAAAATACTATTCTCACCCGTCATAGAATAAAATAGTATTGTAAAAAACAGCAAGAGAATAAATACACCACTAATTTTCACAAATCATCTCCTGTAATTAATAAATAATTATAGCGATCTCACTCCCTATTCAATAACGGTCAA